>Ga0247725_1001036_pt1 | contig 15733 bp, 8 predicted proteins | sample OKSTACKMCFT3sol_FD_183021 | JGI IMG/M metagenome (GOLD analysis project Ga0247725, IMG submission 183021) | Subsurface sediment microbial communities from gas well in Oklahoma, United States - OK STACK MC-FT3-sol | ecosystem: Environmental > Terrestrial > Deep subsurface > Rock core/Sediment... | reverse complement strand
CAGCGCCGCCTGGTGGCTGCTGGGCGGGCTGGTGCTGGTCTGCGTCGTGCTCTGCCTCGCCACCGCACAGTTGATGAGCGCCGTCATGCGCCCGTTGAAGAAGACCATCGACGTCGCCCGCGCCATCGCCCAAGGCAACCTGCGCAACAACATCCAGGTGGAAAGCCGCGACGAAGCCGGCCAACTGATGGAAGCCCTGGCCCAGATGCAGAACAGCCTGCGCGAGATGATCGCCAGCATCCGCCTGGAGAGCGAAGAGCTGCGCGGCACCGCCACCACCCTCAGCGACACCTCACGGGGCATCGTCGACGGCGCCAACCAGCAGGCCGAGAGCGCCGCCAGCATGGCCGCCGCCATGGAAGAGATGATCACCAACATCGCCCAGATCGCCGACCACGCGCGCAACGCCCAAGGCATTTCCGCCCATTCCGAAGGCCTGGCCAGCAGTGGCGGGCAGGTCATCCTCGGCGTGGTGGACGGCATGAACCGCATCGCCGAGGCCGTGAACAGCTCCTCCAACACCATCACCGCCCTGGGCCGTTCGTCCGAAGAGATCCACTCCATCATCCAGGTGATCAAGAGCATCGCCGAGCAGACCAACCTGCTGGCCCTCAACGCCGCCATCGAAGCGGCCCGGGCCGGCGAGGCCGGGCGTGGCTTCGCCGTGGTGGCTGACGAAGTGCGCAACCTCGCGGCGCGCACTGCCCAGTCCACCCAGGAGATCACCGGCATGATCGCGCGCATCCGCGAAAGCACCGACCAGGCGGTGAACAGCATGCAGACCGGCGTCACCCGCGTGCAGGACGGCGTCACCCTCGCCACCCAGGCCGGCAGCTCCATCAGCGAAATCCGCGAGGGTGCCCACAAGGCGGCTGAAGTAGTGGACGAGATCTCCCACACCATCGGCGAGCAGTCCAAGGCCAGCAGTGAAGTGGCGCAGCGGGTCGAACTCATCGCCCACATGTCCCGCAGCAACACCGAGGCCATGCACGAACTGGCCGCAGCCGCCCAGCGGCTGGACCAGGTGGCCGCCGCCATGCAGTCCTCGGTATCGCGTTTCCAGGTCTAGCCAGCCCCTCCCCTGCCCGCCCACAAAAAAGCCGCCTTGCCCATCAGGGCAAGGCGGCTTCGTGGTGCGGCCAAGCCAGCGGTCAGGCTGCCAGGCGAACGGCCTCCAGCAACGCCGGCAGCGGCAGCGCATGGGCACCGCCGATGCTCAGGGTCACCTGCTGGCCGGCGGCCCCGGCGTAACGCTGCAGGGCTTCCGGGGTCAGCTGTGCGCCGTTGAACGCGGCGTCGAAGCGCTTCTGGTCGCCTGCCACCTCGAAGGCGGCCAGCAGGCTAGGCTCGGCCACCTCCTGGGCCGTGTTCACCGCCACGGCGGTGCTCACCCCGGCCGCTTCCAGCGCCAGGGCCAGGTTCACCTCGGCCTGCAGGGCGCCGTTGAACTCGACCGAGAGCTGCCGGGTGTTGCCGGTGGCACCGATGCAGGCCAGCAGGCTGGCACTGTCCAGGGACTCGGCAGTGTTGACCCGCACCAGGGTGTTGGTGCCGGCGCCCGCCACCACGCTCGCCAGGTCGGTCTCGCCGGCCTGCGCGCCGTTGAACACCAGGCTCAGGTGGCGGCCGTTGCCTGCGGCGCCCAGCGTGTCGCGCAGCTCGTCCGCCGTCAGGGCCTGGGCACCACCGATGACGATGCCGGTGCTCGCCCCGGCCGCCTCGACCGCCTGCAGCAGGTGCGCGGCCGGTTGCGTGCCGCTGAGCTCCACAGCGAGGTTGCGCCCGTCGCCGGCCGCTTCCAGGGCCGCCAGCAGCGCTTCCGGGGCCAGCGACTGGGCGGCACCGATGCCGATGTCGACCCGCTCACCCGCCACGCCCAGCGCGGCCAGCAGCGCTTCTGCGCTGGCGCGGCCGCCGGTGAAGGTGGCGCGGACCTGGCGACCATCACCGGCCGCCGCCAGGGTCGAGCGCAGTGCAGCGGGGTTCACCGCCTGGGCGGCGTTGATCTCCACCGCCGTGTGCGGGCCGGCGAAGCTCACCGCCTGCTGGAGGTTGCGCGTCTCGGCGCGGGCCCCGTCGAAACCGAGCACCAGGCGGCGGTCGCTGCCGGCGGCGCTCACCACCGACAGCAGCGCCCCCGCATCCAGGCCGTGGGCGGCCCCGTAGTGCACGGTGGTGTTTTCACCAGCGGCCAGGAGCACCTGGCGCAGGGTATTGATCGCGACAGAACCGTCGAAGTGCAGAACGAGTTTCATGACTGACTCCCGAAAATTCCAACGCCTCAGGGCAGCGGCTACCCTCCCAGAGTCGGCTGCATCGGGCAATCGGGACCCAGTGACGGGCGCGGGCGAAAGGTCGGAAAGCCCGGTCCGAAAGGGGCCCCGGGGCTATTCGAGGACCATCCAGTCGATGACACCCACCTCGTCGTTGGCCGGCATCTTCAGCACCTGGCCGTCGCTGCGCCGCTGCAGGATCGAGCGACCGGCGCCCTGCTTCAGGCCGTCTGCCTCGCGGACCGCCACGGCCCGGTCGGTGGGGCTGAACAGCGACAGGCCATCCCCCTCGTGACGCACGCGGGTGCCCACCGGGTAGTGCCAGCCACCCAGCACCAGCGGCCGGGCCAGCTCGCCCTCCCAGAACACCGGCTCGCGCCGGGCATCCAGCTCCAGCACCAGGGACAGCCAGTGCAGGCCATCGAACGGCAGGTCGGCGGGGCCGTCGTTGCGCAGCACCCAGTGCTCGCCCAGCTGCCGCAGCGTCGTGCCGGTCGGCCAGTCGATACCCTGCACGGAGTGGCCGGGGGTCAGCGGGCAGCTCTCGAAGTGCCAGCCGGCGGGCTTCAGGCGGTCCTCCTGGGTGCGGCGGAACTCCACCCACTCCCCGGCAGCGCAGGGCCACCCGTCCACCTGGCCTTCGCGGGCCAGGCGCACGCGGCTGGAGTCATAGCCGGTCGGCAAGTCGAGGGCGTCCACCTGCAAGCCGAGCAGTGCCATGGGCGCGGGCAGCTCGGCCTCCTTCAGGCTCTCCAGCCCGTGGGGCTGGGGCTGGTCCTGCCAGTCCAGCGGATCGAGGGTCTCCAGCTTGACCTGGCTGCCCGCCGGGAAGGTCAGGTCGCCCAGGGTCAGCGGCTGCTCCAGGCGCGGGTTGAGCGCCGCCTGACGGGCGGCGAATTCCGCCGCGAACTCGCGCTCCTGCAGCCACAACGCGCCCATCAGTCCCACCGGCACCAGCATCACCAGCGTCAGCAGGCCGTAGCGCCAGGGACGCGCCAGCACATGCCGACGCGAGCGCGGCCAGCACAGGGAGGCCGCCAGGGCCAGCAGCACGGGCACAGCCAGCACGCCGAGCAGGTAGATCAACCCGATGATCAGGAACACGGTGGGGTTGGGAACAGGGATCATCGGCGCACCTCGGCAATGGCAGGTGCCCATGCTCGCAGAAAGCCCGGGAAGGCGGACAGGCGCAGGTGGCCATCCGCGAGGCCGATCACACTCGTGGATTCACAAGACGGACGCAGGATCGTCAGGAAGAGGAAGGAAGGCATGCGGGCCCACCCGGCAGATCGCAGGGGCACGATCCACCGGGCAGGCTCGCCGGCCGCTTACTTGGCCGGGCTGATGTCGCCCTGTTCGAGACGCGCCTGGCTGCTGGCCAGGGCGTTGGCGAGGGTGCTCAGGCGGGTGTCCGGCAGGGAGCCGGGCAGCGGGTCGACACCGGCGCTGACGAACACCTGGTTGTAGGCGTTGCGCAGGTCGGCATAGGCCAGGTCGCGCTTGAGCTGGGCCTGCAGGGTGTTCAGCTCGCCCTGGATCAGCTCCAACTCGCCGATGCTCTGGGTGCTGTAGCGGTTGCGCAACTGCTCGGCGATCTGCCCGTCCAGGTCGGCCAGTTGCTGGCTGGTCTGGAACTGCCGGCGGGCCTCGGCGTAGTTGGCGCTGGCCACGTAGAGCTGCGCGAGGATGGCCATGGACATAGCCTGGCGGCGGGCCACGGTGACGTCCTGGCCGGCCTTGGCCACATCGATGGCCGCCGGGGCAGAGAGCACGTTGAACAGGTTCCAGGTGACCTTCACGCCGTAGTCGGCCCAGCTCTGGTTCACCAGGAAGCTGTTGCTGTCGTAGTGGCCGCCGGCGGAGAACTCCAGGCCGGGCAGCAGGCGCAGCATGGCCTTGCGGGTCTCGGCAGCGCTGATGCGCGCCTGGTAGTCCTGCTCACGCAGTTCCGGGCGGCTGGCCAGGGCCTGCTGCTCCAGCTGGGCGAAGTTCACCTTCAGCTCGGGCACCGCGTAGTCGTTGCTGGCGGCCAGCTGGAAGTCGGTGTTCAGCGGCAGGTTGATCAGCGCGGCCAGCTCGGTCTTGGCCAGGGACAGCGCGCGGCGCTGCTCTTCCAGCTGGCGGGTGGCCTCGATCAGCGCACGCTGGTAGCTCAGCGCCTGCACCGGATCGCCGATGCGCTGGGTGCTGAGGTTGCGGCTGTCATCGCGGGCCTTGTCGACGCGGGCCATAAGGCTGTCGATCTGCTTGAGCAGGCGCTCGGCGGCCACGGCCCGCCAGTAGGCGGAGCGCACGTCCTGGGTGATGGTGTGGATGACCTTGCGGCGGCGCTCCTCGACGATCAGGCGCTGGTCGGCCTGCTGCTTGGCGCTCATGTAGCTGACGCCGAAGTCGAGCACGTTCCACACCATGGTCAGGTCCGCCACGCCACGGTCGCGGTCCTGGGAGGTGGACGGTTCCAGGGACTGGGAACCGGTCTCGATGCTGCGGCTGCTGGAGGCGCTGACGTTGTTGCGCCCGGCGTAGCCAGCGGACAGCGCCATGCGCGGCAGCATGTCGAAGGTGGCCAGGTCCAGCTGGCGCTCGGCCAGGGCATGCTCCATCACCTTGAGGCGCGCCTCGAGGTTGTACTTGATGGCGCGTGCCATGGCCTCGTTCAGGGTCAGGGGCCCGCTGAGGGGCTCCTGGTCCTTGAACATGCTGGAGAGGTCCGCCCGTGCACGGGCCTCGCTCTCGCTGCGGTCGATGGGCTGGGTGGTCACGGCACACCCGCTGATGGCCAAGGCCAGTAGGCTGGCAGTGAAGAGCTTGTAGGTCTGGTTCATGCTGGCGGCCGCCCCCTGGTACGGCACGGTGATTCCCTTTCTTGTCATGTCAGCCACGGGTGGTGGCCCCCGCCACCTGCCCGAGGGCCTGTGCCAACTCGCGCACCGGGCGCAGGTCGGCTTCCTTCATGGCATGCAGTTGCTGGCCGAGGGTGGGCGCGCCGGTCAGGCCCCGCCCGTTCTTGCCGGTGTCGCCACCGCGCCACTGCTTGCCGTCGAATACCTTCAGTTGCATGTCCTGCTGCGGCACATCCTTGCCGAACATGCTGGAGAAGCTGCTGGTGCCGAACACGCCGCCGTCGCCCCCGCCGAAGCCGAGGAAGCCGTTGGCGCCGCCGTCACTGGCGGAGCTGTCGCTGCTGGCGAAGACCTGGGCGATGTAGCTGGGCGCCAGGGCGTTCGGGTTGATGAAGATGTTGCCCACGGTGGGCACTCCGCTGCCCAGGGTCGGCTGCTCGAACAGCGGCGGCGGCAGCAACGGCGAGGTGGTGCTGGAGGGCGGCACGCTGGGCACGTTGGGCTGGGTCGGCGTGGTCGGCGTGGTCGGTACGCTGGGCGACGGGTTGACGCGGAACTCGGGATCGCCCTCGACCCCACCCAGCACGTAGCCCACGGTGGCGAAGTTGTTCGCCATGGCATTGCCGACGGTATCAGTGATGCCACTGCCGGCAGCCGCCAGGGACAACCCCAGGGTGCCCTGGCCGGTGACACCGCTGACGGTGACGCGGTAGGTGCGCGCATCCACCTGCACCAGCGACAGCAGGGTGCCGCTGGCGCTGCCGCTGGTGGCCAGGGCGAAGTCGGCCAGGTCGACGCCGCTGACGTTCTCGCTGAAGGTCACGGTGAAGCTGAGGGTGGTGTCGCGGGTCGGCGAGGTGCCATCGATGGCGATGTTGGTGACCTGCGGGGCGGCAGCATCCACCAGCACGCCGGCGGTGGAGCCCACGTTGTTGAGCACGGTCTGGGCGTTGTTGCCGGCGGCATCGCGCAGGGTCGCGCCGTTGGCATCGAGGCTGGCGCCGACGGCGATGCCGTTGCTGTCCTGCTGGCCGCTGGCGACGGTGAGGCGGAACACCAGGGCGGTGCCGCCCGAGCCGCTGACGTAGTTGGCGTAGACGGTGCCGCCGGTGTCCAGGGTGATGGCCAGGCGCGGCGTGCCGCCGGTGGTGTCGACGGTCACGGCCTCATCGAAGTTCACCGTGAAGTCGAGGGTGTTGCCGGTCAGGTAGGTGCCATTGGCCGGTACACCGACGGAGGTGACGGCCGGGGCGCGGCTGTCGATGGCGTAGTTGTTGGAATCGGTGGTGCCGGTGCCGGTGTTGCCGGCGGCATCGGTGTAGCCGGTGTTGTCCAGGGTGATCAGGTTGGTCGGGTCGGTGACGTTGGCGCTGGGCGTCAGGGTCGCCGTCCAGGTGATGCCGCCGTCGGCGGAGCTGAGCCCGCTCAGGCTACCGTTGGCCACGCTGAAGTCCGCCGTGGTCAGCCCGCTCACCGCCTCGCTGAAGGTGATGGTGACGGTGGTGCCCTGCCCGGCCTTCAGCGCGGTGTCGGTGACCACGATGGTGGCCGTCGGGCGCTGGGTGTCGATGGCGTAGTTGTTGGAGTCGGTGGTGCCGCTGCCGGCGTTGCCGGCGACATCGGTGTAGCCGGTGTTGTCCAGGGTGATCAGGTTGGTCGGATCGTTGGCGCTGGCACTGGGCGTCAGGGTCGCCGTCCAGGTGACGCCACCGTCGTTGGAGCTGAGGCCGCTCAGGGTGCCGTTGGCAACGCTGAAGTCCGCCGTGGTTAGCCCGGCCACGGCCTCGTTGAAGGTGATGGTGACCGTGGTGGTCTGCCCGGCTTTCAGCACGGTGTCGGTGACCACGATGGTGGCCGTCGGACGCTGGGTGTCGATGGCGTAGTTGACCGAGTCGGTGGTGCCGCTGCCGATGTTACCCGCCTGGTCCATCACCCCGGTGTTGTCGAGGGTGATCAGGTTGGTGGCGTCGCTGATGTTGGCGCTGGGGGTGAAGGTCGCCGTCCAGGTCAGGCCGCCATCGCTGCTGCTGAGCCCACTCAGGCTGCCGTTGGCCACGCTGAAGTCGGCAATGTCCAGGCCGGTGACCCGCTCATTGAAGGTCACGGTAACGGTGGCGGTCTCGCCGATGCGCAGGGCCGTGTCGCTGAGGGTGATGCTGGTGGCCGCCGGGCGCACGCCGTCCACCACCAAGGCCTTGTTGGCGCCCAGGGAGCCGGCGGCGCCGGGGGTCGGCAGGGTGAGGATGGCGTTCTGGTTGGCGCCATCCTTGATGGTGCCGCCGTTCAGGCTCAGGGCCGAGCTGGAGGCGTAGTCGAGGTCGGCTGAGCTGTCGCCGGCCTGCACGGTGTAGCTGAAGGTCAGGGTGTCGGTGCCCGAGCCGGACACATAGTCGAGCACACGGTCGGTGACACCGGTCTCCAGGGTCAGGGTCGGGGTGCCGGTCACGTTCACCGCGCTGTCGAAGCGCACGGTGACGGTGATGACGTCGCCGATCTTGTAAGTGCCGTTGGCGGTGCTGGACGAGACGCTGGTGACGGTCGGGGCGATGGGCGCGGTCAGGGTCAGGTCGTTGCCGCTGCCGCCGATGTAGCTGGTGGTCAGCTCGGTGCCGTTGCCCGACGCGTTGAACTTGCTGCCCTCGGTGACGCCGCTGAAGGTGCCGGTCACGGCATCGGCGGCATCGTTGACGATCACCGTGTAGCTGTCACCGCTGCCGGCCGCGTAGCCGTGGGTGACCGCCAGGGTGGCACCGGACACATCGACGGCGCCGTTCACCACCACCCGGTCGTAACCGGTGCCGGCGGTGGCGCCGTTGATGTCCAGGGCCAGGGTGCTGCCCGAGGCCAGGGTCAGGTTGCCGTTGACGGTCAGGGTGGCAACGCCCGTGCCGCCCGGAGAGAGGGTGCCGCCGCTCTGCACGGTGACATCGCCGCCCAGGGTGCCGCTGCCGGCCAGGGTCGCGCCGCTGGCCACAGTGGTGGCGCTGTTGGTGCTGCCGTCGACCACCAGGGTGCCCGCCGCCACAGTGGTGGTGCCGCTGTTGGTGTTGCTGCCCGAGAGGGTCAGGTTGCTGGCGCCGGTCTTGGTCAGGCTGCCGGTGCCGCTGATGGTGCCGGACAGGGTGGCGGCCGCGCCGGCATTGACGGTGACCAGGCCGGTCAGCGCCAGGGCGTTGTCGATGGTGGTGTTGCCGGTGATCTGCAGCGTGGTGCCGTTGGCCAGGTTGAGCGCACCGGCGCCCAGGTTGGCGTCGCTGGCGATGCTCAGGGTGCCGGCGTTGACGCTGGTGCTGCCGGTGAAGGTGTTGCTGCCGGTCAGCGTGAGGGTGCTGGCACCGGACTTGGTCAGGTTGTTGCTGCCGCTGATCACCCCGGACAGGGTGGTGTCGGCGCCGGTGTTGACCGTGGCACTGCCGCTGAGGGCGATGGCGTTGTCGATGGTGGTGGCGCTGGTCACCGCCAGGGTCGAGCCGGAGGCCAGGGTAACGGTGCCGTTGCCCAGGTTGCTGTCGCTGGCGACGCTGAGGGTGCCGGCGCTCACGGTGGTGGCACCGTAGGTGTTGCTGCCGGACAGGGTCAGGGTGTTGACTCCCGACTTGGTCAGGGTGAAGGCACCGCTGATCACCCCGGACAGGGTGGCGTTGGCCGCTGCGCTGACCGTGGCATTGCCGCCGAGAACGATGGCGTTGTCGATGGTGGTGGCGCTGGACACCAACAGGGTGCTGCCGGCGGCCAGGTTCACCGCCCCCGAGCCCAGGTTGGCGTCGCTGCTCACGCTCAGGGTGCCGGCGCTCACGTAGGTGGCGCCGTAGCTGTTGCTGCCGGACAGGGTCAGGGTGCCGCTGCCGGTTTTCGTCAGGTCGTAGGCACCGCTGATGGCACCACTGAGGGTGACGGCGTTGCTGTTGCCGATGCTGCTGTTGCCGGTCAGGACGATGGCGTTGTTGATGGTGGTGGCGCCGGAGACGTCGAGCACGGTTCCACCCGCCAGGGTGACCGTGTCGCCGCCCAGGTTGCTGTCACCGAAGATCGACAGGGTGCCGCCGGAGACGGTGGTGGCGCCACCGTAGGTATTGCTGCCGGACAGGGTCAGGGTGCCGCTGCCCTGCTTGACCAGCGAACCGGTCCCGGAAATCACCCCGAGCACCGAGGTGGTGGTGTTGTCGCCCCCGGCAGTGAGCGTGTAGCTGCCCAGCTGGATGCTGGCATTGGCGTTGTTGCTTGCCAGGCTGCCGATGGTCTGATTCGAGAGCAGCGTCAGGACGCTGTTGCCGTTGACCCGCACGGTGCTGCTGTCGGCCATGGAGGCGTCGCCATTGAGCTTCAGCCAGGCGTAGTTGGCCAGCAGGGTGGCGCCGGTGTAGGTGTTGGTGCCGGAAAGCGTGGTCGAGTAGGTGGCGGAACCGCTCTGACTGAAAACCACTCCACCGGTGCCGCTGATGGAGCCGGAGAAGGTGGTATCCGCCGTCTGGGTGCTGGTGAGACTGAAACTACCGAGCGTCACCGAGCCGGCGCCGGAGAGGTTGCCGATCGCCTCGTTGCCAGCCAGGGCCAGGGTGGCGCCTGCGGCGACGGACACGCTGCTGTTGGAGGAGATCGCATCCCCGCCGCTCACCGTCAGGGTGCCGGCGCTGATGGTGGTGGCACCGGAGAAGGTATTGGCGGCGCCGGAGAGGGTCAGGTTGCCGGCACCGGCCTTGGTCACGGCGCCGCTGCCGGAAATGAGGCTGGCGATGGTCGCCGTGTCGCCGGCGCCATGGGTGAAGGTCTGGGTGGTGCCCGCGCCCAGGGTGATGGTGCCGCCGGTGAGTACCAGGCCGCTGGCCTGGTCCATGTCGAAGGTCAGGCTCTCGTTGATCGACACGGTGTTGAGGTTCAGCGTCTGGCCGGCCAGGTTGCTGGCGAAGACGATGGTCTGGGTGCCGGTGCTGTCGGCAGCGGCGATGGCGACGGCCTCGCTGAAGCTGGTGCCGTTGCTCGGGTCGATGGTCGCGGTGTCGTTGGTACTGGTGACGTAGATGGTGTCGCTGGCCACCGTGACGTTGGCCGTGGCGCTGCCTCCGGCACCGTCATTGAGGGTGACCTTGACGTTGGCATCGCCGGCCGGCGTGTCGCTGCGGTAGGTGATGCGCTGCGCCACGTCGTTGACCAGCGCCGTGGTGGCGGTGGTAGCACTGCTGGTGAAGGTGATGGTCAGCACGCCGCCGGTGTTGGTGAAGGTGGCGAAGGTCAGCCCCCCCGCCTGCAGGTTGTTGCCGCTGACGGTGAACAGCGCGCTGGCGGTGTCGAAGTCCAGCAAGTCGGTACTCACCGCCGTGCCGTTACGCTGGATCACCAGGCTGGCCCCAGACCAGTTGCCGTTGCCGCCGTTCAGCGCGCCCAGCTCGGCATCGGCCAGGCTGGCGTTGCTGCCCGCGTCGAGGCGCACGGTATTGCCCACACCAGTCCAGTTGACGCTGTCACCGTTGAGGTTGCCGAGGGTGGGCGCGGCGTTGGGGTTGTAGTTGGTATCGGTAATGCCGCCATTGGTGGTGTAGAGGGTCGAGGTGGAATCACCGTCGGCGCCGTTGACGTTCGTGCCGCCGGCCGCCTTGCCACCCAGGCCACCTGCGCCGATGTTGCCGTTGGTCAGGGTATTGAAGCTGGTGCTGTCCATGCGCACGGTGCCGCCGGCGTTCCAGATGGCACCGACCCCGGCACCGCCCGCCCCGCCATTGCCCACCCTGTTGCCAGGCCCAGTGGCCGCGTCGCTGGAAACACCGCCACCGCCACCACCACCTGCCCCCAGGTTGTTGGTGAGGCTGCTGTTGACGATGGTCAGGATGCCGCTGCTGGCGTTGAAGATACCCCCCGCAGCGGCGCCCCCCTTGCCGCCGACGGCGGCAACACCGCCGCCGCCACCACCGCCACCAATGCTGGTGCTGCCGTTGTTGGCCGACCCACCACCCCCCCCTGCGGTGTAACCGGAGGTGCTGTTGCCGTCACCGCTGTAGCTGCCCCCAGCGCCGCCGGCCGCACCGCCGCCACGCCCCCCGAAGCTACTGGTACCGCCCGCGCCATTGCCGCCGCTGATGCCGGAAGCGGGCGTGGCCGAGACCCCGGCGCCAGCACTGCTGCCGCCGGAGCCGCCGGGAGTCGTTCCAAAGCCACCGCCTCCACCGCCGCCACCGCCGTAGTAGCCACCGGAGTCGCCACCCCCGCCGCCGCCGCCAGACGCCTTGTTACCGGTAATGGTGCTGTTGGTGATGGTCAGTACGCCGGCGTTGTAGATACCTGCACCCACGCTATCGGGTGCGGCCGAGTTCTCGTTGCCACCGTTGCCGACGATCAGGCCATTGCGGATGGTGATGTTGTCCAGCGCGACCTTGGAGTTGGCGCCGCTGGTGTTCACGTCCAGTATCCGAGCCTTGTTGGCCCCGTCGATGGCGAAGCCACCGCCGACGATCTGCAGGGTGTGGCCGTCGGTGACATGGATGGAAATGGTGTCGTTGAAGCCGGTGAAGGTGATGTTGCCGGTGAGGGTGATGACATCGTCGACGTTGTCGGCAACACCCGTGGTGATGGCGCTCTTCAACTGGGCCAGGGTGCTCACCGAGGTGGTCACCAGCAGGTGGTCGTAACTGCCCAGGCGCGACAGGTTCAGGGCATTGCTGGCGGCGATCTGGCCGGTGGTGACCTCCAGGTCCCAGTCACCACCCTTGGCGCTGCCGCCGGTGTTGTCGTCGGAGGCGGCGATGTCCGCACCGGTCATGTCCGCCAGCTTGGAGACGAAGGCATGGCCCTCGCTGCCCGCCCCCACTTCGCAGCCGTAAAGGAGGATGTCGCCCTCGGCGGTCAGCGCCTTGCCGATGGTGGAGAGCTGGGACGCGTACTGCGCGAGGTTGCCCTCGAACAACGGGCCGTTGCCCAGCAGCAGCACCCCGGAATCGCCGTGGGAAATGATGTGGATGGCATCGATGCCGGTGCGCCCGGCCAGGGCGTCGGCGATCTGCTGCACGCCGTCCTTGTTGGTGGACAGCAGCACCACCTCGGCATTGGGCGAGACGGCCTTGAGCAGCTCCTGGTAGTTCGGCGCGCGGGTATCGACGAAGACGATTTCCTTGCGCACGCCGCTCTGCCCATCGGTCACCGGACTGGCCTGCAGGTCCTGGGTACCTTGGTGGGTATCGGTGGTGCTCGCGTGGCTGCTGTCGCGGGCGCCGGTGTCATGGGCCGCATCGGCCGTGGGAGCGGCTGTTGCCGTCGCGGCGGCGGTATCGGCGACGGTGGCCGCCACCGCGCCGTCGAACATCATGCGCGGCTCCAGCGCACTGATCAGCGGCAACGGGCATGCCAGCGGCGCAGCCTCCGCACCCTTGGCCTTGCCGTTGCGACCTGCCTTCTTCGAAAGACCCCAGCCCATGACTTCTACCTCCTCATTCCGACGCCCGCCTTGGCAGGTGCTCAGTTGCGTTCTTGTTCCAGGGCCCGGGCGTCCCGGGAGGTCCTGATCACATGGGCCTCGCTGTTGCGCGAGTCCTTCCAGAAATCCAGTTGTGCGTATTGCTCGAACAGGTCCGGCGGCAGCAGGGTGCGCCGCGCCGCCACTTCAACCTTGGGCCGCACCTTGTGCAGACCGCGCAGGCCCAGGGCCTGGTCGAACTCCGGGGCGTCGTACTCAACGTGCTCGAAGTCGTGCGGGTACCAGGGCTCATCAAGGAATTCGTAGACCAGTTGCAGCACCCGCTCGGGCGTGGCCACCAGCAGGTCGTAGTCCACCAGCAGCAGGGAGCGGGCGTGCTCGCCGTAATAGGCATCCTTGAGCGCCGACCAGGCCAGGCCCACCAAGCGGTTGCGCTGGGCCAGGGTCTCGACCCGGCTGTAGACGGTGTTGCGTTCGCTGTCGTCGTTGAACAGCTTGGTGATCTCGTACGGGTTGGCGCGGTAGAGCCGCTCGATGCTGTCCATCACCCAGGCAACGTTGCGCACACAGGCGATCACCTTGGCCTGGGGGAACAGGTCCAGCAGGGCCGGCAGACGCGCGCACCACAGGCGGTTGGTGTCGAAGATCACCTCATGCCCGCCCTGGTCCGCGTAGTAACTGCTGAACAGGCCGGCCAGCAGGCGCTTGCGCTGCTCCTGGGTCACCACCGGGCCGAACTCGCTGTCGGCGCCGAACTGCTTGAGCAGGCCCGAGAAGAAGCTGCCCACCGGGCTGGTCATGCCGGCGTGAAAGCGCGGGTTCTGCCGCAGCAGCGCCGCCAGCAGCGTGGACCCCGAGCGTGGCAGCCCCGAGATGAAGTGATAGGTGGGTGATGGATGGGCCATGGTCTGCGTGTACGTCTGCCTGTCAGTGATACGGGGCCGGAGAGCCACCGGTGCCGCAAGGCACCGGCGGGTCGAGTGCCTCAGTTGCGCGAGGGGAAGATGCCGTCCAGCGCGATGATGAAGTTGATCCCGATGTAGGGGTTGCGGATGGCCACCGGCTGGCTGCCGCCGGCGATCTGCACCGTCACGTTCACGGTGCTGGGGTTGGTCAGCGGGACCGGGTTCGACATCGCGCTCGACCAGATCGCCGCTGCCGAAGGCGAGCCGCCGACGGAGCCACCCAGGACGGAGTTGGTCGAACTCGGAACCAGTGCCGGGTTAGTCGGTGTGCCAGCGGCGGAGATCGTGCTGGTGCCGGACGCAAGGTGGGTGTGCATGGGCATCTGGGTCTGCAGCAGGGTCACGTTCTCAACCCCACCAAGCTCCCCCAGGTCGATGAGCGACAGGCCGGGCCCCTGGGACTGGCCGACCGGCGAGCGGCCACGCAGGTCCGGCAGGCCATAGGTGGTCTGGCCATTGCCGCCGTAGGTGGTGCCCAGCAGGGAAAACAGTGCGGTGTTCTGCGCAATCGCCATGCTCTGCCCCATGCAGAACGCATAGCCACGGGGTGCGAAGTTGCCGCCGAACATCTTGATCTCACCGATGAAAGGATCCACGTGTTGACTCTCCTCTGGCTCTGGTTTCGCGCAACCGGAATCCCGGTCGCACATGCATGCTCATTGTTGTAGTTATGCCGGCCGATCCGTATGGAACACGGCCTGGAGTACATGGCGCCCATCCTCGACGGGCTGGCCGGGGGTCAGCAGCAGCGCCCAGCCCTCCTCGCCGGGCGGCCCCAGGCGGTACACGTCCTGGGGCAGGCTGCACTGCGGCGGCAGTACGAAGTGGGCGTGGTAGCAGTGGTGGCGAGGGGTCATGGCGATGCCCTCCTCGACACCGAGCAGCTCGACGGGCAACACCTGTTCCGGCGAGAGCCAGAGGTGGAAGGACTGGCCGACGGCCTCGGAGAGCAGCGCGTAGGACGGCATGGGGTACATGGACAGGCTCCTCAGGACGGCATGGCCGGGCGCAGCGCCGGTTCGGCGGCGGCCTGATGGCCGCGCGGGTGGCGGCGCAACTTCAGGTACACACCGTTCTCCCCCACCACCTCGAAGCCATGGCGGAAGTAGAGGCGCTGGGCCGGGTTGTAGGACTCGACATGCAGCCCCGCACTGAGGCCCTCGCGGTCGGCCCGTTCGAGGAAGCGGCCCAGCAGCTCACCGCCAATGCCTCGGCCACAGGCCTCGGGCAACAGCGCCAGGTCGATGATTTGCAGGTGGGTGTCGGTCCACAGCAGGTAGGCGCGGCCGATGGGCTGGCCAGCCTGCTCGATGACGTATTGCTCGGCGTCGGCGTAGTGCGCCTGGTAGTAGCTGCGCTGGGCCTGGAACTGCTGGTCGACGAAACGCTCGCGAGCGGCCTGGTCCCAGGGGGTGTGCTCCAGTTCGTGGGCACGGGTGGTGCCGTAGAGCACCCTCAGGAAGGTGCGGTCTGCTTCGGTTGCCAAGCGGAGGTTCAAGGTGTGGAGAGACATACGGCGTGCATCCCTGCTGGCCCCGGGAACAGGGCCTACAACTGTAGTTACAGTTTCCCTGCACGGAGCATAGACGAGGATTTCAGCTGGCCACCATCGAAAAACCGCCGTTCGGCGGTTTCTGCAATGAATGTGAAGTGGCATTCACAACTAGCGGGGTGAAAGCGCCTCCAGCGCCTCAAAGGGCACCCTCGCCCACCGCTCGACAGCTGCCCGGGTGGCGTCGTCCGCCTCGCTGCGCTTGGCCTCGCCGTCGGCGCTGAAGGCCATCGCCGGGCGCTTCGCATCGTGCCCGGCAACGGCCTGCAGGTGCGGCACGGCGGCCGGGTCAATGCCCAGCAGCGGACCCAGGCGGCCCCAGAGGGCGCCGGGCAGCTCGCGGTAGTTCAGGGGCACCGCCTCGCCTGCCGCGCAGAGGTCGAGCCCGGCCTGCAGCAGCTGCCCGACCATCCAGGCGAGGTAGTCGCCGGGCGCCAGCGCCTCCCGCCCCGGCAGGCCGTCCAGCCCGGACGGGCCGAGCAGTCCGGGAACCGCATGCAACCCGGGCTGGCGCTGGTGGGACACCACCACCTCCAGCGGGTCGCGGTAGAGGAACAGGCACGGCACCTCAGGGTAGAGCCGGCGCAGCAGCTGCGCCTCGAACAGGTTCCAGGCGTCCAGCTTCACCACCAGCCGGGTCTCGTCGCCACGGCGGCGCTGGCCATAGGCCGAGCACAGCGCGCGCACCGTCTCCGCCT
>Ga0247725_1001035_pt1 | contig 15747 bp, 17 predicted proteins | sample OKSTACKMCFT3sol_FD_183021 | JGI IMG/M metagenome (GOLD analysis project Ga0247725, IMG submission 183021) | Subsurface sediment microbial communities from gas well in Oklahoma, United States - OK STACK MC-FT3-sol | ecosystem: Environmental > Terrestrial > Deep subsurface > Rock core/Sediment... | reverse complement strand
GATGGATTACTACAACTGGCGGCGTCCACATCAATACAATGACGGGATACCGCCAGCAAAAGCCGAGGATCGGCCTAACCAAGTGTCCGGATTTAGTTGACCACTACAAGATATTTCCAAGAATATTCACGGTAATGACGATAGTTATAACGGTGAAAATCAAACATAACGCTCAATAAGTGAGGGGGATTCCGCACAACGTATTGATTTAATAGTGAACTCTTGTCTCAAAATGGGACATTTCGGTGATGTGGGGCAGGGCGGTTGACTGTGTTATTCTGTTGTCGCTGCAAGAGCATCTGCAGGGGGAATCAACCAGATATTGTCCTTCTGCTTTGGGCAGTCAGATCGCTGGAGGTCTGTGTGTAGCCTCGATCCAGATCGATTTCCGAACCTTTAAGCTAAGGAAAAACTTCTTTTAATAAGCCTTGTTATCTCTCACAATGATGCCGATAACCCTATTTATCGGCATCGGCTGAAAAGGTCAGGCATGTCCGAACATCAAAAAGATCCATTGATTCAGCTGCTGGAATTGTCCATGGCAGATATAGAACAGGGGCTCACTTACAGCCTGTCTGAAGCACGGTCAGCTCTTGCTCAGCGCAGTTCTATATCAGAGCCGTCAGAGTCACGTAACTGGAATGGTTTTTTTGATACCGAACCGGCATCTCCAGATTTCCTGACTGAGCGAGAGGATGTCATCACAGAGCGTGGGCCAGACCAGGAAGAACATCCGTCAGAAGCTGCTCCTGGTGAGTAATCCTTTATTGTGCAGTTGATTTCGGTGACTTGTCGGATGCATCCCAATCCCAACCGATTTCGTCAGGATCGACCTTGGCCAGTAGCTCCGGCAGATAATCCTGGCGCTCTAAACCCACATCGGCTCCCCAATCTGTTTCACCTGGTGACGCGGCATTGGGGTCACACTGAGCCAACAGTTCTTCCAGCGTGTAGCACGGCTGGCCACGCAGTTTGGCGCGAGCACGCTCCACATCATCAAACGCCGCAGTCAGCAGCGCCGGATCACCATCTTCAAGAGCTGCCAGCAGATAGGCAACCATGTCGGCCTCAGTGGCCAAGACGTCAGCCACATCAAAGCGGCTCCATTGTTCAGTTCTCTTCATTCCGTCCTCCTGCATCCGTCATTGCGCATAATTGATGGTTACGTTAAAAAAGCCCCCATTTCCGCGACTGGCAATATTGCCAGATTCAAGCGGTACAAATGGAATGGAACGTAATATTACAAAAAACTTTGTCTTTAGGTGGTTTGAGTGCGGTTTGAGTCCAGAAGAAACGGCAAAACTATGTTTTGTTTCTGTGACGGAGGTCACGCTATGGGACGAAGGAAAAAAGATCCCTGACGTGTGTAAGAGGGTTATGCGGATGGCAACAGGACGGGAGTTGCCTACCGTCTTCACCCGATATTGGGACGGGTGGAGGATGTCCGGTCATCATTTAATCACCCCTGCTGGCACGTATTTGTCCAGGCAGCGGCTAGAAATCATCGAATCATTCGGGGCAGAAGACCTGAAGGCGCTGAAAGTGAGTGCGGCGCTAAGGCGTTTGCCGACCTCAGAACGCTGAAAGCCTCAAAAGCCGGTTTAGCAGGGAAGGGGGTGATCCAGTCTCAGGGCTAGATGGGCGTGTTCCGCCGCCCGCCGATTGGTGGAAATATCAACATCAGTGGGCGGCTTGTAGGGGCTAAAGCCCCTGAAAATGCGGTTCCGCTGACTGCTATTTAACATAAAAAAGCCATTACGCAGTGTTAGAAAACCCCGCCTGTTTGGAAATTGAAGAACTGGCCGAGGTATGTGCAGGAACGCACACGGTACGATGTCCGGTTATCAAAATGCAAGCTTTGGGCGGGGGCGCGGCAGTGTCTCGCAAGCGCCCGCAGTTACCCACCGCTCGGCCCCCCTTCTCCACAGGCGAGCCCCCCTTGCCCCCGCAGTCAGGGCCACAGTCCGCAGGTTAAATCAGCTCTCTTTGTTTTTGTTTTTCAGGGCGTAGGGCCTCCCCATGCCCAATCGGGGTGATTGTTTCTTGCCTTCGCTTCGCTCAGGGCGGCCTACGGCCGCAGGGCGGAAACTTGGACTCCGGTGGTTATAGGGGAGGCTATACGCGCCTTGTTCCAAGGCGAAGGCCCCCAACAGCGGGGACATCTCCCCGTTGGGGAGACCGGGGGACTGCCTGATGGATAAGGGGTTCCGAGCCGTGGATAACTGCAAAAGAAAAAGGCGCTCACTCGACCCAACCGCGCCCCCTACAGCTTGCATCTGGAGGGGGAGGGGATGAGGCGCGCGCGCCCTTCACATACTTTATCAGGGGTCAAACAGAGGGGGTCAGAGTGTAACCCTGATGGTATTGAAGAGTGGGGGCAAGGGTGAGCTGCCCGTAGTAGTTGAGGCGGGCCTTAAGGCCATACTTGCGCAGCCAGTAATTACGGCGGACGACCTTGCCGAACTCGGGGTGACGCATGGCTGTAGCATGGTTGACGATGCCCCAGCGGAGCAAAACAAGGATCATGGGGATGTTCTGACGGCGGGCAACGTAGTCGGCAAACCGCATGATGGCCCAGCGGGGGATCTGCAGGGGATTGGTGATCGGGAATCGGTATTCATAGACGGGCGGGGTTGACCTGGATGATGCAACAGCGCCGGATGGCTTGGCTTTTTGCACGGGTTTATCTCCATACCACTGATGGATGTATTTGGCTGGCAGGATGCTGTAGCAGGCCCGCATATCGACAAAGCGGGGCTCTGTGTAACGTTCACAGTCTGGCGTTGCGTCTATGGCGTCAGGGTGGAGATAGGCGTCTTTGTAGTCGCCATTGCCAAGCTTGATGCGGCACTTGATAAGGCCCTTTGAATCCCGTATCGGGAAATCAAACAGCTCTTTGCCGTCGTCGAACTCCTGAGCGGTGTCATAAGCCTTGTAGAGCCAACGGCCCCATGTGTATTTAGTGCCGCAGGGGCTACCCGTGGCTTTGCTCTTGCCCTTGAAATAGGAGGCCACATGGACGCGGGGAACGCGCAGACCGAACTTGATCACCAGCCGAGCAATCCAGATAAGGGGATAGACGAGAAACCCCTTGGCCCCCATGGACGAGCTGAACATGGTGTCAGAGCTGTAGCACCAGCAGATAGTACGACACAGGGCGTTGACGATCTGCTTGTCGATTGACTCGATATCCTGCACACCAAGAAAGGCGTTCCAGCCCCGTTTACGAACGAGACGGAGCCACTTAATCAACTGGGCGCGGTCTGGGTTGTTCCAATCCCGAGTGTTCATGAAGAACGCAGTTTCATCGAGCGCCAGACAGCCATTTTTCGATTCATCATAGATCTGCTCTTGGTCTGACCGGAGCGCGGTTTTCTTGGGACGCTCATACGCATACCCGAGGTTCTCAAGGTCTGACGAACGCGGCTCTTCCGGCAATCTGATGATCGGGGTTGCTTTTCCCTTCTCATTGAGCGGCATATGTTCGGGATAGACATCAATGTTTGTCGCCACAGGGCGGCCCTCATTGAGGTAGCCGACCATGATGGAAACCATTGTTACGGACTTACCAGCCCCAACGGGGCCAGTGACAAAATACGGCGCTTTCATGAAACCTCCCTATTACTTGGCATCGTATGCAGAACGAGCAACGGTCATTTGCCAGATGAAAAGCCATTGAGCAGAACGAGCAACGCCAATCATTGCAATGACATCAGGGGTATTACGTGGCAGCAAAGAAAGGCCAAAAACAACAAGAGGCTGATTTATGCCCGTAGTAACGTTTTCCAAAATACCGGATAAAGCAGTTGTAAAAGTAACAACCATAATTGACATGGCACCAATCAAAGCGAGAACGGCGGCCTTCTTTGACATCAAGCCAACTATTTTCGCAAAGGATGAACCGAGGCGCTCGATTAACAATCCGATTAGAATCTTCATAATTAACGACCTCCAACAACTTGAAGCATTGTTTTATTCCAAAGATTAAACAAGTAGAGGGAAAGGAGCATATATATAAACCAATATATAAGAGGGTGATAAACCTCGTTATAATTTCGACAAAAAGCCCCACCATCATTTGCAGTAGCAGAAAGGTTTGAAACCTCGAAAGTAACGGGGAAAGGCTTACAATTACCAACAGGCCAGACCCATTTAGGCAAATTAATACCTTGAGAAGGTGGAGCCTGCAAAGGGGCATCAGTAATTTGCTGCTCAAGCCAAGTTTTATCTTCTGCAAGCTTTTCAAGGGCACTCTCGGCAGGTTTGAGGGCCTCTTGTGCTTTGGTAGCGGCCTCTTGATCTGCTTTGGCCTCTGCCTCCTTCTCTTTCTTCATGGTCTCTTCGAGCTGAGCCTGAGTAAGAGGATCTTTTAGTGCGTCGTTCATACTATCAACAACGCCACCAGGGGTATTGTTATGTTGAAGTTGTTCAGCAATCTGCTTAATACGCTGATACTCTGACTCAGTGGCATAACAGGCAGCAGCAGCGTTAGAAGTTTGAAGGGCACCCCTGAAATAGCAATCCAAAGCAGGATAGTCAGCCTCTGAAACACCGGGAATATATTTCAAATCAGCATCTTTAAACAAATCATCATAAGGATAGCCACTGGGGGAAGTAAGAGCCTGAGTTGCAGTTGATGGTTCGGCAATAAACTTTTGCATTAATGATTCGAAAAGCTCATTGTCAGATACGGGGTTGTTTTCATGTTGCTGAGTCTTTGGAGTAAAAGTTACATAGTAAAAGCCGCCCGCGGTGCCTTTAGACCAACCAATCCTAACTGAATTAACTCTATTTATAAGGTCAAAATCGGAAGGAAGAGAAGGGTATTGATAAATCCTACCTGTAGCCTCAAAGGCTGCACGCTGTTGAGAAGCGCAAGAGGCACGATTTATATTAGAAGGGATGTTTAAAAGGTCTGAATTACAAAGGCCGTAATCGGTAAGAACGGGGCGGGTAAATTGATTTAATAAAGCATCAAAAGCCCAGCCAGCAGCAGCCATAGCAGCAGCAAAAGCAATCCACCACGGATTGATTTTCATCAAATTTTTTAAATTTGCTTTAAGCCAAGAAAGAAACTTAGACTTTGGGATAGATACCGTCTTATTAAAATATGGCTGATTGGGCGCATAGCCCTTACCCATAACATTAACCTTTACGGTGTCGCCATCGACAGAAACAAAATTATTCACCTTTCTGATTTCCGCCTCAACCATATAAGGATTTAATGATTGAAATGCAAAAGCGGAACTTGTGGAAACAAACGGAATAAGAAGAGCAATAAAGAAAAGTAAACGTTTCATATATCCCCCATGAAAAAGGGGGGCAGAGCCCCCCGATAGTACAGGGGCAGAGCCCCGCCAGTGATTAACCCTGAGCACCTTTGCGAACGAAGGTTTGCAGCAGGCCAAAGCCGATGGACAGGGACAGCACCACGGCCATGACGGCGAAGCCCGCACCAGAGGCGGTGCCAGCGTCAGCAAGGACGCTTTCTTTGACGGTGGTAACGGTGGCAGCGTCCAGAGCGCCAACAGCAGAGGCAGCGGAGGAAGCAACAACAGAGCCAGCAACCAGAACCGGAGCGGCATACTTACGAACCATATTGCGAATTTTCATGATCATTTCCTTTTGATTGATGTTTACGCTTTTCAATACAGCTCAACCTTGAATTGCGTTTACCGTTTTCAATTGCCCCGAGAGGCCTTCTCAAATATCTGGCGGGTGTGTCGGAACACCGTGCCAGAGCCATAGCCAACGAGCCAAACAAGGAACCCGCCAGCAATAAACATTTCAATACCTGGCTCAATCACCGTTGATTCCCTCCCATGAACCCAATGGCGTAGAGCAGCATGTAGGCGGCAGCCACAATCAGTTGGGAATAGTCGGGTGGAATGTCCATAAATTACGCCTTAGCGTTCTGGACGCTTGCGGGAAGGTCTACCAGACGGAACCCGTTGAACTGGCGGTGGCGGCCATTGTCGTCACCGAACGAGCCGTTCCGGTACTCAACCATGAATTCGGTAGGGCCTTTACCAGCGATGGTTTTCAGCATGGAGTGATAGCCGGCTGTAACCTGCTCTTCGGTGATGGCCACATCAATGATCTGACTCGGGTCAGTGGTGAGCAGCTTCACGGTGCCAGTGGTGACCTTACGCCCATCACGGTCTTTGGTAGAGGTGATGATGTCGGTGCCTGAGAGTATCTGAGCGATGATTTTCATTTTTTAAGCCTTCTGTGAGTTGGTGGTTGCTTGGTGCTTAGGGCAGTTATTGACACGGGTCCAAGGGAACTGACGGCCAGACTGGGCAGGAGTCGCCAGCGCTGCGCGCTGCCCACTCCTGCCAGTCGGCCCAGTCCAGAGCGATAAGGTGGTTGTTGTCGAGGTCTTCGAGAAGCTTCTCGCGTCCCTGCTCGTACAGTTCGTCAGCCATGTGCAGGTATTCGCCTGTTTCGGTGGCGGTGATGAAGTAATCACGCACCTGCTCAATGAGTTTTTTCTTCTGGATTTCCCACGCTTCCAGCGACTTGATTTGGTAACGCTTGAGGCGGGTAGCAATGTGAATCTGGTTGAAGATCAAGCCGTCAACGGTGGTCTTTGCAGGGTCGCCGTATTGGGTCAAGCGGCCTTCGGGACTAACACGCAGCTCGAAATCGGCGGCGTTCTCATGGTACGGGCGGCCCACGTTGCCAGCATTCAAGCGAGTGAAGGCGCGGGGAGTGGAGTAAGAGGGACGCACGGTCTGAGCATCACGGGGGCAGAAAATGCCGCCCATTGCAACACAGAAAGCGTCCCAGTTGCCTTCGTCAGCAGCACGGCGGCAAGCGTCCAGCAGCAGCCAATCGCCTTGGGTGAGGGTCTCGAATCCGGGCATATCGTAATCCTGATTAGCCATCCGGCGCAGTTCACGCCAAGCGGTTACTGTTGGGCCGCCGACCTGTTGGAACTGGCGGATGTTGTTGGCGCTCTTCCATGCAAGGACACGCTGAACGGTGGTAAGGGCAGAGGTTCCGGTCTCGAAGTCTTCACCAACGGCGAAACCATCCACGTTTTTAGCGATGTATTTGGAGCAGTAGCCCACAGCAGAGCCGCGCTTGAGAGATAACGGCTTGCAGGTAAAGCGGTGCTTGCTGGCGCCCGCCTCATTGGGGGAGTCTTTGAAGCACTCTTTACGGCAGATAGAGCGGTACTCATTGGCGCGTTTGTATGGCACAAAGATGATGCAATGCCAGTGCGGTGTACCGTCTGCATGGGGCTCGGCAAATCGAAATCCGTATACAGAAATTGGCTCACGAGGGGCCTTCTCGGTGCCCTTGTCAGCACAGCGGCGGCCAATGTTGCGCCATACGCCGTTGAGGTAGTCCTGACCATCTTTGACGGTAGGGCGGCCCGCTGCAATCCAGTTGGGGTTAGTCTTGCCGCCGCTGGTCGGGTGGAAGCGGGAAGGGCAGGTGATGGTGAGAAACAGGGCGGCGTGGCGTTCTTGCTTGGCGATGGTCTCGAACCCTTTAAGGCGAGTCATCAGCTCGGCCCGCTGTACCTCTGGATTAGAGACAGAGGCGTCTATGGCATCGACGAGAGGACATCCCACCATGCCATCATCAATGCAAACAGCAGCAAGACCTGAAAGAGTGGATCTATTCTTGTGAACACGGTGCACGCGGCGAGATACAAGGTAATCAGGAGCATAGGGCTGGGCATGTTTAGAAACCACACCAGCAAGCCGAGAGGCGTCGAAGAGTCGGCGAGCAGAAGTACGACGAATAGCGCGAACCAGATAAGCAGCGTCACACCAGCGATTGAGCCAATGATTCGGACGTGGAACATCGGGGTTTTCAAAGTCGTAATCAAACTCGGGATCTCGAAGAGCATATCCATCGAGTAAGGACTTAGCAGCGAGAAACGCCGGATATTCGTCTTCGGGGTCATATGCATAGTCACCCATATCGCGGGAACGTTGAATAAAATCCGCCCTGATAGTCATCACATGTTTAGCCAGGCGCTCGGCGAATGCCTCGAATCCCTCATCGTCAGAGGTGAGGTTGAGGGTTCCGCAGTTGCCGGAAATGTTCATCAGGTCGAAAAGCTCTTTGATACGCTGATTAGCTTCGAGCAAACCAGCGTACTCAAGGGCTTGTGAGTAGGCAGAACGGAACCACGGCAAGAGGTAGTGATTGCGCACGGTCATGTCATGACGGTGCTGGCAATGCTCGGGGGCGTTGATGTCGCCATACTTGAGCAGGGCCTTGTCATCCAGATAGGCGAAGGAGCCAACGCGAACAAAATGGCGAGGCTGGTCAGCGAAACGGGGCTTAGTGTGAATGGCGTTGTACTGGTCGGAGTAAGCCCGATGCAGTATCGAAACGTCATCGTCAAAGGGCAGGCCGAGGGTCTGCAAGTGGTCAAGGTACTCGGCAGGGGTTGCTTGCTCGGCGTCATCTGCCAGCATGGCAGGGGAAGACAGCAACGAGTTAAGACGGAACTTGCTGGATACAGGGGCAGCGCGTGAACCGTTAAGAGCCTGCTGGGCGGCGTAGGAGGTAAAGCGGATCATTTGCCGTTCCCCTTGTCAGAGGCAATCAGGTAAATAAAAAGACGGAGGGCAACAAAGAAGCAAACAGCCACAGTTAAACCATTGAGAAACTCAGAATCGAACATGGCTCAAACCTCCCACTCACAAGCAAGGCGAAGGTCATCTTCACGGCGCTGATACATATTCCGGTCATCAAAACTGATGTCGTATTTGGGGGCAGGCTTGGGGGAGGGGGCAGTGGTCTTTTTGCCGCATACCCAATCACCAGCCGCGGGGGAATAGACCTGTGGAGCAAGGCAGCCATAGGCCGAATCGAAGCGGGATTTGCCACACTTGGGGCAAACAGGGTCAGCCTTGGGGGCAGAATCAGCGCCGTCACAGAGAACGTCACGATTGATTCCAGCATTGGTGACGCGGTACGGCATACGAGCAGCAAGCTTGTTCACATGGGCAAGACGGGACTCAATGGATGAATAATCATCTGCGATGGTGCCGATAACCCCATTTATCGGCGCAACGGCGGGCAGCTCGTCAGACCATTCAGGGTCAAGTTGAATGTCACCATCCAGAATCAGCAGATCAGAACAAGCGGCGCAACCTTCGCCGCCGCAATGCTGGCAAACGTGGTAAATCGGGGTTTGTTGCTGTAGGGTCTGCGCTTCCATGTCGATATGCCTATTAGCCACTTGGTTAAAGCGGATTCAACAGCAGAAAATGGAGTTTTTCAACAGGTCGGCATACAGGCATACTGGGCTATAGACTGATAATTGAACACCACACGAGGGCAAGAAAGATGGACTCCAAAACGCTACTTTCCGCATACATGAGAGCCAAAAACATCAGCACTTTGACAGATGCAGCTAAAGAGCTGGGTTTTTCCATACCTTACATTTGCGACATCAACAAAGGGTTCAAGCAATTCTCTGACGAAACAATACTTTACCTTGCTGAGGAACTTAAGCTTGACTCTGACGAAGTGCTGATAAGCCTTGCAGCCGTGAAAGCGAAGAACCCAGAGGTTCAAGCAAAGTGGTATGCAATCCTAAAAAAATACTGCGCAGGTACGGGAGCCGCTCTGGCCGTGGCCTGCATGATGATGGGAAGTCTTAATTCAGAGCCTTCTGCGACTGCGCATAATGTATATTATGTTAAACTATATATCTTGTTTCCTGTCAGCACTTATTGAACTGTGTATAATGGCAACAATTGATCCTATCTTCGACCGGATGTCTTAAGTGGCTGAATTAACATCAGAACAATTAAAACCCGCTTTTGCGATTGAACAGTTCTCCAAGCTTAGCGAGCTTGAACCTATCCCCTTTGCTGCGCTGCAACCCAGAGCCATTTCCGGCATCAAACGTCTTGCCAGTTTTGATGGTGACTGTCCGGTCATGCTGCTCAACGGATTCCCCGGCGCAGATTACGAAGGCGTTTGCCAGACGCTGATTGCCGACTCCAATGGCAAGGACGGTGACCTGTTTGATCTCTGCTACACCGAGAATCTGAACAACCCCTACAAGCCTATCTGGCTGCGCCTGCAACCGGGCACCGGCGTTGAGTTTTGCGAAATGGTTGGCGAGCTGCTCAAGCTGTTGAGCCACCATCTCGATGCCGAACGCATCGTGACTCGCATCATGCGCAAGCAGAACAATGATCCGAAAATCGATGATTTCCTCTCCGATCTGGCGGCTCACGTGGCATTGGGTCTGGAGTTTCAGCACCCCATTCTGATCAATCTGCTGATCCACCACGAAGCGCAGGAAGCGCCGGTGATTTATGGCCGTGATCTCAACTGGGATACCCTGTTTGGCTCCATCAACTACCAGACAGAACAAGGCTCTGTCTATGCCAATCAGCACCTTTTGGAGCCCGGCTTGCTGCGCGAAGCCAACGGCGGCTACCTCATTTTGCAACTGGACGAGCTGCTGGATCAGCCGCATCTCTGGTTCAAACTGAAAAATGCCATGCAAAAAGGCGAGCTGGACTGGAACGCCTATCAGGAAGGGAAAACCCTGACCCCTTTCTTCGCGCCTGAAGCGACCCCCATCAAGCTCAAGCTGATCCTGGTCGGTGACCGACTGGACGTGGCGGAGTTCCAGATGCTGGATCGGGATATGTCCGAGCGCATCTTCCTGCGCGCTGATCTGGTGTCAGAGGTGAATATTGAAGAGGATCTGCAGGAATTTCTGCAGTACCTGGCCTGGCTACGCCAGCGCTGGAGCCTGCTGGACTTCACGCCAGCCGCCCTCGCCGCCCTTTGTCGTCATGCCAGCCGCCTCTGTGACCATCAGGAGTGGCTGTCGCTCTCCGAAGTGCAACTCTCCGCCATCATGCGGATGGCTGACAGTCTGGCCCGGGAGCTGGAATCTGATGTGGTCACCGACGAGCATATCCGCGGCGCACTGGAGGAGCAGGATTACCGCCTCAACTATCTGGTTGAGCAGTCCGATCAGGGGGTTATAGACGGCCAGATCCTGCTGCAAACCGATGGCGAAGAGATTGGCCAGATCAACGGCCTGTCTGTCATTCAGGTCTCCGGTCACCCTTATGACTTCGGCGAGCCGGTGCGCCTCACTGCTACCGTACACCTTGGTGATGGCGATGTGGCGGATATCGAGCGCAAGGCAGAACTGGCCGGCCACATCCATGCCAAGGCGATGATGATCATTCACGGCTACCTCTCTAACAAGTTTGGTGCAGAGAACCCCTCCCCCCTGTCGGCCAATCTGGTATTCGAGCAGTCTTACCACGAAATTGATGGCGACAGTGCCTCACTGACCGGCTTATGTGCCCTGCTCTCTGCCCTCGCCCGCCAGCCTATCTATCAGCACTTCGCCGTGACCGGTGCGGTCGATCAGTTTGGCAATGTGCAGGCCGTTGGTGGCGTCAACGAGAAGATTGAAGGCTTCTTCCGGGTGTGCAAGATCCACGGCATCACCGGCAAGCAAGGGATCATTTTGCCGGGAACCAACATCCAGCAGCTGAACCTCTCTGATGAGGTGATTGCAGCGGTTGAAGCAGGCCAGTTCCACATCCACCCGGTGGATCATGTGGAAGAGGCCATCGAGTTGCTGACTGGCTGTGTCGCCGGTGAGCCTGATATGCCCGATACCCTGTTTGGCCGTATTCAGGAGCGGTTGGACGAGTTGAACGGCTCCACTGCCAAAGTCGGACTGCTGCAATCCCTGCTGGGGCGCCTGTTTGGCCGCTGATGAAGTGATCGGAGTTGTTTAGCGAACAACTGTAAGCTAAATTGGCCCGGCTTTGACCCATTTGAAGGAAATACCGCGTGACCGTAGACAATACCACCATGGAAGCCCGCCTTTCCCTGTGCGAACAGGGCAAGAACTCTTTTACCCGTGAAGAGCTGCTGGCTTGCAGCCGTGGCGAACTGTTTGGTGAGGGTAACAGTCAGCTGCCAGCCCCCAACATGTTGATGATGGACCGCATCGTCAAGATCAATGACAACGGCGGCGAACACGGCAAGGGCGAGATCCTGGCTGAGCTCGACATTACTCCGGATCTCTGGTTCTTCGATTGCCACTTCCCGGGTGATTCTGTGATGCCTGGCTGTCTCGGTCTGGACGCCATGTGGCAGCTGGTTGGCTTCTTCCTTGGCTGGAAAGGTGGCCCCGGCAAGGGTCGTGCTCTGGGCGTAGGTGAAGTGAAATTCACCGGCCAGATCCTGCCGACTGCCAAAAAAGTGACCTACAAGATCACCTTCAAGCGCGTCATCAACCGTAAGCTGGTGATGGGAATTGCTGATGGTGTGGTCGAAGTCGACGGCCGTCCGATCTACAGCGCCACCGACCTGAAAGTGGGCCTGTTCAAAGATACCACCGCATTCTGATCTCTCTGATTGGTGGTAAAACAGCATTAACGCAAAGGGGCCACAACGGCCCCTTTCCTTTTGTAATGAGTGATGAAGTACCTGCTACTTCATGAAGAGGCCTGAGCCCCGCCCTTCCATGGCGTCACGCCAACCACCAAGCCAATGCCCTCGGGCATCCAGGCATTGATACGGACACGCTTCTTTCTGTTTGCCGACCACGCCAGCCTGATAACCACGAGCACGAGCTCTTTCCAGACGGTCCCGCTTCTGTCTCTTCATCATCTACGACCCTCTTCGTGGAACAAAAAAAGCGACCAATTCTACATCGGTCGCTTTCATCTTTACTCCTGCGAGCACACTGGGTCAAACAAAAACTTCCACCCTAACCGGGCTATGTGACACAAGGCTCTGAACTGGATTAAGTTTTAATTACAGGGAACTTACTCCTGATTTTTGAGTCCTTCCAGCTCTTCCCAGCGAGCAAATGCCTGCTCCAGCGCGGCTTCAGCGGCATTGAGCGCATCCAGTTTCGGCTGGGTTTTATCTGCCGGCAGCGAGAAGAACCCTGGCTGGTTGATCTCGCTTTGCAGCGCATCCAGCTCGGCTTCCAGCTGCTCAAGACGAGCAGGCAACCCTTCCAGTTCAAGCTGCAGCTTGTAGGAGAGCTTCTTGCTCTTCTTCGGCGCTTCTGGCGCGGTGGCTACGACCGGCTCGGGCGCCTTGACCGGTGCACTCCTGGCCTGTTGCTGGGCATTCTGCTGTTCGCGGGTCGCCATCATGTCGGCGTAACCGCCCACGTAATCGCTGATACGGCCATCCCCTTCAAACAGCCAGCAGCCGGTCACTGTGTTGTCGATGAAGCGACGATCGTGACTCACCAGCAGCAGGGTGCCGGGGTAGTCGGAAAGCAGCTCTTCCAGCAGCTCCAGAGTCTCGACGTCGAGGTCGTTGGTCGGTTCATCGAGGATCAGCAGGTTGCTCGGCTTGAGGAACAGCTTGGCCAGCAGCAGCCGGTTCTTCTCGCCACCGGAGAGCGCCTTGACTGGCGTACGAGCCCGCTTGGGCTCGAACAGGAAGTCCTGCAGGTAACCAAGAATGTGTCGGGAGCGGCCACGCACCATCACCTCCTGCTTGCCCTCCCCGACGTTGTCCACCACCGTCTGCTCGGGATCGAGCTGCTCGCGGTACTGATCGAAGTAGGCCACTTCCAGATTGGTGCCCCCCTTGACGGTGCCACGGGTTGGCTCAAGCTGACCCAGCAACAGCTTGATCAGAGTCGATTTGCCGCAGCCATTGGGGCCGACCAGCGCAATCTTGTCGCCACGCAGCACTTGCAGATCGAGCCCCTTGAACAGGGTGCGATCGCCAAAGTCCAGCCCCAACCCTTCAGCTTCAAATACCAGCTTGCCAGAGCGGCTCGCCTCGTCGAGTTGCAGCTTGGCTTTGCCCTGCAGCTCGCGACGCTGGGTACGCTCCATGCGCATCGCCTTGAGGGCGCGCACTCGCCCCTCATTACGGGTGCGGCGCGCCTTGATCCCCTGGCGTACCCACACCTCCTCCTGTGCCAGCTTGCGATCGAACTCGGCATTTTTCAGCTCTTCGACCCGCAACCACTCCTCTTTGCCCTGCTGGTACTCGTCATAGTTACCCGGCCAGGAGGTGATCACGCCGCGATCCAGATCGATGATCCGGGTGGCCAGCTTGTGGATGAACTCCCGATCGTGAGAGATAAAGACGATGGCGCCGCGAAAATCCTTGAGGAAATCTTCCAGCCAGTTGATGGCTTCGATATCCAGGTGGTTGGTCGGCTCATCGAGCAGCAACAAGTCGGGATCGCAAGCCAGCGCACGGGCCAGCGCCACTTTGCGCAACCAGCCACCGGAGAGGCTATCGAGGGTCACGTCAGGATCCAGCCCCAGCAGGGTCAACACCTGACTAATGCGGGTCTCGAACTGCCAGCCGTTCTGATAATCGAGCTGCTCTTGCAACTCGCTCATCTTGCGAATGTTGGCGTCTGACGGATCGCTCGCCAGCTCCATGGAGATGTGGTGGTACTGCTTGAGCAGCTCCCCCACCCCCGCCAGCCCTTCGGCGGCATAGTCAAACACCGTCAGCTCGCTGGAAGCAGGCGGATCCTGCTCAAGGCGGGTCACTTTCAAATCTTGCTGCAGCACCAGACGCCCGTCGTCCAGCGGCAATTCGCTGGCAATGACCTTCATCAGAGTGGACTTGCCCGCCCCGTTGCGGCCAACCAGACAGAGGCGCTCGCCCCGCTCGATGGTCAATTCTGCATTGTCGAGCAGCGGGAAATCACTGAACGACAGACATGCGCCGTGCAATGTTAAAAGAGCCATGTGTGTTCCTTATTTCATATGAAAAAAACGGGCAGCAGACTGGGTCTGCCCCCGTTTTATCGTCAAATCACTCTCACCCCTGACGGGCGGCCCAGCTTTTGAGCTCGGCCAGCGTGAAGGGCCAACCGAGCTCGCGGCCTGCTTCGTCACGCAGCACCGGAATGCGCACCCGATAGGCGGCAAGCCACTGCTCATCATCCATGATGTCGCACTGGCGGGTGGCGGCGGCAAGACCTGCCTCCTCCACCAGCGCCCAGGCCAGCTCGCACAGGTGGCAACCGTCGGTATGAAACAGGGTCAGCATCACGCCTCGCCTTGCTCCGGTGCATGGGTGATGATCCAGCAGTTGTGGATGTGCTGGTTGCGCTCGAAATCCTTCGGTCGCGTCTTCTGGGTGATGTTCTGGGCCTTGAGACCAGTGGCCTCGAGACCGGCCAGATCCATCTTGAAGTGACGCTTGTTGTTGGAGAAGACCAGAGTGCCGTCCGCCGCCAGCAGGCGCTTCAGGTGCTGCATCAGCAACAGGTGATCGCGCTGTACGTCGAAGCTCTCGTCCATCCGCTTGGAGTTGGAGAAGGTGGGCGGATCGATGAAGATGAGGTCGTACTTATCATCGGCTTCAGACAACCACTTCAGGCAATCTGCCTGGACAAACTTGTGCTGACGGCCCACCAGCGAGTTGAGACGCATATTGTCCTGTGCCCAGTTCAGGTAGGTGTGGGACATGTCCACTGTGGTGGTCTCGCTGGCACCGCCAAGACCTGCGTGCACGGTGGCACTACCGGTGTAGGCAAACAGGTTCAGGAAGCGCTTGCCCTTGGCCATCTGGCCCAGCATGCGGCGAGTCTGACGGTGGTCGAGGAACAGGCCGGTATCCAGATAGTCGTAGAGGTTGACCCACAGCCGGGCGCCGTACTCCTGCACTTCCATCCGGTGCTGCTCTTCGGAGAGCTTCTGATACTGCTGTTTACCTTCTTGACGCTCGCGCACCTTCAGGATCACCTTCTCGCCGTCCATGCCAGTCACCTTGATG
>Ga0247725_1001034_pt1 | contig 15760 bp, 11 predicted proteins | sample OKSTACKMCFT3sol_FD_183021 | JGI IMG/M metagenome (GOLD analysis project Ga0247725, IMG submission 183021) | Subsurface sediment microbial communities from gas well in Oklahoma, United States - OK STACK MC-FT3-sol | ecosystem: Environmental > Terrestrial > Deep subsurface > Rock core/Sediment... | reverse complement strand
AGCTTTTTGCCATCTACTTTTTTAATTAATTTCAGAAGCTTTGATATTTCACTATGAATTGCGCCATTGATTTCCAATGGGAATACAATGCTCTCCAGATCTTTGCTTTGGCCGTGTAGTTTCCCTTCAGACGCAGTCTTGATTACACGGTAATGTGCTGCAAGCTTCCCAAGTAGGATATGCAAAGCTGGGTTATCTACATATCCGCTTTGAGATTCAATAAGGTTAATCACCTTATCTGAAATTATTAATATATGTTTAAAAAGTTCTTGGTCACTCTTTTTAAATCTGCCCAAGCCTTGCAATGTATTATCAGGTTTATCAGTAAGAAATCTTAACGTTCTAAAGTAACTTCCCTCTGCTTTGAGCATTTCCTTTTCTTCTAACGCGAAGTAGGAATAAATAACTCTCGACTCTTCTAGTAATGAGTTTAAAGGTCCATAGAACTTTTCAATCTTTTCCTTTGCTTTTGCCACTCGGTCTAAATGCTTGTCACGCTCCAGTAACTGAATCTGGTGCTTGGAGTCTTTTGAATATTTTCTGATTGTAGAGATAGCAACAGCTAGTGAAAAGATAACGGTTAAGAAAGAACCAACAGCTGTTATATCAGCACTAGAAATTGTTGATGAAGACTTAGAACTCTGCGGCTCGCTTTTTATGATAATCAGCTCTTTCGAGGCAGAAGCTTGATGTAGCGAAGTATACTTATCTGCAATAACAACATTGTTATGCAAGTTGCTATCTGTTTTTACAACTTGTTCAGACATATCAGACCTTAATTTTTGAAGAATTAGAACTTAAGTTATTTTCAGATATTATCGCTAGGTCAACGCGAGCTACCCAAGTAGCCAACTGCTCTTTATCGTGAAAACCTAGAGCACTGCTTTAACAGCTACCCTGTCGTAAGTTGGACTATACCAGCATGGTGACTTTTTCCAGCTCTAACGTGCGTTTAATTGAACTTGCTGGCTTGTGCCGTAAACAAAGCCAGCTTCAATTGATTTAACAAATCTAACCTGATAGGTAGCACTAAAAATGGATAACTGTCAGATCAAGTATGAGCGACTAAATATTGGGCATTGAACTCGCACTTTAGCTTAAGGCATATAAAATACCGCTAGCCTACAATTGATTGTTTATTCAATAGATTATTACCCAAATCTAATAGTGTTTTATGATTCCTCAACGCTGCAATACCATCTTCCACATGTGCAGCCCAAGCTTGCTGCAATTGTTTAGCATCTAGGTTTGGGTAGTACATTTTAAGCAGTAATTCCGTGAGCTCAGTGGTATCACCTAGCCAAGTGATTTTATCCAGTACTAAGCTGCCATTAAGCTTTGATTCCGTACCCGCATAGCGGAAATTCGACTCAATTGAGCGGAAAAATGCCAGTCTAGCCGAGACATTGGGGGTGACTCCTGTGCTGGCTTTTAGCCGTTTTAAATGTTCTTCTGTTGTCAGACTTAGGTTCATACGATTAGGTAGCATTAAATGGCCTCCTTGGTTTGTTGACCCCAGAAATAACCTTCTACCACTTTCGAGGATTTGGTGGCACTGTCGAAGCTAATCTCAAAACGATGGGAAATATCATATTTCAGACTGTCGACATAGGATCCATCAATCTCAGTGTCAGTAGAGAGGATCACCACTTGATGACTCGCCTCAGGGAAGTAGTGCTCGACCAGCTTCTCTCTATGTTTTGAGTCAAGTCGACCTAGAGGGGTGTCGATAATGACAGGCAAATTGCGGCCGGAGGTTTTACCAAGCGCTTCCAGTACTGAAATCGCATAGATTTGCTTTTCACCTGCGGACATGGCTTTGCGGTTAATCACATGACCATTGTCATCAATCAGTTCAACATCGAATGACTGGGGATTGATGGATGCCCGATAGTGCAAATCTTCTTTACGTGCTAGGCGTTGATAAGATTTGATAAATTCGTTTTCCAATTGGGCAACGCGTAGCGCCGTAAGTTGTGTTGCAAAAGCTTCCAGCATCAGTAAAGTGTTTTGGGCATTTTCAACGCCCTCAGCAGCATTAGTTTGCGCAGTATGTTTTTCATGGAGCTTTTGTGTTTTACGGGTCACGTCTTGAGCATCACGTAATTCACGTTTTGCTTCATTGAGTACATTACGGTATTCCATAATGAGTTTTTGTTTTTGCTTATCAAGTTCTCTAACTTGATTCAGCAGAGTTTGTACCTGCTCCTGAGCGGGAGCTCGGGCAATATTAGCTGCCGTTTGCGCAAGGTCTTCTTCGAGTTCGCTGAGTCGTGTGCGGGCTTGCTCAAAGCGGTCATAAGAAGATGTGGCTTCTATGTTGACTTGGATTTCTAAATCACGGTATTGCCGCTCAGAAATATCAAACAGAATATCAACGCTCGGAAGTTGCTGTTGGTAGTCAGTAAAGCAGTCCTGTATGGCTGCCATCGCAACGGGTGCTGAGCTACTTAAATCAAAACTCAGTCGACCTTTTAAGGTTTCGAGAAATCCTGTTAACTCTTCACCAAAATGTTGTCTTTGCTTTTGTTTTTGTTCGAGTTCTAACTTGGACAGCAAATGGGCTATAGCCGTTGGTGCTAGTGCAATTGGGAGTGCGCCTTCCATCTCTTGACGGATTAGCTTTTCAAGTTCCGCCTTTTCTTTAATAAGGTAATCAGCCTTAGTTTGTTCCGCTTCACGTGAATTTGCCCAAGCGCCACCTTGGCTTGAAAGTTGCGCTTCTTTCACTTGAATATCAGCTTGCAATGCGTTGATTTGGACTTTTATCTGATCTGCAATATAGCGTAGCTTAGCTGCACGCGCTTTATGGTCCTCACCAGCTTGTTCAAGTGCTTTTAACTCTGAATGTACGCTTTGGGATGCGCCTTCAACGCCTTTACGTTTTAAAAAGATGCTAAGGTCACTTTTTAATTTGCTGATAACATCCAAACCAAGTAGACGCCGTACTGCGGTTTGTAATACTTCTCCGGATTCATCTTCGGCAAGTTCAGCAATTTTTTCACCATCGAAGAAAAACAGATCCGCAATTCCAGTGGGGATTAGCTCATTCAAAAAGCCCTGACATTGCTCATAGCTTAACTCTGTCAGCGTTGCGCCATCCTTTTCGAGGCTGAGTTTATCTTTCTGACCTTTTTTCCAGCTTCGGCTAATTTTGTAGGTATGTGCGCTACCTTGCTGGTTATAGATAAACTCTAACTCAATGCTTGCTCGCTCCGACTGGGCACTAGGTAAGGCTGACTTGTGGATTAGTTCGCTTAACTGGTTGATATAATCTGGACCAGAAAGATTTTTACCGAGTGCCTGACGCCCATATAGCGCTAAACGAATAGCGGTTAGAATGGAGGTTTTACCCGCACCATTGAGACCGCCAAACAGTACGATTGGGCAATAATGTTGGGCATTGCCAGAAGTTCCAATTTTTTTACTTCTTGGGGCAAGATCAATTTCCTGTGTTCCACGAAAGACGCGGAAATTGTTAAGTGTTAAACGTGTAATGATCATAAAAAACCTTAAAACTCTTCACTTAACAATCGGTCAAGCTCGGCTAGTTCTTTGTTGTATTCGTCCATCTGCTCTTTGTACAGATCTAACTCTATTCGGCTTTGCACGTTGGAATGCCTGACTTTGATATCTTCTAAGCTGCCCCAGTCTTGTTTAAGAATATTTGCAAGCTTATCAAATACACCTACGCGACGGCTCAGGCCATCAAGGGAGATTTCCATCTCGATTAGTTTCATCACCATTTCTGGTGATATGTTGAATTCTTCGCTTAAATCATTAACTAATTTAGCTTCGACTTTGCCAAATGAAGCATTGTCATCGAAGACCCAATCAAGGTCATATCCGTACACGTCTCGAAAGATTTGCGGCAGGGTATCGTTCCAATCTGGCTCGTTTGGATCTCTTAACCAATGCTGCCGAATAGCATGTAATTCAGGTACGGTGATAAGCTCAATCTCGCGACCTTCTTTTTTGAATTGCTTATCTAATTGCAGCAATTGCTGTAGCCATTCTTGACGGTATTTTAGCCAGTATGGACCAGGGACATGCTTTCGCTCAGCGGTGACTTCTTCCCCATCTTTAGCGTATTGATAACTTACTCTACCACTACGGCGCTTGTAGTTACGGTAGATATCTTTGTTCTCTGGAATGGCGGTCTCAGCCAAAATATCTCTAAATTTGAGCAATGGTTCCATCCACGTCTCGCCATTTAAAATGAGGCTTTCCATTGCTCTATCGCGAGTGACAACTGTGCATGTCCAGCAGCCAAATCGAGAGTTTCCACATGATGGTGTTGTTTCATCAATCACCATAGGGCACTCACCTTGACCGGAGGAATCTTTATAAAGATTCCAAAGAGTTAGGTTTTTGCTACCCCAAGGGTTTTCCCACTCAAGGTCATAATCGTCGCGCCAAATGTTTTTGATACCGTAGGGGGTTTCTTTGGACTCTAGACTACACATCCTCAGAATTTTCCAGACATCATCGACACCCCAAGTATCTATTGGCGTATAAATGAAGGCATTGGCTAATGTGGTATGTCTTGCTAGACGAGAACCATCAATCTTATGTTTGGCAATAACCTGAGCACGGGAAGCACTTTCCTGACTACGAGAGCCTAATATCACAATAACTTCGTCGTATTTGGAGACGGTTTCTTTGATAAAATCACTGACAGGGTCAATTTTCATCCGCTCTGTACACCAGCGGAAGCTCCTTGTTGGAGCCGGATAACCTTTACCTAGGAGATTAACCCAAAATGTTGCTTCTGTTTTTGGCGTGACCTTGTGCACCGTAATTGGTAGTTGATCTCGTTTTGCCCCTTTTCCAATTGCCTCTAAAGAGTTGGATATGTGATTTACAACAACTGGTGTTTCTACAAGGGTGTCAGAAGAAACAACAAAGATGGGCTTAGTACGTTGTTCTTTATCTAAGCCTTGTAATGCCAGATAGACCAAAGACATAACGGCCGAAGAGTCTTTACCGCCACTGTAACCAATCACCCATGGTCTTTTGTCAGACAGATAAACTCTTTGCACATCAGCAATAAAATGACTCAGTTTGTTGTTTGCAAAGGTTTCTTTGTTGATAAAACTTTGGTATTCCTCTGGTAGATCATCAGAGAGTAATGTAGTGCTCATTTATTTACCTGTTTTTCCAGTATTTGTTCTTCAGGTGTAAGAGGAAGAGAAAGGTGTAGCTTGAGTGAATTACACGTTAACTGGATACATGAGCTCGTTTTACTGAGTTTTCCATGAAGCATTGCGCGTTTAATCCATTCGGGATTGGTTTTTTCCCAGTTGACTGATTTTAAAGCAGCTAACTTAGTTTGCCATTCTAATGGGTGCTCGCATAGTAAGGCATGACCCATTTGACCGATGGCATGCAACCCAACGCCATGGGCATGGAGATATTCTTGCCTGAGTTGTGCTGGTGAAACTTCTTTCTTTTGCACGAGCTGCCAGTCCTTCATATGCTCATTCACTTCAGCCCAAAATGCTTCTGCCAGTTGTAGCTCTTCAGTATTAAAACCATCTTTTGGACCTTTACCTAGCAAGGATCTAGTCGCTTGCTTGATACTACTGAGGGTAAATAGCTTATTTGACTTAGGTGAAATACTGGATTTTTCCATTTCTGTCAGTCCCTTAAACGGTAGGCACTCTGAAGCAAGATATCTTGCTAATGCTGAGCTATCGTCTCTGTGATCATATAGGGTACTTAGTGAAGGGCTTGGTTTTACAGCATATTTGTTCAAATCAGCAAACATTTGCTGACTTCGAGTCAATCCTTCATCGACATAAAATAGGACGGCAATGTTATCCTGACCTAGATCTGGATTTTCTTCTAATGCTTCTTCAATCGCTTTGCGTCTATGTTGGCCATCATTGATGAGAATTTGTGCATCCATTGGGATTTTTAGTTGGCCTAAATTGGGTGCAGAAGTTGTTTCTTCAAAAGAGATATGTACATCGACGGAAGCCGTCAGTGCTGAAAATACATAATCTTTTGGATTTTCCAATAAATATCTCACCATTTCAGGAATACGAGTTTTATTGAGTGTACGTTGTGCACGAAGCTCTGGCGGGACATCAGATTCGTTATAGCTGAATATTTTAGGAATAATACGTAACGGGCAAGTCGCTATGTAAAATGGTCGGCCTGCCTGCATTCCTCTTACAGCTGGAAATGAATAGCAATAACCTGAATCGGAGTCAATCATGTGAAGTATGCCATGCAACTAACTAATGACGTAATGGTATGTCATTAATGACATACCGTGCAATTGGAAAGTAATTGAAGTGAGATTGAGTTTGTTATTTTCAATTGTTCATGCGAGATGTGTTGATACGATTTGAAACCCCTGAATACGCTTAGATATCCCGCTAAGTGCTTGTTCAAACTCGGCTCTTGTCATTAAAGTTTCTTCGGTGTTTGTCGTTCCAAGTAGTTTTGCTAAACGTTTATCGAAGCTTTGCTGCTTTTGAAAATGATTGTTGTGTTGGTGAAGATAAAGTGAACGATTTAACAAAGGCGGTCGCTTAGCTTCATTGATGTAGTCAAAAAAGTCGATTTCCTGCTCGGCCATTTTTATTTTCACGCGTTCCCTTAGAAAGGGGACTGATTTTTCAAAGTCATCATAACCGGTGAGCGTGAGCTTGCCTGAGGTGATATGGATTTTGATCAGGTCAATGTCGTCTAATTCACCATAGAGCTGTAGCCCTGCACCAACATAGACTCTGAGGAGTAACGGTAGGGCAGTGATGTGATTCTTGTGCAGAATTATCGAGTGTCCAATGTTGAGTAATGAGGCGGGTAAACGCTGATGTGCTTCATTACAGGCTTGTTCAATCGCCGCAGTATCGGCAATTTTAAACAATAACTCCGAGGCTTGCCTTAGCGCAGTTTGATGCTCGCCAAAAAACACTTTGATATCCCGCTTTATATTTTCAGGTAGCTGGGTATAGGGTTTGCGTTTTTCAAAATGGGCCATCGCAAAAAACAACAGTAGGTCTTGGGTGCGTTGCTCTACTGCTTGGTCGTATTCTTCTCCTCCTTGTATCTCAAGTAGAATTCTTAGGGCCTTAACTGGCGTGCCGACAATGGTTTTAAGATCGGTAAGTTGTTCAAACTCATCCGCTTGGGGTAGTCTGCCAAGGTTGAGTACCGTTTGCCAAAATGCTGCAAATAACGCTTGGTGTTTGGTAACTAAAAGACGCGCCTTATCACCTTGCGTAATGCTCGGAGGGCTGGAGAGTTGCTTCCATTGTTGGCTACGGCGATAACGGCGAGATAAAAAGTGTTGTTCTTCAACCTTATCTTTAAAAATGTAAAAAATGCCAGGCGCGATTGCGATGGCACTTTCATCTAAACTGCGCTCGATAAAGGATTTTATTTCAGCTTGCTGATAGTACTTTTGAAAAGTATTACGGCTGGTGATGACGCCATCTTTGTAGGGAGTAAATTGAGCAATAAACTCATCATTAGCAAGCATCACGCTGACAACTAACAGCTTTTCTGTTAATTCCCACGCCCCGAGCAAAGCCTCTAAGCGTTCGTGTTTATCTTCAATCACATTGAGCACAAACCCAAGGTTGACAATGGCGGCTGACGTTTTTTCACCTTCAGGAAAATGATTTGGGTCCCAACCTAATGCATCTAAGCCATGGCATTGTAGCTCACGAAGATCATCGCCCCTTCCGCAGCCGTAATCAAATAGTGAGTAATTGCCATTAAAAAACCCGTGTTTTGCTATTGATTTCATCGGTGACGAAAGCGAATGGCGCACTAAAGCGGTTTTATGGCGGTCGATATTGTGTTGATCTGCTTCGGGCAACATTGAGGCTCTAAATAAGCGCCCATCCATTAATACGTAACCATGTTTGGCTATGTGCGCTTCCCAAGAGCTTTTAAACCCTATTAGTCGGGTATTCTCGTATAAACCTGCTGTTTCCCCTTCAACGGTGATCATCTTAAAGGTGTTGTAATGTGGGTTATCTGCTAACACCATAAGTTCTTTACGGTGCAGGATGGGGGGATTGTCAGAATCTCTATAGTCAACCGCCCTGTGACTGAGTTTACTCAAGTCAACACTGATACTTGAGTGGAGTGCGGGATAGGCGTCAGTGTAAAAACTGGGGTAATTAAGCAGTGATAGTGCAAATTGGCGCCTTGAAAGTTTGATGATGTTCCAGGCGTTATTATCGATTTTTAGCGCATTCGCCACGGCCAAGGCAAACTGATAGAGCTGGGCGTTTTCAACCGCAAGCGTATCTCGATGTAAGTAAACGGCTTCGGGGAGCTTTTTGCCCACAGATAAGGCTTCGACATCCTGTAAAAATGCAGTTGCTGTTATCATTTTTACCTCATTTTTTGGGGAGTGTTATTAGCGCTTCTAGGGGGAGTTTTTTAGGTATACGTCTGTTATTAACCGTATTTAACCAAACAATTTGCGAGCTGTTTTCTGGGCCAATACTAATGTGGATGGGGTTGTCATCACCATAATAATAAAGGCGATCAAAGGGCAAATGGCTCGCGACCCAAATAGCTACTGCTTGCGATGAGGTGTTGTTTACCCGTAAATCCATTGCAGCACCGAGGCGAGAGCAGATAGGCTTGCCCTTGGAATTGAGCTCATAGGCAGCATGTTGGTCTAACGTTGGGGCGATTCTTGGGGAGGTATTTTTGCTGATTAAACTTCTAAGTTGTTGCCCACAAAATCCAAACGTGAGTTTTACTGGACCAAAGTGGTCTGTAATGGGGTCGAGTATTTCTTTCGCGAGTTTTTGGTAGGCTTCCCAGCTTTGCGTTTGCATGGGCAGGTTATCGCATTTGGCCTTGTGCCAGGTTTCTCCACAGTGGAACATGTCTTCATATTTATAATGTCGACTACAGTATTCCTTTAGTGGTTCGGCCATGTTGAGTCTTATCGTCTTTTAATCGACATCATCTTCGACATACATCAATAGTTCCCCTGGCTCACATTCAAAATACTTGCATAGGGCATTGATGGTATCAGTGTTCGTCACATTGCCTGGTACGTTGGCTATACGCGTCAATGTGGCACGGCTAATACCTGTCTTTTCACTCACTTCAGACAAGGTAATACGCCGCTTTTCCTTAAATGCTTTTTCATCAAGCTGCTTGATGAGAAGGATCCTGATCATGTTCTATCCGTAAGTCTTCTTTGTCATCCATCATATCAAATGACTCATAAATGACGCAAATAAAGCTTGACTTTAATCTTTTGTGGGTTATTTTAATCTAGAAAGATTCAAATGAATCATTTGTGAGTCAAATTTAAGTGTGCAAGGTGACAGGTATGAATACTTATCTTACTACTGAAGAGTTATCCATAAGGATTAAGTACGACGTTCGTACTATCCGCCAATGTTTAAAGGATGCGGTGCTCTTTGAAGGTGTGCATTACATCCGGCCCTTTGGTGGGCGAAAAATTCTCTACATATGGGAACGAGTTGAGGAGTCTATGTTGCTTGGAGCCTCTGCCCACGATCTGATAAATCAGCTGAACTAGGGGGTTGCCATGGGAACTGTAAATAGCCGAGATGGCAAACTTTATCTAGATTTTCGCTATAAGGGTGTACGTTGCCGAGAGCAGACCAGTCTTGCCGATACTCCGGCGAATCGACAAAAATTAAATAAACTGTTGTTAATGCTGGAACAGCAAATGAAAGCTGGTTCATTTGATTATCAGCATCATTTTCCTAATAGCCCTAAAGTCGAACACTTCGCTCAGTTAGCTAAACTCAGTCAATTCCATGCTGCTGGTGGGCGCATGTTGTTTAGTGTCTTTGCTAATCTTTGGCTGGACGAGAAGCGGGTAGAATGGCGCGAGAGTCAAATTGAGACGGTAGAGGGGATCTTAAGGTGTCACCTCATACCCGCAATGGGGACTAAGATGATAGCCACTATCTGTAAGCAGGATATTCTGGGTTTGCGTCTAAGTCTTTGTGAGGTCGATGCACTCACAAATCGTTCGCTGTCAGCTTCAAGAATCAATCACATCATGACTTATTTACGATTAATCCTAAATGAGGCTGCTGAGCGCTTTGGGTTTCAGACTCCTTGGCGAAATATCAAAGCGTTACCTATGCCGCGAACGGATATTCAACCATTTTCGTTGGTAGAGGTATATCGGATTATCGAGGGTGTAAGAGATGATTTTCGCCCTTACTACACCGTTCGATTTTTTACAGGTATGCGCACAGGGGAGATCGATGGTCTGACGTGGGAACATATTGATTTTACAAACAGATTGATCCACATCCGCCAGTCATTAGTTCGTGGCAGCCTTGGCCTAACTAAAACGTCAAGTTCAGACCGTGCGATTGCAATGAATCAGCCTGTATATGAAGCACTTCAGGCCCAAAGTAAGCTAACCAAAATTCGGAGCAAATTCGTTTTTTGTAACCGCCGTGGAGACGCACTGAGTCATCGGAATGTGACCAAACGTGTTTGGTATCCACTGCTGGAAAGCCTGGCACTCGAAAAGCGAAATCCTTACCAGACCAGACACACTGCTGCAACCCTGTGGCTTGCAGCAGGAGAGAGCCCAGAATGGATTGCTCGGCAGTTAGGACATGCCAATACGGGGATGTTATTCAGAGTGTATTCTCGCTATGTACCTAATTTATTAGGGCAAGATGGCGCAGCGTTTGAACGGTTGATTGGTAATGGTCCAAAAGGGGGGTCGTCAAAATGAATATTAAATCCCGAACAAATAATGCTGATGACTTGGCCTGGGTACATCTGGTTGAGCGGAGAAAACAAGTAGAGTTGTGGCAATTTAGCTGCTTAAGACAGTCTTATGCACTAGAGCTAACCCCCAATGTTATGGAAGGTGTAAACCCTGAGGGGCAGCTAGTGATGATTCAGTGGAGCCCTAGCAATGATTTGCAGCGGGTAAAAATAACCTTGAATATCCATGAGGTTACCGATAAAGCTGCTGTGCATCATCATTTTAAACTTGTCCCCGCAGGTTGTGAGTCAATCATTATCGATATTTGGGGGATTTTGGGACTTATCCATGATGAGGCATTAAGACGCTTTTACTTAGCGGTATTACTCAACAATGAGCTGATGGGGCAGTTTTTTAACGCCAGAGCGAGCCGAAGTCATCATCATAATCATGCTTGTGGATTACTGGAACATAGCCATGAGGTGGCTGTTACGGCGGCAATGCTGTGCTGGCGATACAATGTTGGGCCTTTAAGTGTATGCGTCGCTTTTATTGGAGGCCTTTTACACGACATAGGTAAAATTCACCTTTTTTATAATGCAGATACTCGGGATGGCATTGCAGGTTCACACGAGTCATACAATTTTATGGTGTTGGCTGAGCCATTAGCGTTGTTGTATCGAAATTCCCCCAAGATTTTTGAGGCGTTGAGTAGTTGCTTGTCGGTCAAGATCGGGCGCCGCTCTGAGGCATATATTCCGGCCTCTATGGTGAGACTATGCGACAATCTCTCCATGGAAGTATGCCATTGGCGCACCGCTTTTGCAGATGTGCCTCCACATCATTGGTACGCTCATTCTGCTATGAACGATCAATGGTATAAGCGGCTCGGATGAAGCTTGGTGACATTAACTCGGTTCCCATTGCTTTATTTGCTCCGCTTTGAACAGGATAATCGCCAGCTGGTGGAATAAGGTTTTCAGTGCCGGGGAGGAATATTGGCTTATTGCTTCGTCGCCGCGTGTTTTTATGTGCTTTTGTTCATTAGCATGACGTAAAAATAATGATCCAGATCCTTCTGGATATTCATTTATTTTCTGTAACGTGTAGCAGGTGATCTGAAGGTTGCGGTGGCATTTCCACTGATTATAGGGTTTTCCATATTGATAATGCAGTATAAGGTGCCAGCGCTTCCAAGTAAAAAGCTTGCTTACCACTGCCATAAATCGCTGAAACTCTGTTGTTTTGTTAAAGAACATCGACGGGTTACTGCTGGTTGTATGCGTTAAGTAATACTGAATAGCCCATTGTAATTCGACGTTTCCTTTTTGACTCGACTTGAGTTCGCGACATACTTGTAGGGCTGAATAAATATCCTTTCGAACAGAAATGTCAATGGGTTCTGCGGGTAGCAGCGCATAACAACGTCTGCTTGAAAATAATCGGCCAATGCTTCGTGGTGTTTTTAACAACCGAAGTGCAGTTGCAGCATCTATCCAGCGTTTGACGCGTTCAGGAGTGAGGCGATACTGAAAGGCTACGTCTTGATAGTCATGACCAAGCTCAATACTCCTGAGTACCGCCAAGGCTTGATTGTAGTGACTGCTTTTTACAACCTCATTTTTCTGGCGGATTGTACTTTGGCGAATGCCGCTCACCGGGCCCATAAAAGGGACTAGCCGCTTTCTAAAAAATGGCAGCAAACGCACAGGAGTGATGTTTCCTGATTTTTGCATCACTTTATAACGGTGCGGGCGTACTCCAAGTACAATATTTGCGGTGTATTCAGGTATTTCTTGAGCGTTTATTGCCAAATGGCTGCCTAGCAGTAAATCCGTAAAATGTAGATAGCTTCTGAATGTGGTGTCTGGACTGCTATGGCCAGCAAACACTGCCAGCGCAGAATATCTGTCTCGTAACCGGTCTTCACCAAATATCAGTTTAGATATTATCCTTTTTTGTGACGGTGGGTATGGCAACATCGCCTTGATAACTTCAGGTAATGTGATTAAGTCATCATGGGCAAGGAGTTGAAGTCTGGACAATGCTGTATGGCGAAGATGATATAGACGATAGTAAATTCCGCCGGTTAACTGAGACAATATCTCTTTCACCATCAAGGATATTTGACCTGTATTGACAACGTGAAAGGGATTAGCCTCTTCGTGAAAGAGCAATTCGTTATAACGTTCATGGCAAGCCATAAGGCGATCCCTAAGATAGCTTTCCATTAAACTTTTTTCGTTGTCGGTCAACAAAGGAAATAAAGGCACTTTTCGAAGCGCAGAGTCGGTTTTGTTATGCCCGTGGCGGCTTTCACGAACAAATAGCCATCCTATAGAGGAGGGCTCAATGTCTTTTAGGCGCAGTTTGGCGACTTCACCGGGTCTAAGACCTGTGCGATAGGCAATGAGCAAATAGCATTTTAACATCCGTTGGGCTGCATGGTCTAAATCGTCTATGTAATCGATTTGGCGAAGCAGGGCTGAAAACAGTGGCTCATCAACAATGGCTGCACTTACATGGGGAGTAATATTGCTGCCTTCGCTGAATGGCTGATTAAGAGGAGGGAGATCAAATCTCTGTTGTGCGAATAAATGTAGGTTCTCAAACCGACGCGCTTTATAGTGCAGTTCATGTTGACTATCAGTACGATTCAAAATTTCTTGATAAAGTTCGATAAAGTCTTCACTGCTCAGGCTGTATAAGTCAATTTCTGCGGTCGCAGCCAACCAGTGGCCTCCAATTGCTCCAAAGTACCTATTCGCTGTTGATACTTCATTTTTCTCAGTAGTCAGGTGGTGAATGAGCCATTGAAGCAGGATCTCTTCGTTAGGGCAGAGGCTTGCTTGTGTTAGTTCTTGTAAATGAAGAACAACTTGGCGCTTTCCTTGGGGATTGGCGTTATTCTGCTTAAATATTTCTCTTATTTGGTTAAGCAGATATCGGTTACCTAGCTTAAAACGGTGTGATGGCGATGTGACTGAAGAGTCTGTTTGTATAGGATTATACCATTTCTTGAATTGAGCAAAGCTTCTTACGTTGCAGGGGCCCGTTGCACCTTTAAATAATCTGAACCAGTAGGCATTGGGTAGGGATGCGCTTTTTTGACGTCCTAACGAATACTCCACCAACACTTGTGGTAACTCGACATTAGGCTGAGCCTCTGCAAAACAAATCCCACCTTGTTGAAACTGTTTTTTTGGAAGAATGAGTTTAAGTTCTGACTTAATTATCTCTAAACATTGATTGATTGATTTTGGGGGGCGCCAACTTCTTGTTCGGCTGTTTAGAAATGGCTTTATTAGCCCGAGACTTATTGGATCGGGGAAAAAATGAACCTCGACCTGAGCTTTATTAGGTTCAAAATCGTCTTGAACGGTGTAAAGATTACTGGCAAAGTTCTGCCCTGGATTTGGTCTCAACGTTAGCCAGCAAAGGTCTTTATTGCCATTTAATGGTTTATCGCTATTTAATGCCTTCGCCAGCGCGGGCCATAGCCTAGGTCGATTCAGACCACCATAGCAAATGCAACTCATCAGCAATCTGGCAAAGCATTGTTGGGGATCGGATGTTTTATCAAGCTTGTCTAGCAAACCGTCAATTTTTGATGCGAAAACAGAAGTATTGTGTTGCCAAGTCAAATTTCTAAGCGGTCGAACTCTACGAAGGGTGAGATAGTCTGAGGGAAGATTGATCTGCCAAAGTCCCTGTCGGTTACCCGTTTCTAGTTGTCTGCAGATAAAAGCATATCCTCGGCGGTAAGCTGTTTCCGATTTGAGGACCTTTCGCAGATCTGAGTCAACCTGTGGCCAAACAGCCGAAAATCGGTCGTATTTCGGTGGTGTTTCAAACAGTTCAGGTAGATGATGTTCAAGTACGGCCAGAGCTTGTTTTATTAACGTTATATGACTTTTTTGCCGAGCAGCAGTTCTGGACTGATGCCCCAATAACCGAACTAGGGATTTCTGCTCATGTGGAAGGATCAGCGGGTTTTCCATGCGTTAACCACCGTAATTTCATGAGTGTTCAGTAGCGTTTCGATATGTTGAGCAATACGGTTGAGGTATTGAGTTGATAGCATGCTATGACGACCCATTGATTCTTCTCCAATATCTTCGTGTCCCATCCAACCATCTATTTCTGCCGGAGCAACACCGAGACGCTTTAATTCGCTGCGCATGTGATGCCTCCCCCAATTGCCAGGCCAGGGTAACTGGTCTCCAAGAAATGCTTTTATTCTGGCTGGCGTGAGTTCTTGCATAATTTGGGGAATGTTGTCATGTTCTTGATGTTTTATAAAAAATAGAAGATTTCCGCTGCCTGCTATCGCCTCGTCTGCACGACTGAAAATATCTTTTGCGATGAGTTGACTGCGTTTTTTCAACTCTTGAAGATGTTGTAGATAATGTTCAAGTTGCTTCACTGCTGTCTGTGGAAGTATCAGCGTTCTAGCAGATATCCCATGTCGGTTTTCTTTATCGCTAATCCACCAGGTATTGTTATGGCTGTTGTAATCGGTACGCTGCCCCATTGGTGCATTAACATCGCGGTGACCGGTTGCAAACGTCAAAAGCGCCCATACGTAGCAGACATAGTGATTATGTAGTGTCGTGAGTTCTTCCAAAGATTGCTTTCGCGGGCGAGGAATTTGACTCCTCAAAACGCGAAAAAAATTGTGTAGAGTCCGTGGAGGGAGATGTAATGCACTTCCCAGTTGCTTTTTGATGTGCTTTACTTCGGGGAGTTGTGAAGCGATCTTAGCCATCTCGAAGATTGAACTCACGTATCTGTGGTGGTTTTCAATCAGTTTATCTGCATCGAAATTTGAATAGCTCAGTGCAGGCTGGTTTCGGGGGGCTCGCCCCTTTATGAGTCCAACTTCGGCACGATCTAGTCCATTATTGATATACCAGTGTTCAAGAAAACGGGTGATTCTTCCGAGACTTAAACGACATCGGTGTTGCTTGTTGATGTCATTAATGACGGACTTTAAGTCTGCAATGCCCACGTTTTGAGTAAGCTTATCTTGTAAAAATTGAGGGAGCGGCAGCACCAAAT
>Ga0247725_1001033_pt1 | contig 15784 bp, 5 predicted proteins | sample OKSTACKMCFT3sol_FD_183021 | JGI IMG/M metagenome (GOLD analysis project Ga0247725, IMG submission 183021) | Subsurface sediment microbial communities from gas well in Oklahoma, United States - OK STACK MC-FT3-sol | ecosystem: Environmental > Terrestrial > Deep subsurface > Rock core/Sediment... | reverse complement strand
TGACGATGATACTATTGTCGGGGCCCCGACAATAGTATCATCGTCAGCACCGCCATAGAGTACATCGTTGCCATCTCCTCCTGCGAGATAATCCGAACCGGTTCCCCCATTCAACGTATCGTTACCATAATCTCCATAAATGGAGTCACGGTCATCGCCGCCATTAATTATATCGTTGCCATCGCCTCCATAGAGATAATCCGAACCGGAGCCCCCATTCAAGGCATCGTCACCAGAATATCCATAAATGGAGTCACCGTCAGCGCCGCCATCGACTACATCGTTGCCATCTCCTCCATTGAGATAATCTGAACCATCGCCACCGTTCAGTTCATCGTCGCCAAGACCTCCGTAAATAGAGTCATAGTCAGCGCCCCCATTCAACGTATCGTTACCAGAACCTCCATAAATGGAGTCACCGTCATCGCCGCCATCGAGTATATCGTTGCCATCTCCTCCATCGAGATAATCCGAACCGGAGCCCCCACTCAACGCATCGTCACCAGAATATCCATAAATGGAGTCACCGTCAGCGCCGCCATCAATTATATCGTTGCCATCTCCCCCAACGAGATAATCCGAACCGGAGCCCCCATTCAACACATCGTCACCAGAATATCCATAAATGGAGTCACCGTCAGCGCCGCCATCTACTACATCGTTACCATCTCCTCCATTGAGATAATCCGAACCATCGCCCCCATCGAGTATATCGTTGCCATCATTTCCAAAGATATTATCCTGCCCCGGGCCACCGTTTAATTCATCATCACCATCCCCCCCTTCAAGATAGTCATTCCCTGTCCCACCACTTAATATATCGTCACCATCCTTACCGTAAATCTCATCATTTCCTTCTGTGGCAGAAGATATTGTGATGCGATTTATAATTTCTTGCTTATCCCATATTGCACCATTGTCAAACTTAATTTGATAAGAATTATTACTATACCCATTGACCAAGGTCAATCGGTCAACTTCATTAATCAAACTGATGTAAATATTTTGCCGATCTCGGGTCACGATTATATCGCTGGGCAAAATCCCATCTATCACTTCAATAGTACTATATTGTTCAGAGTAAACGCTCGCCTCATATATTGAATCCTGACCCATACCAATACCGAAGCGATAAATGTCATTACCATCTCCGCCATACAATTGATCATTTCCTTGGCCACCATCTAGCATATCATTACCGTCTTCACCGTAAATGATATCATCACCACCTTGAGAAAGTAAAATGTCATCAGTATTGCTACCATAGAGCACGTCATCATTTTCCGTGGCTGGAGCAATAGTAATAAGACTCATAAGATCTTGTGTATTCCAAATAGTACCATCGAAGAAAACCACTTTATAAACTGCATTATTAAACCAGTCTAATAATGTCAATCTATCTATTCCACGGTCCAAATTTAGATATAAATTATCTTGGTCTCGAGATATGGAGACATCACTCGGCACAACGTCATTTGATATTTCTATTGTATTGATATGCGCCGTGCCTTGATTTGACTCAGATACAATATCCCAGCCTGAACCTCGTCCAAAGCGATAAGTATCGTTACCATCCCCTCCTTCTAAATTGTCGTTCCCTGAACCACCATCCAACAAGTCATTTCCACCATAGCCAAAGAGAGTATCGCTACCGCCGCTGCCGAATATTTTATCGGGAGCATTAGACCCAGTCAGCTCTTCAGCCTCATCACTCCCTTGGATAGGATCCAACATGGCAGCTACCTGATCCCAGGTCCATATAGTCCCGTCAGAAAATTCAAACTCTTGAATTCGAGGCTGAACATAATAGCCGTAGAAGCCACCTGATATAGTTAATTTATCATCGGATCCCCGGATAGCTAAGATGAGAGAATCTTCATTTTCGGTTACTTCAATATCTTCGGGAGACACATTGTTTAAGAAGCGGACAATGTCATGTTTATTTTCTGAGTCTTCCCATTCATTGATACTGTCATTGCCATAACCACGACCAAACAAATAGGTATCACATCCATCACCACCACTGAGATAATCATCACCCAGACCACCATCGAGTATATCATTCCCCGCACCACCATAAAGCCCCTCCCCCTCAGATGTTCCTGTTATTTGCGCCTTGACTAATAAATCCTCAAGGTGCCATATAACACCATCTGAAAATCGAATTTCCTCAACAATGGGGGCCTCACCACCATAACCAGTAAAATAATTACTTATAAAGATACGATCATGTCCATTTGGAGTTATTAGTGTCAAACTCCCATTTTCACCAATACCTCTATGTAGTGACACACTCGCTGAGTCAATACCCTCCCCAAATATTATAACATCAATTTCATCTGCCAAATCAGAGAACTCATAAATTGCATCAGAACCATCACCTAAATTAAATAGATATGTATCACTACCATCTCCCCCGAAGAGGGTGTCATTGCCAGTACCACCGTTCAAGGTGTCGTCGCCGCCCTCTCCGTTCAACTGGTCATCTCCGGCCCCCCCACTAATAATATCATTGGCGATGGTGCCGGTGAGAGTGTCAGCCGCTGGCGAGCCTTCATAGATCTTGGCCAGGATTGTGGTCAAGTCCCAGAAACTGCCATCGGCGAACTTGATCTGCTGCAGCGGGTTGTCGCTGTTGTCAGGGTTGTTGTTATGGAAGAAGCCGTTAAATGTGATCTTATCGGTGGTGCCCGCAATCGAGACTTCGAGTGCAAAATTATCAACAGCCCAACTGACCTCGCTGTCATCGACCAGCCGGAGCACCACCTCCGATGGGGCCACGCCACTCTTGAGCTGCAAGGTATTTAGCTTGCCAACCGTATCATCATTGGCACTGCGCACCAGATCTTGACCATCACCTTTGCCGAAGAGATAAGTGTTGTTGCCCCTGCCACCATTCAAGGTGTCGTTGCCAGTGCCACCGTCCAGCGTATCGGCTCCGTCATTACCGTACAGGGTGTCGTTGCCAGTTCCACCGTTCAAGGTATCGTCGCCGCCCCCTCCGTGCAGCCCGTCGTCTCCGGCTGCACCATTGATATTGTCATTGGCGATGGTGCCGGTGAGAGTGTCAGCCGCTGGCGAGCCCTCATAGATCTTCGCCAGGATTGTGGTCAAGTCCCAGAAACTGCCATCGGCGAACTTGATCTGCTGCAGCGTGTTGTAGTTGTTGTCAGGGTTGTTGCTATCGAAGACGCCTTTGAATGTGATCTTATCGGTGGTGCCCGCAATCGAGACTTCCAGTGCAGCACTGCCAGCCCAGCCGTAGATGTCATAGACCTGCCGGAGCACCACCTCCGAGGGGGCCACGCCACTCTTGAACTGCAAGGTATTTAGCTTGCCCGCCGTATCGTCATAAGCACTGTGCACCAGATCTTGACCATCACCTTTGCCAAAGAGATACGTGTTGTCGCCCCCATGACCGTATAGGGTGTCGTTGCCAGCGCCACCGTCCAGCGTATCGGCTCCGTCATCACCGTATAGGGTGTCGTTGCCAGTGCCACCGTTCAAGGTGTCGTCGCCGTTCCTCCCGTACAGGGTGTCGTCTCCGTCTGCCCCACTAATAATGTCATTGGCGATGGTGCCGGTGAGAGTGTCAGCCGCTGGCGAACCCTCATAGAGCTTGGTCAGGATTGTGGTCAAGTCCCAGAAACTGCCATCAGCGAACTTGATCTGCTGCAGCGGGTTGTCGCTGTTGTCAGGGTTGTAGTTATGGAAGAAGCCGTTAAATGTGATCTTATCGGTGGTGCCCGCAATCGAGACTTCGAGTGCAAAATCATTGCCAGCCCAACTGACCTCGCTGTCATCGACCAACCGGAGTACCAGCTCCGAGGGGGCCACGCCACTCTTTAGCTGCAAGGTCTTTAGCTTGCCCACCGTAGCGTCATAGTAACGGTGCACCAGATCTTGACCATCACCTTTGCCGAAGAGGTACGTGTCGTTACCTGTAAGACCGTCCAGGGTGTCGTTGCCAGCGCCACCGTCCAGCGTATCAGCTCCGTCCCCACCGTATAAGCCATCGTTGCCAGTACCACCATCCAGCGTATCGGCTCCGTCCTCACCGATTAAGGTATCGTTGCCAGTGCCACCGCTCATGGTGTCGCCGCCGCCCCCTCCGTACAGGGTATCGTCTCCGGCTGCCCCACTAATAATGTCATTGGCGATGGTGCCGATGAGAATGTCATCCGCTGGCGTGCCCTCATAGATCTTGGCCTGAATTGTGGCAAAGTCCCAGAAACTGCCATCGGCGAACTTGATCTGCTGCAGCGTGTTGTAGTTGTTGTCAGGGTTGTTGCTATAGAAGAAACCGTTGAATGTGATCTTATCGGTGGTGCCCGCAATCGAGACTTCGAGTGCAAAATTATTGCCGTCATTGTAGTGATCGTCATCGACCCGCCGGAGCACCACCTCCGAGGGGGCCACGCCACTCTTGAACTGCAAGGTATTTAGCTTGCCCGCCGTATCGTCATAAGCATTGTGCACCAGATCTTGACCATCACCTTTGCCGAAGAGATACGTGTTGTTGCCCCTACCACCATTCAAGGTGTCATTGCCAGCGCCACCGTTCAAGGTGTCGTCGCCGTTCCTCCCGTACAGGGTGTCGTCTCCGTCTGCCCCACTAATAATGTCATTGGCGATGGTGCCGGTGATAGTGTCAGCCGCTGGCGAGCCCTCATAGATCTTTGCCAGGATTGTGGTCAAGTCCCAGAAACTGCCATCGGCGAACTTGATCTGCTGCAGCGGGTTGTAGTCATTGTCAGGGTTATTGTCATAGAAGAAGCCGTTAAACGTGATCTTATCGGTGGTGCCCGCAATCGAGACTTCGAGGGCAAAATTATTGCCAGCCCACCAGTAATCGCTGTCATCGACCAACCGGAGCACCACTTCCGAGGGGGTCACGCCACTCTTGAGCTGCAAGGTATTTAGCTTTACCGCCGTATTGTTAAAGACACTTTGCACCAGATCCTGATCGTCACCTTTACCGAAGAGATACGTGTTGTTGCCCCCCCGACTACCGTACAGGGTGTCGTTGCCAGCGCCACCGTTCAGCGTATCGGCGCCCCAACCGTAAACGCCTCTTTTCTCACCGTATAAGGAATCATTGCCAGCGCCACCGTTCAGCGTATCAGCTCCGCCCTCACCATACAGGGTGTCGTTGCCAGCGCCTCCGTCCAGCGTATCAGCTCCCTCATCACCGTATAGGGTGTCGTTGCCAGTGCCACCATCCAGCGTATCGGCTCCGCCATCACCGTACAGGGTGTCGTTCCCAGTGTCGCCATTCAAGGTGTCGTCACCGTACCTCCCGTACAGCACGTCGTCTCCGGCTGCCCCACTAATAATGTCGTTGGCGATGGTGCCGATGAGAGAGTCAACCGCTGGTGTGCCCTCATAGATCTTGGCCTGAATTGTGGCAAAGTCCCAGAAACTACCATCGGCGAACTTGATCTGCTGCAGCGTGTTGTAGCTGTAGTCAGGGTTGTTGCTATAGAAGAAACCGTTGAATGTGATCTTATCAGTGGTGCCCGCAATCATAACTTCAAGTGCAACATTCCCTGCCCCGCTATCATCGACCTGTCGGAGCACCACTTCCGAGGGGGCCACGCCACCTTTGAGTTGCAAGATATTTCGCTTGCCCACCGTATCGTCATAAGCACTGTGCACCAGATCTTGACCATCACCTTTGCCAAAGAGATACGTGTCGTTGCCCCTACCACCGTACAGAGTGTCGTTGCCAGCGCCACCGTCCAGCGTATCGGCTCCGTCATCACCGTATAGGGTGTCGTTGCCAGTGCCACCGTACAAGGTGTCGTCGCCATTCCTCCCGTACAGAGTGTCGTCTCCGACTGCCCCACTGATGCTGTCATTGGCTATGGTGCCGGTGAGAGTGTCAGCCGCTGACGTGCCCTCATAGAGCTTGGTAAGGATTGTGGCCAAGTCCCAGAAACTACCATCGGCGAACTTGATCTGCTGCAGCGTGTTTTCGCTGCTGTCAGGGTTGTTGTTATAGAAGAAGCTGTTGAATGTGATCTTATCGGTGGTGCCCGCAATCGAGACTTCGAGAGCAAAATTATTGCCATCCCAGTAGTACTCTTGATCGACTTGCCTGAGCACCACTTCCGAGGGGGCCACGCCACTCTTGAGCTGCAAGGTATTTAGCTTGCCCGCCTTAGCGTCATGGGCACTGTACACCAGGTCTTGACCATCACCTTTGCCGAAGAGATACGTGTTGTCGCCCCTACCACCGTACAAGGTGTCGTTGCCAGTGCCACCATCCAGCGTATCGGCTCCGCCATCACCGTATAGAGTGTCGTTGCCATTCCCCCCATATAAAGCATCATGGCCCTCACCTCCATTGATAACATCGTTACCAGCGCCGCCATCAATAAAATTATTGCCGTGATTTCCTAATAACACATCATTTTCAACACCACCCCACATGACCAAATCCATTATATTGTTCGGCCCTAGAGTCAGTACTGCTTCAAACAATGCTTTAAAGGATGATTCGATCAATTGTTCTTTAATAACACTACGTGTATTGTCGTCTGTTATTTTCATCAGGTGAGACATAACCGATGCGGCTATTGTGGCTTCAGCTTTACCCTTTACTTCATTTAGGTGAGCCGACAAACTACTTGTAAATTGGTCTTCGTTCATGACCACTATTCGATCACGATTCAGAGAATAGCTGACCCCCTTAAGCCATGTCTGTGATTGAATCGCAAAGTTTATTGCCTCTTGCTTGACAAAACTATTCCAGGCATCATTTATGTAATTTTCATCCCACCCCATGTTATTAACAAGAGGAATACGACCGAAATGTGCAGCCTCAATAGCACCTCTTTTAACGCTTTGTCCTGTTAGGTTCTCCAGCATCCAGGCTTTATCTTCTGCTGTCAGACTAGATCTTGTCACTCCGTGCTGAATATGAGCTGTAGTCAACCCAGTCCACTGCGCCATAAATGGCTCAAAGCCATTGACAATATCATTCCATCCCTTGCTAGCAAGTTCTGTGGCAAGCAGCCTAAGTTCGGTGTTCTCCTGATAAGCAACAGGCAAGCTATCAATATTCCCGTAACCCCTTAACCAAGGCAGTTCATAAACTTTGGGATCCAACACTGGTGGCAGATCGAGCGGGCGGTTGGGATTAGTGTCTGTAAGTGTAAAGTTAACAGCTAAGTGGATATCTGCGGCGACATGAACTTCCCCATTTCGAGTAAAACTACCTATAGCGGTTATAAGATTATCACCGACTATGGTATTGGCTGGCGTAGAAACAAGATCGATAGAAGTAATCTTTAATTCATTCAGCGTTTTTAATTCACTAGGTTGACTGATGCCATCCTGATTAGTATCCTGCCAGACACGTATGTCAGTGAAATCACTGTCCAAATTATCGAACTTATTGTCTCCATTGCTGTCATGCTGAGCCAGCTCTTCAAAACCGTCTATTTGGTTGGAACCCAAAAGCTCATCGAGCCCATCGACTACGCCATTACCGTTATCATCAAATATAAGAAACCCGTCCTGAGCCCCGACCCAACCAGCTTTCTCAGAAATACCATCACCATTGAAATCGAAGTAAATTGTCGAAGCCGAACTGGCTATAGCATCTATTTGACCGTTGCCGTTTAAATCAAGCACAAGGGGGTCATATCGTCGAATGGCGTTGCTGGGGTTATAAACCGGCGGACTCAGTGGCTCATCAGGATCTTCGGCTTCATCAAGAAATATTCCCAATTCACGGTTTTCGAAGCCTTCAATGACCAAAGAATTGGCTTCGGCACCTGCTGTGCCAGGAAGCACATTGACCTGTAACAAGTCCCCGTTAAGAAAGTAGATATTACCGGCGCTGTCCTTCCAGAAGCTTTCACCTTTTCCCTTTGTAGCAAAGGAAAGTTGTTTACCATTAAAAAGAATGGTACCCTTACCATCCATATCGCGAATGGTGTCGCCCCCATCAACGATATAGGTATCATAACCGCTCCCCCCTTCTAGAATATCTCCACTCTCGCCATCACCACTGTCGAGAATATCATTATTCTCGCCACCATATAACGAATCTGCGCCGACCCCACCAATAAGAAGATCATCACCACCACCACCGTACAGTAAATCACCTGCTGCACCTCCGATGAGGATGTCGTTATCTAGGCCGCCTATAAGTATATCGCTGTCATCACCACCATCCAGACGGTCATTCCCTGAGCCGCCCACGAGCAGGTCCGCAGCAGCGCCTCCGGTCAGGCTATCCCCCCCACCACTGCCGAGCATAAAAGCACCTTGGTTTGCACTATCGGCAACGACCATACCACTATGGTCGAGCGCCACACTCCAATTATGCAAGTCAGCAATATTTTGTCGGATAAGCTGGCGCTCTTCCTCACTTACATACAAGGAAGATTCAATATATGTAGTGAAGTATTGCTGATACCCTTTGGCCTGAGTAATATCGGTGGCAATATCCCGAGTGTCGAATTGAAGACCGCCGGTAACCGCAAAGAAAAGCTCTTTTTTATATCCGAGGCTGTCAGTAGTCTCTTTATAGTATTTCTCCATCGCAAAGGCAATAAATGTATTGACGATGTTTCGGTAATCAACCGTACTTCCTCCCCGGGCGATGACAACCTTGTTCAGATCGGAAGTAAAGCGATCCAGCATATTATCTTTATCAAATTTTCCATTAACACCGACCTGATGGCGAATAAGATGCTCCAGAAGATTTGGCTCATTTAAATCAGTTGGTTTTGCATAGAGAAGAGGATCAAATGTGGCAACCAATAGTTCAGGCAATCGTTTGGTCATCTCTCGAAAGGCGGGACTAAGGAGAAATGTGGTCAACAGCGCTTGGGAATGTAGATCTACCGGTCCCAAATAGTCGCCATGGTCCAAAACCTCCGGAGTATTACCGATAGGATTATAGGGCAGCCCCCCCAAAAATTCACCATCAACACGGATGGTAGTCACCAGATCTGCGTTAGGAATCTCACGACCGTTCCCTCTCAGCTGCAAGAAATTGGTGAGGGCACTCAACTCTACTTCTGTATACTGCATGGCAAGCAAATCATTTCTGAGAGTCTCTGCCACATTCGGTAACGGGATATAATCCGGATCTGGAAACTGAGGTTGGTTGAACTCTGCGGATTTCGCAAATGGGGCTTGATCAAATGTGAAGGCGCGCACACCGAAGAAAACTCCGATCAAGGCAGCCAAACCGCCACCAAGAGAATGTCCAGTAAGTGTAATATTGGCTTCAGGATTATCCGCTTTAGTTGCTAAATAGTATTCTGCTGCCTGCAATAATTGTATAGAGCCTATTCCGGTGGCGAGTCCAATATCGGCGTCGATATCTCCCGAATCTTTATCATAGGTTCCTGCAAAGGAGATGACGATATCATTGCCTTTTTTAAAGTAAACGGCTTCAAAACCACTACTATTAGTTTTATGTTTCAGTTCAACCCACTCTGGAGGAATAGGAAATAAATTATCGTTCCCACGAGTACTTTGGTAGGCACGCCCTGCCATCAGTGCATATTCTATGTTACTATCCATGTTATTTTTCTCCAAAAATCTGATTGCAAGGGCAATGTTTAGCATCGTACCCTTCTCGTTTGCAATAATTTAAACAAGCGTCAATATCAGGTTGGTGTTTAAATGAATCATCACTATTCCAATTCCCCTTTCCATCGTGGAACATGACTGAGCAATCACCTGTATAAACTGGTTTTCTCAGAATGCCATTCAATTCAGGTTGATTGATATCTCTATTCAATTCCTTCATTACCACTGGATTGATTGGGGATTCATCCAGTAGAACTTTCTCATTAGACTTGGTGGTTATCACTAAATTTATACTATCTAATTCGATGGGAAGTTCTTCCAGCGAAATACGTTGCCATACTTTACTATGGAATTTAAAAATAACATAAGGGGGATTAGGCCTACCCCATTTATTGTAAGAAAGGCATGATGTGGTTGTTGATATAATATATGGCACCCTATTTAATATGTGAAGGGCAAGTGGAGTGAAATTTGCTCTTTTGATATCATCCCCATACTCATTCTTCCATGAAATATATTCATTAGTATTAGGTATGGTAAATGAAATCGTTTGCTCCTTTATGGGAGGAGATTGCCCTAGTTCACGACGACCACCATAACTTTGTGATCTATCTACCATGATCTTGCTACCATCGTGCAGCACAACCTCTTCCTGCCAACTCACAATGTCAGAATCAGTGCAAGATAGGATGGCGCTAAATAAAATAACGAGCGGCATCATCCAACGCCAAAAAATTTTTTTAATATACATTCTCGTCCCCGACACACATCAGCATATTTTCTTAAGGTTATTTATCTTGTGTTGGGTGAGCATTTCCGTAATCAATCTCACCACATGATCAACCGAATGTTGCGGTATGGTTGCAGCGTATTTATTCGAAAACATCTTCGCCCGCACCTTATATTTTTCGTTTAAATTTAGTTCAGATATTGCTTTATTAATTATCTCTCGACTGGACTTTTTATCAATAGCGATGCCAGCCCCTATGGCTTCAACTCTTCTAGCAAGAAGATATTGTTCTACTGTGATTGGGATCATCAAAATGGGTACCCCCTTGAGCAGGGCTTCAGCCACTGTGCCAACACCTCCATGACTAATCACTACGTCCGCCTCCTCCAGCAACGAGTTGAGAGTCACAGGATGTTCCAATATGGTTATCGTCTGGCTGTGATTAAGCTGTTTAATTGCTTCCCCAGCTTCTGGGATTACACAAACGGCTCGAACACCTAACTCAATCAAGCCCTTAATGACGTCACTTGTAACTTTATACTGGGCTCGCAGGTATACAATGACACGAGGGCCGGCACCTGAGGGCCATGAAACTAAAGGTGCCCGACAGAGACCATGAATAGAACCAACATAGCAGCCCCCCTTGCGTGCTCCATAGTGATCAAGTTCCTCGAACGTTGTCAAAACCGGGTTAGGCGCAAACATCTCCGCAAGTCGGTCATATGGTTGCACGCCGAAATGAGTGAGTGTGGCATTGATCACGGTGAGCAAGTGCTGTTCGGATGCAAGCAGCCGCGCTTGATCTATTTGTTCCCACGGCCGAATAGTGGGCATAGGTTTACAATCTGGGGGTATTTCAAAGCCGCTCCCCAAAGGAATAGCTATTCGACCGGTGATACGTGCAGCGAGCAGAACTCCTGGGGCATGATCTGCCACCACGGCATCGAAAGCCCCCCCTACGAGTAGTTCACACCAGGCACTAATGTATCCAAAGAGTGCTTTGCGATCACCCCACCCCTCTGCAAGAAGCATTTCTGCGTAGTTTGCCTGCAGATTCCCTAACCGAGTTTTACCAAAGCAAATTGGTGCTTGGAGGAACTCGAATTGATGGGGAGGAAGCATTTCACCTGCAACCCGTGTATCGCGCACGGCAAAACGAACCTGAACACCAGTTTCACGCAGTTTTTGAGCGACAGGAATGTCGCGGAAAAGGTGCCCCAAATTAGCACCTAACTCCCACGCAAAAAGTACTTTGCTCATTTTGGAACCGACGCAAAGACCGATAAATTGACCCAGTATTTCGGCTCCACCAAAAAACAAAATGCAAGCTGTGAAGCAAAATTCCTGTTAGCACTCCCTGACGGTCCCATCGCCGAATCCTTGGCTCAATGACATAGAAAACTTGATATTGCCATACCTAATTGACTCCATCAATAGTGGCAAGATTGGCTTTGTAAATGTTTACCTTCCGCAGACGACATTTTCTGGGTGATACCTCCAATCTGAGGTGTCCTGACAAAATCGGACTGCACCGCCTTAAGCTGGCAGAGCCTTTTCCGGTAATGCCTGTAATGAAGTGGTCAAATCATCCAGGACACCATTTTAGGTGGTACAGTCACCACCATAATCAGGGGTGTACACTGACAAGATTGTGTCGCTCAGTTGCTACCGAGTTCAAACTGGAAGCTCGCATCACCCAGGTCTGCTACGCTTTCGCTGTTCCAACGTCCTGTTTTTACATAAATTTATCCCGCAAGCGGACCATTAACAGTTAGCGGGTGAAACAACAAATCGAGTTGCGTCAATTGCTTAAAGAGAGCCGGGCTGCTATCCAATCAGCCGGGCATTTCGGCAACGGTTGTGGTGCTGCTGTATGACTCAAAACATGAGTCGTCGTGGTAACTGCTGGGAGCGTCAACGCTCCGCTGGAGCGGTTGTTCAGAAGAAGCCTGAGTCAAAGTGGCTCCCGCCTGATGAGGTACATAGCCTGCGGGAAGCAAAGCGGATTGATAGCTAATTGCCAGCAGCATCCGAAAATCGACCTAACCTAATGTACTGATTTAATTGCCCCCCTTCCTATTCATGAAGTGATTTTAAGTTCATGAAATACAAAAAATTGATTTATATGAATAAAAAGCCATGAACTACCTTGGAGTATAGACTTGTTAAATGAAATATCTTGGTATTCTGTCACCCTCAACCGAACTGTGTATAATGGTGGCAATTGATCCTATCCCCGACCGGATGTCTTAAGTGGCTGAATTAACATCAGAACAATTAAAACCCGCTTTCTCGATTGAGCAGTTCCCCACACTTGGCGAACTCGACCCCATTCCGTTTGCCGCCCTGCAACCCAGAGCGATTTCGGGTATCAAACGGCTGGCCAGTTTTGATGGTGACTGCCCGGTCATGATCCTCAACGGTTTCCCCGGTGCAGATTACGAGAATGTCTGCCAGACCCTGATCGCCTCTTCGAATGGCAAGGATGGCGACCTGTTCGATCTCTGTTATACCGAGAATCTCAACAACCCTTTCAAGCCCATCTGGCTGCGCCTGCAACCGGGCTCGGGTTTCGAGTTCTGCGAAATGGTCGGTGAGCTGCTCAAGCTGATGAGCCACCATCTCGACGCCGAGCGGCTGGTCACCCGGATCATCCGCAAACAGAACAACGACCCCAAGATCGTGGATTTCCTCTCCGATCTGGCCGCCCATGTCGCCCAGGGCCTCGAGTTCCAGCACCCGGTGCTCATCAACCTGCTGATCCATCATGAGGATCAGCAAGCCCCTGTCGTCTACGGCCGTGACCTGAACTGGGATACCTTGTTCGGTTCCATCAACTATCAGACGGAACAAGGCTCCGTTTACGCCAACCAGCACCTTTTGGAACCTGGTCTGCTGCGGGAAGCCAACGGTGGTTACCTGATACTGCAGCTTGATGAGCTGCTGGATCAGCCTCATCTCTGGTTCAAGCTCAAGAACGCCATGCAAAAAGGCGAGCTGGACTGGAATGCCTATCAGGAAGGCAAGACGCTGACGCCGTTCTTCACCCCGGAGGCGACCCCCATCCGGTTCAAGTTGATCCTGGTCGGTGACAGGCTGGACGTGGCGGAATTCCAGATGCTGGACAGGGACATGGCGGAGCGCATCTTCCTGCGTGCCGATCTGGTCTCCGAAGTGAACATCGAGGAAGATCTCCCCGCCTTCCTGCAATATCTCGCCTGGCTGCGAGCGCGCTGGGCGCTGCTGGATTTCACCCCAGGTGCCCTCCTCGCCCTCTGTCGCCATGCCAGCCGCCTGTGTGACCACCAGGAGTGGCTATCCCTCTCCGAGGTACAGCTCGGCGCCATCATGCGCATGGCCGACAGCCTGGCCCGCGAGCTGGAAGCGATCTGCGTCACTGACGAACATATCCTGCTCGCCCTGGAAGAACAGGATTACCGCCTCAACTATCTGGTGGAGCAATCGGATCAGGGTGTCATCGACGGCCAGATCCTGCTGCAGACCGACGGTGAAGAGGTTGGCCAGATCAACGGGCTTTCCGTCATCCAGGTGGCCGGCCATCCCTATGACTTCGGGGAGCCGGTACGCCTCACCGCGACCGTCCACCTCGGGGATGGCGATGTTGCTGACATCGAGCGCAAGGCGGAGCTCGCCGGGCACATTCACGCCAAGGCCATGATGATCATCCACGGCTACCTCTCCAACAAGTTCGGCGCAGAGAACCCCTCGCCGCTCTCGGCCAACCTGGTGTTCGAGCAGTCATACCACGAGATCGATGGTGACAGCGCCTCCCTGACCGGCCTGTGTGCCCTGCTCTCCGCCCTCGCCCGCCAGCCCATCTATCAGCACTTCGCCGTGACCGGTGCGGTCGACCAGTTCGGCAATGTGCAGGCCGTGGGCGGCGTGAACGAGAAGATTGAGGGCTTCTTCCGGGTGTGCAAGATCCACGGTCTCACCGGAAAGCAAGGCATTCTGCTGCCAGGCACCAACGCCCAGCAGCTCAACCTCTCTGATGAAGTGATCGCGGCAGTAGAGGCCGGCCAGTTCCACATCCACCCGGTGGATCACGTGGAAGAGGCAATCGAGCTGCTCACCGGCTGCGTTGCTGGGGAGCCTGACATGCCGGATACCCTGTTTGGCCGCATCCAGGAGAGACTGGACGAACTCAATGGCACGGCAACCAAGAGTGGCGGCCTGCTGCGCAGCCTGCTGGACCGGCTGCTTGGCCGTTAAATGAAGTGATCGGAGTTGTTTGGCGAACATCTGTAAGCTAAATTGGCCCGGCTTTGACCCATATGAAGGATAAACAGCGTGACCCTAGATAACGACACCACTGATCCCCGCCTCTCCCTGTGCGAACAAGGCAAAGAGTCCTTTACCCGTGAAGAGCTGCTTGCCTGCAGCCGTGGCGAATTATTTGGTGAAGGTAACAGCCAGCTGCCCGCCCCCAACATGCTGATGATGGATCGCATCGTCAAGATCAACGACCATGGCGGCGAGCACGGCAAGGGTGAAATCCTGGCTGAACTCGATATCACGCCGGATCTCTGGTTCTTCGACTGCCACTTCCCCGGCGATCCCGTCATGCCTGGCTGCCTGGGCCTGGATGCCATGTGGCAACTGGTCGGCTTCTTCCTGGGCTGGAAAGGGGGTCCTGGCAAGGGACGTGCGCTGGGTGTCGGTGAAGTCAAGTTCACCGGCCAGATCCTGCCGACGGCCAAGAAGGTCACCTACAAAATCACCTTCAAGCGCGTCATCAACCGCAAACTGGTCATGGGCATTGCCGATGGCGTCGTGGAAGTGGATGGTCGCCCCATCTACAGCGCCACCGATCTGAAAGTGGGCCTGTTCAAAGACACCACCGCATTCTGATCCTGCTCCTGGGTGAGCAGAGACAACGTAAAGGGGCCACGATGGCCCCTTTCCTTTTGTAATGAGTGATGAAGTATCGGTTACTTCATGAAGAGGCCTGAGCCTCGCCCTTCCATGGCATCGCGCCAACCACCAAGCCAATGGCCCCTGGCATCCAGGCACTGGTACGGACACGCTTCTTTCTGTTTGCCGACTACGCCAGCCTGATAACCACGAGCGCGAGCTCTCTCCAGACGGTCCCGTTTCTGTCTCTTCATCATCTACGACCCTCTTCATGGAACAAAAAAAGCGACCAGTTTTTCACCGGTCGCCTTCATCTTTACCCCAGGGGGGAGGCAGGGTCAAACAAAAATTCCATGCTATTCAGGGGTTGTGACACAAGATACTGAACTGCATTAATTTTTGATGACACTTATTTATCGCTGATAGCGACGCAGCCAGGCAAAGGGCAGCGCCAGCAGAGTCAACCAGAACAGGCTGCCGCCACCACCCTCGCCGCCATCCTGACCGGTCTGGTTGTTGACCGGCGCATTGCTGACCACATAGCTGGCCGGGGCATTGCCCTGATAATCCGCCACGGCCGGCGTCAGTTTGACGGCGACCACGGTGGCGTTGGCGCGTTTG
>Ga0247725_1001032_pt1 | contig 15784 bp, 15 predicted proteins | sample OKSTACKMCFT3sol_FD_183021 | JGI IMG/M metagenome (GOLD analysis project Ga0247725, IMG submission 183021) | Subsurface sediment microbial communities from gas well in Oklahoma, United States - OK STACK MC-FT3-sol | ecosystem: Environmental > Terrestrial > Deep subsurface > Rock core/Sediment... | reverse complement strand
GAGGTCGTGCGCCGCATCGATCGCGGCTCGGGTTCGACCTACAAGATCAACGGCCGCGAGGTGCGGGCCCGCGACGTCCAGCTGCTGTTCGCCGACGCCTCGACCGGCGCCAACTCGCCCGCCCTGGTGCGCCAGGGCCAGATCAGCGAGCTGATCGGCGCCAAGCCCCAGAACCGCCGCCGCATCCTGGAAGAGGCCGCCGGGGTCTCGGGCCTGCACACCCGCCGCCACGAGGCCGAGCTGCGCCTGCGCGCCGCCGAGGCCAATCTCGCGCGTCTGGATGACGTGGCCCGCGAGCTGGAGACGGCCCTGAACCGCCTCAAGCGCGAAGCCCGGCAGGCCGAGAAGTACAAGCGCCTGTCGGCCGAGATCCGCGCCGTGCAGGGGGCGGTGCTCTACACCCGCTGGACCGAGGCCCGCGACACGCTGGAGCGCACCCAGCGCGAGGCGACCGAGGCCGCGCGTCTCGTCGAGGAGACCGCGCGCGCCAGCGCCGCCGCCCAGGTCGCGATCACCGACGCCGAGACCGCCATGCCGCCGCTGCGGGAAGAGGCGACGATCGCCCAGGCGATCCTGGGCCAGCTGGCCATCCAGAAGGACCGCGCCGAGCGCGAGGCCGAGGCCGCCGCGGCCGAGTTCGAGCGCCTGAAGAACGACCTCGCCCGCATCGAGGCCGACCGCGCCCGCGAACAGCAGGCCAAGGAAGATGCGGCCGCCGCCCTGGCCCGCATCGACGCCGAGCTGGAAGAAGTCCGCGCCCTGGTCGCCGCCGCGCCCGAACGTGGGCCCGAGCTGGAGGCCGCCGCCAAGACCGCCGAGGAAGCCCGCGCCGCCGCCGAGACCCGGGTCGAGCAACTGGCCGCCCGCGTCGCCGCCGAGGAGGCCCAGTTCCGCGCCGCCGCCGCGCGCCTGGCCGAAGCCGACGCCCGCGCCAGCCGCACCAACCGCGCCCTCGACCAGGCCAAGGCCGAACGGGCCGCGATCGGTCCCGAGGTCGACCCGGCCGCCGCCGACGCCCGCCAGCGCTTCGCCAACGCCGAGGCCGCGCTCGCCGCCGCCCGCGCCGCCCTGGAGGAAGCCGAGGCCGAACGCGTCAAGGCCGCCGAGCAGGAGGCCCAGGCCCGCCAGCTGGCCCGCAATGTCGAAGACCAGCTGGGCCGCCTGCGCACCGAGGCCCGAGGCCTGGCCCAGCTGACCGCCCCGCGCGCCAAGAGCGGCCATGCGCCGGCGCTGGACAGCGTCTCGCCCGACAAGGGCTATGGCGCGGCCCTGGCGGCCGCCTTGGGTGATGATCTCGACGCCGCGCTCGATCCGAAGGCGCCCTCCTACTGGGGCGGCGCGCAGGTCTCGGCGCCGGTGTGGCCCGAAGGGGCCCAGCCGCTGGTCCCGCTGGTCAAGGCCCCGCCGGAGCTGGTCGCCCGCCTGTCGCACGTGGCCGTCGTGGCCCGCGCCGACGGCGACCGGCTGCAGAAGAGCCTGAAGCCCGGCATGCGCCTGGTCTCCATCGAGGGCGATCTGTGGCGCTGGGACGGCTTTGTCGCGCGCGCCGACGCGCCCAAGCCGGCCGCCATCCGTCTGGAGCAGCGCACGCGCCTGGCCGAGGTCGAGGCCGAGATCGACGTCCTGACCCCGCGCGCCGAGGCCACGGCCGCCGCCCTGAAGACCGCCGCCGACCGGATGCGCGCGATCGAAGATCTGCTGCGCGACAAGCGTCGTGGTCCGCCCGACGCCGAGCGCCTGCTGACCCAGGCCCGCGAGCAGGTCGCCAAGTTCGAGCGGGAGCAGGCGTTGCGCGCCGCCCGCGCCCAGTCGCTGGACGACACCATCGCCCGCTTCGAGGCCGAGAAGGCCGAGGCCGACGCGGCCGTCGCCGAAGCCCGTGACGCCCACGCCGCCGCCCAGACCTCGGGCGATCTTCAGCCCCAGTTGGCGGAAGCCCGCCAGGAGGCGGCCAAGGCTCGCGAAGCCGCCAGCGCCGCCCGCACCGCCCTTGACCTCGAGACCCGCGAACGCGCCGGCCGCCAGCGCCGCCTGGAGAGCCTGGAGCGGGACCGCGTCGACTGGGCCAAGCGCGCCGAGACCGCCGCCAAGCGCGCGGAATCTCTGGAAGGCGACCGGGTGAAAGCCGCCGCCGCCCTTGAGGCCGCCCGCGAGGCGCCGGCTGTCCTGCAGGAAAGGCTGGTCGCCCTGCTCGACGAGTTCACCGCCGCCGAGGCCCGCCGCGCCAAGGCCAGCGATGCGCTGGAGACGGCGGAGACCAACCGCGTCAACGCCGACCGCGCCGCTCGGGCCGCCGAACAGGCCGCCAGCGAGGCCCGCGAAAAGCGCGCCGCCTTGGTCGCCCACCTGGACGGCGCCCGCCAGCGCTACGCCGAGGTCGCCACCGCCATCCGGGAGCAGGCTCGCATGGAGCCCGAGGAGCTGGGCCGCCACGTCGCCGGCGAAGCCGTGGCCGTGCCCAAGGACGCCGCCGGCGTGGAAGCTCACCTCTTCGCCCTGGAGCGCGAGCGCGACGCCATCGGCCCGGTGAACCTGCGCGCCGAGGAAGAGGCTCAGGAGTACGCCGGGCGCCTGGAGATCATGCGCACCGAGCGCGCCGACCTGTCTGGCGCGGTGACCAAGCTGCGCGCCGGCATCGAGGAGCTGAACGCCGAGGGACGCGAGCGCCTGCTGGCCGCCTTCGACGTGATCAACGCCAATTTCCAGACCCTCTTCCAGGCCCTGTTCGGCGGCGGCCAGGCCGAGCTGAAGCTGATCGAGAGCGACGATCCGCTGGAGGCGGGCCTCGAGATCTACGCCTGCCCGCCCGGCAAGCGGCTAGCCAGCATGAGCCTGATGAGCGGCGGCGAGCAGGCCTTGACCGCCAGCGCCCTGATCTTCGGCGTCTTCCTGGCCAACCCGGCGCCGATCTGCGTGCTGGACGAAGTCGACGCGCCGCTCGATGACGCCAATGTCGATCGCTACTGCAACATGCTGGACGAGATGCGCCGCCGCACCCAGACGCGCTTCATCGCCATCACCCACAACCCGGTGACCATGAGCCGGATGGACCGCCTGTTCGGCGTGACCATGGCCGAACGCGGGGTGAGCCAACTGGTCAGCGTGGATCTGAGCACGGCCGAGAAGCTGGTGGCGGCCTAGGGCCGACCACTTGCCCCCTCCGCGCTTTGCGCTCCTCCCCCGGAGGGGGAAGAAGGATCTCCTTCCGCCCGCCTCTGGGGGCGGACGACCCGCGGAGCGGGTCAGGTGGGGGGAGTCTCAGCCGCCGATAAGATGCGTCACCGCCATCCGAAGCGGATTGGCCGGATCCGCCAGCAGCTTCACCGCCATGGCGCAAGAGATCACCACCAGGAGCGGCCGGATCAGCTTCGGCCCAAAGCGCATGGCGAGCCTCGATCCAACCTGCGCGCCGATGAACGCGCCGATCGCCATGGCCAGGCCCACGGGCCAGACGACCACCCCCTTCAGCGCGAACAGCGTCAGGCTGCCGAGATTGCTGGCGGCGTTGGCCAGCTTGGTGTGGGCGGTGGCCTTCAGCACGCCGTAGCCCAGCAGGGTGACGATCGCGACCATGTAGAACGCGCCGGCGCCCGGGCCGAAGATCCCGTCATAGAAGCCGACCAGCGGCGCGGCGAAACAGGCGAACGGGATCAGCGCCATGCGCGGGGCGACGTCCTCGCTCTTCAGGGCGCGCGAGAAGCCGAAATAGAGGGCGATGGCGATCAGCAGCAGCGGCACGATCGCCCGCAGCAGCTGCGGCGACAGCAGGCTGGCGCACAGCGCGCCGCAAAGGCCGGCGATGGCGGCGGCCAGCGCGACGGGCCACGCGGTCTTCCAGTCGATCAGGCCGCGCCGGGCGAAGGCGCTGGTCGAGGAGATGGCGCTGACCGCGCCTTGCAGCTTGTTGGTGCCCAGCGCCTGGACGGGCGAGAGGCCCGCCAGCAGCAGGGCGGGCAGGGTGACGAGCCCGCCGCCGCCGGCGATGGCGTCCAGCGCCCCCGCGAGGGCGGCGACCACGAACAGGCTGGCGATGACGTCTAGGGAAACCATGAGCGGCTCATGGTCCCGTTCGACGCATCAGGCAAAGAAAAAGGGGCCCGAGAGGCCCCTTGATCCTTAACCCAGCAGGTGGGCCCACTGGTGGGCGCGCGACTGCTTGCTATTGGTCGTCTTGCCCAGGGCGCGCAGTTCGTCGCGCTCCTTGGCCTTTTCTTCCTTGCGGACGCGCATCTCGGCGGCTTCGAGGGCCTTGCGCTCCTTGCGCTCGGCGCGCTTGGCGGCCATCAGCTCTTCCTGGCGAGCCAGGGCTTCGAGACGGGCTTTTTCCTTGGCTTCGGCGCGGGCGGCGCGGACGGCTTCGAGTTCGGCGGCGCGAAGCTCTTCGCGCTTATCGAAATCCGGATCCTGGACCGTCGGCTTGGCCTTGAACTTGGCCAGCATGGCCTTCTTGGCTTCCTGTTGCGCGGCGAGGCGATCGGCGAATCCGGTGTTCTTCAGGTGCGACATGAATCTTCGTATTGTTTGGAGGCGGCGGCTCTAAAGCCCAAATCGACGAAAAAAGCAATGCGTCATCGAGGCCGGGCCGCTCCTTGCCTAGGGGGAGCGGCGCTTAAAGAACGCCTGCTAGATAGGAAGTCGTTCCCGATCCGAAAGACCCCGCCTCGCCCTCCCTGCGGGAAGATTGGGGTCGGTTTTGCCCGCTTGACGGAGGGGAAGGCGAAAAACTCAAATATTCCGGCCACTTGCCTCGTGCAGCGGTCACCTTGACGCACCGCAGCGAGGTCTATAGGTTCCGCGCCGATCAAGCCGGCCGGAAAAGCGCTTTTTTGTGGCGCGTCCTCGGCGCTTTCGGACCTGCCGCTTCCCATGCCCAAGGCCGACGAACCGAACGACAAGGCTCCGCAGAGCCTCGACGCTCGGCTCGCCGCATTTGAGGCGCGGAGGGCGGCGGAAAAGCCGGTCAAGGCTCAGTCCGAGAGGGCCCAGCAAGACGGCTACCGTCTGCTGGCGGACCTGATCGGGGGCGTTTTGGTGGGTCTCGGCTTCGGCTGGCTGCTCGACCACTACGTCCACACGAGCCCCTGGGGCATGGTCGGCGGTCTGCTGATCGGTCTCGGGCTCGCGATTTTCTCCATCGTCCGCAAGGCGATGAAACTGAGCGCGCAGGCGTCGGCCCCGTCCCCGGTTCCGGGGAAGGCCGACGGAGACACGGGAGACGGGCCTACCGTCCCCAAGCAGAAGAGAGACTAGGGCCGATGGCCGATCCGATGCACCAGTTCCAGATCCAGAAGATCGTGGAACTGCCCACCGTGACCGTTCCGGGCCTGGGCGCCATCGATCTTTCGATCACCAACTCCGTGGCCGCGATGATGTCGGCCGCCCTGCTGATCATCGGCTTCTACAGCCTGGCGGCCCGCAAGGCCGTGGTGCCGGGCCGCCTGCAGGCGGTGGGTGAAATGCTCTACGGCCTGGTCGACGGGCTGGCGGAATCCATCATCGGCCACGACGGCAAGAAGTTCCTGCCGTTCGTGTTCACGCTGTTCGCGTTCGTGCTGTTCATGAACATGCAGGGCATGTTCCTGGTCTTCACCGCGACCTCGCAGCTGGCCGTGACCCTGACGCTGGGCCTGATGGTCATCCTGACCGTGGTCGCCGTCGGCTTCGCCAAGAACGGCCTGAAGTTCTTCAAGCTGTTCGCGCCTTCGGGCGTGCCGTGGCCGCTGTACTTCCTGCTGGTGCCGATCGAGATCCTGTCGTTCCTGATCCGTCCGATCACCCTCGGCCTTCGTCTGTTCGGCAACATGCTGGGCGGCCACGTGGTGCTGAAGATCTTCGCCGGCTTCGTGATCGCCCTGGGCGGTCTCGGCGTGCTGGGCTGGGCCGGTTCGGCCCTGGCCCTGACCTCGGTCGTCGCCCTGACGGCCCTCGAGTTCATGGTGGCCTTCCTCCAGGCCTTCGTGTTCGCGGTGCTCACCTGCGTCTATCTCAACGACGTCGTGCACCTCGACAGCCACTGATCAACCTTTAGTCTTTCAACCAATACCCTTCTCAAGGAGTCTCAATCATGGACGCTGCTGCTGCTAAGTACATCGGCGCTGGTCTGGCCATGCTCGGCATGATCGGCGCGGGCGTGGGCCTGGGCGTGATGTTCGGCAACTACTTCCAAGGCGCCCTGCGCAACCCGACGGCCGCCGCTCAAGAGCGCCCGATGCTGTTCCTGGGCATGGCCCTGACGGAAGCCCTGGGCATCTTCGCCCTGGTTATCGCCTTCCTGATCCTGTTCTCGTAATCCGATCCCCGGGGCGCGGCGCTTCATCGGAAGCGACGCGCCCCGATTTCTGTTTTCTCGCGCTTCCTGGAGCGGGCCGGATCACGGTCCGCTTCAAGCGCAATAGCTGAGAGGCGCCTTCGCCCATGGCGACGGAACATCAAGGCACGACCGAGACGACGGAAGCCCCCAAGGGCCACGAAGGCGGCGGCGGTCTTCCGCAGCTGCAGTTCGAGCACTGGGGCGGTCAGATCGTCTGGCTCCTGCTCATCTTCGCCGTGCTTTACGCGGTGCTGTCCAAGGGCCTCCTGCCCCGCGTCAGCGGCGCGATCGAGGAACGCGGCGCCAAGATCGCCGGCGACATCGCCGACGCCCGTCGCATGAAGGACGAGGCCGAGGCTCAAGCCCGCGCGGCCGCCGCCGAAGTGGCCGAGGCCCGCGCCAAGGCCCAGAAGACGGCCGCCGATGCGAAGGCCAAGGCTTCGGCCGAGGCCGCCGAGCGTCAGGCCAAGGAAGAGGCCGCCCTGGCCGAGAAGCTGGCCGCCGCCGAGGCTTCGATCCAGACCGCTCGCGACCAGGCCATGAGCCAGGTCCGCGTGGTGGCCCAGGACACCGCCGGCGCGATCGTCGAGAAGCTGACCGGCAAGGCGGCCACCGCCGCCGAGCTCAAGTCGGCTCTGGCCTAAGGGACTGAAGATGGAACACGAATCCCTGTTCAGCCTGTCGAACCCGGAGTTCTGGGTTCTGGTCGCCCTGGTGGTCTTCTTTGGCCTGCTGGTCTTCCTGAAGGTCCTGCCGGGCGCCCTGTTCGGCGCGCTCGACAACTACTCGGCCAAGATCAAGGCCGAGCTGGATGAGGCCCAACAGCTGCGGGAAGAGGCCCAGGCCCTGCTCGCGGACGTGAAGGCCCAGCGCGACGAGGCCGAGCGCCAAGCCGCGGGCATGCTGGAAGCCGCCAAGGCCGACGCCAAGCGTCTGGCCGAAGAGGCCAAGGAAAAGCTCGAGGAGCAGATCAAGCGCCGCGCCGAGATGGCCGAGCGCAAGATCGCCCAGGCCGAGGCGCAAGCCGCCGCCGACGTGAAGGCCGCCGCGGTGGATCTCGCCGCCCAGGCCGCCGAGGCCGTCCTGGCCGCTCGCCTCGCCGGCGCCAAGACCGACCCGCTGGCGGACGCCGCCATCGGCCAGATGGGCGCCAAGCTGCAATAGCGGCTAGCGTCACTGGGTAGACAAGAAGAAGGGCGCGGATCGCAAGGTCCGCGCCCTTTTCTTATGGGGGCTCAGTGCGCCGGCGTCTGGCTGTCAGCTAGGCTGGCGATGGCCGCCTCGCACGCTCGCTCGCAGTCGCGGCAGGCGGCGGCGCAGATGGCGCAGTGCTCGTGCATCTGCGCGTGCCGCTCGCACTCGGCCGCGCAACGGGCGCAGGCCAGCTGGCAGGCGCGCAGCTGGGCCTCGATCAGAGGGACGTCGCCCCCTGAACGCCGGGTCGCGATCAGGCCGGTCGTCAGGCAGACGTCGGCGCAATCCATGTTCAGACGGACACACTGGACCAGCTGAGCCACCTGCTCCTCGCCCAGACAGGCGTCCGCGCACGAGGCGCAGACCTGGGCGCAATCGAAGCAGGCCTCGACGCAACGAGCGAGCGCGGTGTTCACCGCGCCTTTGACGTGGGGATGGGTGGCCAGCATCTGTTCAGCGCGCATGGCGGGCTCCTGCGTTGAAGTGGGACCAACGCAAAATCCGGGCGCTCCCGTCGCGGTTCCGATCAGAAGGAAAGGCTAGGACGCGATCGCCTCGGGGTCGGGCGCTGCGAAAGGGCCCTCCTCGAAGAGGCGCTCATGGCGACGGCGCATCTCCCCGTCGCGCGCCTTGGCGAACAGCCAGTGAGGGGTCAGGGACGGGCCATATTTCTCATAGGTCCCGATGAACTCGAAGCCGCACCACTTCAGCCAGCGGATCTCGGTCTCGTCATGCTCGGGAACGAGATTGAAAGCGACCTCGTAGCGTTCAAGCATGTATGCGATCCAACGTGGGCATTGCTGCAGGAAGATCAGCTTATGGTCACGCAACAGCCGCTCTGATGGCGTCAGCCAGATGGTTCCCGCCCCAGGCCATTGGGGAAACGGTGCGATGCCGAACATGCCGACGACGCCCGTCGCGTCGTCGACGATCGAGAGGCAGCACTCGCGACTGTGCTCGAGTGAAAACTCCAGGGCCGCCATCGGCTCGCGGCCGTACAGCGCTCCAGTCCTCACGCGCTCGGCCTCGGTCAGGTTGGCGTGGAGACTTTCGGGGTCGCCCGCAACCGCGGCGCGAGCATGGGCGGAGTTAGAGATCGGTTTAGCTAGCATTGACGGGGTAGACGCGGACCCTTCCGGATCCGCGCCGCCTTTTTAGCCCTTGCGGGCGGCGCCGGAGAGCGTGCTCGACGGTCCGAGGCATTGAGAAGCGCAACGCATGCGATTGCTCCAATGTTGAAACACGGCTGATTGCCGCCCGGCTTCATTTTCAGCGCAGGGGACAACGCGCAACGGCCCAACGGCGGATTGAGACGCCCGGTCGCCATTCTGAGACGAGTAGTCACCAAGGCCCGCCTGACGCGACGGCTCTACCCTGCCTTGGCCGTCTTCCGCGCTACGTAGCGCCTCACCCGTTTGCGGGTCTTCTTCAGCAGCCGCCAGCGGGCCTTGCGCAGGACCAGCTTCTCGGTGCGGAGCATCTGCTGCCAGACGACCAGCAGCACCTCGGGCTCGCGGCGCATCAGGCGGCGGATGGGGAACACCAGCTTCGGGTGGCGGCGCTGCCAGCGGATGAAGGTCTTCCGGGCCTGGAACGAGTAGCGCAGGACGATCATCAGCCCGATGACCAGCAGCGGCAGGCCCACGTGCCCCGGCAGCGGCGTCAGCACCGCGCCGGCCAGGATCACCAGAGCGCCGAAGCCGATGGCGATCCAGCGAAAGGCGCGCGCGGCCGACTCGCGCAGCAGCAAGGCCAACCGCGCGCGGCGCCGAACCCTGTGCTTGATGTCGATCGTCGCGACCAGGTGGCTCACTGTCCGTTGCGCCTCGCGGCCCGACGCTTCAGCGACTTGCGCCAGCGGATCGCCACGCGCCAGCGGCGCGGCACGATCAGGCGCTCCACGCGCAAGGCCTGCTGCCAGGCGACCAGCACGACTTCCGGCTCGCGCCGCAGCAGGCGGCGCAGCGGGAAGATCAGCTTGGGGTGAGCGTGCTGGAAGCGGACGAACTGCTTGCGGGCCTTGAACGAGTTGCGCAGCACCAGCATCAGGCCGACCACGGTCAGCGGAAGACCCATCGGTCCTGGCAGGGGCGCGATGACGATGCCGCCGATGACCAGCAGCACGCCCAGGCTGACCAGGATTACGCGCAGGAATCGCGCGATGAGCTCACGAGCGAGATCATCGGCGGTGCGGCGGGCGCGCGGCATGGCGAGGACTAAGGAGGTCATGGGAGGACAACGAGCTTGCGCGACGCATGCTCCCTGGATCACCCAGTCAACCCCGACGCGCCCTCCCGATATGTGGAGCCAGGAGGGCGCCGTAAAGGCGCCCTCTGGTCGCAAGGGGGGTATGGAGAATGCTATTCAGCCGCCAGTGGCGCCGCGGCCACAGGTTTCCACTTCAACCGGGGCTTGCGGGCCGCCTGGGTCTCATCCAGGCGCCGGAGCGGGGCGTGGAACGGCGCGCCCTTGAAGCGCTCCGTATCCCCCGCTTTGGCGGCGCCGGCGAGGGCCCGGAGCGCGGCGATGAAGCGATCCAGCTCCTGACGGCTCTCCGTCTCGGTCGGCTCGATCAGCATCGCGCCATGCACCACCAGCGGGAAGTACATGGTCATGGGGTGGAAGCCCTCGTCGATCATCGCCTTGGCGAAGTCGAGCGTGGTGACCCCGGTGCCTTCCAGCCAGGCGTCGTCGAACAGCGCCTCGTGCATGCACGGCCCCTCGGGGAAGGCCGGGCTCATCACGTCCTTCAGGCGCGCCTTGATGTAGTTGGCGTTCAGCACCGCGTCCTCGGCGGCCTGCTTCAGACCGTCGGCGCCGTGGCTGAGCATGTAGGCGTAGGCGCGAACATACATGCCCATCTGGCCGTGGAAGGCGCTCATCCGGCCGAAAGCGGTCTTGGCGCCCTCCTCGCCGGCGTGCTCGACCAGGTCGAAACCGTCCTCGCCGTGGGTCAGCCAGGGCGTCGGGGCGAACGGGGCCAGGGCCTCCGACAACACCACCGGACCCGCGCCCGGACCGCCGCCGCCGTGCGGCGTCGAGAAGGTCTTGTGCAGGTTGATGTGCATGGCGTCGACGCCCAGGTCGCCCGGGCGCACCCGGCCGACGATGGCGTTGAAGTTGGCGCCGTCGCAGTAGAAGTAGGCCCCGGCCGCGTGGGTCAGGCGGGCGATCTCGACGACGTCGCGCTCGAACAGGCCGCAGGTGTTAGGATTGGTGACCATGATGGCGGCCACGTGGTCGCCGAGCTTGGACTCCAGGTCCGCCAGGTCGACGCGGCCGTCCTCGGTCTGGGCGATCTCGACGACGGTGTAGCCGACGAAGGCGGCCGTGGCCGGGTTGGTGCCGTGGGCGCTGGTCGGGGCCAGGACGGTCTTGCGGTGGCCCTGCCCCTTGGCTTCATGCGCCGCGCGGATGGCCAGCAGGCCGCACAGCTCGCCATGGGCGCCGGCCTTGGGCGACAGGGCGACGGCGGGCATGCCGGTCAGGGTCTTCAGCCAGTGGGCCAGGCGGTCCATCAGCTGCAGGGCGCCCTGCACGGTCGAGGTCGGCTGCAGCGGGTGGATGTCCGAGAAGCCCGGCAGGCGCGCCATCTTCTCATTGAGGCGCGGATTGTGCTTCATCGTGCACGAGCCCAACGGGTACAGCGCCAGGTCGATGGCGTGGTTCTTCTGGGACAGGCGCACATAGTGGCGGACCGCTTCCGGCTCCGACAGGCCCGGCAGGCCGATCGGCTCGGAGCGCAGCAGGCCGGCCAGATCGCTGGACGGGGCGGCGGCGTCGGGCAGGTCGACGCCGGTCTTGTTCCAGCCGTCCAGCTCGAAGATCAGGGCCTCGTCCTGCAGCAGGCCGCGACCGCCCGTCAGGGTCTCGTGACCGGCGGGCGCGTCATTCGCGGCTTCGGGGCGCGTGGGGCGGCCGACGTTGTTCATGCTCATTGGCCCACCACCTTGGTCAGGAGTTTGGTCAGGAAAGTGATGTCGACGTCCAGCGTCGTCTCGGTGGCGGCGACCAGCAGGACGTCGTCCATGCCCGCGCCCGCGTCGAGGCGCGAGAACGGCACGCCGGCCAGCACGCCATGGTTGGCCAGGGTCTCGACCAGCTCGGCCGCCTTGCCTGGCACACGGACCGCGAACTCGTTGAAGAAGCGCGGCGTCAGGATCTCATAGCCCGGGATCGCCGCCAGGGCGTCGCGCAACGCGACAGCCTTCTGGTGGTTCAGCGCCGCCAGCTTGCGCAGGCCGGTCTCGCCCAGGAGGCTCATATGGATCGAGAAGGCCAGAGCGCACAGGCCGCTGTTGGTGCAGATGTTCGAGGTGGCCTTGTCGCGGCGGATGTGCTGCTCGCGGGTCGACAGGGTCAGCACGAAGCCGCGCTTGCCGTCGGCGTCGACCGTCTCGCCGCACAGGCGGCCCGGCATCTGGCGGACGAACTTTTCCTTGCAGGCGAAGAGGCCGACATAGGGGCCGCCGAAGTTCAGGCCATTGCCGATCGACTGGCCCTCGGCCACGGCGATGTCGGCGCCCATCTCGCCGGGCGGCTTCAGGAGGCCGTACGAGACCGCCTCGGTCGTCACCACGATCAGCAGCGCGCCGGCGGCGTGGGCGGCCTCGGCGATCTTGCTCACGTCGGTGACCGTGCCGAACACGTTCGGGGTCTGGACGACGACGCAGGCGGTGTCGGCGTCGATCGCGGCGATCACCGCGTCCTCGGCGTCGATGGCCGCGGGCATGCGGGTCGTCTGAACGCCGGCGGCGTGGGCCAGGGTCTCGATCGCGCCGACATAGTGCGGGTGGACGCCGCCCGACATCACGGCCTTGTTCCGGCGGGTGACGCGCTGGGCCATCATCACCGCCTCGGCCGCGCCGGTCGAACCGTCATAGAGCGAGGCGTTGGCCACTTCCATGCCGGTCAGGGCCGCGACCTGGGTCTGGAACTCGAACAGCACCTGCAGGGTGCCTTGGGCGATTTCCGGCTGATAGGGCGTGTAGCTGGTCAGGAATTCCGACCGCTGGATGATGTGGTCGACCGTCGCCGGCACATGGTGACGATAGGCGCCGGCGCCGCAGAAGAACGGCCCTTCGCCCGCGGCGCGGTTGCGCTTGGCCAGGGCGGCCATCTCCCGCTCGACTTCCAGTTCGCCGACATGGTGCGGCAGGTCGACCGGCGCGTCGCGGCGGGCCGAGGCCGGCACGTCCACGAACAGGTCGTCGATCGACTTCACGCCGATCACGCCGAGCATCTCGGCGCGGTCTTCGGGGGTCAGGGGGAGATAGCGCATGTTTCTGTCCTGCTCCCTTCCCCTTGATGGGGAAGGGTGGGGATGGGGTGGTTAGGGCGGCGGGGTCACCCACAGCCCTGCCCTTCCCCCCCATCGAGGGGGAAGGGGTCTTGGTTACAGCGTGGCCAGGAACGCTTCGTACGCGTCGCGGTCCATCAGGGCGTCGACCTCGGCCGGGTTGGCGAGCTTGATCTTGGCGAACCAGCCGCCGCTTTCGGGCAGGGCGTTGACGGTTTCCGGAGCGTCCGCAAGCTCGGTGTTGCCTTCGACGACCTCGCCCGACACCGGGGCGTAGACGTCCGAGGCGGCCTTGACGCTCTCGACCACCGCCAGGCCGTCGCCCTGCTTCACGGTCTTGCCGGCTTCCGGAACCTCGACGAACACCACGTCGCCCAGCTGCTCGGCGGCGTAGGCGGTGATGCCGACGGTGGCGACGTCGCCCTGAACGACGACCCATTCGTGATCTTTGGTGAAGCGCATCTTGGTCGGCCCTTGGATAAGATTAGAGTTTGCGGACGTAGCGGCTGGGAACGAACGGGCTGGCGACCACCTCGGCGGCGGCGGCCTTCCCGCGAACGATGACCTTCAACTTCGTCCCGATCGCGGCGTAGGCGGGCGGGGCGAAGCCGATGGCGATGGGGTAGCCCAGGCTGGGGGCGAAGCCGCCGCTGGTGACCTTGCCGATCACGGCGCCGGCCTCGTCGGCGATCTCGGCGCCTTCGCGGGCGGGGGCGCCTTCCAGCACCTTCAGGTTCACGCGGACGCGCGACAGCTCGCCGGCCAGTTCCTTGGCGATGCGGGCCGCGCCCAGATAATCGCCGGCCTCGCGGCGCGACTTGCCGACGGCGAAGTTCAGGCCGGCCTCGATCGGCGAAACGGTCTCGTCGAGGTCATGGCCGTAGAGCGGCAGACCCGCCTCCAGGCGCAGGCTGTCGCGGGCGCCCAGGCCGATCGGCTTGACGCGCTCGTCGGCCAGCAAGGTGTTCCAGACGCGCTCGGCGGCGTCGGCCGGGATCGAGATCTCGTAGCCGTCCTCGCCGGTGTAGCCCGAACGCGAAACGATCGCGTCGACGCCGAACGCCGTCAGAGCCTTGGCGTCCATGAACACCATCTGGGCCGCTTCGGGGATATGGGCGGCCAGCACGGCGGCGGCCTCAGGACCTTGCAGCGCCAGCAGCGCGCGGTCCTCGAGGCGGGTCACCGTCGCCTCGCCCGCCAGCTCGCGGGCGATGATGGCGTAGTCGTTGTCCTTGCAGGCGCCGTTGACGACGACGAAGAGACCGTCGTCATCGGGACGCGCGGTCATCAGGTCATCGACGATGCCGCCCTGCGCGTTCAGCAGCACGCCGTAGCGCTGCTTGCCCGCCTTCAGGCCCTGGTAGTCGGCCGAGACGACCTTCTCGAAGCTCTTGGCGGGGTTCTCGCCGCGGATGCGGGCCTGGCCCATGTGCGAGACGTCGAACAGGCCGGCGTGCTCACGCGTCCAGAGGTGCTCTTTCAGCACCCCGTCCTTGTACTGCACCGGCATGGAATAGCCCGCGAACGGAACCATGCGCGCGCCCGCCGCGACGTGGGCGTCGTACAGCGGGGTCTTCTTGAGATCTTGGTCGGACAACGCGATGGGCTCCAAACGAGGTCGGCGACAGGACCGGCTCTCGCCGGTTGGTCGCGCCCCCGCTGTCCCTTGGGCCTGAGAGATTCCGGGACGATCCGTCCCTTGCTCCTTCGGCGAGCCGCCCTTTCGGGAGGCCTCTTTCCAGCGTTCCTAAACTCGCGCGGTCCTTTTGCCTGAGCGTTTCCGGGGCGGTTGCGCCTTCGGCCTCGGGAGCGAATCCCGATGTCTCCCGCGAGGGTCCTCGGCTCAATGCGGGAGCCGAGGTCGAGAGTCAACGGCCATCTCCCCTCCCCCTTTCCCAAGGGAAGGAGTGGACGTCACATGCGCTCCGGCGCCTCGATGCCCAGCAGGTCCAGCGCCAGCTCCAACTGGCGCAGGGTCGTCTGCGCCAACGCCAGGCGCGAAGCGCGCAGGGCGTCGCTGTCGGCGCTCATGATCGGGCAGGCGGCGTAGAACTTCGAGAACGACTGGGCCAGCTTGTAGGCGTGCTCGGCGACGAAGTTGGGGGCCTTCTTGTCGTAGGCTTCCTGTAGAGCGCCCTCGAAGGCGTCCAGCAGCATGGCCAAGTCCCGCTCGGCCGGCTCGCCGATAACAATCTCGCCCGCCGTCGCGCCCGCTTCGGCGGCCTTGCGCAGCACGCTCTTGATGCGCACCGACTGGTACAGCAGGTACGGGCCGGTCTTGCCCTCGAAGCTGGTGAAGCGGTCGAGGTCGAAGACATACGAGGTGCCGCGGAAGTTCTGCAGGTCGGCGAACTTCAGGGCCGCGACGCCGACCTTGTGGGCGGTGTCCTCGAACTGCTCCTCGGAAAGCTCGGCCCCCAGGCCCGCTTCGCGCAGGCGCTCGCGGGCCTTCTCGCGGGCCATTTCGATCAGGTCGTGCAGCTTCAGGACGCCGCCGGCGCGGGTCTTGAACGGCTTGCCGTCCGTCCCGTTCATGGTGCCGAAGCCGATGTGTTCCAGCGAGCCTTCCTCGGCGTAGCCGGCCAGATAGGCGGCGCGGAACACGGTCTCGAAGTGCAGGGCCTGGCGCTGGTCGACGCAGTAGAGGATCAGGTGCGGGTCGAACGACTGGCGGCGATCCAGGATCGTGGCGAGGTCCGTCGTGCCGTACATGGCCGAGCCTTCGGACGAGACCACCAGCAGCGGCGGCACGTCCTGCTTGTCGTCCTCGCGGGCGACGCGAACGATGCGAGCGCCCTGGTCCTCGACCAGCAGGCCCTTGGCCTCCAGCTGGCCGACCATCGGCTCGATCAGGTCGTTGACGTCGCTCTCGCCCTTCCAGAGGTCGAAGTCGACGCCCAGGGCGTGGAACTCGCGCTCCAGAGCCACGCGGCTGACCTTGACGAAGTGGCTCCACAGCACGCGATAGCCGTAGCGGCCGG
>Ga0247725_1001031_pt1 | contig 15794 bp, 15 predicted proteins | sample OKSTACKMCFT3sol_FD_183021 | JGI IMG/M metagenome (GOLD analysis project Ga0247725, IMG submission 183021) | Subsurface sediment microbial communities from gas well in Oklahoma, United States - OK STACK MC-FT3-sol | ecosystem: Environmental > Terrestrial > Deep subsurface > Rock core/Sediment... | reverse complement strand
GCGCTCTCCGCCTGGCAGCAGGCCCTGGTGGCCCAGCGCCGGGTGCAGCCCTTCAAGCAGGTGTTCCGCGAGCTGTACCTGCTGACCCCGGCCGAACGGGAGAACGGCCTGAAGTCCATGCGCTTCGCCGGTCACGTGCTGCGCAGCGCCGTGGCCGCCCGCCTGCTGCGGGCCCGGGGCTGGACCACCCATGACGGCGAGGAGGTGTTCCGCAACTGGGGCCAGGGCCTGTATGCCTTCGTCGACTTCCCCGATGCGCAGCGCTACCTGCCGCTGACCGAGACCATCACCCTGCAGGCCATCGAATTCGTCCGCGACCGCGTGCCCCTTCCCTTGCAAGAGGTCCCGCCGCTGGTGTTCTCCGAAACCCTGCGCGACGCCGACCTGATCGTCTCAGTGGCCTTCACCGGCGAGACCGGCACCCACGCCGGCAGCGCCGAGGTCATCCAGCGCCGCGCCGAACTGGTGCAGGCCCTGGTGGGCAACCTGGGGCTGGCCAACGTGCGCTGCGAGGGCCACCACGCCCACATCACTGGCAGCCGCGCGCGCTACCGGCTGCACCTGGGCAGCGGCGTCATCCATATCGAGCCGGGCAACTACCTGTGCATCGTCCCGGCCGGTAAGCCGGCGGATGACCTCTACCTGCCCTTCGCCGACAGCGACGCACGCACCAGCGAGATCATCAGCAAGCTGTTCCTGCTGCTGGACGACGGGGCGATCGACGACCCGAGCATCCTCGAACAGATCCGCCGCAGCGAGGCGCCGGCATGAGCGCCACGCTGAACGAGCGGCTGGAGCAGGTGGAGGACGGCGCCAGCTTCCTCGCCTTCGTCCGCGCCCTGCGCGAAGACCGCCTGCGCGCCCTCGCCGCCCCGGAGACCGGCGCCTGGGCCCACGACACCATCGAGGACTTCCTCGACGGCGCCCTGGCCTGGGCCGACGACAGCGACTTCGGTGCCCGCCAGGGCCTGGCAGGCGCCAACCCCTGGCGCTGTGCCGCCACCTTTCTGCTGTGCGGCAGTCTTTACGAATAGCCGCTCCTCCATAGCGGGCTGACGCGTACCCGGCCGCGCCCGGGTACGCGCACCCGTTGTCCCGCCTGTTAACCGGCCCTTCGGCAGCACGCCACGCCGGTCTCCTCCGCCTTCCTGCAACCGTCGCGGCATGTGGCTACACGGCGCCGGCCATCTGCACCCCTTCAGAAAGTCACAGCTGATACTTGCACTGCTGATATTATGGTATACCATCATACGCACAGACACTTCCGCCCACCTGACTGGAGCCGTTCATGAGTTTTGAAATCCGCAAGATCGTCAGCTACGTCGAAGAAACCTTCATCGAAGGCGGCAAGGCCGCCGAGAAGCCCGTGACCATGGCCGGGCTGGCTGTCGTGATCAAGAACCCCTGGCTGGGCCGCGGTTTCGTGGAAGACCTCAAGCCCGAGATCAAGGCCAACTGCTCCGACCTCGGCGCCCTGATGGTCGAGCGCCTGGTGGCCCTGGTCGGCGGCGCCGACAAGATCGAGGCCTACGGCAAGGCGGCCGTGGTCGGTGCTGACGGTGAGATCGAGCACGCCTCGGCGGTGATCCACACCCTGCGCTTCGGCAACCACTACCGCCAGGCGGTGGACGCCAAGAGCTACCTGAGCTTCACCAACAAGCGCGGTGGCCCCGGCACCTCCATCCAGATCCCGATGATGCACAAGGACGACGAAGGCCTGCGCTCCCACTACATCACCCTGGAAATGCAGATCGAGGACGCCCCGCGTGCCGACGAGATCATCGTCGTGCTCGGTGCCGCCGACGGTGGCCGCCTGCACCCGCGCATCGGCAACCGCTACATCGATCTGGAAGAGCTGGCTGCCGAGAAAGCCGAGCAGAACCGCTGATCCAACAAGAAGTGCAGGAGCGCTCCATGATTCGGCTCACCGCTGAACGTACCCCCGCCGGCACCAGCTACCTGGCGACCGGACAAGGCCAACCCGTGGTGCTGATCCACGGTGTGGGCCTCAACAAAGAAATGTGGGGCGGCCAGGTCGTCGGCCTGGCCACGCAGTACCGCGTGATCGCCTACGACATGCTGGGTCATGGCGACAGCCCACGCCCGGAGCCCGGCACCGAGCTGCTCGGTTACGCCGACCAGTTGCGCGAGTTGCTCGATCACCTGGGCCTGACCCAGGTCACGGTGATCGGCTTCTCCATGGGCGGGCTGGTGGCCCGCGCCTTCGCCCTGCACTACCCCCAGTACCTGCAGGGCCTGGTGGTGCTCAACAGCGTGTTCAACCGCACGCCGGAGCAGCGTGCCGGCGTCATCGCCCGCACCGCCCAGGCCGCCCAGCACGGGCCGGACGCCAACGCCGAGGCGGCGCTGTCGCGCTGGTTCAGCCGTGAGTACCAGGCCGCCAACCCGGCGCAGATCGCGGCGATCCGCCAGACCCTGGCGAGCAACGACCCGCAGGGCTACCTGACCACCTATGAACTGTTCGCCACCCAGGACATGTACCGCGCCGACGACCTGGGCAACATCCGCGTGCCGACCCTGATCGCCACCGGCGAGCTGGACCCGGGCTCGACGCCGGAGATGGCCGAGCAGCTCGCCCAGCGCATTCCCGGTGCGCGGGCCGCCGTACTGGCCGAACAACGGCATATGATGCCGGTCGAGTCGCCGCGCCTGGTCAACCAGCTGTTGCTGGACTTCCTGGCCACGGCACAGGCCCGACCCAATCCAATCAAGGGGATCGTTGCATGACACTCGCACGCTTCCAGATGTGCATCGGCGGGGCATGGGTCGACGCCCTGTCCGGCAAGACCTTCCAGAGCCTCAACCCGGCCCTGGCCGAACCCTGGGCCGAGCTGCCCGACGCGGACGAAGCCGACGTCGAGCGCGCCGTCCAGGCCGCCCAGGCCGCCTTCGAAGCGCCGGCCTGGCGCAGCCTCACCGCCACCGCGCGGGGCAAGCTGCTGCGCCGCCTGGGCGACCTGATCGCCGAGAACAAGGAACACCTGGCCCAGCTGGAAAGCCGGGACAACGGCAAGCTGATCCGCGAGACCCGCGGCCAGGTCGGCTACCTGCCGGAGTTCTTCCACTACACCGCCGGCCTGGCGGACAAGCTGGAAGGCGGCACCCTGCCGATCGACAAGCCGGACATGTTCGCCTACACCGTGCACGAGCCGCTGGGCGTGGTGGCCGGGATCATCCCCTGGAACAGCCCGCTGTACCTGACGGCGATCAAGCTGGCCCCGGCCCTGGCCGCCGGCAACACCATCGTGCTCAAGCCGTCCGAGCACGCCTCGGCAACCATCCTCGAACTGGCGCGCCTGGCCCTCGAAGCCGGCTTCCCGGCGGGCGTGGTCAACGTGGTGACCGGCTACGGCCCGAGCACTGGTGCCGCCCTCACCCGCCACCCGCTGGTGCGCAAGATCGCCTTCACCGGCGGCGCCGCCACCGCCCGCCACGTGGTGCGCAGCAGCGCGGAGAACTTCGCCAAGCTGTCCCTGGAGCTGGGCGGCAAGTCGCCGAACATCATCTTCGCCGACGCCGACCTGGACAGCGCCATCAACGGCGCCGTGGCCGGCATCTACGCCGCCTCCGGGCAGAGCTGCGTGTCCGGCTCGCGCCTGCTGGTGCAGGACAGCATCTACGACGAATTCGTCAGCCGCCTGATCGAACGCGCCCAGCGCATCCGCATCGGCAACCCGCAGGACGACGCCAGCGAGATGGGCCCCATGGCCACCGCGCAGCAGCTCGCCGTGGTCGAGGGCCTGGTGGCCGACGCCCTGGCCGAGGGCGCACGCCTGCGCCTGGGCGGCAAGCGCCCGGCGCACCTGGAACAGGGCTGGTTCTACGAGCCGACGCTGTTCGAGTGCGACCGCAACTCGATGAAGATCATGCAGGAGGAGGTGTTCGGCCCGGTGGCCTCGGTGATCCGCTTCAAGGACGAGGCCGAAGCCCTGGCGATCGCCAACGACTCGCAGTTCGGCCTCGCCGCCGGCATCTGGACCCGTGACCTGGGCCGCGCCCATCGCCTGGCCCGTGACATCCGCTCGGGCATCGTCTGGGTCAACACCTACCGCGCGGTGTCCGCCATGGCGCCCATCGGCGGCTTCAAGAACAGCGGCTACGGCCGCGAGAGCGGTATCGAGTCGGTGATCGCCTACACCGAGCAGAAGACGGTGTGGATCAACCTGTCCCAGGCGCCGATGCCTGACCCCTTCGTGATGCGCTGAGAGGCACGCCATGATCGAACCCGGTATCTACAAAGACGTGATGAGCCGCTTCCCGTCGGGCGTGACCGTGGTCACCACCCTCGACGCGGACGGTCAGATCGTCGGCATCACCGCCAGCGCCTTCAGCGCCCTGTCGATTGACCCGGCCCTGGTGCTGTTCTGCCCCAACTACGCCTCCGACACCTACCCGGTGCTGCGGGACAGCAAGCGCTTCGCCATCCACCTGCTGGCCGCCGAGCAGACCGCCGAGGCCTATGCCTTCGCCGGCAAGGGCAAGGACAAGGCCAAAGGCATCGACTGGCACCTGAGCGAGCTGGGCAACCCGCTGCTGACCAAGGCCACGGCGATCATCGAGTGCGAGCTGTGGCGCGAGTACGACGGTGGCGACCACGCCATCATCGTCGGCGCGGTGAAGAACCTGATCCTGCCCGAGGAGCCGGTCATCCCGATGCTCTATCACAAGGGCAAGCTGGGTGCGGTGCCGCCCCTCGCCTGATCCCCTTTATGGGGCCGTGATCTGTCACCCCACGGCCTCTTTTTTCTTTCTGGAGTGGGCATGAACCCGACCGCTTCCCCCCTCTTCCGCCAGCAGGCCTACATCGACGGCCAGTGGCTGGACGCCGCCGACGGCGCGCGGCAGGACATCTTCAACCCCGCCACCGGTGCCTGCATCGGCCAGGTGCCGAACCTCGGCGCCGCAGAAGCCCAGCAAGCCATCGAGGCCGCCGAACGCGCTTGGCCGGCCTGGCGCGCGCTGACCGCCAAGGAGCGCAGTGCACGCCTGAAGCGCTGGCATGCGCTGATGATCGAGCACACCGAGACCCTGGCGCAGATCCTCACCCTGGAACAGGGCAAGCCCCTGGCCGAGGCGCGCGGCGAGATCGTCTATGCCGCCAGCTTCATCGAGTGGTTCGCCGAGGAGGCCAAGCGCATCTACGGCGACACCATCCCCAGCCACAAGGGCGATGCGCGCATCGTGGTGACCAAGGAGCCCATCGGCGTGGTCGCCGCCATCACCCCGTGGAACTTCCCCGCCGCGATGATCACCCGCAAGGCCGGCCCGGCCCTGGCCGCCGGCTGCCCGTGCATCGTCAAACCGGCACCGGAAACGCCCTTCTCCGCCCTGGCCCTGGCGGCCCTGGCCGAGCAGGCGGGCATTCCGGCCGGGGTGTTCAACGTCATCACCGGTGACGCCGTGGCCATCGGCGGCGAGCTGACCGCCAGCCCGGCCGTGCGCAAGCTCTCCTTCACCGGCTCCACCGCCATCGGCAAGCTGCTGATGGCCCAGTGCGCGCCGACCCTGAAGAAGGTGTCCCTGGAGCTGGGCGGCAATGCGCCCTTCATCGTCTTCGACGACGCCGACCTGGAGCGCGCCGTGGAAGGCGCCCTGGTGGCCAAGTTCCGCAACGCCGGGCAGACCTGCGTGTGCGTCAACCGCTTCCTGGTGCAGGACGGCATCCACGATGCCTTCGTCGCCCGCCTGGCCGAGCGCGTGGCGCAACTGAAGGTCGGCAGCGGCTTCGACGAGGGCGTCACCCAGGGCCCGCTGATCAACGAGCGCGCCGTGGCCAAGGTGGAAGACCACGTGCGCGACGCCCTCGCCCAGGGCGCCCGTCTGCTCTGCGGCGGCGAGCGCCACCCGCTGGGCCACGGCTTCTACCCGCCCACGGTGCTGGCCGAGGTCAACACCGGCATGAAGGTGGCCCGCGAGGAAACCTTCGGCCCGCTGGCGGCGGTGTTCCGCTTCCAGGACGAAGCCGAGGCCGTGCGCCTGGCCAATGACACCGAGTTCGGCCTCGCGGCCTACTGCTACACCCGCGACCTGGGCCGCGCCTGGCGCATGAGCGAGGCGCTGGAGTACGGGATGGTCGGCATCAACGAAGGGCTGATCTCCACCGAAGTCGCGCCGTTCGGCGGCATCAAGGCCTCGGGCCTGGGCCGCGAAGGCTCGCACTACGGCATCGAGGACTACCTGGAAATCAAATACACCCTCATGGGCGGCCTGTGAGCCGCCGGGAGCTGGACGCATGAGCAACGAGAAATACGAGAAGGGCCTGGAGATCCGCACCCGCGTGCTGGGCGAGGCCTACGTGAAGCGCTCCATCGAGAACGCCGACGACTTCACCCGCCCGCTGCAGGAGATGGTCACCGAGTACTGCTGGGGCCATGTCTGGGGCCGTGAGGGTTTGTCGCCCCAGGAACGCAGCATGATAAACTTGGCCATGATTTCGGCCCTGAACCGGCCGCACGAGCTCAAGCTGCACGTGCGGGGCGCCTTGCGCAACGGTCTGAGTCGTGAACAAATACGCGAAATCCTGCTTCAGGTCGGTATCTATTGCGGCGTTCCCGCAGCCGTGGACAGTTTCCGGCTCGCCCGGGAAGCCTTCGCCGAAGCCGACGCCGAAGCCTCCAGTCAAACCCCGGCTGTTTAGATGACGAGCACGATCACTGCGCATCGTGCTCGTTTCGCATGGACAGCCCATAAAGAGCGGACCCCATGAAACGCCTGCCACTCGACGACAGCTTCAAGGTCAATCGCAACCCCGTCACGCTCCGTGAAATCGTGCTGGACAAGCTGCGAAGCGCCATCATGAACTTCCAGCTCCTGCCCGGTGACCGCCTCGTGGAGCGCGACCTCTGCGACCGCCTGGGCGTGAGCCGCACCTCGGTGCGCGAGGCCCTGCGCCACCTGGAATCCGAAGGGCTGGTGGAATTCGCCGATGCCAAGGGCCCGCGCGTGGCCATCATCACCCTGGAAGACGCCGTCGACATCTACGAGCTGCGCTGCGTGCTCGAAGGCCTGATCGTCCAGCTGTTCACCCTGCGGGCCAAGGCCAAGGACATCAAGGCGCTGGAAAAGGCCCTGGAAGAGAACCGCAAGGCCCTCAAGGACGGCGAGCTGCAACAGGTACTCGACTCCGTCCAGGGCTTCTACGACGTGCTGCTGGAAGGCTCCGGCAACCACATCGCCGCTACCCAGCTGCGCCAGCTGCAGGCCCGCATCAGCTACCTGCGCGCCACCTCGGTGTCCCAGGAGAACCGTCGCGGCGCCAGCAACCAGGAGATGGAGCGCATCGTCGAAGCCATCAAGAGCGGCGACCCGCTGGCCGCCCACCAGGCCTCGGTGGACCACGTCCGCGCGGCCGCGAAGGTGGCGCTGGAGTACCTCAAGCGCAAACAGGACGAGAGCGGCGACCTGCCCGAGATCACCGCCCCCATCGCCCTCAAAGAGCCGCGCATAGGCCGCTGAACATGAGTCGCCCGAACTTCTGCGCCCAGTGCGGCAGCCAGGACCTCGGCCTCCAGCGGCCGGCGGGCGACACCCATGAACGCCTGATGTGCCGCGCCTGCGGCTACATCCACTACGTCAACCCGAAGATCATCGCCGGCTGCATCATCGAGCGGGACGGCAAGTACCTGCTCTGCCAGCGCGCCATCCCGCCGCGTCCGGGCACCTGGACGCTGCCGGCGGGCTTCATGGAAGGCAACGAGACCACCGAGCAGGCGGCCCTGCGCGAGGTGTGGGAAGAGAGCGGCGTGCGCGCCGAGATCCTTTCGCCCTACTCCATCTTCAGCGTGCCGCGCATCAGCGAGGTCTACATCATCTTCCGCGCCATCGTCCTGGAAGACACCGGCCAGTACGGCCCGGAAACCCAGGACTGCCGCTTCTTCGCCCCCGACGAGATTCCCTGGGACGCCATCTACTACCCCGCCATCCGGCAGATCCTCGAACGCTATATCGAGGAACGCCAGGCGGGGGTCTACGGCATCTACATGGGCAACGACGACAGCGGCAAGGTGCACTTCATCCGCTAGCCGCCGTCACCGCGTCGCCCCTCAAGGGCACGTGATGAACGCAAGCCGCCCGGCTCAGGGCGCCATGCCCTCGACGATGATCACCTCGGCACGTGCCACGCCTTCGCGGTGGCGGCGGGCCTCCTGGTATTCCGGCGAGTGGTAGCAGGCCAGCGCCTGCTCGTAGGAGTCGAACTCGATCACCACGCTGCGCTGCGGCGTGTCACGCCCCTCCAGCGCCTCGCTGCGCCCGCCCCGTGCCAGGAAGCGCGCCCCGTAGCGGACGAACGCTGCCGGCGCGCACTGGGTGTACTGGCTGTATTGATCGGCGTCCTCTACGTCTACATGAGCAATCCAGTAAGCCTTCATGATGACCTCTCGTGTTAATTCGTATTATGGTATACCACATTACGTCTTACACCCCACAGAGAGAAGCCCATGGCCTTCCACCCCATCGAAGAACTCATCGCCGATTACCGCCAGGGCAAGATGGTGCTGCTGGTGGATGACGAGGACCGCGAGAACGAAGGCGACCTGCTGCTGGCCGCCGAACGCTGCACCCACGAGGCCATCAACTTCATGGCCCGGGAAGCCCGCGGCCTGATCTGCCTGACCCTGACCGACGAGCACTGCCAGCGCCTCGGCCTGGAGCAGATGGTGCCGAGCAACGGCAGCGCCTTCAGCACCGCCTTCACCGTCTCCATCGAAGCCGCCAGCGGCGTCACCACCGGCATCTCCGCCGCCGACCGCGCCCGCACGGTGGCCGCTGCCGTAGCGGCGGACGCCGTGCCGGAAGACCTGGTGCAGCCCGGCCACATCTTCCCCCTGCGCGCCCGCGAAGGCGGCGTACTGACCCGTGCCGGCCACACCGAGGCCGGCTGCGACCTGGCGCGCCTGGCCGGCTTCAGCCCCGCCTCGGTGATCGTCGAAGTGATGAACGACGACGGCAGCATGGCCCGTCGCCCGGACCTGGAGCGCTTCGCCGAGAAGCACGGCATCAAGATCGGCACCATCGCCGACCTCATCCACTACCGCCTCAGACACGAGCACACCGTGGTGCGCATCGGCGAGCGCGAGCTGCCCACCGTGCACGGCACCTTCCGCCTGTTCACCTACGAGGACCGCATCGAAGGCGGCGTGCACATGGCCATGGTGATGGGCGAGATCGACCGCAACCACCCCACCCTGGCCCGCGTCCACGTCATCGACCCGCTGCGCGACCTGGTCGGCGCCGAGTACCACGGCCCGGCCAACTGGACCCTCTGGGCCGCCCTGCAGCGCGTCGCCGAGGAAGGCCACGGCGTGGTGGTAGTGCTGGCCAACCACGAGTCCTCCCAGGCGCTGCTGGAGCGCGTGCCGCAGCTCACCCTGCCACCGCGCCAGTACACCCGCTCGCAATCACGCATCTATTCCGAGGTGGGCACCGGCGCCCAGATCCTCCAGGACCTGGGCGTGGGCAAGCTGCGCCACCTCGGCCCACCGTTGAAATACGCCGGCCTGACCGGCTACGACCTGGAGGTGGTGGAGAGCATTCCCTTCACCGGCTGAAGGCGGCAGCGGGCCGCGCATCCCGTGGCCCGCCAGCCCCCTCGGGAATCACGCTGCAGCAGGACGACCGGCACGGCAAAGTGCTTGCACAAAGTTTGGAATACCATAATATGATATTCCGTAGACCGAACAGCTTCAGCCAGGCGAACCCGTCACGGACAGCGTGAAAACAGGCCCCTGGCACGGTCGCCACACAGGCTCCGATGGACCCCACTGCTCCCGAAAAGCGGGCGTAGCAGCCCGCTCACAAACACAACAAATGAGGGCGTCACAATGGTGTTGAAAAAAGGTGTATCTGCCGCACTGATCGCCGGCCTGCTGGGAACCGCCAGCACCCTGGCCATGGCGGCCGAGAGCGTGAACTTCGTCAGCTGGGGCGGTACCACCCAGGATGCGCAGAAGCAGGCCTGGGCCGACCCGTTCAGCAAGGCCAGCGGCATCACCGTCGTGCAGGACGGCCCCACCGACTACGGCAAGCTGAAAGCCATGGTCGAGAGCGGCAACGTCCAGTGGGACGTGGTCGACGTGGAAGCCGACTTCGCCCTGCGTGCCGCCGCCGAAGGCCTGCTGGAGCCCCTGGACTTCACCCAGATCCAGCGCGACAAGATCGACCCCCGCTTCGTCTCCGACCACGGCGTCGGCTCCTTCTTCTTCTCCTTCGTGCTCGGCTACAACGAGGGCAAGCTCGGCGCCAACAAGCCGGTGGACTGGAGCGCCCTGTTCGACACCAAGACCTACCCCGGCAAGCGTGCCCTCTACAAATGGCCGAGCCCCGGCGTGCTCGAACTGGCCCTGCTGGCCGACGGCGTGCCCGCCGACAAGCTCTACCCGCTGGACCTGGACCGCGCCTTCAAGAAGCTCGACACCATCAAGAAGGACATCGTCTGGTGGGGCGGCGGCGCCCAGTCCCAGCAGCTGCTGGCCTCCGGTGAAGCCACCCTCGGCCAGTTCTGGAACGGCCGCATCTACGCCCTCCAGGAAGACGGCGCCCCGGTGGGCGTGAGCTGGAAGCAGAACCTGGTCATGGCCGATTTCCTGGTCATCCCCAAGGGCGCCAAGAACAAGGACGCGGCCATGAAATTCCTGGCCAACGCCAGCAGCGCCAAGGGCCAGGCCGACTTCTCCAACCTCACCGCCTACGCCCCGGTCAACGTCGACAGCGTCCAGCGCCTCGACTCCGTACTGGCCCCCAACCTGCCGACCGCCTACGCCAGCGACCAGGTCACCCTGGACTTCGCCTACTGGGCCAAGAACGGTCCGGCCATCGCCACACGGTGGAACGAATGGCTGGTCAAATGAAAATGACGGCGAGCATGCCCCGTCAGCCCGCCACCGGTAGCGCAGCCCGCGCTACCGGTGGCGCGGCCGCCCACCAAGGCCCGAGCCTCGCACAACGCTGGAAGGGCTTCGGCAACCTCGGCCCGGCCCTGGTGTTCCTCGGCCTGTTCTTCCTCGCCCCGCTGATCGGCCTGCTGCTGCGCGGCGTGCTGGAGCCGGAGCCCGGCCTCGGCAACTACGCCCAGCTGTTCGCCAACTCGGCCTACTCCCGGGTGCTGATCAACACCTTCTCGGTGGCGGGCCTGGTGACCCTGTTCAGCCTGCTGCTGGGCTTCCCCCTGGCCTGGGCCATCACCCTGGTGCCACGCGGCTGGGGCCGCTGGATGCTGAACATCGTGCTGCTGTCGATGTGGACCAGCCTGCTGGCCCGCACCTACTCCTGGCTGGTGTTGCTGCAAGCCTCCGGGGTGATCAACAAGGTGTTGATGGCACTGGGCGTGATCGACCAGCCGCTGGAGATGGTGCACAACCTGACCGGCGTGGTGATCGGCATGACCTACATCATGATCCCGTTCATCGTCCTGCCCCTGCAGGCCACCATGCAGGCCATCGACCCGATGATCCTGCAGGCCGGCTCGGTCTGTGGCGCCAGCCCCTGGACCAACTTCTTCCGGGTGTTCCTGCCGCTGTGCCGTCCCGGCCTGTTCTCCGGCGGCCTGATGGTCTTCGTCATGTCCCTGGGCTACTACGTCACCCCGGCCCTGCTCGGCGGTGCGCAGAACATGATGCTCCCGGAATTCATCATCCAGCAGGTGCAGTCGTTCCTGAACTGGGGCCTGGCCAGTGCCGCCGCCGCGTTGCTGGTGCTGATCACCCTGGTGCTGTTCTACGTCTACCTGAAGCTCCAGCCGGAATCCCCGGTGGGTGCCAGCAACGCGAGGTAAGTCGACATGCTCCTGACCCCCTCCGCCATGAGCCTGCGCATGCGCCTGGGCCTCTACGGCGTCACCGGCGTGATCGCCCTGTTCCTGCTGCTGCCGATCCTGTTCATCGTCCTGCTGTCGTTCGGCTCGTCCCAGTGGCTGGTATTCCCGCCGCCGGGCTGGACGCTGAAGTGGTACGGCCAGTTCTTCTCCAACCCCGACTGGATGAACGCCGCCCTGGCCAGCCTCAAGGTCGCCGTGCTGACCACCGTCTGCGCCGTCGCCCTCGGCCTGCCGACCGCCTTCGCCCTGGTGCGCGGGCGCTTCCCCGGCCGCGAGATGCTCTACGGGCTGTTCACCCTGCCGATGATCGTGCCGCTGGTGATCATCGCCGTGGCCGTCTACGCGCTGTTCCTCAAGCTCGGCTTCACCGGCACCCTGTTCGCCTTCGTGGTGAGCCATGTGATCGTCGCCCTGCCCTTCACCATCATCTCCATCATCAACTCGCTGAAGCTGTTCGATCAGTCCATCGAGGATGCAGCGGTGATCTGCGGCGCCTCGCGCCTGCAGGCGGTGTTCAGGGTCACCTTCCCGGCGATCCGCCCCGGCATGGTCGCCGGCGCCCTGTTCGCCTTCCTGGTGTCCTGGGACGAAGTGGTGCTGAGCGTGATGATGGCCAGCCCGACCCTGCAGACCCTGCCCGTCAAGATGTGGACCACCCTCCGCCAGGACCTGACGCCCGTGATCGCCGTCGCTTCGACGCTGCTGATCGGCCTCTCCGTACTGGTCATGGTGATCGCCGCCGTACTGCGTCGGCGCAACGAGATTCGCGCCGCCTGAGGCGCCCAGGAGTACCCCCATGAGTGCAGTCAAAGATCCCGCTCACCAGGCCGACAAGACCCTGGTCAGCCTGCGCAACCTGAACAAGCACTACGGCGACTTCACCGCCGTGGACAACATCAACCTGGACATCAAGGACGGCGAGTTCCTCACCTTCCTCGGCTCCAGCGGCTCCGGCAAGAGCACCACCCTATCCATGCTCGCCGGCTTCGAGACCCCGAGCAGCGGTGAAATCCTCGTCGACGGCCAGTCCCTGGTGAACGTGCCGCCGCACAAGCGCGACATCGGCATGGTGTTCCAGCGCTACTCGCTGTTCCCGCACCTCTCGGTGCGCGACAACATCGGCTTCCCCCTGGACATCCGCAAGATGCCCCGCGCCGAGCGTGAACGCCGCGTCGACGCCATGCTCAAGCTGGTGCAACTGGACACCTTCGCCCACCGCCGCCCCGCCCAGCTCTCCGGCGGCCAACAGCAGCGCGTCGCCATCGCCCGTGCGCTGGTCTACGAGCCACGCATCCTGCTGATGGACGAACCCCTCGGCGCCCTCGACAAGAAGCTGCGTGAAGACCTGCAGGACGAGCTGCGCCAGCTGCATCGCCGCCTCGGCATCACCATCGTCTACGTCACCCACGACCAGGAAGAGGCCATGCGCCTGTCCCAGCGCATCGCCATCTTCAGCCACGGCCGCATCGTCGGGCTGGGCAGCGGCTACGACCTCTACCAGAACCCGCCGAATGCCTTCGTCGCCTCCTTCCTCGGCAACTCCAACTTCCTGCGGCTCAAGGCCCGGGGCAACGCCGTGGCCAGCTTCGAGAACCAGCCGCTGGCCATCCGCCTCACCGCTAACCTCACCCAGGACCAGGACGTGCTGCTGATGGTGCGCCCGGAGAAGGCCCAGGCCCTGAGCCTCCAGCAGGCCGAGCAGGAGCCCCTGGCCGCCGGCTGGAACCAGATCCGCGCCCGCGTCAGCGAAGTGCTGTTCCTTGGCGAAAGCCAGACCTGCAGCGTGGTCACCGACGGCGGCACCGCGCTCACCGTCAAGGCGCTCTCCGCCGCCGGCATGCCGCTCAAGCCCGGCGATGCCGTGTGCGTGCGCTGGGCCACCGCCGATGCCTGCGTCTACACCGAGTGGAACGAAAGCGACCTGAACAAGACCGCTGGCAGTCACTGAACACACCGGGGCGGCATGGCCGCCCCGGTCCGTTCCAGGCCCCTCGTGGCCGCCAGGAACGGCGCGAAAAAGTGCGCTCGGCGTCACCAATCGCGAACTGCTTCAATTGTCGGACAAAGAGGCTCCCGCGCCCCTTCTAGAGCCCTTCGCGGAGTGCGATAGTGGCGCTGGCCATCATGATCTCCCGGACGAGATCCAGCCCCGGGTTCATCCTGGCCAGCCTTGCCTCCGCGCCCCTGGCGCCGCGAGCCGACCATGGAAATCCATCCTGGGACAGGATCATGAACAAGAAAAACACCACACTGGCGCTCTCCCTCCTCCTTGCCGCCCTCCCCGGCCTCACCCCGCACAGCGCCGAACAGACGCTCACCTTCACCAGCTGGGGTGGCACCACCCAGGCCGCCCAGGAAGCCGCCTGGGCCAAGCCCTTCGAGCAGGAAACCGGCATCCGCGTGAACCAGGCCGGCCCTACCGACTACGACAAGCTGCGGCAGATGATCAAGGCCGGCGACGTCACTTGGGACGTGATCGACGTCGAGGCCGACCAGGCCCTGCGCCTGGGCCGCGAAGGCCTGCTGGAACCCCTGGACCTGAAGCAGATCGCCCAGCGCAACATCGACCCGCGCTTCGTCACCATCTACGGCGTGGGCTCGTTCTACTTCTCCTTCATCCTCGGCTACAACACCGAACGCCACGCCAAGGCCCCGCAGGGCTGGGCCAGCCTCTTCGACACCCAGGCCTACCCCGGCAAGCGTGCCCTCTACAAATGGCCGAGCCCCGGCGTGCTGGAAATGGCCCTGCTGGCCGACGGCGTACCCGCCGACAAGCTCTACCCGCTGGACCTGGACCGCGCCTTCAAGAAGCTCGACACCATCAAGCAGGACATCGTCTGGTGGGGTAACGGCGACGAATCGCAGAAGCTGCTCAGCTCCGGCCAGGCCAGCCTCGGCATGTTCTGGAACGGCCGTGTCACCGCCCTCAAGCGCTCCGGCTCACCAGTGGCCATCGGCTGGGAGCAGAACCTGGTGACCGGGGACTTCCTCGTCATCCCCCGTGGCGCCAAGCACCTCGATGCCGCCAAGCGCTTCCTCGGCTTCGCCACCGGCATCAAGCCGCAGGCCGACTTCGCCGTCGCCACCGGCTACACCCCGGTGAACCTGCAGAGCCTCCCGCAGATCCCCGCCGACCTCGCGGCCGACCTGCCCAGCGCCCACCGCGACGGCCAGATCACCCTCAACTTCAAATACTGGCGCGACCACGGCGAAACCATCGCCCAGCGCTGGAACGCCTGGCAGGCTCACTGACCCCCTCCCCGCAGCCCGCCGTCAGGGCGGGCTGCGAGCGCCGCACTTCCGCTAGCTGCAACCCCGGCTTCTGATACAGCCCTCCCACAAGGTGAAGGTGCCTGGCTACCGCAGTCCCTCCTCCCTGCGATTAGCACGTCATGAGCGCACGCTGCGCTGCTGCCTGACTCCCAATGGCGGGGCGGGGCCAGTGCCCCTTCAGGAGGCCGAGCGGAATCGTCATGTAGGGGGCTGAGCGACATGGATGTCGCGAGAGCGCTGCCGGGCCAGGGATGGCCCGTCAGCGCGGGCCCCTGGAATGACGATGGAGGGAGGGGACCCGACGTAGTCGGGCCGGATGCAGGGGCGAGTTTTTTGGTTCCTTTTCAACGACTGGAAAAGGGACTCGCCCGGGAGGGCGAAACAGAAAACACCAGCAGAACTCGATGATCAGCTTGTTCTCGAAATGTGGCCCTGAAAACACCACCCTCTACGTTCGGATAACCGAACGCCTTTCCCTCCAATATCCGAACCACCGAACAAAGCCCTTCAAAGCCCAACCACCAACAAAAATAAAAACCAATAAATTCAATTACTTACAAGCAAATCCCAACACCATACAGATGGCACGCATCCTGCCATTACAGATCCCCGACGGCGCCGAAAACCGCATCGCGCCGATAAGAACAAACAAAGTCGAGGACTGAAACACATGCGTACCCTTCCCAAG
>Ga0247725_1001030_pt1 | contig 15798 bp, 18 predicted proteins | sample OKSTACKMCFT3sol_FD_183021 | JGI IMG/M metagenome (GOLD analysis project Ga0247725, IMG submission 183021) | Subsurface sediment microbial communities from gas well in Oklahoma, United States - OK STACK MC-FT3-sol | ecosystem: Environmental > Terrestrial > Deep subsurface > Rock core/Sediment... | reverse complement strand
TGAGGAAGTGCGGGGCGTCGTAGACGCCCTCCATCGCCATCACCACGCCGACGATATGCACGCAGGTGAAGGTGGGCTCCGGGACGTCGGGCCAGTTCAGTTCTATCCAGGCGGTGCGGCCCATCAGCGCGCAGGCGGTATCGAACGTGAAGTCAGCCATGCTCAATCTCCTTTCAAGCGGGTCCATTAGGTACTCCATAGCGCCGCTCGGATTCCTAGCCGTGCAGGAGTAACCCTTCCAGTTCTAGGAGGGTTCCTTCAGTATTCCGGCCGTTCCAGGCGATGCGGCATATGGACTATTTCCATCGCTGCATTATCCACAGATTTTGATTTATGGCAATGGTCCATATTGGTGTGATTCCATGGCTGAAGGGATGGCTGATCGAGCGCTTCATCTGCTCGAGATAACCAGTTTGAAAGACCTCGCCGAGGTCAACAGCAAGGAATACGTGCGCTGGCAGAGCATCAAGCGCGGCAAGGCACGTTTCGGCGCAGATGAGCTGGAGAAATTGAGTCGGTTTTATCCACAGTTCCGCTGGTGGCTGCTGACCGGGGAGGTGCTGCCCGAGGCCGGCCAGACCAGCCCCATCGACGCCCCCCCGCCGGACGCATGAGCCGCCTCACCCACCTGATCGAAGCCGCCCGTGGCGACCTGCCGCCCTGGGTGTCGACACCGGCCGAGCGCTGGGACGCCATCGCGAGCGAGTGCGGGCCGGATGAGCTGCTGGAGATCGAGCAGCGCCTCTACGCCTTGCGCTTGGAATTGGATGCGGTGGAGGACTGGGACGGCGACACCCGGGACGATATCCACAAGGCCATCGAACAGTTCCGCCGTCTGCTGCAGCTGGCTGGGGATAAGGCTAGGTGCCAAAGCTGATTTTCGAGTTCTGCCGATGTCACCTGTTTCGCCTCGCCGGGCGAGCAACCGTGTTCAGCGTCAAGCCACTTGAGGCCTGAAATGTGCCTGATCACGGAGCATCGCATTGAGGATGGTGAGCAGTTTCCGCATGCAGGCGACGACCGCTACTTTGCCGGGTTTCCCTGTTCTTTTAGTCTCCGATAGAAGCTGTGCACGACCTCGTTGCGGCTGCGAATGGCCGACAGCGTGGCCATGTAGAGCACCTTCCTGACTTCGGATCGCCCACCCCAAACTCGCCGGGTACCCCGGTAGTAGCCGCTGTCCCGGTTGAAGGGCGCGACACCCACCAATGCCGCAATCTGCTTGCGGTTCAGGTGGCCCAGCTCTGGTAGTAGAGCCAGCAACGTGATTCGACATACGGGCCCAATACCTTTCACTTCAGCCAGCAAGTCATCCTTGGCCCGCCAGATCTCTGATTTTTGAATGGCATCATTCAACCCTGCATCGCTGGCTCTGAGGCGCTTTTCCAGCCACTGGATATGCAGCTTGATGTCACGCCGCAAGGCCTTGCCTGCTGCCTGCTGCAAGCGCAGCTTCTCGGCGACCATCATGTCGACCAATTGACGCCGACGCCCAACTAGATCCGCCAGTTCGAGCGCTTGCTCCTCGGGTAGCGGCCGTACGGTGGGACGAATGGCGATCCCGAATGTGGCGAGAACCCGAGCATCTAACGCGTCAGTCTTGGCCAGTTGGCCCGATGCCTTGGCAAAGTCACGGACCTGCCTTGGATTGGCCAGTACCAACGGCAATTGCTGTGCAGCCAGCTCCGCAATCAGGAGACGCTCCAGGCCACCCGTTGCCTCAGCCACGATGAGGTTGGGTGCCAAGGCCAGCATATCGGTGGCCAGTTGGGCCCTACCTGAAGCGTCGTTGGCATAGCGCTGGAGCGTAGCGCTGCCACTGACGAAGACATCGAGAAAGTTCTTCGAGATATCGATTCCGACAACGAGGAGTTCTTGGTTCATGGCATTCCTCTCTCACCCTGACTTGCAGAAACGAGCTTTGAGCTCAGGCAACCGTTCGGGTTAATCAAGAAGAACCTGCTCCGACCCTCGCTCGCCCACGATCTGGAGATCTAGTTTCTGGCGGTCTGAAGCAGGTGTGGAACAACTTACAAGTTTCTTTTTTCAGTCGCCAAAAAAGAAACCAAAAAGGCTCGCCCCTGCATCCGGATCCCGCTGCGCGGGACTTCCCTCGCTCCATCGTCGTTCCAGGGGCACGCGCTGACGGGCCATCCCTGGCTCGGCAGCGCTCTCGCGACATCCATGTCGCTCAACCCCTTCCACGACGATTCCACTCGGCCTCCTGAAGGGGCAGGTTTCGCCGCCCAACCTTCTGAGCCGAAGACAAGTTCGGAATGCGCTTTATGTCTGTGCCCCTTTCCCTAGGGAAAGGGATTGGATGGGGCCGGGCCGAGACGTTGAAGAGCTGGGCAATCAGCAGGCTGAGCGGCAACACCAGCACGATCAGTGCGGTGCTGCGCTGGAGGGCAGTGAGGGCGGTTCTACTTCCGCATGGTGAGGCGTTCAGTTTTCATCGGCGCGCGGTCTATCAGTGGCTCCGCCCTCAGCCAACAACCCGCCGCATGGCCACGCGCCCGCTGAGGCCGGCTTCACGCTCGGCGGCAAGGTGCGCGGCGAGGGCGCTGTCGCAGGCGGCTTCGGCCAGTACCTGGAAGCCCGCGCGTTCGTAGAAAGGGCGGTTCCAGGGCACGTCAGCGAAGGTGGTGAGGGTGAGGCAGGGCAACCCTTCGGTGCGGGCGCGTTCGGCGGCGGCCTCCAGCAGGGCGCGGCCGTGGCCCTGGCCGCCGTGGTCGGGGTGCACGCTGACTTCGGCGATGTGCAGCCCCTGGCCTTCACGCTCGGCCAGCAGGAAGCCGACGGCGCGCCCGGCGTGTTCCACCACCCACAGCAACCCGGCCTCTAACCCGCGCTGGAGCGCGTCGCGCGGCAGTGTGTGGCCGCGCAGGTGCGCGGGCAGGTGGGTGGTGCTGAAGCGTTCGGCGGCGAGCCGTTCGATGTCGCCCAGGGCGGGCAGGTCGGCGGGGTGGGCGAGGCGAAGGGTCATGAAGCGCTATCTACTAGGGGTTTCTCCATCTGCACCAGGGCCACGCGCTGGCCGCCCGGTGCCTGGCGCTCGACGATGGCGCGGGGCTGGTAGCCGAGGCGGGTGTAGAGCAGCAGGCCGCCGGTGTTGGCGTTGAAGCAGGAGATTTTCATCAGCTTGGCGTCGTAGCCGGCGCGGGCCTGCTGTTCCATTACGCCGATGAGGTACTGCGCCACGCCCTGGCCACGGGCCCAGTCGGCCACGAGCATGTTGCCGAGGGCGCAGTAGGCGCCTGGTTCCCATTGGTAGAAGTTGGCGAAGCCGGCGATGCGCCCGTCCAGCAGGGCGACGGTGCTGCCCTGGCGCTGGGCGATGGCGTCGACCAGCTGCTCGACGCTGAAGGGCCAGGTGGCGCGGGGGTAGGCGAAGAAGAGTTCGTCGGCGTCGCGGGGGAAGCGGACGACCTCGGCGAGGTCACCCGCGCCCACGGGGCGGTGGCTGAGTGCGGGCATGGCGGGGGTCATCGAGGCGGGTAGTGGTCGAGGATGCGGCCGATGGTGTCGCGGATGGCGGCTTCGCGCTCGGCGGGGCTGGGCGGGGTGGCGGGGAGGATCTGGGCAGCGCTGCCGCGCCAGACGAGCTTGCCGTCCTTGCTGTCGTAGAGGTCCACCTGCAGGGTGCCCACCTGGTAGTCGTAGGTGCGGGTTTCGGTCAGGCCGGGGCCGCCCCAGTAGTTGCCCCAGCTGCCGCCCCAGTAGCCGCCGTAGTTGGTGCTGACCTGCTGCTGGCGGTCGTCGACGATCAGCCAGCTCTGCACCAGCAGGTCGGCACGGGCGCCGGGTGCGGCGGGGCGCAGGCCGCGCTGGTCGAGCTGCTGGGTGAGGGCGTCGCGCAGGCGCTGTTCGGTGAGGTCGCTCTTCAGGCGCGGGTCGTCGGGGCGGTACTGCAGGGCAGGCTCTTTCCAGGCCCAGCTGCGGTAGGCGCCGAAGTCGCGGGTGCGGTCGTAGTCGCGGTCGATCTCCACGCTCTGGCAGGCGGCCAGCAGCAGGACGGAGGCGAGCAGGAACAGGCGGCGGATCATGGTGGGTCTCCTGGGCCGGGGGGCCTATCCAATCCCATGCCGGGGTGGCCGGCAAGGGTCTGGGTCAAGGTTTTGCACGCTGTCAGGGGTTCGCTTCAGCGTGGCGGGTACTCGCCGAGGGCTTCGGCGGTGGCCTCGCGCAGGGCCTGGTTGCGGTCGCTGCGCTCGCCGCTGGCGTCGGTTTCGGCGCTGCCGGTCCACACCACCTGGCCATCGCGGGCGTCGCGGAACTCCAGGTAGACCACCGCCACCTGCACCTCGTAGGTGCGCACCAGCGGGGCGCTGGCCCAGCCGCCGTAGCGGTCGCCCCAGGGGTCGTTGCCGTAGTAGACGCCGCTGCGGTCTTCGTATTGGCGCAGGCGTTTCTCGAAGCGCAGGCTGGCGCTCACCCGCAGGTCGGCGCCGGCCGGGTCGTGGGCCTGGCGCAGGCCGCGCTGGTCGAGCCCGGCGTTGACGATCTCGGCCATCTGCTCGGGGGTGACCCAGGTGTTGCCGGCGGGCAGGCGGCCGTCCTGCCAGCTCCAGCTGCGGTAGCGGCCGAAGTCGCGCGGGGCGGCGGGGTAGGCGCTGCGGTCGAAGTGGGTGGCGGCGCCGGGCGGGGCCGGCGGCATGGGCAGGGACTGGGCCTGGTAGGGGTTGGGGCTCTGGCAGGCGCTGAGCACCAGCAGGCTGACGATGAGGGTGGCGCGGTGCATGGTGGCCTCCGTCGAGGCGGGTTCTGGGTGCCCCGTTTCCGGGGCGCTGCTCATAGCGGGCGGCAGATCCAGTGTAGATAGCGCCCCAGGCCGGCGAAGGCCGGGTGACGCCGGTGGGCCAGTTCCATCTCCAGCAGGTCGGCCAGTTCGGCACGGGCCTGGAACTCGCTGGGCATGTAGTCGTGGAACACGCGGATGCCGCTCTGCGCTTGGACACGCCAGTGCGTGCCGAGTTGCGCGGCCAGCTCGCGCGGGTCCAGCGGGCGCTGGGGGGTAAGGCTCTGGCCTTCGCCGGCGAAACGGTTGCGCCGCAGCTTGCGGAAATGCCCCTTGAGCAGGTTGCGGTAGATGAGTGCGTCGCGGTTGTAGAACGCCAGGGACAGCCAGCCCTCCGGGGCGGTGAGGGCGTGCAGGGCCGGGAGGATGGCGTGGGGCTCGGCGAGCCATTCGAGCACGGCGTGGCAGATGACCAGGTCGAAGCGGCCGTCGAGCTGCTCCGGCAGGGCCTGCCAGGGGGCCTGGATGAAGGTGGCCTGGCAGCCGGCTTCGGCGAAGCGCTCGCGGGCGCCGTCGAGCATCGGTTCGGCCGGTTCGGCGAGGGTCACCTGGTGGCCGCGCTGGGCCAGCCAGAGGCTCATGTGGCCGAGCCCGGCGCCGACGTCGAGCACCCGCAGGGGGCGTTCGGGCAGGGCTTCGCCGAGGTCGGCCTGGAGCACGGCGAGGCGGATGGCGCCCTTGGCGCCGCCGTAGATCTTCTCCGCGAAGCGCGCGGCGAGGGCGTCGAAATGGCGGTCGTCAGTCATGGCAGGAAGCGCCGTTCGCTGTCGGCCAGCTTGTCCAGCACGGCCTGGTTCATGTCGATGCCCAGCTCGCTGCACATCAGCAGCAGGTAGAGGATCACGTCGCCCACTTCCTGGCCGGCGTGGTGGAGGGTGTCGGCGTCGAGCTGGCGGGACTGGTCTTCCGTCAGCCACTGGAAGATTTCCACCAGCTCGGCCATCTCCACGCTGGCGGCCATGGCCAGGTTCTTGGGGCTGTGGAATTGGCGCCAGTCGTTGTGGTCACGAATGGCGTGCAGGCGGCGGGTAATGGCGTCGAGGTTCATGCGGCTCTCCTGGGAGGCCGCATAGCTTGGTGCCGGGGGCGGCGGGGTGCAAGCGCCGCGCAGGGGGCGGCGCTGGCGCTAGTCGGCCAGCGGTGCCCAGCTGCCGGCCATGTGCGGCAGGTCGTCCTTGCCGCGCAGGGCGAACTGGCCGCTGGGGCCGGCGGCGCTGGCCAGCAGGCGCACTTCGGCAGGCAGCAGGACGGGCTTCTGGAAGCGCACCTCCACTTCGTAGCCGGCATCCGGCAGGTGGGCGCCGAGGGCGGCCAGGGTGCGCGCCTTGTTCCACAGGCCGTGGGCGATGGCGCGGGGGAAGCCGAACAGCTTGGCGCTGGGGGCGCTGAGGTGGATGGGGTTGTAGTCGCCGGCGACGCGGGCGTAGCGCCGGCCGATGTCCTTGGCGGCGCGCCAGTGGTCCAGCTCGGTCAGCGGCAGCGCGTCGACCTCCTCGCGCGGGGCGGGGGCGCCCTCCAGGCGCAGGCCCCGGTAGAGGATGCGGCTGTCGCCCTCCCAGAGCAGGCCGAGCTGGTCCTCCAGGCGGGTGATGAGGCTGAAGGTGGCGCCTTTGTCGTGGGGGCGCAGGTCCTGCACGGCGACGCTGACGCGGAACGGCCCGAGGCCGCCGAGGGTGCGCAGCACGCGGATGCGGTTCTCCAGGTGCACCAGGCCGAGCAGCGGGAAGGGGAAGCGCTTGTCGGTCAGCAGTTGCATCTGCAGCGGGAAGGCGAGGATGTGCGGGTAGGTGGCCGGCAGCCGGCCGTTGTCGCCAAAACCGCAGACCTGGCGGTAGCGCGCCAGGTGGCGGGCGTCCACCTCCACCTGGGTGCGCAGGCCGAGGTCGGGCAGGGTGCGCCCGCTGGCACCACGGCGCAGGGCGGCACGCAGGAACAGGCCGGGCAGGGCCGGGAGGGTGGGCAGGTCGAGCCAGTCGGTGGCCATGGGCGATCTCCTCGTTGCGAACGCGATGCAGCTTAGCCGCCCCGTCCGGCGGCACATTGGCCGCGCCGCATGGCGTCCTGGCAGGGCAGTCAATCCGTCCGGGCGGCTCAAGCGCGCCTTGAGCGCACGGTAAAAAGCTGCATAAGATGGCCCCCGCCTCGCATGACAAGAATTCGGAAAATGATGCGTGACCTGACCGACGACGTGGCGCTGATGCGCGCGGTGATCGACGCCCTGCGCGCCAGCGGCGCCGACCCTGACAAGGTGTTGGGGCGGCTCGGCCTGCCAGCGGGCGGCCTGCCCGCCGGACGCTTCCCCCATGCTGCCCAGGCCCAGTTCTGGCGGGCCGCGGCGGAAGAGTGCGGGGAGGAGCATGTCGGCCTTTACCTGGCCGGCCACCTGCCGGCCTTCCACGGCCTGCTGCTGGAATACCTCTTCCTCTCCAGCGAGACCTTCGGCGATGGCCTGCGCCACGCCCTGCGCTACGTGCGCCTGCTCTCCGACACCCTCAATGCCCGCCTGGAAGTGGACGGCGACCGCGCCGTGCTGTCCCTGGGCCAGAGCATCGGCAGCAACCGGCACTTCCCGGAGATGCTCGCCGGGGCGGTGATCCGCCTGTTCCATGCGCTGACCGAAGGTGACTTCATCCCCCGCGAGGTGCTGCTGATGCACGCCGAGGGCGCGCCGGCCGAGCGCTACCAGGCGGTCTACGGCTGCCCGGCACGCCTGGGCGCCGAGCGCTACGCGCTGGTGTTCGACGCCGCCGTGCTGGACAAGGCCTCGCGCCATGCCGCGCCGGAACTGCTGCGCATGCACGAGTCCCTGGCCCGTCGACAACTGGCGGAAGTGGAACGGCTGGACCTGGTGCGCAAGGTGCGCGAACTGATCGGCGAACTGCTGGTGGACGGCGGCGCCACCCTGGAACAGGTCGCCGCCCGCCTCAACATGCCCGCCCGCCGCCTGCGCGAACGCCTGGCCATGGCCGGCGTGCGCTTCAACGACCTGGTCACCGACTACCGCTGCCGCCTGGCCAAGGAACTGCTGCTCAAGACCGACGAACGCATCGAGGTGATCGTCGAACGCACCGGCTTCTCCGAACCCAGCACCTTCTACCGCGCCTTCAAACGCTGGGTCGGCGAAACCCCCGTGGAATTCCGCCGCCGAGGCCGCCCTCAGGCTGACGCCTGACCCGCCCACTCCCAAGGCCGTGTGCCTGGACTTGGTGGATGAAAAGAGCGTCATCCACCCTACGCGAGCCCGCGCCGCCGCTGCCCCGTAGGGTGGATCGCGCTCCACCGATCCACCGTCTCGACGCCAGAACGGAGTGAGTTCGTAGGATGCGGTGAGCTATGCGAACCGCATCAATCCAAGCCCCGCCCGGGATGATGGGCTTCGCACAGCTCAGCCCATCCTACGGGGGGCTCGGGGCCACCCGGTGAGCATCGGTCTAGGGTGTTATCCCCAAGGCCTGGGCACCGGTAATTGGTGGATGAAAAGAGCGTCATCCCCGCCTACGCGAGCCTGCGCCGGGTGGGTCGCGCTTCATCAATCCACGCCCCCCGCGATGCCATCCGGTGACTACCGATCCACCGCTGTAGCCCGGGCTTCAGCCCGGGAACTGGGGTTATCCCGAAGGACGAGGCTCAGCGATACCAGCGCGGGGTGTAGACCCATTCGTGGCCGTCGGGGCGGGGGATGCGGCGGGTGAGGGAGGAGCCGATGATCACCAGGGTGCGCATGTCCACCTGGTCGGGGGTGAGGTCGCCGAGGGTCGTCACGGTGAGCTTCTCCGCCGGGCGGCCGATGTCGCGGCCGAGCACCACCAGTGTCTCGGGCGTGCGGTGCTGGCGGACGATCTCCAGGGCGCGGGCCAGTTGCCAGGGGCGGGCCTTGGAGATGGGGTTGTAGAAGGCCATGGCGAAGTCGGCGGCGCCGGCGTGGTCGAGGCGCCGTTCGATCACGTCCCAGGGTTTGAGATTGTCCGAGAGCGAGATCAGGCAGAAGTCGTGGCCCAGGGGCGCACCGGCCTTGGCGGCGGTGGCCAGGGCGGCGGAGACGCCCGGCTGGATCTGCAGGTCCACCTGTTGCCAGGCCGGGTCGCGGGATGCGTCGAGGGCTTCCAGCACGGCGGCGGCCATGGCGAACACGCCCGGATCACCGGACGACACCACCACCACCCGGCGCCCGCTGGCGGCCAGCTCGAAGGCGTGGCGGGCGCGTTGCAGCTCTTCGCGGTTGTCGGTGCAGTGGGCCACCTGGTCGGCGCGCAGCGGGCCGGCCATGCGGATGTAGGTTTCGTAACCCAGCAGGTCCTGAGCTTCGTCGAGGGCCTGGCGGGTGGCGGGGGTCATGAAGGCCGGGTCGCCGGGGCCGAGGCCGATCACCGTCAGCCGGCCCCGGGCCTGGCCGATGCGGGCCGTGTCCAGGGGCGCGCTGGCGCGGTACAGCTGCACTGCGCCGAGGCGGGCGACCGGTGCGGGCAGGTCGGCGTCATCGCTGGCGAAGCGCAGCGGCACGCCCAGTTCGGCGGCCGTGGCGGCCAGCCCGGCGTCGCTCATGCGCGCTGGGTCGGCCACCAGGCAGGCCAGGGCCTGGGGAGCCAGGCCGGCCGTGGCGAGGGCCTGGCGGATGGCCTCGGCCGAGGCCTCGCCCTCCACGCGCAGCACCAGCACGCGGGGGTGGATCAGCAGTTCGTCGCGGGCGGCAGGGCGTTGTTCGGGGGTGATGTGCAGGGTCAGCTTGGCGGCGCTGTCGCGGGGCAGGGCGACGGCTTCCAGCCAGGGGGCTTCACCGGCCACGTGCAGTGTCTGGCCGCCGAGCAGGTCGGCGACGAAGCGCTTGCCCTGTTCCAGGTCGGCCAGGGCGTAGCCCTCCGGCGGGTCCAGCAGGCAGGTGCCGAAGCGCAGTTCGCCACTGGTGGTGATGGCCGGGGCCACGTCCAGCCAGGCGGCGATCTCGCGGGCCAGGCTGTTGACCCCGCCCAGGCCGCCGAGCAGCGGCACCACGGCGCTGCCGTCTTCGGCCAGGGCCAGCACCGGCGGTTCGGCGCCCTTGTGGGCGAGCAGCGGCGCCAGGGTGCGGATGACGATGCCGGCGGCGCACAGGGCGATGATCGGGGTGTCGTTGCGGTACAGCTCGCGCAGGGTCTCACCGAACTCGCTGTAGCGCTCGTCGGCACCGTCGACGCGGCCGGCGAGGCCGAGCACCCGGGCCTGTGGATAAAGCGCCTGGAGTCGACGGGCGACGGCCAGGCCGCCGTTGCCGAGGAGGACGATGGCGGGGGCGTTCATCAGCCCCTCCATTTCTGGCCGGGGACCAGGATCATCGAGAAGTACGGCGAGGCCATCGGGTCCACCGCGTCCAGCGCCACGATGCGCTGGTTGGCCATGGTGGCGCGCTCGACGTAATGGGCGCGGTCGGCCAGGCCCAGCTCGCCCAGCACGCGACGCACCTTGTCGAAGTTACGCCCGAGCTTCATCACCACGGCGGCTTCGGCGGTGGCCAGGCGGGCCTTGAGTTCAGCCTCGGGGAGCACCCCGGAGAGCACCGAGAGGCTCTGGTTGCGGTACACCAGCGGCAGGCCGAGCACGGCGGCGCTGCCGAGCATGGAGCAGACGCCGGGCACCACCTCCACCTCGTAGCGGTCGGCCAGGCGGTCGTGCAGGTACATGTAGGAGCCGTAGAAGAACGGGTCGCCTTCGCAGATCACTGCCACGTCGCGGCCGGCGTCGAGGTGCTCGGCCACCTGCTGGGCGGCGGTGTCGTAGAAGTCGCTGATCACCGTTTCATAGGACAGCGGCGGCTCCAGCTTCTCGGTGGTCACCGGGTACACCAGCGGCATGCGCACCTGGGTGTCCGCCAGGTGCTGCTCGATGATGCCGAAGGCGTTGCCGCCCTCGCCGCGATTGGCCTTGGCCTTGGCGACGAAGTAGCCCACCACCTGGGCCGATTGCAGCAGGCGCAGGGCCTTGAGCGTGATCAGTTCCGGATCGCCCGGGCCCACGCCGAGGCCGATCAGCCGTCCCTTGCCGCTCATCACTCCACCTCCGTGGCCAGGGCGTTGACGGCGGCGGCGGCCATGGCGCTGCCGCCGCGACGGCCGCGCACCACCACGTAGGGCACGCCGCGGCTGTCGGCGGCGAGCATGTCCTTGGACTCGGCCGCGCCGACGAAGCCCACCGGGAAACCGAGAATCAGCGCCGGTTTCGGGGCGCCGGCGTCGAGCATCTCCAGCAGGTAGAACAGCGCGGTGGGGGCGTTGCCGATCACCACCACGCTGCCTTCCAGGTGCGCGCGCCAGTGCTCCAGGGCCACTGCCGAGCGGGTATTGCCCAGTTCGCGGGCCAGCTCCGGCACGCCGGGGTCGTTGAGGGTGCAGATGACCGGGTTGTTGGCCGGCAGGCGCGCGCGGGTGATGCCTTCGGCCACCATGCGCGCGTCGCAGAGGATCGGCGCGCCAGCGGCCAGGGCGGCGCGGCCGGCGGCACCTGCTCCGGGGGAGAAGGCCAGATCCTGCACCACGTCGACCATGCCGCAGGCGTGGATGACGCGCACGGCGAGCTTCTCCAGGTCCGGCGGGATGGCGCTGAGGTCCGCCTCGGCGCGGATGATGGAGAAGGAATGGCGATAGATCTCCTGACCATCGCGGATGTAATCGATCATTCGGTGGAGCTCCAGCTGTCAGGAGTGGCGGCCAGTCGGGCGCTGGCCTGTTCGAGGTCGAGGTCGCTCGCCAGCAGCAGGCCGAAGCCGCTGCGGGCGCGCTGGTAGAGGTCGTAGCGGCCCGGTTCGCGGGCCAGCAGGGTGAAGGGCGCGACGTGGGCGGCGGCGCAGGAGCGCGGGCAGCCGGTCAGGTGCAGCTGCACCCGGGGCGGCAGGTGCGGCGCCAGGGCCAGGGCGTCGGCCTTGGTGTCGGCCAGGCTGCGTGGGCAGCCGCTGGAGCCGGTGCAGGCGATGAGCCGGGCCAGGGGCGCGTCGGGGTCGGTGACCAGGCCCAGGGCGGCGAGGGCGGCGAGGGTGCCGTCGAGGTCGCGGGGTGCCGGCAGCAGCACCGATTGCCAGGGGGTGAGGCGCAAGTGTCCGTCGCTCTGCTGGTCCGCCAGGTCGGCCAGGGCCATGAGTTGTTCGGCATCGAGCCGGCCGAGGGGGGCGGCGGCGCCGGCATGCCGGCCAGCCACGGCGCCCAGGTGGCCGAGGGCGCCGGCGCTGTCGCGGCGCCAGTCCGGCACGGCATGCAGGGGCGCGCCGAGGCGGGCTTCCAGCTCCGCCAGCAGGGCGGCGGGGCCGAGGTCGGCCAGCAGGTGGCGCATGCGCGTCTGCTCGGGGCGGGCGCGGTCGAGGAACAGGTGCAGCAGCGCCTCCACCAAAGCCGGCACCTGGGCGGCGTGCACAGCGCCCAGGGCAGGGGCGTCGTACGCCTGTTGCGGCGGGCACCCGGCCAGGCCGAAGGCGAAGAGGGCGTCGGCCTGCGGCCCGAGGGCGCAGAGCCAGAGGTCGTGGGGGTGCTCCAGCATGGCCAGGGCTTCGCCGCCGTCCAGCAGCAGGGCGAACTTGGGCGACAGGGCGTGGAAGCGCGGGGTGTCCTGCAGCAGGGCCAGCAGGCGGTCGGCCAGGGCGGCGGTCGTCTCGTGGCCGGGCACCAGGCCCAGCAGCGGGCTGACCATCAGGTTGCGCACGTCGTCGGCACCCGGCGAGGGGGCGCCCAGGTCGGCGGCCAGCAGTGCGTCGATCAGCGCCGCTTCGGCGCCGATCCTTACCCCGCGGATCTGCAGGTTGGCGCGGTTGGTGGCCTCGATCACGCCGCTGGCGTGCTGCTGCGCGGCAGCGGCCACGGCGCGGGCCTGGCGGGCCTGGAGGCGGCCGCAGGGCAGCTTGATGCGGCAGATGCCGCCATCGCCGGATTGCACGATGCGCAGCAACCCCGGGCAGGCCGAGGGGCGGACGGTGGCGGCAGCGGATTCGGCCTGTTTCAACGGGTCACCCTGGTTGGCGTCGCGGCGACCGGAATATCCCTAGCCCAGGGACACGTTTGCATCGATACACCCCGCCCGATGCGCTCACACGCGACTGGTTTCACCGGCAGGTCTCCTGGCTGGCAGGTCGTCATCCTCCGCGGCCTTCCCGAGCGCTGCTCAGTGGCCAGGGTGCGTGGACTCGCTGCTTACAGTTGCGGGGGCAGCCACGGTGCGACCGTGTTCCCTCAGTGCCCGGATGGGCACTGGCCAGCGCCGTGTGGGCACCTCTAAAAACGTAGGCGAGGCGGTCAGCGCAAGGCGAAAACAGGCGAAAAAGCGCAGTTTACGTACGGTAAATGAGCATTTTGAGCCTGTTTTTAACGCTGCGATGACAACGCAGGTAGTTTTTAGAGGTGTCCTTGTGGGGCGCCGGCAACCAATGAAGGACGCTATTATGCCCGCTTTGCGCGACATGAGGAAAAGGCTGCCTGTCGGAACGGCAAGCGGCTGACACCTCGCTAGAGACGGGAGTTTCCATGCAGCCCTGGCTGACGGTTGTGGGTATAGGTGAGGACGGCTATGCGGGCCTCGGCAAGGCGGCGCGCCATGCGCTGCTGGGGGCCACTGAAGTGGTGGGGGCGCCGCGTCAGCTGGCGCTGCTGCCGCGCTGCATCCGTGCCGTGCGCACGCCCTGGCCGAGCCCGTTCTCCCTGGAGCCGGTGCTGGCGCGGCGGGGCACGGCCCTGTGCGTGCTGGCCAGTGGCGATCCGATGCTGTTCGGCGTGGGCGCCAGCCTGGCGCGGCAGGTGCCGGCCGAGGAGATGCAGGTGCTGTCGGCGCCTTCGTCCGCAGCCCTGGCGGCGGCACGGCTGGGCTGGCCGCTGCAGGAGGTGACGCTGCTATCCACCGTGGCGCGGCCCCTGGCGGTGCTCAACGGCCACCTGCACCCCGGCGCGCGCCTGCTGGTGCTGAGCAACGATGGCCGTACCCCGGCGGCCCTGGCCGCGCTGCTGGCCGAGGGCGGCTTCGGCGCCAGTCGCCTCACCGTGCTGGAGCACCTGGGCGGCCCCTTGGAGCGCCGGCTCGACGGCCTGGCCAACGCCTGGAGCGACGTGGCGGTGGCCGACCTCAACCTGGTGGCGGTGGAGGTGGCGGCCGACCCCGGCACCCGCGCGCTGCCGGTCACCTGCGGCCTACCCGACGACGCCTACCGCCACGACGGCCAGCTCACCAAGCGCGATGTCCGCGCCGTCACCCTGGCCCGCCTGGCGCCGCGCCCCGGCGAGCTGCTGTGGGACGTGGGCGCCGGCTGCGGTTCCATCGGCATCGAGTGGATGCGCGCCCATCCGGCGTGCCGCGCCCTGGCCATCGAGGCCAACGCCGGGCGCCAGGCGCACATCCAGCACAACCGCGACGCCCTCGGCGTGCCCGGCCTGCAGCTGGTGGCCGGCGAAGCCCCGGCCGCGCTGGAGGGGCTGCCGGCGCCGGATGCCATCTTCATCGGCGGCGGCGTCACCGACCCCGGCGTGCTGGCGCAGTGCTGGGCGTGGCTCAAGCCGGGCGGTCGCCTGGTGGCCAACGCCGTGACCCTGCAGAGCGAGGCGACCCTGGTGGCCTTCCGCGCCGAGCACGGCGGCAGCCTGACCCGCATTGCCGTCGCCCAGGCCCAGCCGCTGGGGGACTTCGACACCTGGCGCTCGGCCCTGCCCATCACCCTGCTGGAAGCATTCAAGCCATGAGCCGCCTCCTGCTGCTGGGCGGCGTGACCGAGGCCCTGGCCCTGGCCCGTCGCCTCGGCCCCTCCCATGTCTACAGCCTCGCCGGCCTCGGCAAGGTGCCCCAGGACCTGGCCTGCCAGGTGCGCGTGGGCGGTTTCGGCGGGGCGGACGGGCTGGCGCAGTACCTACGCGAGGAAGGCATCGACCTGCTGCTGGACGCCACCCACCCTTATGCCGCGCAGATCAGCCACAACGCCGCCCGCGCCGCCGAGCTGGCCGGGGTGCCCTGCTGGGCGCTGCGCCGCCCCGGCTGGCAGGCCGGCCCCGGTGACGATTGGCGCGAGGTGGACGACTGGGCCGGCCTGATGGCCGCGCTGGCGCCGTTCCGCCGGCCCTTCTTCACCCTCGGCCGCGAGCCGCTGGAGCACCTGCACAGCGTGCCCGAGCACCAGCACTGGACGGTGCGCTGCCTGCAGGGGCAGGCCCCCGGCGAGCGCTTCGAGGTGATCGGCTCGCGCGGGCCGTTCCACCTGGACGAGGAGCGTGCGCTGTTCGAGCGCCTCGGCACCGACGTGCTGATCAGCAAGAACAGCGGCAGCCAGTCCACCGAGCCCAAGCTGCAGGTGGCCCGCGAGCGCGGCTTGCCGGTGCTCATCCTCAAGCGCCCGGCATTGCCGCCGGTGACCCGCGAATTCGACTCGGTCGAGGCCCTCTGGCAGGCCCTCGGCCCCTACCTGGACACACCATGACCGCCACCGTTTACGCCCGCGTGCTGTTCGCCGGGCCCGACCTCGCCGAGGGCGCCTTCGCCGAGTTGTTCCGCCGCCAACTGGTCGCCCTGTGGGGCGAGGCGGCGCTGGCCGATGTGATCGATACCGGCACCGGCCTCGACGCCCTGCGCGAGGCCGTACAGGCCAGCCCGCGCCCGCTGCTGGTGATCGACCTCGACCCGCAGAGCACGCCGCCGCACCTGGACTGGCTACGCAGCGAACTCGGCCAGTACCCGGCTCCGGAGCAACTGTTCATCGCCAGCCTGCTGGGCCAGTACGACAGCGACCCGGCCGGCGCCGCCTGCGCCCTGGTGGCGCGTACCGAACTGCACCTGGCCTGCGCCGAGGTACCAGCGTTGCCGGAGAGCCACGCCTGGTCCTGCATCCCGCCCCATGCCCGGCGCCTGCTGCTGTGCAACGGCCCGCGCTGCACCCGCCGGGGCGCGCTGCCGCTGTGGAAAAAGCTGCGGGAGACCCTCAAGGCCGCCGGCAAGCTGGAATGCGCAGGCGGCGTGCACATCACCCGTACCCAGTGCCAATACCCCTGCGACCTCGGCCCCACCGCCAGCCTCTA
>Ga0247725_1001029_pt1 | contig 15804 bp, 15 predicted proteins | sample OKSTACKMCFT3sol_FD_183021 | JGI IMG/M metagenome (GOLD analysis project Ga0247725, IMG submission 183021) | Subsurface sediment microbial communities from gas well in Oklahoma, United States - OK STACK MC-FT3-sol | ecosystem: Environmental > Terrestrial > Deep subsurface > Rock core/Sediment... | reverse complement strand
TCGACCTCGACCGCTGGGCGGTGGACGCCGCCGCGCGCCTGCAGGCGGAGATCATCGAGGCCTACGGCGAATACCGCTTCTGGAACGTCTACTCCAAGGTGCACAACTTCTGCGTGCAGGAGCTGGGCGGCTTCTACCTGGACGTGATCAAGGACCGCCAGTACACCACCGCCGCCAACAGCCAGGCGCGCCGCTCCTGCCAGAGCGCGCAGTACCACATCGCCGAGGCGCTGGTGCGCTGGATCGCGCCGATCCTGGCCTTCACCGCCGACGAAATCTGGTCCTTCCTGCCGGGCAGCCGCAACGAGTCGGTGATGCTCAACACCTGGTACGAAGGCCTGGATCGTCTGCCGGAAGGCTTCGAGCTGGATCGCGCCTACTGGGAGCAGCTCACCGAGGTGCGCGCTGCGGTGAACAAGGAGCTGGAGAACCTGCGCAACAGCAAGGCCATCGGCGGCAACCTGCAGGCCGAGGTCACCCTGTATGGCGACGAGGCGCTGCAGCAGTCCCTGGCCAAGCTCGACGACGAGCTGCGCTTCGCCTTGATCACCTCCGCCGCTACCGTCGCGCCGCTGGCCGACGCGCCGGTCGATGCGGTGGCCACCGAGGTGCCGGGCCTGAAGCTGAAGATCGTCAAGTCGGCGCACGCCAAGTGCGGCCGTTGCTGGCACTTCCGTGCCGACGTGGGCAGCAACGCCGCCCATCCGGAGCTGTGCCAGCGCTGCGTGAGCAACATCGAAGGCGCGGGCGAGGTGCGCAAGCATGTCTGATGCCTCGCGTTTCGGCCGCCTGGCCTGGCTGTGGCTGGCCGTGCTGGTCCTCGTCCTCGACCAGGGCAGCAAGCAGATCGTGCTGCAGGTGCTGGAGTACGGCCAGCGGGTCACGGTGATCGACGGCTATTTCGACTGGACCCATGTGTACAACCGTGGCGCCGCCTTCAGCTTCCTGGCCGGCGAGTCGGGCTGGCAGCGCTGGTTCTTCGCCGCCATCGCGGTCGGCGTCAGTGCCGTGCTGGTGGTGTGGATGAAGCGTCTGAAGGCCGACGAGACCTGGCTGGCCGTGGCCCTGGCCCTGGTGCTCGGCGGCGCGCTGGGCAACCTGTACGACCGTGTGGTCCTCGGCCATGTGGTCGATTTCATCCTGGTGCACTGGCAGAACCGTTATTACTTCCCGGCGTTCAACCTGGCCGACAGCGGCATCACCGTGGGCGCCGTGATGTTGGCGCTGGATATGTTCAAGAGCAAGAAGTCCGGAGAACCCGCGCATGACTGAGCAACGTATCGGGCCGGACAAGGAAGTCACCCTGCATTTCGCCCTCAAGCTGGAAAACGGCGATGTGGTCGACAGCACCTTCGACAAGCAGCCGGCCACCTTCAAGGTCGGCGACGGCAACCTGCTGCCGGGCTTCGAGGTGGCGCTCTACGGCTTCAAGGCCGGCGACAAGCGCAGCCTGCAGATCGCGCCGGAGAACGCCTTCGGCCAGCCCAACCCGCAGAACGTGCAGGTGATGCCGCGCAGCCAGTTCCAGGACATGGAGCTGTCCGAGGGGCTGCTGATCATCTTCAACGATGCCGCCAACGCGGAGCTGCCGGGTGTGGTCAAGGCCTTCGACGAGCAGCAGGTGACCATCGACTTCAATCACCCCTTGGCCGGCAAGACCCTGAGCTTCGATGTGGAGATCATCGCGGTTCGTCCGGTCTGATCTGCCTCAGCGGGGAGAGGCGTAGACTCTCCCCATCGCCTCCATCGCGCGCCGAGATTCCCTGCATGCAAATCAAACTCGCCAACCCCCGCGGCTTCTGCGCCGGCGTCGACCGTGCCATCGAGATCGTCAACCGTGCCCTGGAAGTATTCGGGGCGCCGATCTATGTGCGTCACGAAGTGGTGCACAACAAGTTCGTGGTCGAGGACCTGCGTGCCCGCGGCGCGGTGTTCGTCGAAGAGCTGGATCAGGTGCCGGACAACGTCATCGTCATCTTCAGCGCCCACGGCGTGTCCCAGGCCGTGCGCCAGGAAGCGGAGCGCCGTGGCCTCAAGGTGTTCGACGCCACCTGCCCGCTGGTAACCAAGGTGCACATGGAGGTCGCCCGCTACAGCCGCGACGGCCGCGAATGCATCCTGATCGGCCACGAGGGCCACCCGGAGGTCGAAGGCACCATGGGCCAGTACGACGCCAGCAATGGCGGCGCCATCTATCTGGTCGAGGACGAGGCCGACGTCGCGGCCCTGCAGGTGCGCAATCCCGAGAGCCTGGCCTTCGTCACCCAGACCACTCTGTCGATGGACGACACCAGCAAGGTCATCGACGCCCTGCGTGCCAAGTTCCCCAGCATCGGCGGCCCGCGCAAGGATGACATCTGCTACGCCACCCAGAACCGCCAGGATGCGGTCAAGCAACTGGCTGCCGAGTGCGACCTGGTGCTGGTGGTCGGCAGCCCCAACAGCTCCAACTCCAACCGCCTGCGCGAACTGGCCGAGCGTATCGGTACTCCTGCCTACCTGATCGACGGCGCGGAAGATCTGGCGCGCGAGTGGTTTGCCAATGTGCAGCGCATCGGCATCACCGCCGGGGCCTCGGCACCCGAAGTGCTGGTGCGTGGCGTGGTGGAGCAGCTGCGCGAGTGGGGGGCGGTGGGCGCGGAAGAGCTGGATGGGCGGCCGGAGAATGTGACCTTCTCGATGCCGAAGGAGTTGAGGGTTAGGGCGGTAGACTAGAAAAAGGCCTGGTATTAGCAGGCCTTTCTGATTGTGGTGATTTCACTTCCAGCACTGGTCTAAGGGCTTTGTGCCCGTCCGCCCCTTGTCGCCTATAGCGTTTAATGTCAGGTTTCCACAACCAGTATCACCGAATCGTTGTGTTGCTGTGAGAGTGTATCCTCCATCCCCTGCAACTGAACTGACACTCAATTCATAATATCCATTTTCCGATCGCACAACTGTGCCTGATGTATTGCGCAGGGCAAGTAAATTGATGTCGGCGCCGCTGGTTACATAACGGTTGTTCTGTGCAAAAAAACGCTCCTGACGTGCTGCGGCCTCACTCAAAAGAGCATGTCCTTCTGAGCGGCTGCTGCGAGTGAGGTACTCGGTATAGTTCGGGATGGCGATGGCTGCCAGTATTCCGACAACAACCACCGCTATCATCAATTCAATTAGGGTGAAACCGGATTGCCTGTTGGTCATTGGAATTCCTCGGGAATGATATGCCAGCTCTGGCGACCAGAAGTGTTGGGGTCGTCACCTACGACAGCCGGATCCCCCGAGCCATCGCTGCCAAAGACTTTGTTTCCAGGTGCAAGAGTGAAGCCTCCGATAGCAGGGAAGCGTCTTCCTGAAACAATATCCCCTGCAGCACCGTACTGGTCTTTAGCGCTGACGATTTTATCGTTGTTCAGATCAAGTACATTGAATTTGGTGCGTCCGCCCGTGGCTGCGTCAATGCCGTAGAGCCAGGTATCAGCACCCGCTGCACAGGGGTCTTCATTGGGGGTCAGGCTGGCAAAAAATAGCACCCTGCCGATGGCTGACATATTGTTTATCACCATTTCGCCTTTCAGTTGATTACCCACTGACAGGTCAAGCGCCCAGCCCCAGCGCTCGACGGATGAATCGTGGGTGATCTTATTCGAGTCGGCGTTGGGGTTGCTGGCGTTGTAGTCCTTGAACCATTTGACAGGATTCTCACTCAACAGGCGGATGTCATTTATGTCGTTCTGAGTTGCATCGCCAATGACTGCGCCGTCGACTTGGAGTGAGAAGCTTTGCGCCTGCAGATTATTACGTTCTGTCGCTTTTGCCGTAGAGAGTGAAGTCCTCTGCCGCTTAGTCTGACGATCCCAGACGCCGTAGAGTGTCATGGCTCGGCTTGTATCGACATTGGCGTCGCTACTTTCAAAATACTTGCCGGTGCCAATCAGCACCAAGTAGCCAACCCTGGACGGATGGCGAACTATTGATGGTTGAATAGTAATGGCTTGGCGTTTTTCAGAGCCACTTATAGAGTCCCGGGCTGTAAATATCGGGGTGCCTCCGTAGGAGATGCTGAAATCATTAACGGTGACATTGGTGAGGGAGGTGCGTGCAAATGGATCTCCCGTCAAAGCGGTTAGTGTGCTGCCTGAGCCAGTTGTGCTCACGGTGGGCACCAGATCAAAGCGCCACAGATTACCTTGAAGGTCGCCTGCATAAGCGTAATCGACTAGGCCGTCACCATTGTTGTCTGCACCGCGGACACTGGATAGTCCATTGGGCAGAGTTGCACCTGACTCGACAACTGGCGGTACAGTCAACTTCTTCAACAGGGCGCCTGTTTTGATGTCAATGATCATCATGGCTGCTCGGTCGTTGGTGCTGTTGTAGCCATTGCCCATCAGGATGGCCCATTGGCCGGAGTGTAGGCGGACAACTTCCGGCTGAGCGAAGGTGTAACCCAGATCACTGTCTGTAGTCGAGTCAAACTCCCAAAGCAGCTTGATTCTGTCTGGGTCGGTAATGTCTAGAGCAAATAGTGCTTTTCCACCTGCTCTTAATGTCCCTATCAGTACTGTCCGCCAGCCTTCATCGCTTGCGTTGCCAAAGTAAACATCTCGAACAACAGGGCTGCCGTCGACAAAGTAGCGATGCTCGGCGCCGGTATAGTTCTGGCCAGTGAGGCGATAAAGATTCTTGATGACTTCGGTAGGTATGAATGCAAATTCTTCTACGCCAGTTGATGCGTTGAAGCCATGCAGCATTCCGTCATTACCGCCCACATAGATCATTTCCTTGCGCAAAGGCTTTTTGTTGGCTGCTTTAAAGGCAGCATAGCTTTGGTAGCCATTGATGCTGCCAGTAGGGTTTTCAATGGCGTCAGCTTGATAGGACAGGTAACCAGGGGTGCCAACAACTACGGGGCTGGAGTTCACTATATCGCCAAGGATTGTGCTGCGTGCACGGAAGGAGGGGCTAGTGGAGCCTTCCAGGCTGCGGTCTCCTCTAATGTAGTCAACTCTTTGCGGGCCTCTGCTATCTGTAGCACCGACCAGGCTCTCCGGGTTGATGTTGAGCAGGCTTTGCATCGTTCCCAGATTGTTCCAAGTGAAACTTTTCAACCCTGTTGTTGGGTTGGTCGAATCCTTGATCATGACCTTTCGAGTGTCGGCTGCGAGGTTTTGGTTCGCCGCTTGCGCTTTCCATTGGATTGTTTGCAGGCCACTAGCATCGATCTTGGTTTTGATAAGTTCCCCGCTCCAATCGGTGCTGGAGAATTGAGTGGCGTAGACATTGCTTTGAATCGCGCTGTCATCCGCATCGGATACAAAGGAGGCGGATACTGCCGGACGCGCTGCAGTGGCGGTACGCTCGGCAATGCGGTTCAGGATATCCTTGAATGCTTGAACCATAGCGTCGGGACTGTCGACGCTGAAGAACTCGCCGCGCGAGTTGATTGCTGCGTGCCAAAGATCGTAAACATTATTAGGGCTATCTGCTGAAGCCGCAGGCCATGCACGGTTTCCGCTTACCAAATTTTCATAGCCAGTGCCACCGAACGTTCCCTGGCTAGGGTCCCATTGCAGGCCTGGTTGACTCATGGCGCTGGTCAGGCCGAGGCCCATGGTGAAATTGACCATGTGTTGCCATGTGGCCGGGTCATTGCGTGCGTCCCAATAGGCTGTCGCAGGATTATTGTTCTTGAATGGCGTGAAGGGCTGCAGGCGATTGGCCAGGCCTGTTCTGAGGTCTGTCGCCCAATAGTGGAATGCCAAGTCTGCCACTGTTTGCTGCTGGCTATCGGCGTAAGGCGGGCGTGTACCGTTATAAACGGTGCCATCCGGAAGCGTTGTGCTGGAAGAGTCGTCCTTGTAATCGGCCGGCTGAGTAAAGCCCTGGTTCCAGATACCGTCCGTCATCAGAATGTGATAGCTGGGGCGGCAGGCATATGTATTGCCAGTGGTGTTTGTCTGGCTGTTGTCATTTGGATACTTCTGCCATGGGGTGGCGGTCTTGAAGAACTCGCCCGCCCTGTACATGGCGCCGCGCAGAGGTGTACTGCCGTCGAAGGGGGGATCCTGCAGCCAGGCCATCAACTGACCTTTATGGGCGTTGGTGTACTCGCGGAGCCTGTTATCTTGGCAGTTGGCTGTATTGCCGCCAGTGAAGGTTGTGCAGTTGGTCAAGTTCTGCCAGGTAAGACGTACTTCTGGTGGCAGGCTGGCGAAAGCGATCTGGGCGGCGGACTGAGTCGCAAGGGCGCGATTGCGATAGAAGGAGTACCAGATGGCGAAATTGCTGCGTTCATCGGTGCCCGCTGCGGCATCGTCAGCACGTGGCTGGCCAGAAGTAGCGGAAACGAATACAAGGCGGTAGCAGTCTTCGTCGGCAGGGTCTGTCGCGGTGCAGTTGGTTAAACTGTCATCACGAACGTAGTAATAGGCTTGGCGGCCTACTTGGCGAGCATCAATAGTAACTGTGTAATTGTTATTGCTGCGGCTGCAGGTTGCACCAACGCCGCTCAGTGTATCCGGGCGTGTGGAGACGCTAACTGTACAGCCAGTACCTGTAGTGGTCCGGGTGACAGTAAAGGATACGCCTGATGTGGTGCGCGATAGCGAACTACCATTGGCAATGCCGCTGCTGAAGGCGTCTTGGAAATAGAAGTCGGCCGCGGGGTTCCGTGCGAAACGGCTGGAGGTGTTGCTATAACCGTAAGCAGTGGTATTGGGTAGTGTTCCCCGGGGGTCGTATGTCCAAGTGACACGATAATCAGTGGACAGGTTGTAGCTGCCGCGTCCTGAATTGAAGCCGTTGTTGAAGGCGTTAGTGAAGCTGGTGCTGAACGGGGTTGCCGCCACATTGCCGTTGCTGTCGTAGCGGGTCGGAATACGGTAGGTGACGTTGGGGTTGTAATACAGCGGGTTGAATGCCGATGACTTGGCCCTGCGGGTTTCATGTACGCCGTTGATAGCGTCGGGTACGAAGGCCCAACGCATACTGCCCGAGTCGTCAATGGTCAGGAGCAGGTTGGGGGCCACGGTCTCGTTGAGGATCAGTGGTTTCTGGCTGATATTGAGCGCCGCCCCGCTGGCTTGCAGGGTGCCGGCAAAGTAAAGGCCAAAGCCCAGTGCAGAGAACAGGGAACGGCTTTTGAGCATTGATGCGATCATTGAGTTTCTCCCCGGAAGCGAGTGTCCGAGCCGCACGTTTAGTTGCTTTCAATCAGCCCTTTCGAGTTGAGCGCGACTGTTGTTCTGATGGCGGCCTGGCTGCCGTTGTTGCTGGCCATGCCGTTGATCTCATAGCGAAATACGCCGACACCCATGGCGCTATTGCCATACTCCGGGTTTTCATTTTCGCCAGTGTCACTGCCAGCAGGTGCTGGTATTGCGTACCAGCGTGCAGCGCCGGTCATGACCGTGCCATCATTGGGCGAATAAACCTGAGCGCTGGCCATATCCAGGCGATAGTCTGGCGTGCGATTCAGAAGGCATAGTTTGCGTAACGGGATATTCGCGCAATCGTCAGTCGGCTCCTGTGGGCCGCGTGCAACTGTTCGCCGCTCGCCGTCACGGGTGGAGGCGTCGGCCACATTCATAAGCTGCTTGCTCTCTATCAAGTTTCCCGTGATGCGCGATTCCAGTGAAACTTCGCGCAAGTTGGCAATCGCCAGTACGGTAATGATCAGAAGAAATACCAGGGCAATAACCAAACTGACGCCTTTCTGGGTTCTGACGAGTACTGGTTGCGCGGCATGTGGAATATGTTTCATGGCATCAGGTTCCTCATGCTGGTGCTAGTAGAAAGCATGGTGTATAGCTTTTTGTCAGTTTGCGTGGTTCCGAACCAGTGAGTGTAAGTTGTGCTGGTGACGCCTTTGGTGATTTCGGTGGGGCTGGCGGCCAGTATCGAGAACTGCAGGGCGCGTATTGTTTCATTGGCGGCCGGCGCGTTGGTGTATTTGGAAACAATCTTCTCGTCGTTGTTGTTGACGCCATATTCAAAGCGTACCGCAGATATATTGGCGGCAATGACGCTGAGGGTGCCGTTGTTGCCTTTGCAGGCAAGCTGAAGCGAGTTGTCGGCATCGGCGGGGTCGGTGTCGACCAAGGCGTAGAACTCAACTACTGCATCGGTAGCCACATAGGGTCGCGCGGGAATGTTGGCAATGTCGTCACCCGTGCAGGTTTTGGAGCCAGTGAAGGCGGGTTGATAGCGGATGCAAAAAGAAGTGTCGCTAACTTTCTTGGCGACCTGGCCTGCGCTCATGATTCCGCAGTCGGCGGTTGAGGTTGCTGGGAAGGCGTATTCCATTTCAACGTCGGGCGCGCGTCTAAAACCCGTCTTGGACAGGGCTTGTTCCAGAATCAGAATAGAGAATCGGGCGTTCTCAAGATTTCCTCCCTGACTCTGCTGGTACAGGTTGTTCTCTTTGTTATCGAGGTAAACCTGGGTGACACCTAGGATTAGGAAAGTGCTGATGAGGAGTGAAATCATGACCTCAATTAGCGATAGGCCAGCCTGCTTGTGTGTCATCACAGTTCTCCCCTCAGGCGGAATCGGCATACACCGGGGTCTGGGTTGGCGGCGGCAGAGGCGTCCAGGCAGCCATCACCGGGCGCACGCCAGGCAATCTGAATTTCTACGGCCTGGCCAGCGGCACATACGCCGGGGCTGGGAGAGCGGCACACATAGAATTGATCCGCCAGCGCTTCGGCATCAGGCAGCATCATGCGTACCTTATTGGCCCAGCAGGTTAGTTGCTTGGCTGTGTCGTTGGCTTGTATGGGGGATGCAGTGTCACAGGCTCCGGCGCTGGGCAGCGTTGTCAGCAGGTAGTCGTTGAGCGCGGAGGGGTTGGCGCGAATCTGCTCGAGTAAATTGCTGGCCAGCATCGCAGCGTTATTGCGCTGAACCGAGTCTGCCGTGTACTGAATGCCACGACCCTGCATGGCTACGAGCCCAAGAATGCCAATCGTCAGCAATATCAAAGTAACCATGACCTCTATGAGGCTGAAGCCCTGGTGGCGTTGGTGAGTGTGCTTCATGGCACGCAATCTCCCAGAAGAGTGGTGTCGCTATCATGACCGCGGTTGTGTATGCGGCTACTGCCGCTGGGTTCAATGGTTACCAAATAAGCAAAGTTGGCCATGTCATCCCTGCAAACGATGATGCGAGTCTCTCCTACCGAGGAGGATGCACCGTTAGAGCTGTAGGTCAGGCTCAGGGGGCTTGGCGAGGTTGCGATGTCGGCTTGGCCGGTATCAAAGGTCTCTCGCCTGAGAACTTCTGTGTTGGTTGAAACCGTCCAGACATTCCCTGCGTTGCTGATGGACACAGGTGTTCTGCGTATGACTGCTTCGGCACGGGCAAACTGCATCAGGCTATTGATGGTCTGCGCTTGTGCCTCGACTTGTTGATTGCGCACCATGCGAGTCAGATTGGGCGTGGCAATGGCAAGGGCAATGGCTAGCAGGCTGATGGTGATCATCAGCTCTATCAGACTGAATCCTTTTGCGCTCGGGCGACACGGCATGGTCTTCTCCTCATGGTCTACTTGCATACTCCCTCAGCGGCATTCCAGATGTCACGGTGCTCTGGATGGCTGGCGTCATAGTCCGGATGACCGGTGGCGCTGGAGTTACTTGGTGCATCTGGAGCTAGCTTGCAGGTTTTCGGCGCGGGTGCCCTGGCGTACGCGGCCCTGTCGATTGAGGATGAGCTGCCAGGCGATTTTCCCCTCGGCGCATTGATAGAAGCGGCCGTTGCTGGCTGGAGTGGTACCGTTTGGGTGAAACAGGATGGTTTTGCCAAAGCCCGTCCATTCAAGATGCGTGTCTGGCTTGGTTTGGAATCTGTGCAGCAGAGTCGGAGTGTCTCCGCTGCGGCGAGTCATCCAGCCTTTTCTCCAGTCAGTTACACAGCTCAGTCCGTCAGTGCTGGCGCAAATTTCTACCTTTTGGCGATTTAGTATCGCAACTGCGCGTCCCTGATGAAGTGATGTCAGTAGGGTTTCTCGCAAAGAGTCCTGCCTGTTCTTATTGATAAGGCTGACGAGGTTGGGGGTTGCAAGAGCGATTGCCAGAGACAGCAGGCTGATGGTGAGGAGAGTTTCTAGCAGGCTGAAGGCTATCTGGTTTTTCCGGAGCATGTTGTATCCCTGTGATTGAGTTGCCGTCCTGGCAGCTAGGGGTTTAGACGTGCACCGGTGGTTATGCAAACGGAGGGCGTGTGAGGCGTGTATTGATAGTGGGTGGGGGGATCATGGGGCTCCTGGCTGCGCGTTTGCTTGCCCAACAGGGCCTCAAGGTGGAGTTGATGGACTCGGGTGGGTTGGGCGCCGAGGCCTCGTGGGCCGGGGGTGGGATCGTTTCACCACTTTACCCGTGGCGCTATGCCGCGCCAGTTGGTGAGCTGGCACGTTGGTCGCAGGGCTACTATCCGCAGCTGGGTACTGATCTCTTGTCGAGCACTGGCATAGATCCAGAGGTGCAAAAGACGGGGCTGTATTGGCTTGACCTGGAGGATGAGGCGCGGGCACTTGCCTGGGCGAGGACTGAAGAGCGCCCGCTGGTCTGCTTGCCAAGATCTGAAGTGCTTGAGCGCCTGCCAATGCTGGGTGCTGATTTCGCGCGAGCTCTTTATCTATCGGATTTGGCGAATGTCAGGAATCCGCGACTTTTGCGTGCCCTGCAGCGGCTTTTGCTGCAATACGACAATGTATCGCTTTTACCGGGGTTTCGTGTCGAGTCGTTGCTGGTTGGTCGCGGTCGGGTATCTGGGGTGCGTACGGCTTCGGGAGAGGAGCATGCTGCCGATGCTGTTGTTTTAACGGCAGGTGCCTGGAGCGGTCAGTTGTTGGCGACCCTGGGGTTGGATCTGCCGGTCGAGCCGGTGAAGGGGCAGATGATTCTCTACAAGTGCGCCGAGGACTTCCTGCCCGCCATGGTGCTGGCCAAGGGGCGTTATGCCATTCCGCGCAAGGACGGGCACATCCTGGTCGGCAGCACCCTGGAGCACGTGGGCTTCGACAAGACGCCGACCGCGGAGGCGCTGGCCAGTCTCAAGGCGTCCGCCGAGGAGTTGCTGCCGGCGCTGGCCGAGGCCGAGGTGGTCGGGCACTGGGCCGGGTTGCGGCCGGGGTCGCCGGATGGCGTGCCCTTCATCGGCGAGGTGCGGCAGTATCCCGGGCTGTGGCTGAACTGCGGGCATTACCGCAATGGCCTGGTGCTGGCGCCGGCGTCCTGCGAGCTGCTGAAGAACCTGATGCTGGGCGAGGCGCCGATCGTCGATCCGGCACCCTATGCGCCGGCCGGGCGACTGGGCTGAAAACTCAGTCGATGCCCAGCTTTTTCAGGCGGTAGCGCATGGAGCGGAAGGTCAGCCCCAGGCGCTGGGCGGCGGCGGTGCGGTTCCAGCGGGTTTCCTCCAGAGCCTGCATGATCAGCTTGCGCTCGATCTCTTCCAGGTAGTCCTCCAGATTGTCGATCTGCGCCAGCGAGGCGTCGCCGCTGTCGCTGGCCGGGGCGGCGTCCGCCAGGCGCAGGTCGGCGGCCTGGATCAGGTCGTCCTCACACAGGGTGTAGGCACGCTCGAGCATGTTCTCCAGCTCGCGCACGTTGCCGGGGAAGCGGTAGCACTTGAGCTTGTCGAGGGCTTCGCCGGTGAGCCGGGCCGCCGGCAGGCCGCTGCCTTCGGCCAGGCGCCTGAGCATGGTGTCGGTCAGCAGCGGGATGTCCTCGCGGCGCTCGCGCAGCGGCGGTACGCGCAGCTCGATGACGTTGAGGCGGTAGAACAGGTCCTGGCGGAAGCGCCCGGCGGCCACCTCGGCGGCCAGGTCCTTGTGGGTGGCGCAGAGGATGCGCACGTCCACCACCACCTCCTGCTGGCCGCCGACGGCGCGCACGGCCTTTTCCTGGATGGCGCGCAGCAGCTTGACCTGCATAGTCAGCGGCAGGTCGGCCACCTCGTCGAGGAACAGGGTGCCGCCATCGGCGGCCTGGAACAGGCCCTGCTTGTCCTCGATGGCGCCGGTGAAGCTGCCCTTCTTGTGGCCGAAGAACTCGCTTTCCATCAGTTCCGAGGGAATGGCGCCGCAGTTGACCGGCACGAAGGGCTTCTCCGCGCGCGGCCCCTGTTCGTGGATCAGGCGTGCTACCAGCTCCTTGCCGCTGCCCGACTCGCCGCTGATGTAGACCGGCGCCTGGCTGCGCGCCAGCTTCTGGATCTGCTGGCGCAGGGTCTTCATCGGCGGTGACTCGCCGAGCAGGCGGGTGTCCACCGGGCCCTCGCTGTTCTCGCCGCTGCGCAGGCGCAGGGCGGTGGCCACCAGTTCGCGCAGGCGGCCGAGGTCCACCGGTTTGGTGAGGAAGTCGAAGGCGCCGGCCTTGAGGGCGTTGATCGCAGTATCCAGGCTGCCGTAGGCGGTGATCATGGCCACCGGCACCTGGGCGTGGCGCTGCTGGATGTGCTGCACCAGCTCCAGGCCGGTGCCGTCCGGCAGACGCATGTCGGTCAGGCACAGGTCGAACGGCTCGCGCGCCAGCCACTCGCGGGCCTCCTTGACGTTGCGCGCGCTGCGCGTGTCGAGCTTCATGCGCCCCAGGGTGATCTCCAGGAGTTCGCGGATGTCGGGTTCGTCGTCGACGATCAGGGCTCTCTGCCGGGTGCTCATGGTCAGCTCAGCTTGCGTGGGTGGGCGAAGGTGATGCGGAAGCAGCTGCCGCCACCTTCGCGCGGTTTGTAGTCGAGGCGTGCCTGATTGCTTTCGCACAGCTCGCGGGAGATGTACAGGCCCAGGCCGGTGCCCTTGTTGTCGGTGGTGTAGAAGGGTTCGAAGATGTGCTGCACCTGGTCGGGCGGCACGCCGGGGCCGTCGTCCAGCACTTCCAGGGTCGGCAGGTCGCTCTCGCTATCGCGATACAGCTTCAGCCAGACCTGGCCGAGCTGGTGCTTCTGCGCGCTGTAGCGCATGCCGTTCTGCACCAGGTTGGTCAGCACCTGGTTCAGCTGATGGGGGTCCATGCGCGTCTGCAGGCCGCTGCCGAGCGTCTCCAGGTGCAGGGTCTGGTCGATCCGTGCCGAGTTGCGGAATTCGCTGGCGAAGCGGTGCAGCCAGTACTTCAGGTCGAGCAGCTGCGGCTCGGCCTGGCGCCGGCGCGACAGCTGCAGGACGTTCTCGATGACCATGTTCATCCGCCGCGAATGGTCCTGGATGATCTGGGCCAGGCGCCGATCCGGATCGTCCAGGGCCTCGGACTCCTGCAGCAGCTGCGCGGCATGGCTGATCGCGCCCAGCGGGTTGCGGATCTCGTGGGCGATGCCGGCGGTCAGCCGGCCGAGGGAGGCCAGCTTGAGCTGCTGGGCCTGCTGGGTGATCTGCGAGATATCGTCGAGGAAGACCAGGGTGTGCTGCTCCTCGCCGCGCTGCAGGGGGATGAAGCTCGGTTGCAGCACCGGCCCCTCCGGTATGGCCTGCAGGCTCTGCGGGCGCAGGGTGGGGTTGTGCTGCCACTGTTGCAGGCGCCTGACCAGCTCCGGGCAGTATGGGTCGAGCACCTTGCCCTCCAGCTTGCTGCGCCCGAGCATGCCGAGGGCGCCCTGGTTGGCCAGCAGCACCCGGTGCTGCTTGTCCAGCACCAGGATGCCGGTGCGCATGCGCTGCAGAATCAGCGAGTTGAGCGCCTCCAGGCTGGCCACGTCGACCGCGCGCTGTTCGGCCAGGCTCTCGCTCTGCTGTAGGCGCCGGGTCAGGCCCTGGAGGAAGAGTGCCGCGGCGAAGCACAGGGCGCCGAGGGCGCCGGCCTGGACGAACTGGGCGGTGGCGGCCGAGCGGGTCAGGCTCAGGTAGAAGGTCAGGCTGAGCATGCCGATGGCGGCGACGGCGGCGATCAGCAGGCCGATGCGCCCGCGCAGCAGGATGTTGGCGATGGCCACCGCCACCACCAGCAGGTTGCCGATGCCGCTGGGGGTGCCGCCGGCCGAGTAGAACAGGGCGCACAGCAGCAGCACGTCGAGCAGTGCCAGGCCGAACACCTGGGCCAGGTGCCGTGGGCGCTGCATGAATACGGCGACCAGCACGTTGAAGATCAGGTAGGCCCAGCTGCCGTAGCGGAACAGCTGGACGTGGGCCAGCTGCAGCAGTTCCTGGTCCAGCTGGCTGGAGATCAGCAATACCAGCGCCAGGCCGACGGTGACCCGGTACAGGTTGTACAGGCGCAGGATGCGGCGGCCGGGCAGCTCGCCGAGGGTCAGGGCGTCAGCGGTCACTGCTGTGGCTGCTCTGTTCCAGATGGGCTTGGCTGCAGTACCAGTGCTCGCCCTGGGGCAGGGCCTTGTCGCGCGGCACGTGCACGCCGCACTGGGCGCAGCGCACCATGGGCGCCGGCTCTGCGGGCGGCGGGGTCGTCGGAGCGGCCGGGCGTTTGAAGCGCCGCCAGAGCCAGAAGGCGGCGGCGATCAGGGCGATCCAGAACAGCAGACGGAACATTGGCGTGCTCTTCTTGTTGGCAAAGGCGCAGTTTAGCCAAGTGCGCCGGCGCAGCGCAGCAGGTACTGCGGCGGGCATGAAAAAGGGAGGCCTGGGCCTCCCTTCGATCGATACGGCGAACTCAGTCGAACAGGCCGAAAGTCATGTAGCTGAACCAGGAGCGGTCAGCGGAATTGCCTTCGGCTTCGTTCTCCAGGTCTTCCTCGGCTTCTTCCTGGTTTTCCGGCTGCAGCTCGTCCGGGATCTCTTCCTGGGCTTCCTCGTACTGGCGGATGACGTCCTGGCTGGCGCGGGTCTCGCCCGGCGGCAGCGGCGCATCGGACTCGATCAGGCCGAGGGTGGCCTTGGCCAGCCAGGAGCGGTTGTCGGCTTCCTCTTCGAGGGGTACGAACTGGCCGTCGACCAGGGTCGGGTGATCCGGGTAGTTGAGCTTGAGGGTTTCCAGGCTGGTGGCGGCCAGGTCGTCCAGCTCCAGGCGCTGGTAGGCCTCGACCATCAGGGCCAGGCCATCGCCCACGGCCGGGGTCTCCTGGAAGTTCTCCACCACGTAGCGGCCGCGGTTGGCGGCGGCGACGTAGGCCTGGCGGGTTAGGTAGTAGCGGCCGGCATGGATCTCATAGGCGGCCAGCAGGTTGCGCAGGTAGACCATGCGCGCCTTGGCGTCCGGTGCGTAGCGGCTGTTGGGGAAGCGGCTGGTGAGCTGGGCGAATTCGTTGAACGAGTCGCGGGCGGCGCCCGGGTCACGCTTGGTCAGGTCCAGCGGCAGGAAGCGGGCCACCAGGCCGCGGTCCTGGTCGAAGGAGGCCAGGCCCTTGAGGTAGTAGGCGTAGTCGACGTTGGCGTGCTGCGGGTGCAGGCGGATGAAGCGCTCGGCGGAGGCCTTGGCGGCTTCCGGCTCGACATTCTTGTAGTAGGCGTAGATCAGCTCCAGCTGCGCCTGCTCGGCATAGCGGCCGAAGGGGTAGCGCGATTCCAAGGCCTTGAGCTTGGCGATGGCGTTGTTGTAGCTGCTGTTGTCGAGATCGTCCTGGGCCTGCTGGTACAGCTCGGTCTCGCTGAGGTTTTCGTCCACTTCCGGCTTGTTGGACGAGCAGGCGGCGGTGAGGGCGAGGGTGGCGATCAGCAGCAGGTGTTTCACTTGCATGGTGGCTTGCGTCCCTGTGACGGCGGCTGTCTAGGCCTCGGCCGTCCTGTTATGATGAGCGCCCCGGAAATGGCCGGGACAAAGACGTCGTATTTAACCACAGCGTGCCGCCGAAACCAAAAGCCGCACCGCCCTCCGCAGCAGCCCATGTCCGAAGATTCCGATCAGCTCATTCAACTCACCGCCGAAGTGCCGTCCG
>Ga0247725_1001027_pt1 | contig 15809 bp, 14 predicted proteins | sample OKSTACKMCFT3sol_FD_183021 | JGI IMG/M metagenome (GOLD analysis project Ga0247725, IMG submission 183021) | Subsurface sediment microbial communities from gas well in Oklahoma, United States - OK STACK MC-FT3-sol | ecosystem: Environmental > Terrestrial > Deep subsurface > Rock core/Sediment... | reverse complement strand
CAGGACCTGGCCCTGCTGGACGCCAGGAAGGGCGTGGAGATGTTCCGCAAGGTCAATATCCCGGTGCTGGGCGTGGTGGAGAACATGGCCGTGCACATCTGCAGCAACTGCGGCCATGCCGAGCACCTGTTCGGCGAGGGCGGCGGCGAGAAGCTGGCGGCCCAGTACGGCGTCGACCTGCTGGCCTCGCTGCCGCTGTCCATGGCCATCCGCATGCAGGCCGACGGCGGCAAGCCGACCGTGGTGGCCGACACCGAGAGCCAGATCGCCATGATCTACCAGGAAATGGCGCGCAGCGTCGGTGCGCGCATCGCCCAGGCGGGCCTGGGCGCGGCGGCCATGCCGACCATCGAGGTCAGCGACGACTGACGTTGCCATACGGGATGAGGGGCCTTTGAACCGGGCCCCGCCTCCCGGTAAGATGCGCGATCATTTTTCAACCACTGCTTTCAGGACGCCCGCCATGAGCATCAAATCGGACAAGTGGATTCGCCGCATGGCCCAGGAACACGGGATGATCGAGCCTTTCGTCGAGCGCCAGGTGCGCACCGAAGGCGCCGAGCGCCTGATCTCCTACGGCGTTTCCAGCTACGGCTACGACGTGCGCTGTGCCGACGAGTTCAAGGTGTTCACCAACATCCACTCGGCCACCGTCGACCCGAAGAACTTCGACGAGAAGAGCTTCGTCGATGTGAAGGGGCCGGTGTGCATCATCCCGCCGAACTCCTTCGCCCTGGCCCGCACCGTCGAGTACTTCCGCATCCCGCGCGACGTGCTGACCATCTGCCTGGGCAAGAGCACCTACGCGCGCTGCGGCATCATCGTCAACGTCACCCCGCTGGAGCCGGAGTGGGAGGGCCACGTGACCCTGGAGTTCTCCAACACCACCACCCTGCCGGCGAAGATCTACGCCAACGAGGGCGTGGCGCAGATGCTGTTCCTGCAGTCCGACGAGGCCTGCGAGGTGTCGTACAAGGATCGCGGCGGCAAGTACCAGGGCCAGACGGGCGTGACCCTGCCGAAGACCTGATTCAGTTGGCGCATGAAAAAAGCCGGGCAGTGCCCGGCTTTTTCGTTTCCGCCGTCAGGGTACCAGCGGCAGTTCGCGCTTGTGGCGGGTGTTGTCGTAGGTGCGCACGATAGTGGCGTAGGCCGCCTCGCTGACCGGCTGGCCATGCAGGAAGGCGTCGATCTCGGCATAGCTCACGCCATGCGCTTCCTCGTCCGGCTTGCCCGGGCGCAGCTCTTCCAGATCGGCGGTCGGCGTCTTCATCACCAGGTGCTGCGGCGCCCCGAGGTGCTTGGCGATGGCACGCACCTGGTGCTTCACCAGGCCGGACAGCGGGGCCAGGTCGCAGGCGCCGTCGCCGAACTTGGTGAAGAAGCCCATGACCGCCTCGGCGGCATGGTCGGTGCCGATCACCAGGCCGTTGTTGGCATTGGCGATGGCGAACTGGGCGACCATGCGGATGCGCGCCTTGATATTGCCGACCACGAAGTCGCGGCGGGCGTCGGAGAGCTGCTGCAGGTGGCTGACCTGCTCGCCGAGACCGGTCACGCTGTCCTCGATGTTGACCGTGTCCTCCTCGTCGGCGCGGATGAACTTCAGCGAGTCCTGGGCGTCGTGCTCGTCGTGTTGCACCTTGTGCGGCAGGCGCACGGCGATGAAGCGATATGCGGAGTCGCCGGTTTCGGCGCGCAGCTCCTCGACCGCCAGCTGGGCCAGGCGCCCGGCGGTCAGCGAATCGACGCCGCCGCTGATGCCCAGCACCAGCACCTTGAGGCCGGAATGCTTCAGGCAATTCTTGATGAAGGCCTTGCGCCGCTCGATCTCGGCCACCAGGGCCGCCTCGTCGGCGAAGGGCGGTACCACGTCCAGGGCGGCGGCGATTTCGGCTTGGCGGTTGCTCATCACGGGTTCCTCGGGCAGCGCGCCGGTGCGGAGTTGGCAGCGGCGCTCGTTGTATCGCGGTCGATGGCGAAGCTTACTTGGAACGGCTGGAAAAGTGCACGGCAGAGCTGCGGCAAGTGGGCTCGATGAAATGGGTGGTGGCGCCATGCCATTATCTTGCGCGTGAACTTGTCCCGGCTCTCGGCTACTCTGCGAGAAAAGAGTTTCAGCCAGGACGGCGTCCCCCTGCTTGTCGGTTTGCGGAAGTCTTCCCATGAAACCTCGCCCTATCATCCTGTGTCTCGCCCTCGCGTGCCTGGTCAGCCGGCCCGCGGTGGCCGCCAGCCTGTCTGCCGAGCTGCTCGACGAGCAGGGGCGGCCGCTGCCTGACGTGGTCCTCAGCCTGGTGGCACAGGGCGCTTCGAGCCAGCCCGGCACCGGCCTGATGGACCAGCGGGGCAAGCAGTTCAGCCCGCGGGTGCTGGCAGTCCGCACGGGCACCGAGGTCAGCTTCCCCAATAGCGACGACATCCGCCACCACGTCTACTCCTTCTCGCCGGCCAAGCGCTTCGAACTGCGCCTGTACAAGGACACTCCCAGCGCCCCGGTGCTGTTCGACCAGCCCGGTGTGGTGGTGCTCGGCTGCAACATCCATGACTGGATGGTGGGCTACATCTACGTCACCGACCATCCCTGGTTCGCCGTCAGCGATGCCCAGGGGCGCCTGACAGTCGACGGCCTGCCGGCGGGGAGCTACCAGGTCAACCTCTGGCACCCGCGGCTGGAGAACATGCAGGCGCTGGCCGCTGGCACCCTGCAGGTGCCTGAGCAGGGGCTCAGCAGGAGCTTTGCGCTGCCGCTGGCGGGGCCGCTGGAAAAAGCGGCGCCACCCAACCCCAGCGCTTTCGGCGAAGCCTTCAGGAAGGCCACGCGTGAAGTTCAGCCATAGCTTCCAGGCGCGCATCGCCGTCGCGCTGGTCGCGCTGCTGATGGCGGTGGTCGGTGCCCTGTATTTCTCGGTCAAGGCGGCCACCGGCGTGGCCGTGGAAAGCCAGTTGCGCGAGGAACTCGGGGTCGGTGGGCGGGTGCTGGAGCAGCTGATCGAGCTGCGCGGGCGCCAGCTGCACGATGCGGTACAGGTGCTGGCGGCCGACTTCGGTTTCAAGGAAGCGGTGGCCAGCGGCGATCGCGAGACCATCCGCTCGGCGTTGGCCAACCACGGTGCGCGGATCAACGCCGGCGCCGTGCTGCTGCTGGGGCTCAATGGCGTGCTGCAGGTCAGCAGTGACCCACGCATCGGCGCCGAGGCCGCCGAACGCCTGGCCGGGCAGGTGCGTGATCAGGCGCAGCAGGGTAGCCGGGTGTTCCTGCTCCCCATCGCCGGCGAGGTTTACCTGCTGGTCGAGGCTTATGTCAGCGCGCCGTTGCCCATCGCCCGGGTGGTGATGGGCTTCCATATCGACGAGGCCTTCGCCTTGGAGCTGCGCGAACTCACCCACCTGGAACTGACCTTGCTGTCGATCGAGGAGGGACAGGCGGCCGGCTGGCTGAGCACCCTTCCGGCGGCCATGCATGGCCAGCTGCGCGAGGAACTCCTGCAGCAGCGCGGCAGCACGGGCAGCCGCATGCTGCAGGCTGCTGGGCAGCGCTACCTGGGCGAGTGGCGGACCCTCGCCAGCGGTGACGGCTACCAGGTGCTGGCATTGCTGCACAAATCCCTCGACCGTGCCGAACAGACTTTCGCTCCGCTCGATCGCGCCATCCTGCTGATCGCCCTGGCCGCATTGTTCGCTTCGCTGCTGGTGGCCCTGTTGCTGGCGCGCGGCCTGGCGCAGCCGGTGCGTGAATTGGCGCGGGTCGCCGGGCGTATCGGCCAGGGCGACTACCAGACGCCCATCGCGCTGCAGCGCCGCGACGAGCTGGGCAGCCTGGCCCAGGCCTTTACCCGCATGCAGGAAGGTATCGCCGAGCGTGAGCGGCAACTGGCCCACAACGCCCTGCACGATGCATTGACCGGGCTGCCCAACCGTACCCTGGCGCTCGAGCGCCTGGGCAGTGCGATCAGCGCCGGGAGAGCGACGGCCGTGCTGTACCTGGGCGTGGCCAACTTCCGCAGCATTCTGGAGAGCTGCGGCGCCGATGGCGCCGACCTGACCCTGCAGCAGCTCAGTCGCCGCCTGCAGGCCACCCTGCGTCCCGGCGACAGCCTGGCGCGGCTGGTGGCCGATGAGTTGCTGCTGATGCTGGATGGCTGTGACGGGGCCGCCGCCATCGCCGCGGCGGACCGCTTGCAGCAGCTGCTGCTCAAGCCGATGCGCGTGGGCACTCTGGATGTCGTCCTGGACTGCCGCATCGGCATCGCCGCCTTCCCCGAGCACGGCAACAATCCGGACGACCTCCTGCGCCGGGCAGCCATCGCCATGCACGATGCCGCGCACCTGCCCGGGCACCTGCAGCTGTACCAGGAGGGGCGCGATGATGCCCACCTGCGCCAGGTCAGGCTGGTACGCGACCTGCGCCATGCCGCCGGCAATGGCGAGCTGCAGCTGTACTACCAGCCCAAGCTGGATATCCACGGGGGGAGCGTGCATCAGGCCGAGGCCCTGTTGCGCTGGAACCACCCGCACTATGGGCCGGTCTCGCCCGGCGAGTTCATTCCGCTGGCCGAACGGACCGGCAGCATCCAGTTGCTCACCGCCTGGGTGGTCGAGGAGGCTGTGCGCCAGCTGCATGACTGGAACGGGCGCGGCCTGGGTATGCAGGTATCGCTGAATATCTCCGCCGAGGACCTGGTCAACCTGGAGCTGGCCGAGCGCGTCGGCACTCTGCTGATCGGCCAGGCGGTGGCGGCCGAGCAACTGGTGTTCGAGATCACCGAGAGCGCCATGATGCAGGATCAGCAGCGCGCGCTGGAGGTGCTGGAGCGCCTGCGCCGACGGGGCATCCAGCTGTCGGTGGACGACTTCGGCACCGGCTACTCGTCGCTGGCCCAGCTCAAGCGCATGCCCGTGCAGGAGCTGAAGATCGACCAGTCCTTCATCCGCGAACTGAGCGAGCACGGTGAGGATGCGGTGATCGTCCGCTCGACCATCGAGATGAGCCACAGCCTGGGGCTCAAGGTGGTGGCAGAGGGGGTGGAGCTCGCGCCCGTCCTCGATCTGCTGCGGCGCTGGGGTTGCGACACCGCCCAGGGTTACCTGATCGGCAAACCGCTGCCGGCGCCAGCCTTCGAGCAGTGGCTGCAGCAATGGCACGAATCCCATCTGGCGAGGGCCCTCTGAACATGCTCAGGACTCTGGCGACACTGTTCTGCAGCCTGCTGCCGGCCCTGGTCGCCGCCGAGCAGGGGCGTCTGCTGGCCTCCGGCGGTGCCAGCAGCATCGATGGTGCCGCCGGCGGAGGCATAGTGCCCTGGGCGGTACTGGCCGGTTATGGCGAGCAGGGCGAGTGGGGCGGCGCAGCCTTTCTCACCCGGGTGGAAACCGGCGACTACCGCCTGGATGTGGGCGGCGCGGCGTTTGCCTACGACAACCGGGTGGAGTTGTCCTTCGCCCGCCAGCGCTTCGACCTGGGCACCCTGGCGCGCGACCTGAGGCTGCCGGACGACAGCCTCAGCCAGGATATCTTCGGCGTGAAGCTGCGCCTGTTCGGCGACCTGATCTATGACCGCCTGCCGCAGCTGTCGCTCGGCGTCGAGCACAAGCGGCAGCGGGACTTCCGGGTGCCGCGCCTGGTCGGTGCCGTGCGCGACGAGGATACCGAGGCTTACCTGGCGGCCAGCCGTCTGATCCTCGGCGGCGCCTTCGGCTACAACCTGCTGCTCAATGGCAATCTGCGCTACAGCCGGGCCAACGAGCAGGGCTTGCTGGGCTACGGGGGCGACCGCCGCGACCGTCACTCGGTGCTCAAGGAGGGCTCGGTCGCGGTGCTGCTCGATCCGCACTGGGTGGTTGGCGTGGAGTACCGCGAGAAGCCGGACAACCTCTCGTTTGCCGGCGAGAACGACTGGTCCGATCTGTTCGTCGGCTACTTCCCCAACAAGCATCTGGCCGTCGTGCTGGCCTATGCCCGCCTCGGCGAGATCGCCGGCCTGGATCACCAGGATGGGGTCTACCTGTCGCTGCAGGGGAGCTTCTGAGCATGCGCCTGCTGGCGATCCTCCTGGCGCTGCTGATCGGCGCCTGCGCTGGCCAGTCGCCCCGTGACGACAGCCTGTACCGCGGGCTGGGCGAGCAGGCCGGCATCACCCGTATCGTCGAGGGCATGCTGCTCAACGCCGCGCGCAACACGCGCATCTCCCGGCATTTCCAGGACATCGACATCGAACGCCTGCGCGACAAGCTGGTGGAGCAGTTCTGCGTGGAGGCCGGCGGCCCCTGCGAATACACCGGTGACAGCATGGAGGAGAGCCACAAGGGGCTGAACATCAGTCGCGCCGACTTCAACGCGCTGGTCGAGGACCTGATCGAAGCCATGGAGGCGGAGGGGGTCGCCGTGCCTGTGCAGAACCGCCTGCTGGCGCGTCTGGCGCCGATGCGCGGGCAGATCATCGAGCGCTAGGGGCGGCGCGCTAGACTCCGGCCAGGCCCAGCACCAGCTTGACCAGGCCGAACAGCACAAGCACGAAAAGGCCGGTGAACAACACGCCGAGGATGATGAAGTGGCTGGGCTTGCCGCGGCTGAAGTCGCGCGCGCGGTTCTTGCCGCTCTGCACGCCGAAGGCGGCGGCCAGCACGCTCTGCAGCATTTCGCGAAAGGTCAGGGGCTTGTCGTCGTTCTCTGGGCTCATGGGGCACCTCCTGGGTTCAGCTTAGCCCAGGAGGCACCACTCAGAGCTCCGCGTCCAGTGCTTGCACGCGTTTGCGCTCCAGTTCGTCGAAGCGGCTGGCCTGCAGCTCGGCGATCGCCGCTTGCAGGTCAGGCTGGCTGAGGCCGGACTCGCGCAGCCTGTTGCGTTCGGCGGCATAGTCGGCCAGGCGCTGCTGCCAGGCGGCCTGCTGGCGATCCAGCTCCTCCAGCGCGGCGGCGGCCTCGCTGCCCAGCGTGGACTCGCGCAGCTGGCGGATCTCCTCGGCGCTGGCGCCCCGGGCCTGCAGGGCCTGGGTGGCGGCATACAGTTCGCCGTGGCGACTGCTCTCGGCACGGGCCTGGCGCACGTCCTCGGGCAACTGCAACTCCAGCTCGGCCAGCGCCTGCTGGCGCTGCTGTTCGTCGAGGCCGCTCTGCTGGCTCAGCGCCAGGCGCTGCACCATGTACTCGTCCTCGGCGTTGTCGCGGGCGAAGAACACGGCGTATTCCTCGGTGCTGAAGAACTGCTGGCGCACGGCGTTGAGCGCGTCCAGGCGCTGGCGCAGGGCTCCGGCATCCAGGTCGGGGCTGGCCTCGGGCAGGCCCTGCAGGGCGATGCGGTAGTCCACGTAGCGGCGCAGCAGGTCGCGGGCCTGGGCCAGGGCCGGCTCCTGCAGCTGCGCGGCGAGGTCGCGGTGGATGCGCGTCAGCACCTTGTCCAGGCCTTCCTCTTCGCGACCGGCCAGATAGAAGTCGAACAGGTGCAGCAGGTCCTGCGTCAGCAGCAGGTTGCCCTGGCCATCCATCTTCAGGGTCACACCGTGGCGGGTGCCTTGCAGCGACGGTGGTAGCGGGCCGGGATCGGCCAGGGTGCTGGCCGGGGTTTGCTGCAGCTGCCGGTTGAGGGCGCTGGCCTGGACGCTGCGCGCATCGCTCGGCGGGGTGATGGCGAGTGCTTGGGCTGGAGCGCCTGGCAGGGGTTCGGGGCGATAGAACAGCAGGGTTGCGCTGACGGCGAGGGCGCCCATGGCCAGGGCGCCCAGGATGATTCGGTTGGACATCGAACGCTCCTCGTGGCGGGCATGGCGCTGACAGGCGCCATGCCCGCGCGTATTACAGGCCGAGGTTCTTCAGGCGGTTGGCCTGGGTCTGGTACAGGGTCTTCGGATTGGTCTCGAACAGCGACACCAGGCCCAGGACCTGGTTGGTGATGTCCAGGTGGTTCATGAAGTAGTTGTCCTTCAGCACCTTGCCGAAGTGGCTGGAGCAGCGGCCGGTGACACCGTCATTGGCTTCGCTGAGGCCGAAGGCCAGGTAGGTGATGCCGAACAGTGGGTCGGAGATGTCCAGCACGTTGGTCAGCGGGGCGGTGCCGCTCATGGAGTACATGCGCACGCTGTTGCCCTTGATGGTGGCGGTCTCCGGGCCCTCGCCGCAGGAGGTGCTGGGAATGCCGACCGGGTAGGTCGCGTTGTTGGCCGCCGCGCCGTTCTTGTTGAACTCGGCGAGCATGGCGCGCACGTCCGACGGGCTCTTCTTGTTGTTCGACATCAGGTTGACCAGGTTGCCCACGGTGTTGGCGAACACGTCGAAGGCTACCCCCTGCAGGCTGCCGGGCGGGGCGATACCGGTGACCAGGTCGGCCAGCGGCGAGCCCTTGTGCGGCGAGTTGAGGGTGGTCACCGAGGCGACCAGGTCGGGGCGGGTGTTCATCACATAGCGGGCGGTGAGGCCGCCCTGGCTGTGGCCGATCAGGTTGAACTTCTTCACCGTGCCACCGGAGGCGGCGCGGATCTGTTCCAACTGGGCGATCAGCGACTCACCACGCTTGGCCGAGCTGTCGAAGGCGTTGATCTTCGGCACGTGCACCTTGGCGCCCTGGCTCTGCAGGGCGCTGGGGATCTTGTACCAGTAGTCGATGGTGGCGATGGTGTCGAAGGCGAAGATGCCGGGGACGAGGACGATGGGGTTCTTGGTCTGCGCCTGGGTGTTGGCCAGGGCAGGGAGGGAGGCGCACAGACCGAGGACGGCCAGTGCCGGAACGAGCAGCTTCTTCATGAGGTGTACCTGTGTGTTCGTTTTTTGTTGTTGTAACTCCGCACACAGCAGCGGAGGTGGCGGCCATGAAAGCACCGCTCGGGCGTCATCGTCTTGTAAGAACTGATGATCCTGCCGGCGACCCCGGCGCGGCAGTTGTGGTTGGCGTGGGCGCCTCTCAGCGGCGGTTGAGCCGCTCGCCGAGGAAGTCGATCAGCACCCGCACCTTGGCGGGCAACAGGCGCGTCTCGGTAATGGCGTAGACCGGCAGGGACGGGGCTTGCCAGCCCGGCAGGACGCGTTGCAGGCGGCCGCAGGCCAGGTCCTCGGCGATCATTTCGTCCACCAGCATGGCGATGCCCTGGCCCAGCAGGGCCAGGCGGCGCAGCATGCCGACATTGTTCAGCAGGTAGCGTCCGTGGACCGCCAGGCTCAGCTGCTGCGCGCCGTTCTGCAGCACCCAGGGCGCATCCAGCATGCGCAGGCACTGGTGCTGCAGCAGCGCCTCCGGGCTGCCCGGTGGACCCTGTCGCTCGAGGTAGGACGGGCTGGCGAACAGGCTGCGCTGCAGCGTGCCGAGCGGCCGGGCGATCAGTTGCGAGTCGGGCAGGGGGCCGATGCGAATCACCAGGTCGACCGGATCGCGGATCAGGTCCAGGCGCTTGGGCGTCAGGTCGAGGTCGAACTGGATGTGCGGGTAGCGCTCGGCGAATTCGGCCAGCAGCGGTGCCAGGTAGACCACGCCGAAGTCGATGGGCATGGATAGGCGGATCAGACCGCTGGGATTGTCCACCAGCTCGGAGATTTCCTCGTGCGCCAGGCGCGCCTCGTCGACGATGCGCCGGCAGCGTTCGTAGTAGAGGCGTCCACCCTCGGTGAGCTCGATGCGCCGGGTGGTGCGGTTGAGCAGGCGCAGGCCGATGCGTCGCTCCAGCTCGGCGATGCGCCGCGAGACCGTGGAGTTGGGCATGCCGATGGCCTCGGCGGCGCCGCGAAAGCTGTTCGCCTTGATCACTTCGACAAACAGCGCCATGTCGTTGAGCAGTTTCATGGACTCTTCCATTGCTCCATCAGTGGAGCAATCAATTCTGATTATCTGACTTTATCCTATACGGCCGCGGGAAGATGATCCGTTCACGTCAGATATTCCTCTGCGAGAATCCGGAGAACTATCCATGCCGACTCAACTGCTCAGCCCGACCCGCCTGCATGACCTGGAGCTGCGTAATCACATGGTGATGGCGCCGATGACGCGCTCGCGGGCCGATGCCGCCGGGGTTCCGCGTGCCTCCACGGCGACCTACTACGCGCAGCGTGCCAGCGCCGGGCTGATCATCAGCGAGGCGATCAACATCTCCGAGGATGCCGTCGGCAGCCCGCTGACCCCGGGGCTGTACAGCGAGGCGCAGATCGCCGCCTGGCGGCAGGTCACCGAGGCGGTACATGCGGCGGGCGGCCGGATATTCGCCCAGCTCTGGCACACCGGCCGGGTCGGCCACTCCAGCGTGCGTGGCGGTGTGCTGCCGGTGGCGCCCTCGGCGGTGGCGATCCAGGGCCAGCAGCACTTCACCCTGGAGGGCATGCAGGATTACGAGGTGCCGCGCGAACTCGGCCTGGACGAGATCCGCGCGATCATCGGCGATTACCGCCGCGCCGCCGAGAATGCCAAGCGGGCCGGTTTCGATGGCGTCGAGCTGCATGCGGCATTCGGCTACCTGCCCAACCAGTTCCTGGTGGATTCCGCCAACCTGCGCAGCGACGATTACGGCGGCAGCATCGCCAAGCGCAGCCGCTTCGTGCTGGAGGTGATGCAGGAGCTGATCGACGTCTGGGGCAGCGCCCGGGTGGGCATCAAGCTGTCGCCGGTGATCCCGTTCAACAGCATGATCGACAGCGATCCCCTGGCGCTCTACAGCTACCTGCTGGGCGAGTTGAACGGCCTGCGCCCGGGTTATGTGCACCTGATGCGCGCACTGTTCCCGCTGGATCAGTTGCCCCATTGGCCGCGCGATGTGCTGGCGACCTTCGGCCCCCTGATCCACAGCCCGCTGATCGCCAACGGCGGCTATGACGCCGGCAGCGCCGAGGCCGCACTCCAGGCTGGCGAGGCCGCCCTGGTGTCCTTCGGCACGCCCTTCGTCGCTAATCCCGACCTGCCGGCCCGCTATGCGCGCGGTGCCGAACTGGCCCAGGCCGATCGCGCCACCCTGTATGGTGGCGAAGACGCGGGCTACATCGACTACCCGACGCTCTGAGGGAGGACGCCATGACTCGTCAGGGCCTCGGCAAGAGCCTGTTGGGCTTTGCCATAGTCGCCACGGTGCTGATAGTGGCGATCGCCGATGTGTTCAACGCCACCCACCTGTTCAATCCGGACTGGCCGGGGCATGCGCGGTTCCACATCGGCATGCAGTTCACCACCTTGCTGCTGGTGAGCCTGTTTTCCCTGGCCGCTCTGCTGCAGGGGCAGGTGTGGGCAGCTGCACTGGCGCCCGCCAGCTTCTGGCCGGGCCTGTTCGTCGCCTATGTGATTCCCGGCACCGACGTCTATGCCAGCGAGGCCCTGAGGGAACTGGGCGTGCCGATCAATCTGCTGCTGGCCGCGGTACTCCTGGTGGTCACCGCGCTGGGCGTGATGTTGCAGCGCAGCGGAGCGCGCTCCCCGGCCTGAAGGGGCAGCGCCGTGGGAAGAGGGTGAGCAAGCGGCAGCCGTTTTTTCCATTCCACGGCACGCCCGGCATCTCGTTGCGGGCGTGCCGTGCGAGCTACTCGAGCGGATGGGCGGTGCGGGGCCCGGGAGATTCAGGGCTAGGCGAGCGTGCGCAGCGCTCAGATTAGGGTTGATTCAACTTGAAGATATTGATTCCGCCGCGGTTCCTGTCCGCGAGCAATCGCTGGTCGGTCAGTCCTGCGGCGAAATCCGTCAGGAACTGTGCCAGCTCCTGCAGGGGTAGCGGCTTGCTGAACAGATAGCCCTGAATAAAGTCGCAGCCCTGCTGGCGCAGGAATTCGAGCTGCGCGGGGTTCTCCACTCCTTCGGCCACCACGCGCAGGTTCAGGGTATGGGCCATGCCGATTATCGCCTGGACTATCTGTCGGTCGGCGTTTGCCTCGGGCAGGTCAAGCATGAACGAGCGATCGATTTTCAGGGTGTCCAGGGGCAGCCGCTTCAAGTACGCGAGCGAGGAGTAGCCGGTGCCGAAGTCGTCGATGGAGATGCTGACGCCGAGGTCACGGATTCGCTGCAACAGGCTCAGGGCCTGGTTGACGTTGCTCATCAGGGCGTTCTCGGTCAGCTCCAGCTCCAGTCGCTGCGCGCGCAGCCCGGAGGACTTGAGTGCCTGAGCGACCTCGTCTGGCAAGTCGTCATGGCTGAGGTTGAGGGCCGAGCAGTTCACGGCCACGCGTAGCTCATGAAGCGAGTGCCTGCTGCAGAGCATGTGCAAGTCCTGGCATGCGCGCCGCAGCACCCAGGCATCCAGGTCCGCGATGAAACCATTGGCCTCGGCGATGCCGATGAAGCGCTCGGGGCTGAGTAGCCCCAGGCGTGGATGCTGCCAGCGCACCAGCGCCTCGAGCTTGTCGATGCGGCCGCTGCCCAGGTCAAGTATCGGCTGGTAGTGGAGGAGCAGGCCAAGCTCCTTCTTGAGCGCCTGGCGCAGCTCGCCCTCCAGTTCCAGCTCCATGTTGGCCTTGTTGCGCAGGTGCTCGCTGAAGAAGTGCACGGCGTTGCGTCCGCTGCCTTTGGATTGATAGAGGGCAAGGTCCGCGTGCTTGAACAGTTCCTCACAGGTTTCGCCATCGCGAGGGTAGAGGGCGATGCCGACACTGGTCGTCATCACCATCTGCCGGTTGGCCAGGCTGATGGGCTTTTTCATGCGCGCCATGATGCGGCGTGCCAGGTTATGGGCCTCTTCGATGCGGCTGAGGCTGGCGAGTATGCAGAACTCGTCACCGCCGAAGCGCGCCACCACGTCCTGGTCCCGCAGGGTATGACGGATGCGCTCGGCCACTTCCTTGAGCAGTTGGTCCCCCGCATCGTGGCCAAGGCTGTCGTTGATCCGCTTGAAGTGATCGATATCGAGGAACACCAGGGCCAGGGCTTGCTGGCTTTCGGCATGGCTGCGCAGCTTGTCGGCGAAGATTTCATTGAACGAGCGGCGGTTGAGCAGATTGGTCAGGGGATCGTAATGGGCGACTTTCTGCAGCGATGCACGCGCCTGGCTGAGCTGGGCGAGCAGTGACTTGATCTTCAGCAGGTCATGCTCCTTGTGCTGGATCTTGCGGTCCGCCCAGGCTGCGCCGATGCCACCACCAATGGCCAGGAGGGCTATCAGCGCGATGCTCAGACCCAGTTGTCTGGCATTGCTCGGGCTCTGCAGCTGTAGTGGAGTGTCAATCGGCACCACCATCTCCAGGGCCCACATGCCGGTGAAGTGCATGGAGACGATGGCCCCGCCCATCACCAGGCTTGCCGCGATGCGCAGAAGCTGGTGCAGCAGGCCCTCGCGGCCGCGAAAGAACAGCGACAGCTGCAGAGCCGCGAGGCTGGCGACCACGGCGATGAGCAGCGATAGCGCGAACAGGCTCGGCCGGTAGTAGAGCTGTGCCTCCGAGCGCATGGCGGCCATGCCGCTGTAGTGCATCAGGCTGATGCCGAAGCCGATGCACAAAGCCGCTTGTATGCGCTGGCGCAGGGTCGGCTGCGACTCCGCCACGCTCGGCATGGCAAGCAGGGCTGCGAGCACTACTACCAGGAGTGAGAACACTGTGGTTGGCAGGTCATAATTCACGGCCACCGGAGCCTGGAAGGCCAGCATGGCAACGAAGTGCATACCCCAGATACCGCCTCCCAGGCTCAGGGCACCCACCACGCACCAGTTCCGCCGAGCCACGGCGTTATCGGCATGGCCGGCCCGCTCGGCGAAGCTGAGGGTCGCGTAACCAGCCGTGCAGGCGAGGAGGTAGGCCAATACCACCAGTTCCGGGGTGTGCTTGCAGTTCAAGAGAATCTGCGAGCCATCGGGCACCGTGGTCAGGAATCGCAAACCCAGCCAATCCATAGCAGGATACCTCTCGGACGGGGCTTAACTGTTGGGGTCTCGGGTGGAAGCGGATTACCTTGCTACACACAGGAGAGCGGTGCAGGTACTCCAGATTTCATGTTCACTCCCCGAATGCGTTGTCGAGCAAAGATTGCGATAAATGACCCGCTGGCAGCCCGTTGCCGGGGCTAGTCCTCAAAGGTGTGGGTGAACTGCTCGATGGCATCGACAACACGCTGCGCCTCGTGGCGAATCTGCAGCATCAGTTCGCCGGCTTTGTTGGCAAGTGCTACACCCTTGTCGACATTCTTCATGCTCTCCGACATTCCACTGACAGCCAGGTGAGCCAGCTCTTGGTTCTGTTGCACCACTTCGTTGATCTCGACGGTGGCCTGGCTGGTTCGCGCCGCAAGGTTGCGAACCTCATCCGCGACCACCGCAAAGCCGCGTCCCTGCTCGCCGGCACGGGCCGCCTCGATCGCCGCATTGAGGGCCAGAAGATTGGTCTGCTCGGCAATGCTGCGAATGACCTGGACGATGCTGCTGATCCGGTCGGATTGATTGCTCAGCGCCGAGATGTTTGTCGAAACGCTATTCAGCTCGCCGGCAATCGAGCGTACGACCTGAACGGTCTGCTCAACCGTGTGAGTCCCCTCGACGGCCTGCTGGTCCGTTTCGCGGGCGATGCCGAAGGCAAGCTGGGCAGCGGCCGACTCCGCTTCACGATGTTCGATCTGCGAAGTGATATCGCTGGCGAATTTGATCACGCCATAGATATTCCCCTGGGGGTCGTAGAGGGGGTTGTAGGTTGCCCTGAGCCACACGGGGCGACCATCCTTGGCGATGCGCAGAAACTTGTCGGATATGTACTCGCCCCTGTTGAGGCGCTGCCAGAACTGCCGGTATTGCTCGCTGTTGGCAAGTTCCGGAGTGCAGAAGATGCGGTGATGCTTGCCCAGTACTTCATCCAGCCTGTAGCCCATCGTGCTCAAGAAGTTGTTGTTCGCGGTCACCACCTCGCCATTGGTGGTGAGTTCAATCACGGCCATGGAGCGGCTGATGGCATTGATCATGCTCTCGTGCCGGTGTTCGGTGACCAATTGATCAGTGATGTCTGTGGCAATCTTGACCACCCTGCTGACCCGGCCATCGGCGCCGATGACCGGCATGTAGGTGGCCTCGAGCCAGATGTCGCGCCCGCCCTTACCGATCCTCCTGTAGCGACTGCTGAAGGACTCCCCCTGCGCGAGTCGGTTCCAGAACTGCTTGTATTCGAGGCTTTCGGCGTAGCTCTGGGGGCAGAACATGCGGTGATGCCTTCCCGTCAGCTCGTTGAGTTCATAGCCGACCACCGACAGGAAGAGCGGGTTGGCGTCGAGTATTTCGCCGGAGGGGGAAAACTCGATAACAGCCAGGGCCCTGCGGATGGCTGCTATCAGATGGTTGGCTTGTGCCAGTTGTGATTTGTGGCGAGTCAATTCGTCCTTGAGCCCGATCCCTAGCATAAGACGCTCCTTGGCTTAATATCCCAGTCGAGCAGTAAGGCTTTCTGACATCATTTCAGGCTAGGTCAGATTTTTATGATGGCAAGGCACAGGAGAATGCATGGATTTGCACCACTCCTTGCGGGTTCGGTTTGCCGCTCGGATCCAGTCGATCCGGGGGCCAAGCGCTTGAAAGCGCTTGGCGAATCAGCAATATCGGCCTTGCCACCGCAGGAAGGTCAAGCCGCCGGGCGCGCAGTTATCCCAGTGCCCGCAAGGTCTCGGTCATTCGAGCGGGACTGGCGGCTGTAGCTCGGCGGCAGTCATGGCGCGTCGGCCCGGCGCTGGAGTTTCGGCCGGGCGACTGAGGGGGCGGAGCTGCCGCCAATAACCCTTTCCCGGAATCCCCATCAGCCGCTGGCCAGAAAGCTCACCAGCTGCCGCGCATGGGGTGAAAGCTGTTCCCAGCCACGGATGCACAGGCGCAGTTCGCGGGTGGCCCAGGCGTCCTCCAGCGGCACGATGCGCACCGGCAGTTCCAGGGCGAAGCGGCTGGCGGCGGCC
>Ga0247725_1001026_pt1 | contig 15817 bp, 14 predicted proteins | sample OKSTACKMCFT3sol_FD_183021 | JGI IMG/M metagenome (GOLD analysis project Ga0247725, IMG submission 183021) | Subsurface sediment microbial communities from gas well in Oklahoma, United States - OK STACK MC-FT3-sol | ecosystem: Environmental > Terrestrial > Deep subsurface > Rock core/Sediment... | reverse complement strand
GGTTCTTGGTGTGGCCCCCGGGCAGGGCGGCCTTGATCTCCAGCCCCTCCTCGACGCGGAACACCGGCGGGTGGTCGAGAGTCTTGTGGTCGACCCCGTGGGCGTCGAAGAAGGCGAACAGGTCGGCTCTGGTCTTCATGCGGTCTCTCTAGACGGCCGGAGGGCCGCAGGGCTAGACCAGACGGATAAGGGGCAGGAAGCCAAGCAAAGGACCGGCATGGAACTGGAGTGCTATCCCACCGAGAACCGTCCGCCGGAGATCGTGCCGGGCCGGCCGCAGCGCGCCTGGATGGACCGGTTCGCCGAGCGCCACCCCTATCGCTGTTTGCCGCTGACCATGGCCAACACCACCGGCTGGGATATTCTCTGTCCGGTCGGGTTCTCGATGACCTGGGACGGCGGCGCGCACCAGGAGTGCATCAAGTTCCAGCCTGACCACCCCTATCCGGGCTTCACCGACTTCGTGAAGTCGCACTTCACGCGGGGGGTCGTGACCTTCCACACCGGCTATCTGTTCCGCACGCCGCCGGGCTGGTCGATGATGGCCATGGGGCCGCCCAACCACGTCAAGGACGGCATCCAGCCGCTGGCCGGCGTGATCGAAACCGACTGGCTGCCCTTTCCCTTCACGATGAACTGGATCTTCACCCGCCCCGGCACGGTGCGGTTCGAGAAGGGCGAGACCTTCTGCTTCTTGATGTTGCTGCAGGACAAGGCGATCGAGTCGTTCCAGCCGGTGATCCGCTCGATGAACTCCAACCCCGAGCTGCGCCGCCAGTACGACGTCTGGGCCGAGAAGCGCACCGAGTTCAACAACCTGATCTTCAAGCGCGACCCCGAAGCCACCAAGGAGGCCTGGCAGCGCTTCTACTTCAAGGGCGAGTACCCCGAGGAGATCCAGGCCGAGGCCCCTAGCCACCACGTCAACAAGCGCCGCCTGAAGTCGCCCAAGCTGGGGGTTTAGGCGCCGGCCTGATCCTTCCACCCGAGCGCCAAGCGCCGCCGTGACTTCGTTCGCCTTCCCCCTTAGGGTCGCGACCAAACGCACCTTGAGGGTCATGGGGGAAATCGAATGGATCGTCGGCTGACGGCGCTGGCCGCCTTGTTGCTCATGTCGGGATCGGCCTTGGCCCAGACGGCCGGGACCCAGACCACGCCGGCCGTCGCGGGCGCGGCCAAGCCCGACAAACCCGAGAAGTGGAACGTCAACGCGCCGCCGGGCGTCGCCACCCGCGAGGTGCGCATCGCCGTCGACAACGGCACCTGGATGAACGTCGACGTCTCGCGCGACGGCAAGCTGATCGCCTTCGACATGCTGGGCGACATCTATGTCATGCCGATCGCCGGCGGGACGCCGACGCGGATCGCCGAGGGTCTGGCCTATGACCAGCAGCCGCGCTTCTCGCCAGACGGCAAGCGCATCGCCTTCACCTCGGACCGCGGCGGCGGCGACAACATCTGGGTGATGAACGCCGACGGCGGCGACAAGCGCCGGGTGACCAAGGAGGACTTCCGCCTCCTGAACCAGCCCAGCTGGAGCCCGGACGGCCGCTTCATCGTCGCCAAGAAACACTTCACCACGGGCCGCTCGCTGGGCACCGGCGAGGTCTGGGTCTACCACGTCTCGGGCGGCGGCGGCGTCCAGCTGGTCAAGCGGGCCAGCGAGGCGCTGCAGAAGGAGCTGGGCGAGCCGATCTACGCGGCCGACGGCAAGAGCGTCTTCTATACCCGCAACGTCACGCCCGGGCCGATCTTCGAATACGCCCAGGACTCCAACACCGCCCTGTTCGACATCGAGCGCTACGACCTGGAGACCGGCGAGGTGACGACCGCCGTGTCCGGCCTGGGCGGGTCGGTGCGGCCGACGCCGTCGCCCGACGGCAAGAAGATCGCCTTCGTCCGCCGCGAGCGGACCAAGTCCAAGCTCTATGTGAAAGACCTGACCTCGGGCGAGGAGCGCAAGGTCTATGACGCTCTCGATCAAGACGTGCAGGAGACCTGGGCGGTCACCGGCGTCTATCCGAACATGGCCTGGACGCCCGACGGCGCCAGCGTGGTGTTCTGGGCCGGCGGCAAGATCCGACGCGTGAACGTGGCCGACGGCGCGTCCACCGTGATCCCGTTCAAGATCGACGACACTCGCGTGGTGGTCGACGCGACCCACCCGCAGATCGACGTCGCCCCCGATCGCTTCGTCACCAAGATGCCGCGCTGGGCCAGCGTCTCGCCGGACGGCAAGTCGGTGGTGTTCGAAACCCTCGGCAAGCTCTGGATCAAGTCCACGGCGGGCGGCGAGCCACGCCGACTGGTCTCGGGCGACGAGGCCGAGTTCGAGCTCTATCCGTCGTGGTCGCGCGACGGTCGCACGATCGCCTTCGTCGGCTGGACCGACGCGGGCCTGGGCCGTCTGCGCACGGTGGCCGCCAGCGGCGGCGCGGCCAAGGACGTGATCGCCCAGCCGGGCCACTATGGCGCGCCGCGTTTCTCGCCGGATGGCAAGACCATCGTGTTCGAGCGCCGGGGCGGCGGCGGCCTGACCTCGCCCCGCTGGTCGCAGGATCCGGGCGTGTACCGCGTGGCCGCCTCGGGCGGCGTCCCGGTTCGGATCTCGCGCGGCGGCGGCGACCCGCAGTTCGGCGCCGCCAACGACCGCGTGTTCATGCTGATGTCCGAGAAGGACAAGCGCCAGCTGGTCAGCACCGACCTGAACGGCCAGGCCAAGCGCGTCCACGCCAGCGGAGAGATGGTCACCGCCTACCAGGTCTCGCCCGACGGCCGGAACGTGGCGTTCCGCCAGAACTACGAGGCCTTCGTCATGCCGCTGATGCCCGGGACCCAGGAGGTTTCGGTCGATCAGAAGGGCGGCCCGCTGCCGGTGACGCGAGTCAGCGCCGAGGGCGCCGACTTCATCAACTGGTCCAAGGACGGCAAGCAGGTCCACTGGAGCATGGGGCCGACCCTGTTCACCGCCGAGACCGACGCGCTCTACGCCAACGCGCCCGCCGCCGACGGCGCGAGCAAGGACGATGGCAAGTTCAAGCCGGTCAAGACCGGCCTGTCGCTGTCGATGGAAGCGGTCGCCGACAAGCCGACCGGCGTCGTCGCCCTGACCGGCGCGCGCGTCGTCACCATGGCCGACAAGAGCGGCGGGATCATCGACAACGGCGTGATCGTCATCAAGGGCGACCGCATCGTCGCGGTGGGGCCAAAGGCCAGCACGCCCGTTCCCGCTGAGGCCAAGGTGGTCGATGTCGCGGGCAAGACCATCATCCCCGGCCTCGTCGACGCCCACGCCCATGGACCGCAGGGCGATGACGACCTGGTGCCGCAGCAGAACTGGTCGTCGATGGCCAACCTGGCCATGGGGACGACCACGATCCACGATCCGTCGTCCCGCGCCGCCGAGATCTTCGTCGCCGCCGAGCTGCAGCGCGCGGGCAAGATCCTGGCCCCGCGCACCTTCTCGACGGGCGAGGTCATCTACGGCGCCAAGGCGGCCGGCGTTTATGCCGAGATCAACAGCCTGGACGACGCCCTGGCCCATGTCCGCCGGCTCAAGGCCCAGGGCGCCCACAGCGTCAAGAACTACAACCAGCCGCGCCGCGAGCAGCGCCAGATGGTGGTCGTCGCGGCCCAGAAGGAGGGCATGGAGGTCGTGCCCGAGGGCGGGTCGCTGTACGCCATGGACGTGACCCTGGTTCAGGACGGCAACGCCACCGTCGAGCACAACCTGCCGGTGGATCGCTTCTACGACGACATCGTCAGCCTGTGGTCGCAGACCAAGACCAACTACACCCCAACCCTGGTGGTCGCCTATGGCGGCCTCGCGGGCGACCCCTACTGGCGCCAGCACATGGACGTCTGGGCCCACCCGCTGCTGTCGAAGCACGCGCCGCCGGCCCTGCTGGCGGCCCGCAACGTGCGCCGCCAGGCCGCGCCGGAAGAGGACTATGTCGACGGCGCCACCGCGCGCGAGGCCAAGAAGCTGGCCGATCGCGGCGTGCAGGTGGCCATCGGCGCGCACGGCCAGCAGGCCGGCCTCGGCGCGCACTGGGAGCTGTGGTCGTTCGTCCGCGGCGGTTGGAGCCCGGTCGAGGCCCTGGCGGCCGGCACCATCAACGCGGCCCGCTCGCTGGGCTACGCCAAGGACGTCGGGTCACTGGAGGCGGGCAAGCTGGCCGACCTGCTGGTGCTGGACGCCGATCCCACCGTCGACATCCGCAACAGCGACAAGCTGTACCGCGTGATGCTGGGCGGGCGGCTCTACGATCCGGCGACCCTGAACGAGACGGTGACCGGCAAGCGCGTCCGCCAGCCCTACTGGTGGGAGCGTTCGGGCGAGACCTGGAGCGGCGGCCAGGGCGGCGCCGATCACACCGACGACGTCGGGTAGTGAACGTCTAGGCTAAAGTCGTGTCATCCCGGCCGAAGCGCAGCGGAGCGCCGGGACCCAGGGGCCGCGCGCTCGGCGTTCACGCACTCCCGGGTCCCGGATAAGCCCTGCGGGCTTTCCGGGATGACACGGAATTATGAGCTCTGACGATAGACGACTTCGCCTTCAGCTTTCCTAAGCCGCCTTCACAGCGCCGGCGATCGACTTGACCACCTTCTTGACCAGGGCCGGGTCGTCGCCCTCGGCCATGATGCGGATCAGGGGCTCGGTGCCCGAGGCGCGGACGACGATGCGGCCCGAGCCGTTCAGCTGGGCCTCGCCATCGGCGATGGCCTCCTTGACCGTCTTGGCTTCCAGCGGCTTGCCGCCGGCGAAGCGGACGTTTTCCAGGAGCTGCGGCACCGGCTCGAACTGGCGGCTCAGCGCGCTCATCGGCTGGCCGCTCTCGACCATCACCGCCAGCACCTGCAGGGCCGCGATCAGGCCGTCGCCCGTGGTCGAGAAGTCCGACAGGATCAGGTGGCCCGACTGCTCGCCGCCGACATTGAAGCCGCCCTCGCGCATGCGCTGCATGACATAGCGGTCGCCCACGGCGGTGCGCTCCAGCGACATCCCGAGGGCGTTCAGGTGGCGCTCGAGGCCGAGGTTCGACATGACGGTGGCGACCACGCCGCCGCCCTTCAGCGCGCCGTCCTTGGCGAAGGCGCCGGCGATGATGGCCATGATCTGGTCGCCGTCGACGACCACGCCCTTCTCGTCGCAGATCACCAGGCGGTCGGCGTCGCCGTCCAGAGCGATACCGATGTCGGCGCGGTATTCGCGGACCATCTTGGCCATGGCCTCGGGATGGGTCGAGCCGCACTCCTCGTTGATGTTGGTGCCGTCCGGCGACACGCCCAGCGAGATGACCTCGGCGCCCAGCTCATAAAGGGCGGTCGGGGCGACCCTGTAGGCCGCGCCGTTGGCGCAATCGATGACGATGCGCAGGCCCGAGAGGTTGCGATGGCGCGGGAAGGTCGCCTTGACGATCTCGACATAGCGCGCCTGGGCGTCGTCGATCCGCTTGACCCGCCCCAGTTCGCGCGGAGCGGCCAGACCCTCCTGCAGGCCCTCGTCCATCAGGGCCTCGATCTTCAACTCCTGCTCGTCGGACAGCTTGTAGCCGTCGGGACCGAACAGCTTGATGCCGTTGTCGGCGAAGCTGTTGTGGCTGGCCGAGATCATGACGCCGAGGTCGGCGCGCATCGAGCGCGTCATCATGGCGACGGCCGGCGTCGGCAGCGGACCGAACAGGCGCACGTCCAGGCCGACGCTGGTCAGGCCCGCGACGAGAGCCGGCTCGATCATGTAGCCCGACAGGCGCGTGTCCTTGCCGATCACCACCAGGTGGCGGCGCTCGTCCTGCGAGCGGAACAGCTTGCCGGCCGCCAGGCCCACCCGCAAAGCGACCTCGGCCGTCATCGGGTGCTTGTTGGCCTGACCGCGGATGCCGTCGGTGCCGAAATAGGCGCGCTTGCTCATGTGATTTCGTCGTCTCTTGGCGAGCGTAAAGTCGTTGGGTCGCTCATTGCCCCAATTCTGAGCCATTCAGAAGGGATTGGCTCGCTGAAATTCGGCTCGCGAAACGATCCGAAATGCAGATTTATCAGAGCCAATCCAGGACGAGTGCTAAACGCGGCTTCGCAAAGCTAGCGCCCGCGCACGATCCGGTGACGCGTTCTACAAGGGATCATGGCCCATGTGCGGCATTATCGGCATCGTCGGCAAGCAACCGGTCGCCGACCGTCTGATCGAGAGCCTCAAGCGCCTGGAGTACCGCGGCTACGATTCGGCGGGGATCGCCGGCGTGGTCGGCGACCACATCGAGCGCCGTCGCGCCCAGGGCAAGATCAAGGCGCTGGAGGCCGTGCTGGCCGAAGAGCCGCTGAACGCCGTCACCGGAATAGGCCACACCCGCTGGGCCACCCACGGCGCGCCGAACGTCAGGAACGCCCACCCGCACACAGCGGGCCGGGTCACCCTGGTCCACAACGGCATCATCGAGAACTTCGCGGAGCTGAAGGCCGAGCTGGCCGCCGCCGGCCGCGCCTTCGAGAGCGACACCGACACCGAGGTGATCGCCCAGCTGATCGACGCCCAACTGGCGACGGGCCTGGCGCCCCTGGACGCCTTCAAGGCCACGCTGGACCGTCTGACCGGCGCCTACGCCCTGGCCGTGCTGATCGAGGGCGAGAAGGACTTGATCCTGGGCGCCCGCCGCGGCAGCCCGCTGGTGGTCGGCGAGGGCCAGGGCGAGATGTTCCTGGGCTCGGACGCCCTGGCCGTCGGCCCCTTCACCAACCGGGTGATCTATCTGGAGGAGGGCGACTACGTGACCCTCGACCATGACGGCTGCCGCATCTTCGACGCCTCGGGCGCGGAGGTGACGCGCCCCGTCCGCGTGGTGCCGACCTCGTCGGTGATGCTGGAGAAGGGCAACTATCGGCACTTCATGGAGAAAGAGATCCATGACCAGCCCGAGGGTTGCCAGCGCACGATCGCGGCCTATGTCGACACCCTGACCTCGCGCGCCTCGGTCCCCGGAGACATCGACTTCGCCAAGCTGGAGCGCATCCAGGTCGTGGCGTGCGGCACGTCCTATATCGCCGGCGTCGTCGGCAAGTACCTGATCGAGCAGTTGGCCGACCTGCCGGTCGACGTCGAGATCGCCTCGGAGTTCCGCTATCGCACCCCCGCCCTGCGGCCGGGCTCTCTGGTCGTCGCCATGTCGCAGTCGGGCGAGACGGCCGACACCTTGGCGGCCCTGCGCTACTGCAAGGCCAAGGGCATGAAGAGCGCGGTGGTGGTCAACGCCCAGGAATCGACAATGGCCCGCGAGGTCGACGTGGTCTGGCCGATCCATTGCGGTCCGGAGATCGGCGTGGCCTCGACCAAGGCCTTCACGGCCCAGGTCAGCGTGATGATCGCCCTGGCGATCGCCGCCGCCAAGGCGCGGGGGACGATCGACGCGGCCGAGGAGCAGCGCCTGGTGAAGGTGCTGCTGGAAGCCCCCCGCCTGATCGCCGAGGCCATCGGCCTGGAAGACGCCATCAAGGAAATCGCCGCCGACGTCGCCAAGGCCCGCGACGTGCTCTATCTCGGCCGCGGTCCGATGTCGGCCCTGGCCCTGGAAGGCGCGCTGAAGCTGAAGGAGATCAGCTACATCCACGCCGAGGGCTACGCCGCCGGCGAGCTGAAGCACGGGCCGATCGCCCTGGTCGACGACCAGACGCCAATCGTGATCCTGGCGCCCTACGACAGCTATTTCGAGAAGTCCGCCTCGAACATGAGCGAGGTGATGGCGCGCGGCGGCCAGGTCATCTTCATCACCGACACCGAGGGGGTGAAGCACGCGCCGGCGGGGGCCAAGGTGGTGGTCACGGCCCCGGCCTCGGACCCGCTGGTCTCGACCCTGGTCATGTCGGCCCCGATCCAGCTCCTGGCCTACCACGTCGCCGTGGTGAAGGGCGCGGACGTCGATCAGCCGCGGAACCTGGCCAAGTCGGTGACGGTGGAGTGATCTAGCCGTTCAGGCGCGAGTGCTTGCGCGAATAGCCGAAGTACACCGCGCACGCTCCCGCCACCCAGGCCGCGAACAGCGCCCAGGTGTCCAGCGGCAGGCCGATGATCAGGTAGCCGCAGAAGGCCACGCTGGCGATCGGCAGCAGCGGATAGAGCGGCACGCGGTAGCCGCGCGGCAGGTCCGGCTGGGTCCGGCGCAGGATGATCACGCCCAGCGAGACGATGGCGAAGGCGATCAGCGTGCCCATGCTGGTCAGGTTCACCAGCACGTCCAGCGGCACGAACGCCGCCAGCACGGCGATGAAGGCCGCGACGATATAGGTGTTGAGGTCCGGGCTGCGGGTCCTGGGGTGCAGGCGCTGGAAGACCTTGGGCAGCAGGCCGTCGCGGCTCATGGCGTAGAGGATCCGCGTCTGGCCGTACATGACGACGAGCGTGATCGAGAAGATCGAGACGATCGCGCCCACGCACAGCACCAGCGAGGTCCACGCCTGGCCGGTCAGGTTCCTCAGGATCACGGCGAGACCGGCTTCCTGGCCCTTGAAGGCGGTCCAGGGCTGGGCGCCGACGGCGGCCAGGGCGACCAGGATGTAGATGGCCGTGACGATCAGCAGGGACAGCACGATGCCCAGCGGCAGGGTTCGGCGCGGGTCCTTGACCTCCTCGCCCGCCGTCGAGACCGCGTCGATGCCGATGTAGGAGAAGAAGATCGACGAAGCGGCCGCGCCGACGCCGGCCACGCCCATCGGCATGAACGGCGTCAGGTTGCGGACGTGGAAGCCGCTGAAGGCGATCACGACGAAGAACAGCAGGACCAGCAGCTTCAGCACCACCAGCACGGCGTTGGCCGTCGCCGACTCCTTAACGCCGCGCAGCAGCAGCACCATGCAGGCGCCGACCAGGACGACGGCGGGCAGGTTGACCACGCCGCCCGCCCCCGGCGGCTTGGCGATCACGTCGGGCAGCCGCCAGCCGACCAGGTCGACCAGCATCTCGTTCAGGTACTGGCCCCACCCCACGGCGATCGCCGAGGCCGAGACGGCGTACTCCAAGAGAAGGCAGGCGCCGACGATGAAAGCCACGAACTCGCCCAGCGTCGCGTAGGCGTAGGAATAGGACGAGCCCGACACCGGAATGGTCGAGGCCAATTCGGCGTAGCACAGGGCGGTCAGGGCGGCGGTGATCCCGGCCAGCACGAACGAGACGATCACGGCGGGACCGGCGGCCGGCACGGCGGTGGTCAGGGCCACGAAGATGCCGGTGCCGATCGTGGCGCCGACGCCCAGCATGGTCAGCTGGAACAGGCCCATCGAGCGGTGCAACGCTTCGGGCGGATGCTCGCCTTCCACCTGGGCGACGGGCTTGCGGCGCAGAAGGTCGGCCGCGCGGAACGGGGCCATGGCGGCTCCTTCACGGAAAATCAGGCGGCGCCTATGAACGCCGCCTGTCTCGCCGTCAACCGCGCGGCTTCAGCAAATAGTCCCGCGTCAGCGGAACGGCGTCGCGCTTCTTGGCCAGCTGGATCTGGAAGACCATGTGGCCGCCGTGCCGGAAGCCCAGCTCCGCGCCCGCCAGATAGAACTCCCACATCCGTCGGAACCGTTCGTCGAACATCTGGGGGATGTCGGGATCGGCCAGGAACCGCTCGCGCCAGATGCGGCAGGTCTCGGCGTAGTGCAGCCGCAGAATCTCGATGTCGGTGATCCAAAGCCCGGCCTTCTCGATCGCCGCGACGATCTCCGAGAGGCCCGGGATATAGCCGCCGGGGAAAATGTACTTCTGGGTGAAGGCGTTGGTCGCGCCGGGCCCGTGCATCTTGCCGATCGAATGCACCAGGGCGACGCCATTCTCGTCGAGCAGGCGGGCGATGGTGTCGAAATAGGTCTGGAAGTTCGGGGCCCCGACGTGTTCGAGCATGCCGACCGAGACGATGCGGTCGAACGGTTCGTTCAAGTCGCGATAGTCGGTCAGGCGGAAGTCGATCCGATCGGAAAGGCCCGCCTTCTCCGCGCGTTCCTTCGCCAGCGCCAGCTGTTCGGTCGACAGGGTCACCCCGGTCATCCGCGCGCCGAAATCCTTGGCGAGCGTCATGGAGAGACCACCCCAGCCCGAGCCGATGTCCAGGGTCTTCATGCCCGGTTGGATCAGCAGCTTGCGGCCGATCAGCGCCTTCTTGGCTCCTTGCGCCTCCTCCAGCGTCATGTCCGGACGCTCGAAATAGGCGCACGAGTACTGCATGTCGGCGTCGAGGAAGCGCCGGTAGAGATCGTTGGACAGGTCGTAGTGGTGGGCGACGTTGCGGCGCGAGGCGACGCGGTCGTTGACCTGCTGGATCCGGCGCTTCAGGGCCTTGCGGAACCGGCTGAACGCCGAGCCGCGCTTGGGTTTGCGGCCCCCGCTCTCGCCGACGATGGTCAGCAGGTCCGAGATCGTCCCCTGCTCGAAGACGACGTCGCCTTCCATGTAGCCTTCGCCGAGGCCCAGGCTGGGATTGGCCAGGCGCCGCAGGCCCCGGCTGTTGATCCGGATGACGACGGGCGGGCCCGAGCCGTCCCCCGCCTTGACGATGCGGCCGCCCGGCAGATGCGCCGTCAGGTCGCCGGTCTTGATCATCTTCGCGAGGAGAGCTTCGATCATCCGAGCAACTTAAGCGGTCCTGGCCCCGCGACAACCTGTCGCACACGAAGGAGAGCGCATGACGATCGAAATGATCCCGATCGGGCGGGTCGAGGGCGGCCGCGACGTTCCCGAGGACGATGACTGGGGCGAGAGCCGCGCCCGGATCGTTCTGGACCCGGCGCGGTTCGACGACGAGGCGCTGATGGGCCTCGACGCCTTCAGCCACGCCGAGATCGTCTATGTCTTCGACAAGGTGACCGACGACCAGATCGTCACCGGCGCGCGCCATCCGCGCGGCAATAAGGCTTGGCCGCGCATCGGCATCTTCGCCCAGCGCGGCAAGAACCGGCCTAACCGCATCGGCGTGACGGTCTGCGAGGTCGTGACCGTCAAGGGGCTGACGCTGGAGGTGAAGGGGCTGGACGCCATCGACGGCACGCCCGTGCTCGACATCAAGCCGGTGATGAGCGGCTTCTCCCCGCGTGGAGAGGTTCGCGAGCCCGACTGGGCTCGGGAGATCATGGCGAAGTACTGGTAGATCGGCCTACATCTTCCGGATTTCAGGACAGGCGTCCGGTTCGGCGGTCCAGCTGATGCTGGCGATCTTCCAGGCGCCGTCGGTCTTGACCAGGGTGAAGACGTCCAGTCCGCAATGGATGCTCTTGCCGTTGATCGACAGCTCGTACGGCGCCGAGACGGTCGCCAGTCCGCCGCGCCGGATGATGACCGGCGACCACATCCATTCCTTGGCGCCAACGGGCGGCTTGGTCCCGAAGGTCTCCTCGAAGCCGAAGCGGCGCAGGACGGTTTCGCCGCCGGGCCGGCTAGTCAGCGACATCAGCTGGGCGTTCGGCAGCAGGGTCGCGCGCATGGCCGCGACGTCGCTCTTATCGAAGCCGTCGAAGAACGCCTGGGCGGTCGCCAGCACCGCCTTGTCCTCGGCGTCGGCGGGCGGGGGCGCGGCGGTCTGAACCGCGGCGGCGATCAGCAGGGCGAGCATGGTCTTTGATCAAGCCTCGTCGGAAAGGCGGCGCAGGAAAGCCTGGGCGGCTTCCTTGTGGCGGGGCTTCAGCGTCCGACCCAGGATCGCCATCAGGGCCGCGAACACCGCCGCGTCGTCGGTGAAGCCGATCACAGGCAGGATGTCGGGCAGGGCGTCGGTAGGCAGGACGAAATAGGCCAGGGCCGCCAGCATCATGCCCTTGGCCGCCGTGGGCGTCTCGGGATCGCGGGCGCACCACCAGACCGACAGGGCGTCGGCGGCGAACGGGACCTTGGCCGCCACCTTGCGGATCTTGGGCAGGAAGCCGCGCTCGACCCGCTCCTCGTTGACGCGCACGGTGGCGGGGACCAGCGCCTTGGCCGGGTCCAGCACGTCGTTGACGTTTACGTCGGGGGACGGTTTGGCGTCGCCGCTCATCGGTCTAAACCTCTGTTCCAAGTTCGATCCTAAACGCGAACCGATCAAACGCGAAGCTAAGGGGAAACGCCCATGAAACTCGACAACACAGTCGCCGCCGTCGTCACCGGCGGCGCTTCGGGCCTCGGCGAGGCCACCGCCCGCGCCCTGGCGGCGCAAGGCGTCAAGGTCGCCATCTTCGACATGAACGAAGCGCGCGGCGAAGAGGTCGCCAAGGAGATCGGCGGCGTCTTCTGCAAGGTCAATGTGACCAGCGACGCCGACGTCGACGCCGGCTTCGAAAAGGCCCGCGCCGCCCACGGCCAGGAGCGCATCCTGGTCAACTGCGCCGGCACCGGCAACGCGGCCAAGACCGCCAGCCGCGACAAGGCCACCGGCGAGACCAAGCACTTCCCGCTCGACGCCTTCGACCGCATCATCCAGATCAACCTGGTCGGCACGTTCCGCTGCATCGCCAAGTCGGCCAAGGGCATGCTGGACCTGGAGCCGCTGCAGGACGGCGAGCGCGGCGCGATCGTCAACACGGCGTCGGTGGCGGCCGAGGACGGCCAGATGGGCCAGGCGGCCTATTCCGCCTCGAAGGGCGGCGTCGTCGGCATGACCCTGCCGATCGCTCGCGACCTGATGGGCGAGGGCATCCGCGTCAACACCATCCTGCCGGGCATCTTCAACACCCCGCTGATGAATGGCGCGCCGGAAGCGGTAAAGGCGGGCCTGGCCGCCTCGGTGCCGTTCCCCAAGCGCCTGGGCAACCCTGAAGAGTACGCCCAGCTGGCCCTGACGATGATCACCTGCGGCTACTTCAATGGCGAGGACGTCCGCCTGGACGGCGGCATCCGCATGGCGCCGCGATAAGGCAGGCAGTTCCTCCCCCGCTAGCGGGGGAGGTGGCCCAGGGGGCCGGAGGGGGCGAGCGGGGCGCAAACCGCACTAGCCCCCTCAGTCACTCCGTGACAGCTCCCCCGCATCGCGGGGGAGCATCTTGCTTTGTCCTACTTCGGCTCCGGCCGCACGATCGTGCTGGCCAGGTTGGCCATGATCTCGCGGGCGTCGTAGGCGCGCGGGTCGCCCTGCGGCTTCTGGCCCTTGTGCATCACGATCTCGGCGCCGGCCTCGAACTTCTCGACGGTGCGGATCTGGGCGCGGTCGGCGAAGAAGGGGTCGCCCCAGAAGGGATCCCAGGTCCGCCAGCCATAGGACGGGCCATAGTAGCGCCAGGACGGGCGCCAGTAGCCGTACGGACCCCAGCCGAACGCGGGGCGGGCCAGCGGATCAGGCTCGACATAGGTGCGGGCGGTGCGGTCGGTGCGGTGATCGGCGGTCTCGAACCAGTCATAGCCCTGCTGGACGGTCAGCTCGGCCGACCGATAGAGCAGATAGCGCTCGACCGTCTCGCGCGAGGTCAGGCTGTTGCCCGCGAAGCTGACGCGATAGCGGTCGCCTTCCAGCTTCTGTTCGGAGAAGCCGCCGGTGACGGCGCCGGACGTGACTTTCGGCTGATAGGGGGTGGCGGTGGCGCAGGCCGACAAGGTCGCGGCGAGCGCCAATGTCGCGGCGATGGCGACCTTCTTCATGGACATGACTTGCTCCTTCAAGCGGAGTCCTCGGTATTGGACACAACTCTGGCCGGGCTTTGTGGTTTCGCCAAGGCGCAGTTTGCAACCGTTTTGAAATCTAGGGTGTCGGGATCACCCGCGCGAGACGATCAGGATCGCGGCGGTGATCAGCAGCACGCCGACCAGCAGGGCGAAGCCGCGCCGGAAGCCGGGCTCGTTCATGCGGCTGGACAGGGCCGCGCCGCCCAGGCCGTAGCTGGACATGCTGATCAGGTCCATGCCGATGGTCGCGCAGGCGAACATCACGAGCTGCGGGGCTAAAGGTCTTTTGATGTCCAGGAACGGCGGCAGCACGCCGGAGAAGAACAGCAGGATCTTCGGGTTGGCGATCTGGACCATGAAGCCGTCCAGGAAGGCCGAGCGCCCGGCCCGCACGGTGGCCGAGGCGTGGCTCTCGAGGTTCCTGATCCCCGCCCACAGGGACTTCAGCCCCAGCCAGACCAGATAGGCCGCTCCACCCAGGGCCAGCACGTGGAAGGCCTTGGGGAAGGCGATGATCAGGGCGCCGAGGCCCAGGGCCGAGCCGGTGAACCAGACCAGGGTGGCGGCGTTCATGCCGACCACGCCCAACAGGGCCGCGCCCTTGCCGCGCTCCATGCCGGTGGCGATGGCGAACAGGTTGGCCGGGCCGGGCGTGATGGCCATGACGAACATGGCGACCAGGAAGGCGCCGTAGCGGGCGGGATCGACGGGCAGGTGGTCCATGGCGCGGATATAGGCCGCCGCGCCATGTCGATCCAAGCGCGCTCTATGCGCCGATCGTGACGTAGACCCAGATCGCCCGGCCCAGGGCGCCGAACACCAGCACCGCCGTCGCCAGCGCCTGGATGACGAAGCCCAGCTCGCGCTTCTTCGGGTCGGCGGCGTAGCCGAGGGCGTAGACGATCCGGCCGATCATCCAGACGACGCCGAGGGTGGCGGCGACAAGGTCGTTCCAGTAGATGGCGAACAGCCACAGAGCCGGCAGGTAGATGACCAGCCACTCGACCGTGTTGGCCTGGACGCGGATGTGGCGCTCCAGTTCGGGATCGCCAGTCATGGCTGGGGCGTCGATGCCGGTCCGCCGCCGCGCGCCGGGGATTCGCAGGATCATCCAGACATAGACCAGCAGGGACAGCAGGGTGACGATCGCCACCAAGGCGTGGGACTGATGCATGGTTCGGGTTCCTCCCCGCGGCTTCGCGCCGCTACGCAGCGACACTATTCGTATTCGCCCTGAGTTTGCACGCGGCGATCAAAGGCCTATCAGACGCGCGCACGCCGGGAACCCGGCCGGGTTTCGTTCGCTCCTAGGACTGAACGATCCCCTTCGCGGAGGCTTCGTAAAGCCATGCATGTGGACTCCACGGCGATCCAAGCGATCGACTACTCCCCCGAGCACGGCAAGCTGTTCGTCACCTTTCAGGATGGCGACGAATACGTCTATGTCGGCGTCCCCGAGCGCGTCAGCCGGGCGTTCTTCCGCGCGCCGTCCAAGGGGCGGTTCTTCCAGCGGATGATCCGGGACCGGTATCCGTACAATCGGGTTTAACGCGCCAATCTCCCCTCCCCTCTCCCCCTTGCGGGAGAGGGTGGCCCGCGAAGCGGGTCGGGTGAGGGATTGCGGGGAAGATCAGCCGCGACCGCGAGAGACTGGGTGGCGGCCGACAGGACTATCAACCCCTCATCCGGCCCTTCGGGCCACCTTCTCCCGCAAGGGGAGAAGGACAAGAAAAAGGCGCCGCGAGGTTTCCCCCGCGACGCCCTTTGATCGTCTCGCTCTAAACCCGCCCTAGCCGCGCTTGTCGCGCTTGGCCAGGACCCGCAGGCGCAGGGCGTTCAGCTTGATGAAGCCGCCGGCGTCGCGGTGGTCGTAGGCGACCTTGCCTTCCTCGAACGTGACCAGGTCCTGGTCGTACAGCGAGTAGGGGCTGGTGCGGCCGATGACCGTGACGTTGCCCTTGTAGAGCTTCACGCGCACCTGGCCCGAGACCTTGGTCTGGCTGTAGTCGATGGCGGCCTGCAGCATCTCGCGCTCGGGCGAGAACCAGAAGCCGTTGTAGACCAAGCTGGCGTACTTCGGCATCAGCTCGTCCTTCAGGTGCATCGCGCCGCGGTCCAGCGTGATGCTCTCGATGCCGCGGTGGGCGGCCAGCAGGATCGTGCCGCCGGGGGTCTCGTAGACGCCGCGCGACTTCATGCCGACGAAGCGGTTCTCGACCAGGTCCA
>Ga0247725_1001024_pt1 | contig 15828 bp, 20 predicted proteins | sample OKSTACKMCFT3sol_FD_183021 | JGI IMG/M metagenome (GOLD analysis project Ga0247725, IMG submission 183021) | Subsurface sediment microbial communities from gas well in Oklahoma, United States - OK STACK MC-FT3-sol | ecosystem: Environmental > Terrestrial > Deep subsurface > Rock core/Sediment... | reverse complement strand
GAGAGCAGGGCGAAGATCTCGTTGGCCCGCGCGGTTGGCTCCATGCTGCGGCCGGTGCGTACGAACAGCGGATCGTCGAACAGGCTGCGCAGGCGGGCGAGGGCGGCGCTGATGGCCGGTTGGCCGAGGAACAGCTTTTCCGCCGCGCGGGTCACGCTGCGCTCGTGCATCAGCGTCTCGAACACGATCAGCAGGTTCAGGTCGACACGGCGCAGGTCGTTGCGGTTCATCGCGCTCATCCATGTTGGGTGTGTGAAAGGTGCGGCCGTGGCAAGATAACGTCAAGCCCGTAGCCGTGCCTTGTGCCGGTTGCATGAAGTGGGGCACCGATCATCCACATTTATGGTGACTATCGATGTGGGCGGGTGGTGCCACCGGAAAAGCCCATATAGAGTCCGGGGCCATAGAGTCCACGGCGAGGTGTGTGATGTCCCGCATGATCCGTTTCCACCAGTTCGGCGATGCCAGCGTGCTGCGTCTGGAGGAGTTGCCGACCCCGCAACCTGGCCATGGCGAGGTGCTGGTGCGCACCCAGGCGCTCGGCGTCGGCTGGCGCGACGTGCTGTGGCGGCAGAACCTGGCGCCCGATCAGGCCGCGCAGCTACCCGCCGGGGTCGGCTTCGAGCTGGCCGGTGTGGTAGAGGCCGTCGGTCCCGGCGTCGAGGACCTCGCCCCGGGCATGGCCGTAGCCAGTTTCCCCTCCTTCAGCCCGAACCAGTATCCGGCCTGGGGCGATCTGGTGCTGATGCCGCGCCGCGCCCTGGCACGCTATCCCGATGTGCTCACTGCGGCCGAGGCCGCCGTGCACTACACCCCTTACATGCTGGCGTACTTTGCCCTGGTCGAGCTGGCCGATGTGCAGCCGGGCCAGCGCGTGCTGATCACCGAAGCGGCCCACTGTCTGGCGCCGCAGGCGGTGCAGATGGCTAAGGCGCTAGGCGCCGTGGTCATCGCAGCCACCAGCGAGGGCGATACCCGTGCCTACCTGCGTGAACTGGGCGCCGACAAGGTGATCGACACTGAGGAGCAGGACCTGGTGCTGGAGGTGGAGCGCTTCACCGATGGCAAAGGCGTCGAGGTGGTGCTGGACCAGTGCGCCGGGCCGCAGATGAAGCTGCTTGGCGATGTCGCGGCCACCCGCGGCAAGCTGATTCTCTATGGCGTCAACGGCGGCAACGACGCGGCGTTCCCGGCCTGCGCGGCGTTCAAGAAGCACCTGCAGTTCTTCCGCCACTGCGTGCTGGACTTCACCGGCCAGCCCGAGCTCGGCCTGGAGCGGGACGAGGAAGCGGTGCAGCGTGCCTTGCAGCGGATCAACCAGATGACCGCCGACCGCCTGCTCAAGCCGAGCATCGCCAAGAGCTTTGCCTTCGAGGATTTCATCGAGGCCAACCGCTTCATGGAAACCTGCCCGGCCGGCGGGCGAGTGGTGATGACCCTCGAGTCCTGAGGGTTCGCTAGCGATGACAGAGCGCCGCCTTCGGGCGGCGTTTTCGTTTGCTGGTGGGTTCGGCCGAGAGTTGGGTTAACCGTCTAGTTCAGGCGGAAATTACCGAACTGCCAAGGGTCGTCCGCATCGAGAGCCTCGGTGAATGACGCATGGTCTCCCGTCAGGGGTGTCCAGTCGCTGTAAACGCCAACGAGTTCGCCCAGGTAGGGCCGGCAGCGCCGCAGTATCGGCTGATGGGGCAGCTCGTCCGGTTCGAGGATCCCGCATTGCGGGTTTTCCATCGCCCAGATCACTCCAGCCATGGCGGCGCTCGCCACTTGCAGGCTGGTGGCATTGTTGTCGGGGCAGAGGGTGCGTGCCTGCCGCAGCGACAGCCGGGAACCGTACCAGTAGGTGCCGCGCGTATGACCCATGAGCAGTACGCCGAGCGCATCCTCGCCCTCGACCAGCTCATCGCGCAGCAGGCGCCGGTTCGATTGCGGTCTCCAGTTGCAGCCCGCCAACTCGTGGAGGGAGAGCAGGGCGGCATCGCAGGGATGGTAGACATAGGCGACGGTCGGTCGGTAGTCCGGGGCCTCGGGGGCGCCCAGGGTGAAGTAGTCGGCGATGGAGATGGACTCGGCGTGGGTGATCAGGAACCCCAGTTGGGTGCCAGCCAGCGGCGTCCAGCTGCGCAGCCGGGTAGCCGCGCCCGGGTGCGCCAGGTAGATGGCTGCGTGGCTGCCACCCGGATGGCGTCGACCATCCTCGGGGAAGTGCCGCTCATGGCTGCCCCAGCCCAGTTCCGCCGGCTGACAGGCCTCGCTGATGAGGCCTGGGGCCGACCAGGTATTGGCGAATTCGTCGACACGCTTTGGCTCAAGGCAGTACTGCGTGTCGCGCTCGGCGATGTGGATGCTGCGCACCCCCAGGTCACGGGCCAGGCGAGCCCAGTCCTCGCGGCAGATCGGTAGCGGGCGTTGCAGGCCCAGGTCATTGGCCAGCTCCAACAGCGCCTGCTTCAACAGGTGTGAGATCAGCCCCGGATTGGCGCCATGGGTCAGTAGCGCCGTGGGTCCCGGGCCCAGTTCGCGACGCAGCGCGAGCATGCTCTCGCGCAGGGCATAGTTGGTGCGACTGGCCAGAGGCAGCGCCGGGTCGTCGTAGCCACCGGGCCAGGGCTCGGTGCAGGTGTCCAGATAGAGCGCACCGAGTTCACGACAGAGCCGGATCAGCGCTTCGCTGGAAACCGCCACCGACAGGTTGAGAAGAAAGTCGCCGGGGCCCAGATGGGGAGTGAGCTGCTCGCGATAGTTGGCGCTGGTCAGCGCCACCGGCAGCATGGCGATGCCGTGGTCCTGGATGAGCCGCTGGCCAGCCACATCCGGCGAGATGATCAGCATGCGCTGGGGGGCGAAGTCGATGTGCCGCAGCAGCAATGGCAGAATCGCCTGACCGATGCAGCCGAAACCGATCAGCACCAGGCGTCCGTCGAAGCGGATTGGTTCATCCATGGCTGTCCCAATAGCAGTACGGTGTTTCTACGAGTACAGCTCATAATCGGCCGAAAACCGTCACAATGCGTGGTGGAATCTCTCGCAATGTAGTGGCTCAGCTCAAAGTCATAGATTCGCATAATGGGCACGGATTCATGGTGAGTGCCGTCCGGACAATCCCTTGCCGGGCGGCATTCATCCATAATCCGCATTATGCGCAAGCCCGTTTCCCTCCTGATCCCGCCCCACCTTATCGCTGAATCACGCCTCTATGCCCCTGGCAGGCCCGATACAGACGCTGTTTGCCATGTCCTGCAGGACTACCCCCGCCTTGTTGGCGAACTCCGCCAGCTGCGCCGCCAGCTCGATGACTTCAACCGAGAATCCGCCGACTTCGACCAGCGTCTAGCGGCCCTGCAAGCCGCCTGTGCGTCGATTCTCGAACTCTGAGCCCTGACCCACTCCCTACTGTTCGCCCCGCGCGTAGCGCGCCTGTGGAGCGAATGGCGGAACATCGCCCAACGGGCGACGGGTAGCCGGAAGGCGCAGGGCGGCAGCCCTGTTCGAGCACCTGGAGCGAAGGCGGAAGGGCGCAGAGCTTTTAAGGCAGGCCCACGGGAGCGGGGGTAGGCCGGAAGGCCGCAGGGGTTCACCCCTGTTCGAAGCTAGCCGACGTAGGTCGGCGTCAGCGGAGAGGGTTGTAGGGTGGAACCCTACGACTTTGCTTGCCGGCAGGTGAACTTGAGTTCTTCGACTGGCTGTGGCGCCGCTTCCTTTACCGACGCCAGTACGCTCATGCCTGAGCTCATGCACTGCTCGAAACTGTCGAAGTGCGCTATCGCCCTTTCATTGCTGTGGACGATCAACACCAGCAGCCAGATTTTCATGCTCCCTCTCCCTGGTCGCGTAGCGGGCAGGGTCCACCATCTCTAATGGTGGACTCTTGTCTCATGATGAGACTTTTCGGGTTACTTCAGCACCTCCTGCTCGTATCCGAATAGGACGCCTTTCACTGCGATACGGGCTTGGTGCCGGAGCGTTTCTGGTAGTGCTTCGAACCTTCTCAAGATCGGCGCCATGTCCTCACAGACCGTCCGCTCTTGCTCGTCGAGTAGTAGCTCGTCTGTTGTTACGCCGAGTGCTTTCGCCAGCTTCACGATTGTGTCGCCGGTAGGGTCAGATCGTCCGTTTTCGTAGGCGGTCAAGCTCGACTTGCTGATTTCAGCAGCTTCCCACACTTCCCGCTGGGTGAGCTTCTTCGCCTCCCTGATTTGTTTCAGGTTGGTCCCGATGATCATCAGTCTTTCCTGGCTGCTTTCTGTCATGGCTGCATCCTAGGCGCTGTGCATTCATCCAGTATCGGCATGCCGATACAAAAGGTGTTGCGTAGTGGCACTTTCAAGGTCTAGTATTCCGTCCCATTGGTATCGGTATCCCGATATTGACAGGGATTTCTTCAATGCTCGACAAATTGCACCTATTCGTACCTTTTCGCCTGGAGCACATCACACTCCTTGGCGTTGATGGTCGTGCTGATCCGGTGCACTACGTCGATATCAACGGTCTCGGTGTTCCGCTACAAGGTCAGGTTCAGCAGCGCGAAGACGGTGGCTATGACGCCGAGCATCTTCGCCATGCCTGGGAGTCGCTCTCCACCGGCTTTACGCCTCTGGCGTTCAAGGTGTTCCACGAGTCACTAGGCAAGCGCCTGATGCCCGGTGTTGAGATCAAGGCTAGTCCCGCCAAGTTGCTCCAGGGTCATAACGTCTTCGGCCCGACCTGCATCCAGAAGGGCGCCGAGGTGATGCTCAAGTGGTTGGCCGGCAGCTATCCCAAGCTGTTCGCCATGCTCGATGTGCGCCAGGCCCAGGTCTACGACTTCGACTGCACCTACAGCGCCCGCCTGCCTAATGAGCGCACCGCCCAGCAGGTCATCGACGCCCTTCGCGGCACATCCAACGGGCAGACCAAGAATCGCGGCGACAGCTTCCAGACCACGGCTTATTGGGGCTCCAAGGATTCGCGTCTGAAGAAGCTCAAGGCGTACCTGAAGCACCCCGAGTTCCTGCTCCAGCTCGAAGAAGCCAAGCGGGCAGGGCGGGGCGACCTCTCTGCCGCTCGTACCGCCAAGGTACTCAGCAATCCCAACCTCCAGGAGTGGGCGAAAAACCTCCTCCGGTTTGAAGCCACGGTGATGCACCGCTGGCTTGAGCGTCGTGGCGTTTCGTCACGGCTTGTTGACCTGATCGCACACCAGCAGAAGCTCCAGGAGGAGGGGCGCTGTTTCATCCAGGAATGCTGGCAGGCGGTCACGGCTCCGATTTTTGCGGCCTTTGAAGGTATGACCATGAAGCAGATAGACGACGAAAAAGTGCTGGCCGCACTGACCGATCGACACATGAAGTACGACCGGAAAGGCCAGCCGAACGACAGCCACGCACGCAATCTGTTCCGCACCTACCGGTCTATCAAGGATTACGGCTGGGAAGAAACCATGCAGTCCATGTCTCGGGCGACCTTCTATCGCCACGTCACTGAGATTTGCGAGGCCGGCCTCTCGAAAGCGGCCTTGCAGAAGCTGCACGAAGTTGATCGCGGCAACGTGGTGCCTCTGTTGCGCTTCGTCTCGGTCGATTTCTCGGCCCAGCGTCCGCACTGGTACGTCGAGCCCTCGGTGGAGGCTGCCTGATGAAGCCTCGCGCCTTGGTCGCTTGCGAGTACTCTGGACGTGTGCGTGATGCACTCTCTCTGGCCGGTTTCGATGCTTGGTCGGTCGATCTTCTGCCCACCGAACGCCCCGGGCAGCACCTTCAATGCGACGTCCTAGAAGTGCTCGATCAGGGATGGGATCTGCTGATTGCGCATCCGCCTTGCACCGATCTTGCCACCTCTGGGGCCCGTTGGTTCCCCGAGAAGATTGCCGACGGTCGTCAGGCTCGCGCTCTGGATTTTGTCCGTACTTTGCTAGCCGCTCCTATCCGCTTCAAGGCTATCGAAAACCCCAAGTCGGTGATTAGCCGCTTCATCCGTCCTGCCGACCAGATTATTCAGCCTTGGATGTTCGGCCACGGTGAGACCAAGGAAACCCACTTCTGGGTCCAGAACCTTCCTTTCCTCATTCCGACCCACGTTGTCGAGGGCAGGGCGCCTGTCGTTCATCACATGGCACCCGGCCCTGATCGTTGGAAGCAACGCTCTCGCACCTATCAGGGCATCGCTGATGCTATCGGCCATCAGTGGGGTGGCCATGTCATCCGCGCTCTCCGTTACGGCTTCGCCGATGTCTTGTCGGTTGATTTCCAGCTGCCACTTTTCCCGATTTCCCAACCGGGCCAGCCGGCCCAACGTCCCCCCCGAGAGGTTTAAACCATGCTGCTGCTCACCGGTCTGTGCCACGGCTACAAAGCCAATCAACGCACCGTAGGTGCCAACCAATTCACCGATCACTTGGTACTGGTCGAGGTACAGGACACCAATCAGTTCGGTATCCCCGAGACCAAGACGATCGGTATCAAGCTCTCCAAGGCCGACATTGAGGGCGGGCTCCAGCACGTCTACGACGGCTACAAGGGCAAGCCCATCAGCGTGCCCGTCCGCGTCTCCCCGTGGGCCTCCAAGGCCGGTAATGCTGGCTTCGATTACTGGCTGTCGGGCGACCGCCGCCCGGTTGCTATGCAGATCAAGCCGCCTGTATCGGCTTCGAGCTAAGGGGAGGGCAGAGCATGGCCACCCCTGATTTCCATCAAGAACGCCAACGCTTGCTGTGTTTGATGAAGTCCTCGCCGGATCACTACGAGCTGGCGTTTGCCAGTGCTGAGCATGCCGGCTACCTGCGCGGCCTGCGTGATTCCGGCGTGATCGGTGGCGCTGCTCACGAACTTTATGCGGCAGAAGCTGAACAGGTCGTTCAAACGGCCATGGTTCGCCTCTGTTCCGCCCTGGATGAACAGGCCGCCTGATGGCCTCCCTGATCGCGTGTGAAGGCACCTGGCAGCAGTCCCCCGAGGGCTACCTGCTCTGTGCCGGCACGCTCCAGATAGTCCCTGACCAGGGGCTTACAACTGAGGAGGCTGTCGCCCTCAAGGATGCTGCTCTCGGCATCTTCGTGGTCGTTTTCTGCTTCCTCGCTCTCAAGAAAGTAGCAACCATGAGGTAACACCCATGCAAAACCTGCAGAACCTGAAGCGTTCCATCGGTGCCGCCGCTGCTGGCGGCGTTCTCTCCATCCAGCAGGCTCATGCCGCCCTGGATACCTCGGTCACCACCGCCATCAGCGAAGGCAAGACTGACGCCCTCGCCCTGGGCGCCCTGGTGATCGCCGTCATCATCGGTATCGCCGCCCTGAAGTGGCTCCGCAAGGCCCTGTAAGGGGTACCGCTCCAACTGCCCCGGTCCGCCGGGGCTTTTCATTTCGAGGGCTGCAAAATGGGGATCGATCCCGATGCGTATTATCTGGTCATTGCTACTCTTGCCTTTTGTTTACTTCTCTTCGGGCGTCTCTGAAGCTTTCGCTGACGTTCAATGGCAAGACAAAATAGGCGGCTTACATTCTGCTCCCGCTTCTGCATGCCTTGCCTCAAAAACCGCTCTTCACCAGGGCACATTTCGCTCTGACAATATGGGCATTGTTAAAGACTTCAATCGCTGGCGTGCTACTTGTTCTTGGACCCATGGCACAGGGTCCGCTTTCAACATCTGGACTACTGGTTCCTGCGATTCAGGCAAGACATTTAATCTAACAACCGGTACATGCAAGTTCGAAGATCCACTTAATTGCGCTGCTAAAGCTGGCCAATCAACCAACTGGCGCGCCGAATATGATTCTCTTGAGGCTTACGATCAGAACCCTATTCGTTGCACAACTAGCCAAGGTGGCTGTGCCGTCGATGTTTGCGAATCCGGCACTCACGAATGTCAGGTTGAAGGTCGCACAGGTAAATTCGTCTGCGTTGGTAAAGGTGGTAAGTACACTGGCGATCCTCAGGCCGCTACAACTGGCCCTAGCGTCGATGGCTGTGAGGGTCTGGCTTGTGAGTCCAAGCCCCCGCAAGAGTCAAGCTCCGATAAGAACTGCACTCCGCCCACAACTACAAATGGCGTAACCACTCATACCTGCGTAAGTGAAAGTAATACCAACCAGTTCGCCGACTCCAACTGCGCTGTTGGTTCAGTAAATGGCGTTCAAGGTCTTCACTGCACTTCTCCTGATTACGTTCCGGAGTCCAATGACAAGACCAAGACCGACAAGATCACTGAATCAAACAATCCTGACGGCGGCAAAACAACGACAACTGAAAGTAAGACCGATCAGACCAAGTGCAAAGCTGGTAACTGCTCTTCTTCCTCGACTACTACTAACACCACCACTACAACCAACGGCAACGGTCAAACAACTGGCGAATCTTCGACTTGCTCCGGTGATCGCTGCGACGACCCCTCAACTCCTGGTCGTGATGAATCCGAAGAAGAACCCGAGGAAGAAGACGAACCTGTTGAACGCACTGCATCCGGTGACGCTTGCAGTGCCAGCCTCAGTTGCGAGGGCGATGCCATCGACTGCGCCATCCTCCGCCAGCAAAAGGCCATGCGCTGCTCCCTCGACTGGGACACCCAGAAGGGTGCTGTCATTGCTGAAGCTGGCCGCTCTGAGTACCAGCTACAGACCGATGAAATCGACGCTTCCTCGCTTTTCTCTGGTCCTTCGGCTGGCCGCTGGCTTTCCGCTTCTTGCCCTGCTGATCGCTCGATCTACCTGACCTTGACGGACTCTTCGATCACGTTCTCCTGGTCCTTCGTCTGCCAGTACGCCAGCGCCCTCGGGAACCTGCTCGTCGCCCTGTCTTCCCTGTTCTTCGCGGTCTACGTCGGCCGCGCCTTCGGAGGTGACTGATATGCCTGCGATCTTCCTGTTCCTTAGCACCATCATCGGCCCGCTCGCCGCCAAGCTCCTGACCTCGCTCGGCATCGGTGCCGTGACCTATGTCGGCATTACTGCCGTGCTATCTACCGCCCGCAGCTATCTGCTTGCAAACGTCACCGGCATGCCTGCCGACGTCCTCGCTTTGTTCGGCCTCATCAAGCTGGATATCGCCATCAACATCATGCTTTCCGCTGTCACTGCTCGCGCCGTTCTTTCTGGCGTCAACGCCAGTACCGGCAAGAAAACCGGCCTTGGGTCGGTAGGGGGCTGATGCCATGCTCGTCATTCGTACCGGCTTCCAGGGTCACAGCAAGACCCTCAACAGCATCAAGGAAATCGACGAGAAGGCGCACAAGGAAGGCCGGACGGTCTACTACTGCAACGTCACGGGCTTCAAGCCCGACCATCCGGCCATCAAGGCCTGCTGGGTCGAGTTCGACCATCCCGAGACCTGGTTTGACCTGCCGGCTAACGCGATCATCGTGATCGATGAGGCTCAGACCTGGTTTCGAGTTCGTCCCCAGGGCTCCAAGGTTCCTGCCTACGCCACTCGCTTGGAGATCATGCGCAAGGACGGCCACGAGCTCCACCTCATCACCCAAAGCCCCAAGTTCATCGACGCTCATATGCGTGGTCTTTGCTCGATGCACATCCACTACCACCGCCCGAACAATGGCCCCTGGGTCAAGCGCTGGGTTTTTCAGAAAGTTCAGATCGACGCCAATGAGCGCCTTTCCTACCCTGACGGCGAGTCGTCCCGCATCCCCATCGACAAGACCTATTTCGGCTGTTACGAGTCGGTGAAGGAGGGGACCGAGCATCACTTCAAGTTCCGCCTCCCGAAAGCAGCGCTCGTCCTGGGCGTTGCTGCGTTGTTCATTGGAGGCGTCGGTTTCTACCTCTACAGTCGCTTGAGCGGCTTTTCTGAGGCTTCCGAACCCGTTGCCGCAGAATCTCCCCAGCAAGCCCCCCAGGCTGCTCCTGAGGCCGTTCCTGTGGCATCTGCTGGCCCGGTTCATCTCAGCACAGAGCAGTACATCGCCGAGCGCACTCCGCGTATCCCTGGCGTTCCTTCGTCGGCCCCGATCTACGACGAACTGACTAAGCCTGTCACGTTCCCAAGGCCCAGCTGCTACGCCACCAAGTCGGAGGAGATCATCGCTTCCAAGCGTAAGCAGCTGAAGCTCGGCAACCGCCGCGGGCGTCTGCATGGCTGCGCCTGTTTGAGCCAGCAGGGCTCGCGCATGGACGTTCCTTTCGAGGCCTGCATGGACATGGTCGAGAATGGCTACTTTGACGACACCAAGCCTGACCGTCAGCTAAGCGCCGGGGGCGGGCCAGACGCGCCACGCGCGGCTGGTACGCCTACGGCAGCGCCTGCCGGCCAGACTGTCGCCGTCAATCAGCCTTCGAGACAGCCTCTGGCCGTTGGATGTGGGTGACTCTTAAATATTGTAATTATCCTATCTTATTGATTTTTTTATTAAAAAACCATATGTGTCTTTTATAGATTGTAAAAAACAACCTAGAATTTATTTTTTTACATTTTTCAAAGGCCAGCTACGCTCATAACGAACTGTGATCTATCGAAGGATTCAGGGAGGGCGCATGGGGCAAATATTGCTGCGGGAGGGCTTGGTTGTCGTCGCGAGGGGGCATGTTGCAACAGTTAATAAATGTCTTCCCAACTTGACGGTCGAGGTTGTCCTAAAAAAAAGCAGTGAAAAGTTAGTTGTCGACATTGACGAAATTGAGCATTTGCCTTCAAGGGATGAGGATAATATTAATCTGCTTCAAGTTGAGTCGCTATCAAGCGAGTCGGTAGTGCCCCTGGAGGAGTTGCAGGCCGCTCAGTCACAGTTCGACTTAATAAAGAGATACTTGGCAAAAGAACTCAACTTGGCTCAGGCGCTAGAGCAAGCAGGCGTCTCAAATGGTACCTTTTATAGAAACATTAAGTTTTATGATGAGGAAATTGGTCCAGCGTCTCTGCTAAGGATGAAGAGAGGGAATAAGAAAGGCTCAAGAAGACTCATTAAAGATGTCGATGACGTAATAAAGCAGGCAATCAAAGAGGCGTACATAGGAAAGTCGGCAACCATAGCTGCGGTTTTTCGCAAGGCGGAAGAGTTATCCATTAGGCTTGGTTTAAAGCCACCTTCTCGATCGGCAATATCTGCACGGCTCAAAGATATACCTGAGAAAGAGCGTCATCTGAGAAAGCATGGGCATGAGGCGACGAGTCAAAAATATGCAGCAAGACCAGGTAAAAAGGAAATTCATCTGCCGCTTGAATGGGTGCAGATGGATCATACCAGAGTAGATCTGATATTGGTCGATCAAATTACACGCCGACCAATAGGCAGGCCCTGGTTAACTGTCCTCATTGATGTCAAGACCAGGGTTATTCTTGGTTATTATCTAAGTCTATACCCGCCATCTAGCCTCTCTGTTGCCTGTGCTGTAGCGCATGCCGCACTTCCTAAAAATCAATTCCTTAAAAGACTGGGAGTGAGCGCAGGTCTACATCCATATTATGGGGTTCCAAAACTCTTGCACATGGATAACGCAAGTGAGTTCAAGACCGTTAAATTTCAGCGTGCATGTGTGCTACACAAAATTGGCTTGAAATGGCGACCAATTGGGGCAAAGCATTATGGAGGTCATGTTGAGCGTTTGATCGGCACACTGATGACCGATTATGTGCACTTCTTGCCCGGTACTACTCACTCCAATCCTGTTAGTCGCAGAGGTTATGATAGTGAGAAAAATTCTGCACTGACCTTCAAGGAGTTTTGCCAATGGTTTGCAGGGCAGGTCGCTATTTATCATGGGCGTAAGCATAAAGGGCTGGGCCGCTCTCCTGCGGCGGAGTGGAAGTCGCATTTTGTTGATTCCGAAAACAACGTTACTCATCCTCCGATAATTTCCGATCCGTGGACGTTTCGCCTTGACTTCATGCCGGAGATGAGTCGGAAAATCCACCCCCAAGGCGTGACTCTAAATGGTAAATGGTACTGGAGTCCTGGATTAACTCCCCATATAGGTAGAGAGAGAGTGGTCATTAAGTACGATCCGCACTCAATGGCGACAATATGGGCAAGGTTGGATGGAGGATATATTCCGCTGTACTTTTCTGATGTGACGACCAGTGACTTTGCATATGAGGAACACAGGGCGCTATTGAAGTTTAGGCGAAAAGAAGGCGTCACACCAGATGGAGCATTGGAAGATCATGCTTTGATAGATGTGATAAAAGAAAATGCGCAGATAGTGAAGGGAGCGATAACGAAGACAAAGCGAGCGAGAAAAATAATTGCTGCCAAATTCGAGCATGAGACCAGCACGTGGATCGCTGACGAGACTATATCGGCGACTGCTCCAGATAGGTCAGATGTAGAAATCAAAAAACCTGACTACTCGAAAAAGGCGACGCCCTATTCTAGGAGGTCTTGATGAGTTCTTATGAGCACTTAACGGAGAGCGCTAGGGAATTGGCATGTTCATCTGACGACATGCGGTTGGCCGCTATACAGCGAGATAGTTTTTACATTGACCACCCTCAATCAAATAGCATTTTAAAGATGGTTGAAAATGTACTGGCCGTTCCTAGAAGAATGCAGGCGCCGTGTATGATTGTAACCGGTGCTCCTGGCGCCGGTAAAAGCTCAATCATTCAGCAGATAAGGAATTCTGAAGCACTCTCTAACCAAATTGTCTTTCTAGACATGGTTGCGAACCCATTTAATCTAAAATTTGGTGAGTTGCTTGTTTCGGCACTAGGCCTGCCTCATGGGCTGATTAAGTTCGGACACCCCAGAAAAGCCACGCTTCCGGCGGAGCTAGCCGAAGTGATAAAATTGAGAAAAATAAAGGCTCTGATTATAGATGAACTGCACGAGTCAATGCTGGTGGCGAGGCCAGAGCAACTTAAAAATTTGTCCATTCTGAAGTCGCTATCCAATAATACTTATGGATTATCAATAATAGGTTTCGGTATTGATCTCGCTAGGAACGCTTTGAGTATGGATGAACAGTTCTCTAGGCGATTTTATAGCGTCCAGATTGATGACTGGAGAGAAAGCGAGTCTTTTAGATCGTTTCTGGCGGGGGTTGAGCAAAATCTACCATTAAGAAGGCCGTCAAACCTTGATGGTGCTGAGGTTATTGGGTTTCTTTTAGAGAATACCAGTGGGCGAATGGACTCTATTATGAACTCAATTAAATCTGCTGCATGCTACGCAGTAAAGTCGGGAGAGGAACGCATCACCATAGGCTCTTTGGTAAAAGCCATTTCGACGCCGTGGAGTTACTAATGCGCCTCCTAAATTTATGCCCCGCCAGCGTGGACGAGTGCTTTTCATCCTGGATATATAGATGCATGATAAAGTTTCCTTGGGTGAAGTTCTCATTGGAAGGAGTCAGTGTAAAGGGTGAGTGTGATAGGCATGGTGAATTAGTTTATGAGGATCCGGATTTTGACATTGGCTCTAGCTATGTCCAGGATGTTATATCAAGGTTGAATCTCGCTGAGGATGACTATTTGCGATTCTTTGATAAGAAGCCTGGCAAGCTCTTGTCATGGCAAAGCCGTCGATTTTACTGTCAAGATTGTATAATAGATGACATTAAAAATAATATTCTTCCATGTTGGCGGCGGAGCTGGTGCAGTGCCGTTTGCGTATTCTGTTCGTTCCATGAGAAAAAGTTGTCGAGTATTAGGTTTAACTGTGATCCTATTGGTAGAGGTTGGCGAGCATTCTCTGAGTTTTCGCAATACCCCTACCATCAATATCAAGGTACTAGAAACTATAATCTGTGGGAGAGCGAGAGTCTGCAGGAAGCTCTTTATGATCTTGCAATCCAAGTATTTGAGTGGTACGGCTCTAGCGAAGAGGCGAGGGTGGATAGTGCGGGTGCTGATGCTGCCTCAACTGCATACTTTGATCTTGTTTTTGAGTTATTGACACAGGCTCCCAGCCTCCATAATTCAGGCGGCCTGTCTTGGTCGTTTACGTTTGCTTTTAAGCTGAGACTAGGGCGTTATCGAAAAGATTATTCTTGGTTGCTTGAGAATGGCGTTAATGAGGTTGATATAAATCAAAGGATTTGTGGGGTAATTTTAGCTGGTAAGGTGCTTGGGATTCTCTCTGATGAAGAGGTTGGGCGTCTTGATTGCATGGTGGATGATTTGTTTCCTTATTTCGGTCTCAGCAACCTAGAACTAGGGTTTACATGTGCAAATTATAGTTCTATTGGCGATTATGATTATCTTCTGTCTAGGATTGGTCGGCTTCCACACTCAAGCCAGACGCATTTTGATGGCTTTGTTGCAGGTTTGACCCCTGAAATGTAAGTAGCTCTGAAGGAAATAAATTTCTCGTCATTGGCGGCCGACATGTGAGGATGGCGTGCTAGCAATCCAACGCAATTAGCATCCACTTCGGTATTTTACTGGTCATCAATTTGATTAAGTCGTCAGGCCTAAGCGCTTTCTTAATCGCAGCAGTACATTCTGGAGTAGCGCCTTCTTTGCCGAGATAAAACAGTGCACTGATAGCCATCCCCGCCTCAGTCCCGGCATGCTGCATCACCATCGGGGCCGCATGTATCAGCCGGACTTCAGCTTTACCTATGAATACTGAACGGCTGGCTCCGTTGGTGTAATAGATTGGAATGAGCGGCATCTGGGTACTGAGCCCAAACCTCCTGACGGCATTGGCACCATGGATCTGTAAAGACAGGTGCTTCTGCCTGGCAATTACGCTGATCAATTCCCAGAGATTGGGACGAGCCCTCGCAACGTAAAGTCCGGGTTTTGATCGCATATAAATCCCACGATACACCCGTTCGAGCTCGCCTCGGTTGACCAGTCGAGCTAGTGCTTTGGATACGGCGTTTTTCGTTCCAAACCCTGTGAAATGGCTAATGCTGAACGGCTGCCCTTTAGGTAGGCGCTTGACTCGTTGCGCAATCCGGGCGGATACCGACTGGGCTAAATAAGTGCTGAGCATCGTGGCGTTCACGCCTATAGCGTGAAGTCTAACGACGAACTGAAAAACGGCTGATGGAACGCAATCACCCTTCGCCGATATTCATCATCTTGAGCGTCGTTTACTAGGCACTCTTCGAGGCGCCCTAGCGAGAAAACTTGATCGGCGGACGGGTAGTGTCTAAGCAGGCTTTTCGCATAGCTGCGAATGTCATCAGGTAGCTCGGTGTTACGAGAGAGGTCGCGGAGAAAAGCTTCGGTATTGACGACACTCCGGGTTCTTTCATGCGGCAGGGTCAAAGCGGCTACCTCCTTATTCAGTTATTCCAATCTACGAGACCAGAACGGGCAAGCCGCGCGCTTACCCCTAATTTGTCCGCGATTCGTCGTGGTGCGGCTGATGGCTTTTCAACCCTACAACCAGTTCTTTCCCCAGTAGTTGTCTTTGCTGACCAGACCAAAATCTTCAGAAGCAAAAGGCTGCTCATCATCGAACATGCCATTGACCATACGCTCCCGACGCAACCCGCTCAGCACCCTGAAAAAGCAGGGCTCACAGAGATGAATCCGGTAGTGCTCCCCATCATGCTGGGAGCCATATCCCCATTGGGCTTCAAGCTTGCCGTATTGGGGGGCATAGCCGGGGATACTCGTTCCAGAGCGGCACACGTCGCAGATCACATCCTCAACCACATCGACCAGTGCCTGCGACTTACTCTCCATGCACACCTCACGATTACGTTCCACACGACGTCGGCTGGTTATGGATTCATGAACACCAACATCATTGGATCAGCCTCGACTGGCTGAGCATCAAAAACAAGCCAGTAGCTGCTGCCGATAATGCTGGGAAAAGCTGACCTGTGAATCGCCCCAGGTTTTCTAGACACTCTCCAAGCTTTGGAAATAGCGCTTTTCAAACTCCACTGGCGATAGCTGCATAGCGCTGCTGTGCCGGCGCTTGGGGTTATAAAACATCTCGATGTAATCG
>Ga0247725_1001023_pt1 | contig 15859 bp, 13 predicted proteins | sample OKSTACKMCFT3sol_FD_183021 | JGI IMG/M metagenome (GOLD analysis project Ga0247725, IMG submission 183021) | Subsurface sediment microbial communities from gas well in Oklahoma, United States - OK STACK MC-FT3-sol | ecosystem: Environmental > Terrestrial > Deep subsurface > Rock core/Sediment... | reverse complement strand
TATTGACTCCACCTTCCAGGAGAGTGGCAGTTCAGAGGCGGAGGGGATGCACGATCTGCTCGCGGACTCGAACAACAGCTTTGTTGAGGAGGTGATGGAGGAGGATGCCGCCGGCTACATAACTGAGGTGCTCGGGGACGTTCTCAACCAGCGGGAACTGCAGGTAGTGGTTGCACGCTATGGTATTGGAGGAGCGGAAGCCCAGACTCTTGCGACCCTCTCCGAGATCATGGGTGTTTCGAAGGAGCGGGTACGTCAGATCGAATGTGAGGCGCTGAAAAAGCTGAGAGAAAGTGAGCACGCAGAATGCCTGCTGGAGATTTTGGAATGAGTAATTTGAGCCTGCCTCTGTACGGTGCTGAGATCGAGGCTTTTGGAGTTCTTGGCACCTTCATCGGCGCCGACTTGATGGATGATGGCGATGTCCACTTCACTCTGAAAATGCCGGAATCAAATGTGCGATTGGCCCACAGTTACGCGGTGGCCGAAGATCAGTTCTGCCTAGTCGTGGGAGCAAGTCTGATCCAGGTGTCGAAGACGAACTGCGTATGGCGCAGCTCACCAGGCTTTGATGTGACGGATGATGAAGGATTCATTGCGTTTCGAGTTGATCGGCATGTACGAGCGGCAGTAACGGTGATGAAATTTCAACGAGCCATCTCTCGTCTCAATAGGATCTGAGCTCGATCGCGTTGCCTTACCGATGCGGTATCCATCTCAAGGACGAGCTTGGCGTACTCGGCCACACCTTCGAAGTCACCGACAACCAGTAGCTGGTCTGCTAGCTGGAGGTTCATAGCTGCATCATCACAATCCACCTCGGGCCTGGTGACGAGTACGGGCTCTTCCACACGTACTTCCGCTTTCGCCAGTTCGATCACCCGTTCAGGCTCTGTAGGTGAAGTCTGAATCGGCGTAGCAGATACATGGGGAACCATGTTGATTTTCGGCTTTGCTGGAAGTGTTTCCTCCAGATGGTGGTTACTGCTATGCGCTTCTTCGCCAGCTGAAGCCTTCCCCGCGGCACTATTCAGTCGTCCGATCCATAGGGCGGCTATGGCACCGAGAAGAAGCACTGATCCGATGACGCCCAAAATCTGAGATTCCACGTTTCTATCCTCATTTTCCTTGTCCTAATAGTGTCTCGAGGGTGCCTCTTTTTCGGTCACGCTGGTGGCACACCTGAACATCTCCAAAATGCGCATCATCAGCCACAGGAGTAGTTCTATGCGTGACAACGACGATGCGTTTCAGACAATCGAGGTACCGGTAAACCTCAACGGAACGGTGAAGGTGCGTGTGCCCAGTCACTGCCACCCAGAAGAAGTGGAAAAGCTGGCGCTGGAGCAGTTCAAAGCTCGACTCAACCAGCCCGTGACTTTTGGTGAGTCTGGCTACTGCTCCTATGAATTCCGCGGAGAGGCATGGAGCACCAAAGGCCAGGCCCGGGTAGGGAGCCTTGAATTTGAGGTTCGCCATGACATGGCCTTGAACGTCTCTGGGGCCATGGTTGCTCTAGCACCTGCGGCAGGACAATTCGGGGCTGACAGGCTCCGAGCTCGACTCACAGCCTACGTATCCCGGGAAGCGGTCTACATCACGGGTCGTAAACCTGGTACCGACCTAGAGCATGTAATGGTGATGGTCGACATCCAGGACGGAGAACCGACGGTGAACGTGATGTCGCCAGACGGCGATGACCAGTTTGACGCTGACGGTAGCATGCCGATGGTCAGTGTGGGCTTCCCGGGTATGTGCTGGAACCTCAACTGAGGGGCACTCCCAACCCACTATTAGACCAAACCCTTGTTCTGTAGGTGAGTGAATTGGAAGTCTCCCGTCGACGCTTCGTGAAGATGTCGGCTGCAGCCAGCGCTGCAGCCGCCATTGGGTTTGGGGTGAAAACTCAGGAAGCAGCCGCGATGAGTGCCAGCATCGCCACTCTTCTTTTTATCGACCCCATCACCCTCGAGTACAAAATTTTCGGGCCATGCTGCCATTTCTGCCCAGACCATCTGATCGTCTCTCATTACCAGCCAGTAGCGTTGGTGGAAGTGATCAAAGGGGGTGGAGATACGGTACTCGGCCAACCCATTGGTGGCCCACTCAGTGTGGGCACGGACAACAACGATTACACATCGATGGCAGTCCGTATCTGGCAATTGCCGGACTGGGCGATCGACATCGCAATGGGCTATCAGTCGTGCAAGCTTTGTGGTGTTGATGCTGCTCGCACTACTAACTTTTCCCTGACCTCTAAATTCGACATGTGCGGTGCAGTGGCCAACCCTATCGTGTCAAAGGGCGTCAGTGCGTTCAATTCAGCCCTGCCGAACTGCTTCCCGAAGCTGCTCTACAGCACCGAGTTCGACCCGACTTGGAACACCGGATGTCGGGACATAGCAGCAGCAGAAGCCATTGCGGGAGTGATTTGCAATCCGCTCACTGGCTCATTCTCCATCCCTGGAATGGAGATCTGCATTGGACAATGGGGTGGTCTATATCCCCGGCAAATGGCTTCCCATAACGACAACGCGGCGATCGCTGCCGGAATTGCCGCATACCGAGCAATCCACCTCAGCGGCTTCACAATCGGCACCTTTCCCTTCAGCGCGGCCCTCTCTGTTGGGAAGCTGCAGCAAACTCAACCCTGGCCAACCGTCGGTTTCAAGGCCGGTAGCGCTCTCCTGGACACAGCCATGAGGCTATACCCCGTCTCCCTTGAGGAGCTGTATGCCTTCGTTTGGTGGACTCCTGTGGTCTGCTGCAAGGAGTACGAAGAGATCATGGGGGTTTGCTCCCCAACAATCTGCGGTTGAGCCGCTTCTGCCACATCCAGATATCCATAGATTGGTCTCAAGTGCCACATGAGGACCAATCTATGGACAGCTTCCAAATCACCACCTCTCCCCTTCTTCGCCAGTTCGCAACACGCCTCGACCCACGGACCATCCAGGTAACGACCAAGCTGGGCGTGGCAACGATTATTCGCGCTGATTTCGATCCAGTGTCCTTCCCAGCAGATGAAGATCTGCAGGAGGACTTTTTGCGCGATCTGATCAACCGGGCAAACCCTGGAGCTCTTGAGTTGCTCAATCAATCACTCGGCAAATGCCTTGGTGATCAAGCCAAGGCAATTCGACAAGTCTTGGGTTCTGGCACATCTGAAACCGGCCGAAATTGATCTCACGCATCCCGCGTCCACAGAACGGAGAAATTCCATGAATGAGCAACAGAACAAGGCCCTTCAGGCGGCACTGGGCCAGATCGAAAAACAATTCGGCAAGGGCGCTGTAATGCGCATGGGCGACCACGAGCGCCAGACCATTCCGGCAATCCCAACCGGCTCCATGGGGTTGGATATCGCCTTGGGCATCGGGGGCCTGCCGAAAGGTCGGATCGTAGAAATCTACGGCCCAGAATCCTCGGGCAAGACCACCCTGACCCTGTCGGTCATCGCCGAAGCCCAGCGGCAGGGCGCCACCTGCGCCTTCGTCGACGCCGAGCACGCGCTAGACCCGGATTACGCCGGCAAGCTGGGCGTCAACGTTGACGACCTGCTGGTCTCGCAGCCGGACACTGGCGAGCAGGCTCTGGAAATCACAGACATGCTGGTGCGCTCCAACGCGGTGGACGTGATCATCGTCGACTCCGTGGCGGCGCTGGTGCCCAAGGCCGAGATCGAAGGCGAGATGGGCGATGCCCACGTCGGCCTGCAGGCCCGCCTGATGTCCCAGGCGCTGCGCAAGATCACCGGCAACATCAAGAACGCCAACTGCCTGGTCATCTTCATCAACCAGATCCGCATGAAGATCGGCGTGATGTTTGGCAGCCCGGAAACCACCACCGGGGGTAACGCCCTGAAGTTCTACGCCTCTGTGCGCCTGGACATTCGTCGTACCGGATCGGTGAAAGATGGCGATGAGCAGATCGGGAACGAAACCCGGGTGAAGGTGGTGAAGAACAAAGTTTCTCCACCATTCCGCCAGGCTGAATTCCAAATCCTCTATGGGAAGGGTATCAACAAGCTCGGTGAGATTGTTGATCTTGGGGTAGCTGGTGGCTTGATCGAGAAGTCGGGGGCTTGGTACAGCTACGCAGGTCAGAAGATCGGCCAAGGCAAGGCGAATGCCTGCCAGTATCTGCAGGAGAATCCCGCGGTCAGCGATGAGATCGAGGCGAAGCTCCGCAGCCAGAAAATCACCGGTGTTGCGGTGATCACCGACTCTCCTGGTGATGACGATCAAGAGGTTGCATAAACCAACTGAAAAGGCCGCCAATTTGGGCGGCCTTCTGTTTTGTGATCAGTGATTCCCGATGCCGTACATCCGGTACATATGTCGGGCAAGCTCGGCCGGTTTACCCGAGAAGGATACAGCCCCAGTTTCCCTAGCAGCATCAGGCATCGAACGGGCCTGGCTGGACTCCGCATCCTGGGCCATAACGATCTTCGCCTTTCCTTTCAGATCACGAATTCCCGAGGCACCGTCATCCCCCATCCCGGTGAGGATGATCACTCCAAGCTTCCCTGCAATCGAACTGAACACAGACCGAATCACGCTGTTAATCGACGGGCTGTAGGTGTTTGGCTTGACCGGCCGGAGTTGGATCACCCCGCTTCGTACTTCAACTGTGGTGTCACGGGGGACAACGAAGATGGTACCGGCCTTAAGCTTGGCGCCATGCTCGGCCGCGACCACCTCCCACCGCGAGGTACATTCGCGTACCCGCTGGACATAGGTGTTGAATGCAGCTTCGGTGAGGTGCTGGACCAGGAAAATACTGACTGGCAACGTGGGTAACTCGCCAAGAAAATCACGGATAGCTTGAGGCCCGCCAGAGCTACAGCCGATCACCCAGGTGTCGTTCGCGTTTCGGGATTCAATCTCGGCTTTCCTCGCATCTAGGCTTTCTGCGAGGTCGGGGATGCTTCGCTTAAGCTCATCGACAAGCTTGTTGCACCAGGCCTGACGTTCTGCAGCGCTCATCGAATACAACTCACGTTCGTTGAGCACACAGACAGGCTCATCTCGTCCCAACATTTCGAGGACATCTTCTGAGTTGAGAATCGCCTCGTCGCTGAAGTCGACGATCAGTGCGTGAACGCCAGTCGCTGACAGGTCTCCATTCTCCACGTGGCTCATGTCATAGACCGTGAGTTCTCCGACAACTGGCGAGAGAACCTCTTGGATGAGAGCCACTTGGACGTTGCTAGTTGAAATGATACCGACTCTCATGCAGCGGACCCTTGCAATGCTTGTTCTGGGCGAACTTCTGCAATCGCGTTATCGAGCGCGATGCTGTCGCACGGCTTGTTCAGATAAACGTTTACGCCAGCTCGCAGGGCCTCGTCCTCGAGATTTGTGCGAGTGGTGAGCATGATGATTGGTACCTCATTGAATTCAGCCCGGGCTCGCAGTGCCTTTGTGAGTTCCAAGCCAGTCATTCGAGGCATTTCCATGTCCACCATGACGATTTCGGGGAGTCTCTCGAGAGGGAGCATGTCCATTGCGTCCTGACCGTCGCGGGCAGTAATGACCGTATACCCACGAGCCTCGAAGTGCTTCTGCAACAGCTTGCGATAACTCGTAGCGTCGTCAACGACGAGGCAGACCGGTTTTAGATCTCGTTTCACAGACTTGACACGGTTTTGCCGAACCTTGAAGCCGGTGTCTGTCCGCTTGAGGTTGAGCCTCACCAGCTCCATGACATCGATGACGAAGACCGGCGAACCGTCTTGCATCTCTGTCTCGCCAATGATCCCGCGCACTTTGGAAAGGATGCCGTCCAGCTTCCTGATGTGGATCTCGGGCATTGAATCAGTGCTGTCGACCTCAATACCAATAGCCATTTCGCCTTGTTGACACAGAATGACCAGGACCTCCTGGTCCAAATCGTGAGTGGAACGCATCTCAGGCATCGCAAGAAGGTCGGCCAGATGCACAACCTCGAAGGACTTTCCTTCGTGATGAAGTACCGCTTTCCCCTTCTCCAACCGCTGTTTTTCCAGATCGGCTCGGGAGCACTGGATGATCTGGTACATGGTGTAGCTGGGAATCGCAAACCATTGACTGCCCGTACGGCAGATGAGAGCTCGGTTCGAGCCGATAGTGAATGGCATTTCCAAAGTGAAGGTCGTACCCCAGCCTACCTTGCTCTCAATTACCAGCCGGCCGCCCATGCTTTCTACCGTCGTAGCGACAATGTCCATACCAACACCGCGGCCGGACAGCTGAGAGACTTTTGCTGCAGTAGAGAACCCATTGTGAGTGATGAGTCTCAGGAGATCCGATTCGGTCAGTTGATCATCCTGCCTGATGATGCCTTTCTCCAGTGCCTTAGCCTTGATCATCGCGGTATCGATGCCTTTGCCATCGTCCTTGACAGTGATGACGATGTTCTTAGCTCGTCGGCAGACGTTTACCTCCAAGCTGCCATGCGCGGATTTCCCTTGAGCAATCCGCTGTGCTTCAGGCTCGATACCATGGTCGAGAGCATTGTTGAGTAGGTGGACCAGTGGATCACGCACAGCATCGAGCATGACTTTGTCCACGATTACGTCGCCACCGGTGAAGACGGTGTCTACTTTCTTCCCTAGTTTTGAAGACTCACGCTCGATGAGATTGGTCAGGGCTGGACGAATGTTTTGGAACGGTACCAGGCGGCTATCGAGAAGATCTCGTTGCAGGCTGCTGATGAGCCCCGCCTGTTGACGGTAGGAGTCTTTGATCAGCTTGCCCTGTGCGAACATTTCCTCGACGTCTTGGATGGTCTGGGCCAGTTGAGCCCCCATGGTCACATTGAGAGCTGAAAGATCATTGAATCGCTCAAGCTGAAAATCACCTGCCGATTGATGGGCCAAGGCGGTTGGAACGGGTTGGTTTGTGTGAAGACGCAGGGCGCTGGTGAACTTCATGTGGTTCAACTGTTGCGCCTCGAGCTTCTCCCGAATGATGGTTACGATCATCATCAACTCGGCATGCAGCGCCTGTTGGCGATATCGGGCTGCGGTCAGCTCGCTGGACTGCTCGACTGCAGTGTCCAGTAGTCGCTGATCCACTTTGATTTTTTCCGAACCACCGCTTCGACGTTTGCTGCCGACACCGTGGATGGAGTCATGGGCTTTCGCCAGAATCTCGCGAATCACCGAGCTGCTGACAGGCTTGGTTGGGGCAGATTTAGAGGTTATGCCTTCGACCGAGTCGCGAAGAGTTCTGCTTTGCCGCTCTGGCTCATGGTGTACTTCCTGCTCTTGTGCAGTAACGGCAGAAATTGACGGTGGGACTTCAACGAGTTCGGGAATTGCTACAGGTGCCGGCACTGACTTGCCAGACTCTTCGGGGGTAGCTTCCGGGACGGCGGGCAAAGCTGGACTCTCGACCTCGACTGAGTCTTCCGGCTCCGAGGACACCACCAGACTGTCTTCCTGAGCGGGTTGAGCGTGAGCTGCCATACGGGCCGCGTGTCGTTTTGCACCACCTTTTCCTCGAGACCTGCGACGAGTCTTTTTGTGTCCTGACTCTTCCTCCGCCAAAGAGTTTTCCTCACCCTGAGGATGGACGATGCCTTGCTCGAACTCTTCAGTCTTAGGCGTTTCTTCTTCAAGCTCTGCGATAGATTGTGCTTCACAAGCTTCTAGGGTTTCGGCCCTGGCATCTTGGGTGGCCACCTTCTCTAGCTGGATATCTTGAAGGAGGACCTCGCCGGCTGTGCAGGGCTCTTGAGCAAGAAGGCCAAGATCCACTCGATTATGCTGGACTGCAGCTTCAACGCAACGGATCAGGGCCGAGGGAACTTCGTACCCGACAGCGCGACGCATCGCGCTAGTCATTTGATCCAATGCGACCAACACATACTCGACCAGCCTGGCGCAGTCATCTGATGCAGGAATGATGGACAGGGAAAGACTCTCGAAGAGGCTTTCCATGTAATGGGTAATCTCTCTGATCGAAGCTGCCTCTGCCATCGCTGCAGCGCCCTTCAGAGTATGCATCTGCCGCTTGATGGTGGTAACCAGGTCATGGTCATCCATCTGGCCCATCCAGCGGTCTACGTTCAGCTGAAGCTGAGGGAGAACTTCCTCGGCTTCTTCAATATAGAACTCAGCCATCTCCGGGTTGTATTCAATCGCCGGCGGGGCAGAAGGCTGCTGCGCATGCTTGGTGGTGGACTCTTGTACATCATCGCTTTCAGAGTTTCCCGGTTTAGCATGCGAAACTGGGTTCAAATTTTCCGGCTGATGACTTTCCTGCGGAGCATCCGGTTCCGGTTTAGCATGCGAAACTGGAGTGACCTGAGCGACCTCAACGTACTCAGCCTCTTCCGCTCCGCACCCCAATGCCTGGACAACCTCTAGCCAGGAGTGAAGTGCGGGAGTTTCAGTCTTCCAAGGGAAAGCTTGCTGGAAACGTTCAGCATCTGCCAGGAAATCCAGGAGGGCTTCTACATCACCCTGGAGCAGTTCGGCCTCATCACTTCTCAACTGGAACAGGCGAGTCTCTAGGGCTGCAAATGCACTTGCAAGCGGGAGGCAATCAGCACTGGACGAAATTCCATGAAGGGTATGAGCGACACGGCAAAACGCTTCGTTGACGTCTTTTCGCCCGCTTTTGAGATACGCACTCATTGCTGCGTATTGCTCGGTGAACTCCTGACGGAAGATATCGATCAGGACCGGATCGACGCCCTCGGGCATTTCCCGTTCTTGCTCATGGGCCAGTATCACTGCATCCGGCTCGGCAACGACTTGCTCGAGCTTGTTCTGGACTGCAGGCTGATGAGTTGCGTTAGTAGACGATGCCGGTATCTCTGGATGAGACGTGTATGCCAACTGCATTTCCGGATCAGCTTTAGCCATGAGTGCATCGGCCACATCTTTCACAAACAAGGAGACCTTGTTCCTGAGAGAGTATTCATCCATGCAGCGGAGGCACATCTCCACGCCGGAGCGCAGCAAGTCATGCTCCTCCGCATGGTCGAAATCCTCTTTGAGGGCTCGGTTTGTTACGCCTTTGCTGAAGGCAGCAACACCACTGGCGATCTTTCCGAACGACTCATGACCGTGCATACGGGCGGCCATGGAGAGGCGGTCTGCAGCCTTGTAGAGTTGCTCAATGGACGAACGACTACGCAGGTCGAGGCTCGTGAAGCTATCTTCGAAGACGCTCCTCAGCTCGAAAAGCTCGGTGAGGAACGGATCATCGTCTTCGCGTACCTCTTCCTGGGCTGCCTCAAATTTAATCAAAAGTTCGTTGGTGGTTACCGGAGCCACCTCCGTGAAATCTATCCCGAGTTCGCGGAGAGCTTCAGCTGCCTTCGTCAGGTTTTCGGGATCAGGTTCAAGTTTGGATTTGATGGCTTCGAGGTACATCTCAATCGCCACCAAGGCTTTCGCCAGCAGATCCAGCTCCGGGCTGTACGTGAGTTCCGCATTATCTAGGAGACCTACCATCCCAGAGCAGACTGCACCGAGCAAATCACCAACCTGTTCTGCTCCCGAAAACTTCAAGGCCGCAGCAGTATTGACGAGAGATGCAAGTCCGTCCTTCAGTTCATCCTGGCCAATGCCACTTTCTACGTGAACCGAAACGGAACGACGAGTCTTCACCACTTCGATCAAACATTCCGAGACGAGTGTGTCCAGAACGTCGGCACCGACACCCTCAATGTTCAGTGCCTTTGTCGCGTCATTTTCATTGATGAGATTGATGCGCTCGTCGAGGTAGAGGATGTAAGACTTCAGATCGTCTACCACCTCGGCAGCGATGGCAGAAATACCTTCCTTGCCAGCCACGAGTGCGATGGACTTATTGGCAACCCCTGCAAGCTCATCCTCGCCCACCATATAGAACACGTTCGCTACTGAACGCATCGCCGCGCTATATGCAGACAGCTGGACACTGAAGATGTCGTCAGAGCGTGCCCCCAGGGCCCGCCCCAGAGAGACCATGGCTGCATCCAGAAGAGGCTTCAGCTCCAGGACGACGTCAGCAATGGTTGTAGCCTCAGTAGATTCGAGCTTGCTCTGAAGCTTTGCCAACGAGTCGGTGTCGACTGACTTCCCGACATTGAACACCCTCAACGCGGCTTCGATGCTAGGCGTGCTTTTTGAACTTAGGCTCAGTACGTAGAGCAACGACTTGAAGCGATCGATACCCAGGACTTCCAGGGCGGCTTCTTCACCACCTAGACCGATTTTCTGAACCGCGACAGAGAGCATGCGGACCTGGGAGACGGTGTTACCGCCACTACGAAGGCCCCCGATGGCAAGTGCCTCGAGTAGACACTCACCAACCCACCAGAAATCGCCCACTTCCGGCTTATGAGAAACTTCCTGGAGTTCTCGGAGGACCTGGCGCATGTCCGCCAGCGCCCCTTTGTTCTGGGTCCCAATGTAGGAACTGAAGGCTGTCTGGAAGCGACGAGATGAGGTCGAGAAGACCTCCTGCTGCCGGGCATCGTCAACGTTATGAATCTTGCGGGGAGGATCAACAAACTCGAATGAGAGCATGCTAGGGGGGAGGCTGTCCTCGACAAGCAAGGGAACGCCCCTGACCTCACGGATTTCATTGATCTGCCTGGAGAGGATGCCAGGAGCATCAGGGGCTCCATCAATGACCATCTTGAGATAGTTTGGCAGCATGATCATGCCGGACATCATGGCGAGAATTGCGGGGGCCACCTTCTCCTCTTCGAGGAGTTTTTCTTGGACACTGGTGCAGACTACCCGCATTTCAACCGATAAAGCCGAGCCTCCGGGGCTATCGCAGACAGTCAGCGCAGAGTGAATCAACTCTACGTGTTCACTGACGTTGCGGAATGCATCGGCCATCGCCTTCTTCTGGTTGGCAAACCATTCAGCCTGTGCCCCTTGAGGAGGATTCTGTAGATCAGCATGTTTTTTGAAGTAGGTGTCGATAGACGCCTTGGCGATCTCGACGCTCTTGATGATCGGGGGCCGAATCCAGGAAAGATGTGCCGCGTGGACATTCTTGGGCATTGCTAAGCAACCCTTACAAAGAGATTGAGAAGGTGGTTAGGGAGTCGCTTCAACCCCAGCGGATTCCAGTTACCGTCCTCTGCGGGGCCGGTCAGTAAGTACCCCCCAATCGGCAACATGGCCGCCAGCTTCTGCAGTATTAGGTGCCGCGTTTCGACGCGGTAATAGATCAGCATGTTCTGGGTGATGATCACGTCAGGAGCGGTGAAGTTCACCGGACGCTCAGCAAGAATGTTGTGCTGCTCAAAGGTGACCATGTCTCGTATCCAGGCGTGAAACCGGACCTCATGCTGGCCTTGTGGTGCAGCGACATCGAGTCGTATCTCGGGGTGCCCGCGGTAGATCCCCTGCCGCGCTTTATCGATACATGGCTGGGACACATCGGTGCCATGCACATGAAATGCTGCATGTCCAGCGCGAAGCAATGTGCATGCGATGCTGTAGGGCTCTTCACCTGTTGAGCAACCGACTGACAAGACTCTGGGAGGTCTACGAATATCAGCACAGGCGTCACGGATAGCAGATAACGATGGGGGATATCGGAAAAACCGAGTTTCGTGATTGGTCGCCAGGTGCAGAATCTGGAATCTCTGCGCTTCCTCCAAACGCCCAGACACGAACAGCTTGAACAGGCTTTCGAGGGTCTCACCAGTTTCGCATGCGAAACTGGTAAGGGCCCTCGCAAAGGCAACACGCCGGTGCTCGTCAATTTCGATGGCAAAGCGCTCCTCGATGATCTTCATCCAAGAGTTGGCCATCCCCTCATCGAGAATCAGATCATCGACTGTATTCATGCGCGTTCGCGTTGCTTGCTGTAGAAGTCTTGAATGCCACTGTGCAGGTTCTGAGCTTGGCGATTCAGGTTGTTCATTGCAGATGCAGTCTGCTCGCTCGCAGCCGAGTTTTCGGAAGCGTAGTGACGAATAGAGCTCATCGTCTCGGATACCTCGGACGACTGAGAAATGAGGCTATTGGTCCGCTGATTGACGTCGTCAACACTCGTGGTGAGGCTCTCAGTAATGCTCTGAATGTCTTTCAGGGAAGCGAGCGCCGCATTGGAGCGGGTCAGCAGGCCCTGCATTTCGCTCAGTGATATGTCAACAGCGGTCTGGGTATCGCGAGCAGCTTCATTCATGTCCTTGAGCAGTTGCCCAATCTCGCTCACCACAGCTTTCGACTGGGTGCTGAGGTCCTGGACCGCTTCACCGCTCTTAGCCATCGCACGGGACAGCTCGGTATTGCCCTCGACTTGGTCCGATACCAGGTAGGCGTTGTAAGCAACCAGCTCGGACTTTGTCGCAACCTCTTTTACGAACTCACTGATCCTTTCCAGCATCTGGAACCGTTCGATCAGATGCTTGTTTCGATGCTGGATAGAGTTCAGGTGCTGGGTCTGGACCAAAATACCTTCGTGCACACCATTCACAGACTCACTGCCGGCGTGGACTTTGTTAGCCACGCTGTTGGCAACGCGCTGGGTATCACCCATGAGCTGCTGGATCAGATTGATGAAGGTATTCATGTCTGCGATCAGAGAGCTGATGTGCTCGATCGCCCGGAATTGCTCGTCACGATTGCGGTCAACATTGCGAGCTGTGGTGATGGTTTGTTCCGTCGCCGCAGCAAGCCCCATTACGGTCTGGCTGGTTTCGGTGAAAATCTCATGGAACCGCGCGAATACCTGGTTGAGCAGTTTCGCGATCTCTTTGGTGGAATCGCGATCATCTGTCAGGGTAAGGTCCAACTCTCCCCGCCCTACTCGCTCAATTTCAGTCAAAAGGAGACTCAGCTCCTTGGACCGTTCACGCTGACTACCCTCAATCGTGCTGCCGCGGGTTTCAACCGCCTGAGCCCGAGAAGCAGATACACGAGCCACCAAGAGGACACTCAGGATCGCGAGACCGATAGTTAGAGCACCCAGGACTGCCACGAGAGTTGGGTTGATGGCCCGTGCATCCGGCAAAGCCTTCACCGAAGCGATCAAGGTATCTGTCGAAGACGCGATCTTGTCCCGTGCCTGCCAGATTTCTTTAGCATGCGGAAGATTCTGGGCCGAGTTGGCGGAAAGGCCGCTTGCCTGGCTGATCAGGCTCTGAGCGGATTGAGCGCTTCGGTAGCTTTTGATCAACTCATCCATCATTGCCTTGTCACGAGGCAACGAATTCCCGAATGCGGTGAGCGCGCCTAAATACTTGCTAACCCCTGCCTCTGCGCCTTGCAGCCCGGTGGCATCGACCACTGTAGTAGCAGTGACTCCCGCTACGTCAGCTTCCAGCTCAGTGAGGGCCTGAGCCAGCTGGCTCTTCTGCTGGGAAGTAGCATTCAGCTTAGATAGCAGCGCTTCAGCCGAGCGGCCACTCTCAATCACTTTCACAACGGCCGTCTTCGCCTCCTTGGCGGATAGGCTGAAGGCTTCGGTCCCAGACTGTCCACTGATCAGTTTGGCGATCGAGGGGGCAATGCCATCCCAGGAAGCACTCAGGGACTCCAGGCTACGCAGTACCGATTCCGGTGCGCCGGGAATACCCTTGATTGGGTCTCCATTCCGAAGATGCATCAGGGCGCGCTCTACCTGACTTTCCGCCTCGACGAGCTGGCTTGCATATGCACCATCAGCCGCTGCTTTGTCTGCCAAGTAGATGGTTTGCATAGCGGCGGACTTCAGTTCGTAGGTTTCAGCCACATAGAAGGAATCAGCCCGAGTGTCTTTAAGGAAGCTGTATCCAGTCCATGCAGCCGCGCTGCCAGTTGCGATCAGCAGGACCGCGGTAAGGGGAACGAAGGAAAAATTGTTGCTCATGCGGTCCTGTCTCATGTGAGGTCAATCGTTTGCATTTTGGGATCGGCAATTAGCGCCTGAATGTCGATGACAGCCCACGTCCGGGCGTCGCCTGTTACGACTCCGACTAGGCAAGCACCTAACCCGGGTGGGATCTTCAAATTGGCATTTGGGGCGTCAGTGAGGTTGCCCGAAGGGATGAACCCAACCACTTGATCTACGATGACGCCTACGTCACCCACATCAGCTCCGCCCCGGACGATCAAAGCCACTGGGTTACTGTGTTCTGCCCTGGACATGGTCTGAGGGATCGAGAGGAACCGAGCTATGTTCACGAAAGGAATGATGTCTCCATCCAGCTTGGTTGCCCCGAGCAACCAGGGCTTCGTTCCGGGCACTTGCGTGGGACTAACAGGAACCTGAGTGATGGCGTTTACCGCCAATGAAGGGCTCAAGCAGTAGGTATCGCCGATCCGATACCCAATGCACTTGTAACGACCGCTGGAGATATCACTGCTCATCGATAATCGCTTCCATATCAATGAGTGCTTTCGCGATCTTGTCGCCTGTGAACGGCTTGGTCAGGTAGAGATCTGCGCCTGCCAAGAGCCCTTTCTGTATGTCGAAAGGTGAACTCGCACTGGAAAGCATGGCGATGGGTAGGTGCTTGAATTGAGTCGAAGCTCGTAGGATTGAGGCAAGCTTCAATCCGTCCAGGTTAGGCATTTCGATGTCGATGAAGCACGCATCAGGCCTAGCCTCGCGAATAACACGCAGGGCCTCGTACCCATCCTTTGCGAGGTGAACCTCGATATCAGCTTTCTGCAGAAAGCCGGCCCCCATCTTCCGCATTCCGGGGGAGTCGTCGACGATGCAGACAGATCGAATATTGGACATGGAACAACTCCTGATTCATGCCCTAATAATGTTCAGGAGGTGCCCTCTTCTGGACGTACCTGCCCTTACCGACCTCAAGCAGGTAAAAACTGGTCATATCTCAATGCACGGTTATGGTCCTCCCTTGTTTCTGGAGGACCTATGCGTAAGTCAAACCACCGGGCTGCATTCGCCAGTGATCCCAAATTTCTGGAGCGGATTGCAAGGCAGCTCCAAAGCGAGCCAACATCTACCCCGCCCTCCCCTGCTGATAAAAAGCCGAGCAAGGCCGTCCAGCGCCTCGAAAAAGTCCAAACCGCCAATATGGATGGGAGGAAAGACAGGATTAGCCTGGAATCTACATCCAGGGTACTGACCATTTGCTTCCCCGGGGCGAAGCTGGTCTCTCTCAACACCATGCTCCGCGTCCACGACGCCAAGGCCACCCGCCTGAAGAACACATGGCTGAAACGAGTGGAGGCCCTTCGATACACCTACAAGGCTGTTCTCGAGGAATGGATAGCCATTGCGACCTATCCTCTGTTGGTCGAGGAGGTATACATCACAGGTGAGAGCAGCTTGCTCGACCCAGAAAGTGTTACCGCGGCCTGCAAACCGGTTATTGATGCACTTGTTTCGAATGGGTTCTTGCCGGACGATGATCCATCCCACATTGCTCACCCCCTACCCTACACTTCCAGAGGCGAGTCTCCTGGCCTGGTGATCTGCTTACGTCCTGCAGGGCGGCCTTGGGGACTAATCGAAGATGCAACGATTCAGGTGGCCAGCTCATTAGGGCGTTGATTTTTGCGGCCAATCCGTTATCCCTCGTGTATCATGTTTCACGAACGCACGAGGGTTTCACGTGTATCAATCAGAGACCGGAATCAACCCCACAGAGTCCCATTGCCTGGGTATCAACCTAGTACCTGTTGAGCACCGAGACGTCGATGTTGATCTCATGCAGCCTGGCATCTGGCAAACCCGTCGGAACTTCACTCTTGCAGAGCTGGAAGAGCTAGGTGACAGCATGGTCAAGGCCGGGGGGAATGTAACCCCGGTGGTGCTATGTCCCCGGGCTCAGGGCGGCTACTTCATCATTTCCGGCGAACGACGTTGGCGCGCGGCGCAACTCAAGATGATCCCCCGCCTGCATTGTCGGATCGGGCACTACACGGATAACCAGGCCCGTTTCATTTCTGCTG
>Ga0247725_1001022_pt1 | contig 15860 bp, 15 predicted proteins | sample OKSTACKMCFT3sol_FD_183021 | JGI IMG/M metagenome (GOLD analysis project Ga0247725, IMG submission 183021) | Subsurface sediment microbial communities from gas well in Oklahoma, United States - OK STACK MC-FT3-sol | ecosystem: Environmental > Terrestrial > Deep subsurface > Rock core/Sediment... | reverse complement strand
TGATTGATAATGCCCTCAACTATGCAGGCAATGCCGAAGTGGCCTTATTCACCACGGACTCCTGGGTTCAGCTGACGGTCTCCGATTCAGGCCCCGGCATCCCGGAGGAGCAACTGGCTGAAGTGTGCAAACCCTTTGTCCGACTGGATAGTGCTCGCAATACGGAGAGAGGGAGTGTGGGGCTGGGGTTAGCCATAGCCCGTACGCTGATCCATCGTCATGGTGGTGAGCTGTTGCTCCAGAATCGGCCCGAGGGCGGGTTGGAGGCTTGTATACGACTCCCCAAATGACACTCAATGTAACAACACCCTAAATGAAAAACGGCCCTCGCGGGCCGTCATTTTACTTACTGATTACTACATGCAACTAGTCAGCGCACTTGCTCACCATCATATCGCCACCATCCAACGTTGGGTTGATACGGAAGCTGTAAACATATCGACCAGCTTCAGGAATCGTGATGGGCGACTCGGTTCCATTTCCGGAAGCCACGGCCATATCCTGTTGTTGCGCAATTTTCACCGAGCTCGAGTTCTTGACCGCAAACTCCTTCTTCCAATCTGATGCTGCAAATTTAAAGCTGAAGGAGGTCACCTTCGTCTCATTCACAACGACTTGATAAAGGCTGTCGCCCTTATATGCAAACTTATGATCCGCAGGAGTCGCTGCAAAATTATTGCCGCCATCATAAGTACCACGAACATACATCGCCATATTCAATGGGCCATCGCCTGATACGGTTGCCTTGGTACAATCAGCCAGATCGCCCGTCCCAATCAGGCTGCCGCCATTGCCGGTATCCGGCCCGGTAGCACTTGGTGTTTTGATCTGCAGGAACAGAGCACTCAGCTTAGGGACCGTCAGGCTGTAGCTACCACTAGCAATCGAATAGGTGGTGCTATTCTGCAGATCAACAAGATCCCCTTCACTGCCCACTGCGGTTCCACTAAATGAGAGCGCCTGATCTACTTCTGATGTATTCAGGATAAACAGAATCACATCATCGCCTGATTTCTTGTAATCGGTGTACAGCACCGAGGTATCACCCAACTCCAGATGAGTTCTGGTTCCTTGATATAGAGCCGGATGAGCGGCCCGGAGTGACATCAAGCCAGCCAGGTAAGTGCGAAGCGCTTTTTGGTCACTATCAGCAGTGAAAGCAGCCTGCCCAATGACACTAGCCTGCCCCTCAACCTTGCCAGGAGAGCGAGAAACGTGATCATCACAGAGGCCCTGAATCGCACAATTGCTTGTAACCTGGGCAGCAAAGTTAGGAACCTCATCACCAATCTCTTCACCATAGAAGAACGTCAACGGCCCCGAGCTTGCAGCCATGAAGGCATAGGCCGCCTTATGGCGATCCCAGTAATTGCTCTCACTCGGTTCTGCCAACTGACCACGCTGCAACAGGTCGCCAAAACGCACCACATCATGGTTGGTCAGGAAAACATTTGGAACGGCATGAGACGGGTAAACAACACGGGTATTAAAGCCAGCATCTAAAGCGTCTGCATCCTTCTTACCCACGCTGCTCTCGTTGACGGCAAGCGTTTCTGTGATGCTATAACGCAGCGGGAAATCAAAATTGGAACAGAGGCCAGGTTGAGCCGTCGTGCCATAACCATTTTTGGCGATATCACTCGCGCCACTCCACAACTCACCAAACATATAACCCAATGGATGAACGCTCTCACCACTTCCATTGGAATAACTTACACTCGCGGATGCCTCTTCAACGGCCTTGCGAATTTCCCCCCAAGCGCCAACGGGAACCTGGTAGGCCTGATCAAGGCGCCAACCATCAATTTTCAGCTCATTGATCCAGTACGTTGCAACCTCTTTGTAGAACTTCAGAGTATCGTCTTCCTGATAACCACTATAAACGGCATCCTGATTGCTGGTACTACCCGTCTGGTATTTACTCTTCGGTTTCAGACCGTTGGGAGACGCAACCAAATTGTCCTTATGGTGGCCAAATACACCATCGAGGAACACATACATACCACGTTTGTGGGCTTCCTCGACCAATGTTCTAGCTTGATCAAGGGTTCCGAAGTTGGGATCGATCTTAAAATAGTTGCTGGTGAAATATCCGGTTGCATCCAACTTATCCGCCCACTCATCTTGGCCGGACTTTCTCGTTGACTCGAAGATCGGAGTCAACCAAATGGCATTGACACCCAGTCCCTTGATGTAATCCAGGTTATTGGTGATGCCTTGCAAATCGCCCTTGTGAGCACTGGTGCCATAACCGGCATCGTAATCAGCGCTAATATCGCCATCGATAAAGGCTTCGACCATGATCTGCATGGTACGCAGCTCTTTGGCTTTGTCGTAAACAGCAGCCGAGCAGGCATAGGGTTGATAGGCAGTTTGGCCGGTATCGCCACCACCGTTGTCAGGACTTCCACCACCACCACAACCCGCGATGGCGAGCGCCAATAACAAAGAAAGAGAAGAGCGCTTGAATACTGCCGAGTTCATCATTGCCTAATCCTTATCGAAGCCAAATCATTAACGATCGCGTGAGCCCATATTACCCAGCTCACAGCATCCCCCCATAGGCACAAAACGGCAGAAACCGCGGCCTTTTTCCATTCCTGCGATTGGTATCGCTTTCTTTGTCGAGCCATCAGGGCGCTATTTACACCGTTCGGCGCTGGCTGATTCCACCATCGTGCTTACCAAGCGAGTAACGGTTGCACCCCATCCGTAATAATTGGCTCAGGGATCGAGTCGAGAGAACCTGAACCGCTTTCTCATAAATGACAATAACTCACGAAGAAAAGGCATGAGTCCCGCGCTTTACATCCCGAGGCCCAGGCTCTAGATTCGTCATCCAAGACGAAAATTCAGACAGTGAACAAGGATGCTTTCATGAAAGATGCAACGCTGGCCCTGCACCACGGTTTTCAGAACGATCCGACCACCAAAGCGGTGGCGGTACCGATTTATCAAACCGTGGCCTATGAGTTTGATAATGCCCAGCATGGGGCCGATCTGTTCAATCTGGCGGTGCCTGGCAACATCTATACCCGCATCATGAATCCGACCAACGATGTGCTCGAGCAACGGCTCGCCGCGCTGGAAGGCGGTATCGCTGGCCTGGTGGTCTCGGCGGGAAGCGCCGCGATTCACTATGCGATCCTGACCCTGGCGCAGGCGGGGGATAATATTGTCTCGACCCCGCAACTGTATGGCGGCACCTATACGCTGTTTGCCCATATGCTGCCGAGCCTGGGCATCGAGGTCCGTTTTGCCGCCGATGATTCTCCGGAAGCCATCGCCAAGCTGATCGACGGCAAGACCAAGGCAGTCTACGCCGAGAGCATCGGCAATCCGGCCGGTAATATCATTGATATTGCCGGATTGGCTGATGTCGCCCATGCCCAGGGCGTGCCTCTGGTCATCGACAACACGGTGGCAACCCCGATCCTGTGCAAGCCTATCGCCTTTGGTGCCGATATCGTGGTGCACTCCATCACCAAATATGTGGGCGGTCATGGCAATTCCCTGGGCGGGGTCATTGTCGATTCGGGCAAGTTCCCCTGGGCCGAGCACAAGGATCGTTTCCCGGTCTTCAACCAACCGGAGCCCTCCTATCATGGCGTGGTTTACACCGACACCTTTGGTCCGGCCGCCTTTATCGCTCGCGCCCGCACAGTGCCGCTGCGCAATACCGGCTCGGCACTCTCCCCGATGAATGCCTTTTTGTTGCTGCAAGGGCTGGAAACCCTGGCTCTGCGGATGGAGCGCCACGTCGAGAACGCGCTGAAAGTGGCTCACTACCTGCAGGAGCACCCACAAGTGGCCTGGGTCAGCTATGCCGGTCTGCCGGATCATCCCCATCACGCCCTGGCGCAGAAGTACATGGGTGGCAAACCGTCGGCCATTCTCTCCTTTGGTCTGAAAGCGGGCTACGAAGCGGGTGTCCGTTTCTATGATGCGCTGCAGATCTTCAAGCGGCTGGTGAACATCGGCGATGCCAAGTCGCTGGCTTGTCATCCAGCCTCAACCACCCATCGCCAGATGACTGAAGCCGAGCAGGCCAAAGCAGGCGTCAAGCCGGAGATGATCCGCCTGTCGGTGGGCATCGAAGCAATCGAGGATCTGCTGGCCGATCTGGAACAGGCTCTGAACGCCTAAAACTGGGTCATCTCAATACCGAGGGGGCCTTGCGCCCCCTCGTGTTTATCCTGTCTTTGAACACAGGTTATTTAATTTCTATTTCCAGAGCCTTGTCTTCCGGAGGGGAAGACTTGACCATGTGAACAAACAGCATGCCGTCACGGAAATGGCCGGTAATATTTTCCGGTCTTACATCCTCCGGCAAATTGAAGCTACGGCTGAAATGGCCATAGACCCGTTCCATGCGGTGTTGTTTATCATCCAGATTTTCCAGCTTCCGCTCGCCCGAAATGGTCAACAGACCATTATTGACCGTCAGTTTGACGTCCTCCTTACGGATTTCGGGGATCTCGACCTTGATCTGATACTCCTCGCTGTTCTCCAGGATATCCACCGCCGGCAACCAGTCGCTACCCGTCACCGTATGCGGCTCACCGAGCTGCCGCAGCATACCGTGGTGATAATCACGGAACCAATCATCGAACTCCCGGAAGGGGTTCCATCGTTGCATTTTCATAGAGGCCTCCTTCATTGATTCATGGACCAGACTCCTATCTTAAGTGTGGGAAGGGAGGGTCCATTTTCAAGAGGGGTGACTAAAAAATAACCTACCGCAATGCGGACCAGGCTAAAGAGCCGGCAACGCTCCACATCAACAGACCAATCAGTACATCAATCCCACGCTGCACAGCTGGGCGGGCCAGCCAGGGAGATAACCGGGCGGCCAATAACGCCAAGCCATAAAACCAGACGGTGGAGGCCAGCACGGCGCCCAGCGCAAAACCCGATTGTTCCTGATGAGCCAGTTGTGCGGCCACTGAACCGAGGATCATCACGGTATCCAGATAGACATGAGGGTTCAGTAGCGTCACCGCCAGGGTAGTGACGATGATCGCCAACCGCTTTTCCGGACCCGACTCCGCCTGTAGTGAACGCACCTCACCGCGCCAGGCAGCAACCAAAGAGCGGCCGCCATAAACCAGCAAAAAGGCCACGCCCCCCCACGTCAGCCCGGCCTGTAACCAAGGCATACTACCCAGCCAGCGTCCGCCGCCGAACACCCCTATCAGGATCAGGATCAGATCGCAGAACAGGCAGAGGCTAGCCACCAGCAGGTGGTGCTGGCGACGGATCCCTCGACTCAAGACATAAGCATTCTGCACCCCGATCGGCATGATGAGACTCGCGCCCACCATGAAGCCTTGTACCATTGGCATTAACATCTCAACTCTCCAACACGCTATTCATCCGAAGTGGCGCCAGCATAGGAGTCACGCTATCTTCAGTAAAACTAATAGTTTTAATTGATGATTAGGAATATCGATGAAGCCGGATCCTGTGAACCTATCCCGCTTACTTCCCCTCGACTACAAACAGCTGCAGGCGCTGGATGTGGTGGTGCAGGAACAAAATTTTGAACGAGCCGCTCGTCGCCTCAACCTGACTCAGTCAGCAATATCCCAACGCATCAAGTTGCTGGAGCAGAGCGTGGCGCAACCGCTGTTGATCCGCACCTCACCGCCGGTTCCCACCGAATTGGGCCAGCAATTGCTGGGGCACTATCGTCAGGTCAGTCAGCTGGAGCGGGAGCTACTGCCCAGTCTGCTGCTCGATGCCCCCCGGCAACCACTCAAAGTCAGCATGGCCGTCAATGCCGATAGTCTGGCCACCTGGTTTCTACCCGCCCTGGCACCGCTACTGACCCAACACCCCATAGAGCTGAATCTGCTGATCGAGGATGAAACCCGGACGTTGGAGCGCTTACGCCAGGGCGAAGCCTTTGCCGCCGTGAGCACCCAACCTCGCGCCCTGCCCGGTTGTCACGCCTCGCCACTCGGCCGCATGGAGTACTTGCTGGTCTGTTCCCCGGCCTTCAACCATCAGTATTTTGGCGAAGGATTGACGCTAGAGAGTCTGCATCAGGCTCCCGGCGTCGCCTTTGACCAGCGCGATGACATGCACATCAGCTACATGAGCGAATATTTCGCCCTGCATGCGGGCAGTTATCCCTGCCATACCGTGCGCTCGTCCGAGGCCTTCATCGCGCTGGCCTGTGCCGGTGCCGCCTATTGCCTGATCCCGCGCCTGCAGATCGAACGGGAATTGGCCGCAGGCGCGTTAATCCCATTGCCTGCACCGCCCCTGTACCGGGATCTCTACTGGCATCGCTGGGTACTGGAGCGAGGTGTCCATTGGCAGATCAGTCAAGCCATCTTGCAACATGGCGCCGCCTGTCTGCTGCCGTTCGCTGATGCTGAGCGATAAACACATCACGAATGCCGAGTGGGTGCCGGGCCTGGACCGCGGGCCGTCGGCCATATGCATTAATGAGATAAACAAAGCGCTTTTTATTGGTTCTGGTGACTATAGAGCTGGGGCATGCTGACTACATCAACGATTAAGGAGCCGCACCATGAAACATTCCCTGACCACACTCAGCCTGTTAGCCACCCTGAGCCTGGGCTCGGTCCAAGCAGCCGAAGTCGAATTGTTACACGTCTCCTATGATCCGACCCGCGAGTTGTACCAGGAGTACAACAGTGCCTTCGCCGCATTCTGGAAAGCCAAGAGTGGCGATGATGTGGTGGTCAGCCAGTCCCATGGCGGCTCCGGCAAACAGGCTCGCGCCGTGGCCGATGGCCTGGAAGCCGATGTGGTATCGCTGGCCTTAGCCTATGACGTCAATGCGATTGCTCAAACCGGATTAATCGCCGATGACTGGCAGCAACGTTTGGCCAACAACGCAGCCCCCTTTACCTCCACCGTGGTATTTCTGGTGCGCAAGGGCAATCCCAAGCAAATCAAGGATTGGGGCGATTTAGTCCGTGATGATGTCTCCATCATCACGCCGAACCCGAAAACCTCGGGCGGCGCACGCTGGAACTATCTCGCCGCCTGGGGCTATGCGCTGAAACAGAGCGGCAGCGAAGAGGGTGCCAAAGCTTATGTCAGCAAACTCTACCAACACGTCAAGGTCCTCGACTCCGGAGCCCGGGGCGCCACCACCAGCTTTGTCGAACGTGGCCTGGGTGATGTATTGCTAGCTTGGGAAAATGAGGCCTATCTGGTGTTGAATCAGCCCGACACTAAGGGTGAGTTTGAACTGGTAACCCCTTCGGTCTCGATTCTGGCTGAGCCTCCGGTTGCAGTCGTGGATAAGGTCGCCAAGAAACATGGTACAACCGCCGTGGCTAACGCCTATCTGGAGCATCTCTATTCCGATGAAGGCCAGACCATAGCTGCCAAGCACTTCTATCGGCCGACCAATCCAGCCATCGCCGCCCAATACAGCAATCAGTTCTCGCAACTCAAGCTGTTTACCGTCAAGGAGCTGGAAGGCGATTGGAATAAAGCCCAGAAGAAACACTTTGCCCGCGGTGGTCTGTTTGACCAGATCTACCAACCCGGTCGCTGATCTGAATACGGCTCGCAGCAGCGGGCCGTTTTTCTCCCTGCACATGAGCCATCGCCTATGAGTCATATTCTGATCGTTCCAGGCCTGCACAATAGCGGCCCCCAGCATTGGCAAAGCCTGTGGCACCAGCAGTACCCGCACTGGTTACGGGTCACCGGGCAAACCTGGGAGCGGGCCGATCTGGCCACCTGGAGTCAGCGGGTGGCCGACCTGCTGGTCGCCAGTGACGAACCGCTGCATCTGGTTGCCCACTCCTTTGGCTCACTGGCCAGCATTGCCGCCGCCGCCCGTCATCCAGAGAAGGTAGCGACCCTGTTTCTGGTCGCACCGGCCGATCCGGCCCACTTCGCCATTGCCGATCGGGATCTGCCGCTGCCGCCTCCAGTTCCCGGCATGCTGATTGCCAGTCAGAATGATCCCTGGATGAGTGAAGAACGCGCCCGGTACTGGAGCGAGCGTTGGCAACTCGAGCTGTACGATGCCGGAGCCGCCGGGCATATCAATGCCGAATCGGGTCACGGCCCGTGGCCCGCGGGTCAGCAGTTACTGGCGACTTTATTACAGCAACATCACTTTGGCACAGCCCCTTCCGCACCACATCAGCGAAGGGCATGAGTCATACCATGGACTCCACCGAATCAAGGGCATCCAAGCAGCGGGATGCCCTTCGTTTTCCCTCCGCCGCCTGCAATTACTCCTCTAGAGCGACATTTCACGACCCAATTTTCTATTTTTGAAATTCTTAGCAAAAAATTGGCATAAGAAAGAGCTTTAACTTATTTGTCGCTTTCCCAAGGAATGCGCACAATCATCCCATCTATGGATATTTGTTTATTAGAAAAGGGTTCGTTATGCGATTTCGTTCCTACTCTGTGCTGCCAGGCTTCGGCCCAACACTGGGTTTCAGCCTGCTCTATCTGGGGTTGATGGTGTTGCTGCCGATCTCGGCACTGGTGCTGTATAGCATTACGCATCTGAGTGCAGCCGAGTTCTGGCAAGTCGTCAGCGAGCCCAGAGTCGTCGCCTCATTCAAACTCAGTTTCCTCGCTTCGCTGGCGGCCGCGTTGATCAATAGTCTATTCGGTCTGATCCTGGCCTGGATCCTGGTGCGCTACGAATTTCCCGGCCGCCGCCTGATCGATACCCTGATCGACCTGCCCTTTGCCATGCCAACCGCAGTCTCCGGTATCGCCCTGTGCGCCATTTTTGCCAACAACGGCTGGATCGGTAAATTGCTGGCGCCCTGGGGCATCGAGTTGGCCTACAACCCCATCGGGATCGTCATCGCCCTGACCTTTATTGGTTTACCGTTTGTGGTTCGTACCCTGCAACCCGTGCTGAAAGAGAGTGAGCGCGAGCTCGAAGAGGCAGCCGCGAGTCTGGGAGCTAACCGCCTGCAAACCTTTGTCCGCGTCATCTGGCCTGGCTTGGTACCGGCATTATTGACCGGCTTTGCACTGGCCTTTGCCCGTGCCATCGGTGAGTACGGCTCGGTGATCTTCATTGCCGGGAACCTACCCATGGTCTCCGAAATCGCCCCCTTGATGATCATGAGTCACCTTGAGGAGTACGACTACGCGGGAGCCTCGGCGATTGCCGTGGTGATGCTCGCCTTCTCGTTCGCCCTGTTATTACTGATTAACAAACTGCAGGCCTGGAGCTGGCAGCGTATCGGAGGAGTCCGCGCATGAGTCAGGAAATTACGGTAACCCCGATCCAGCAAGTCACTCGCGAACCGAGCTGGGTACGCTGGCTGCTGATTGGGCTGGGTGTCGGCTGGTTTGTGTTGCTGCTACTGTTGCCGCTGGCCACTATTTTTGTGCAGGCGTTCAAACAGGGACTGACGGTGTTTTTTGCCGCCATCAGCGAACCGGATGCCTTGAAAGCGCTAGGACTGACCGCGCTGGTCACCTTGCTATCGGTGCCTTTGAACCTGGTATTCGGGGTTTCGGCCGCCTGGGCTATTGCCCGCTTCCGCTTTCCGGGCCGTCAGTTGCTGATCACCTTAATCGACTTGCCATTCTCGGTATCACCCGTGGTTGCCGGTCTCATGTTCGTACTGCTATTCGGCAGTCGCGGTTGGTTTGGCCCTTGGCTCAGCGAGCACGATATCAAAATCATCTTCTCGACACCTGGCATCATACTGGCGACCACCTTCATCACCCTGCCCTTTGTGGTCCGCGAGTTGTTGCCGCAGATGGAAGCCCGGGGCAGTGAAGAGGAAGAGGCCGCCATGGTGCTGGGAGCCAGTGGCTTGCAGATGTTCTGGCGCGTGACCCTGCCCAGTATTCGCTGGAGCCTGATGTATGGACTGCTGCTCTCCACCGCCCGCGCCGTGGGGGAATTTGGCGCCGTGTCGGTGGTCTCCGGCCATATTCGCGGCCAAACCAACACGCTGCCGCTGCATATCGAGATCCTCTACAACGAATATCAAACCAGTGCCGCCTTTGCCGTGGCAACCCTGCTGGCCCTGTTCGGCATCTTCACCCTGTTGGGTGAGACCCTGCTGGCCCGCCTGCGTGGCCCTGCTGGCCATTGATGACCAAGAATTGAATGGAAAGGTGAACAGATGAGTATCCAGGTTCAACAACTCAACAAGCACTTCAATCAGTATGCGGCGCTCGATAACATCAACCTCGACTTCAAGGATGGTGAACTGGTTGCCCTGCTGGGACCCTCCGGCTGCGGCAAGACCACACTGCTGCGCATCATCGCCGGTCTGGAGCAAGCCGATACCGGCCGCATCGTGATCCGAGGCGAAGATGCCTCCGACCTCCATGTCCGGGAGCGCAATGTCGGCTTCGTATTCCAACACTACGCCCTGTTCCGCCATATGACGGTGTTCGAGAACGTGGCCTTCGGACTGCGGGTCAAGGCGCGCCGAATTCGCCCGAATGAGGCCGAGATCCAGCGCCGGGTCAAAGAGTTACTGGATCTGGTGCAGCTGGGTCATGTTGCCAGCCGCTTCCCGACCCAACTCTCCGGCGGCCAACGTCAGCGCGTTGCTCTGGCGCGGGCACTGGCGGTGCAGCCCAAGGTATTGCTGCTGGATGAACCCTTCGGCGCGCTGGATGCCCAGGTGCGCAAAGAGCTGCGTCGCTGGTTACGGGATCTCCATGATGAGCTGCACGTCACCAGTCTGTTCGTGACACACGATCAGGAAGAGGCTCTGGAAGTCGCTGACCGGGTGGTGTTGATGAACGCCGGTCGCGTCGAACAGGTCGGCACACCCTCCGAGGTCTATGACCATCCGGCTACGCCCTTCGTGCATCGCTTCCTCGGTAGCGTCAACCTGTTCCACGGTCGCGTCAGCGAGCAGGGGTTGGGCATTGGCGATCAAACCCTGAGCGGCCATATTCCCGCCCATTTGCTGCAAGGCTCCGCGGCCGTGGCCTATGTGCGCCCCCATGAACTGGAGCTGTCGCCAGAAGGCAGCGGTGATGGCCTCAGTGCCAGCGTGGAGCGTCTGTTGCCGATGGGCTCACGGATCCGTGTCGAGTTGCGTGGTAATGGCGGTCTGAATGGGGCACTATTTGAAGCCGAACTGCCCAAGGAAGCGGTGCAGTTCCTCAAACCCGGACAAACGGTGCGCCTCTCGGCCCGTCAGGCCCAGGTCTATCCGGACTATGAAATCTAGTATCCCGGGCCGCTACGGCGGCCCGGAGTCGCTGAGCCAAGGAGCCAGGCGTGAACTTTCAACAACTGCGCATCATCCGTGAGTCCGCACGCCGGGATTACAACCTGACCGAAGTCGCCAACGCCCTCTATACCTCACAATCCGGCGTCAGCCGCCATATCCGCGAGCTGGAAGATGAACTGGGGATCGAGTTGTTCATTCGCCATGGCAAACGTCTGCTCGGCATGACAGAGCCAGGCAAGGAGCTGCTGGTAATCGCCGAACGCATGCTCAGCGATGCCAACAATATCCGCAAATTGGCCGAAACTTTTGCCAACCGCGAACATGGCCGCCTGCATGTGGCGACCACCCACACCCAGGCTCGTTATGCCTTACCCCGGGTGGTTAAAGAGTTCCGGAGCCAGTTTCCGCAAGTGCAGCTGGAGCTCAACCAGGGGGGACCGGAAGAGATAGTGCGTCTGCTGCAAAGCGGCGACACCGATATCGGCATCAGCAGCGAGCGTCTGGATCATGCCGAAGGCATAGTCGCCTTCCCCTACTACCGCTGGCACCACAATATCGTGGTTCCAGAAAACCACCCTTTGACTCTGGAGCCGGAGCTGACGCTGGCACACATTGCCCAGTGGCCGATCATCACCTATCAGGCGGGTTTGACGGGGCGGGCTCGTGTGGACGAAGCATTTGCCGCAGCAGGCTTGCAGCCGGAAATTCTGCTGACCGCTCAGGACTCGGATGTCATCAAGACCTATGTCGAGCTGGAGATGGGGGTGGGCATTCTGGCCGATATGGCGTTCGATGCCCGCCGAGACACAGGCCTGGTGCAACTGGATGCCAGCCATCTGTTCGCCGCCCATACCGCCTGGATCGGCTTGAAGAAGGGACAATATCAGCACAATTTCGCCTGGCAGTTTATTCAGCTCTGTAATCCGGATCTGGCCTCGAGCGATATCCAGGCGCGGGTCTTCGGCAGCGATCCGGTGCTCGATTACGAGATCTAGGGTTCCCACCGGTAGTCACATTACCCCGACAATGCGACCAGCAAAGCCAACACCAGGGAGCAGCCAATATTCAACACCAGTCCGACCCGCAGCATCTGCCGTTGAGGCACTCGCCCGGTGGCATACACCATGGCATTGGGTGGTGTCGCCACCGGCAACATGAAGGCACAAGAAGCCGCTAGGGCGACCATCACCGCCATCACGTGTGGGGAGAGCCCCAATCCCGAAGCCAGGGGAGCAAACAGCGGGATCAGCAAGGCCGCGACGGCGGTATTGGATGCCAGCTCAGTCAGAAATACCACAAAACCGGCGATCGCCAGGATCAGAACCCAGGACGGGGCGCCATAGCACCACGCCATGAGCTGGCTTGCCAAAAAGGCACTGGTGCCGCTGCTTTGCAACACGGCAGAGAGGCAAAGACCGCCACCAAATAACAGCAGCACGCCCCACTCGGTCTGCTGCTCTATCTCCGTCCAGCTCGCGACGCCCGACACACCGACCGCGATCACCGCCAGCAAAGCCACCAGCGAGTCGAATTGATCGAGTCCCCCCAGCCAGGCTGACAGTGGTCCAGAAAAAATCCACGCCAGTACTGTGCCGGCAAAAATCAGCAGGGTACAGATGCGAGGCGGAGTCCATTGCCAAACCGACGTCGTCTCCTCGGCCAGGATAGGATGATCAAGATTGGGCCGCAGCAGCAGGTACAAGACAGCCAATGCCAGTGGACAGAACAGCAGCATGACGGGAACGCCGAACTGCATCCACTCCATGAAGCCGAGATGAGCGTAGCCCGCAGCGATGGCATTCGGCGGGCTACCGACTAGCGTCCCCATACCGCCGATGCTAGCGCTATAGGCCACACCGAGCAGCACAAAGGTATGGGTATTGAGCTGATGTTCACGGTCGATATTGGCCAACAGCCCCACCGCTAATGGCAACATGATGGCCACAGTCGCGGTATTGCTGATCCACATGGAAAGCAGCAGTGTCGCCATGAATAACAGCAAGACAGCACGCGACAAACGCCCACCCGCCAGATGGATCAGCCAGCGCGCCAGTTCGGTGTCGAGTTGTTGACGATGCAATGCGGCGGCCAAGGCAAAGCCGCCAAGAAACAGATACAGCACTGGATTGGCAAAATGGCTGAGCGCTTGAGTCAGAGGCAGCAGTTGCAGTATCACCGCCAGCACAGGTACCAGCAGGGCAGTCAGCGTGATATGTACGGCTTCGCTCAGCCACAGCAGAGCGATACAGACCAGCAAGGCCACGCCATGATTAATCGCAGGCGTCCACGGTAACCACAGACTCAGCCCGATAAGAGCCATCCATGCGGCCAATACCCAGAACCATTTCACGGCGCGACGAGAGCTCATCATAGCCTCCTGTTCTCGGTCTCCACTCCTTGATCCTAGTTGCACCGATTTGAATTGGCAGCACCCGAACTGTTTATAATTTGGCCGGTTTTATGCAGGGGTTTCGTCAGTGATTGAGCGCTAAAAATTTGGCAGCTTAATGTGTCACGGAGGTGACCTATGAATACCCACTTCGCCCATCAACAACTCGCTGAAACCTGCCGCTCTATTGGCGCCATCTTTACCTATGAAGAGGCCGAAGGCGAGGCGCGAGCGTGCATCATCAAGGGACAACATTGGTGGAGCCTGATCCTCAGTACCGATGGCGATGACAACCTTTGGCTCAGTCAACTCCAGCAACTGCGTCATCATCATTAAGGTGAGAACAATATAGTTGTGCTTCGCAACTTTAATCCGCTACTATCGGCTTCATGACTCCGATAGCCGAGGTAAACCCGATGGATGCTCGCACCCTGCGCGCCCGCTCCCGAGAACTGGTTCGCGAATTGGGCATGTTTGCCCCCCAGTGCTGCGCCACCCCACTCACCCCGGTTGAAGCCCACCTACTCATCGAACTCGAATCAGGCTCGCTGACCAATAACCAGTTGGCGGAGCGACTGCGGGTAGATAAGTCCAACACCAGCCGCCCCTTGAGCCGCCTGCAGGAACGCGAGCTGGTAATACGACAACCTCACGCCGTTGATGGCCGCAGCCAGGAGCTCGGCCTGACAGCAAATGGCCAACGTTTGTTGCATGAATTGCATCGGGATCTCGACCAGCACAGCGATCAAGTGTTAGCCCAGTTGAGCCCGCAGGAACAGCAACAATTACAGCAAGGGCTGGAGCTCTACTTGCGTGCCCTGCAGACTCATCGTCTCCAACAGGGCTACCAGATCCGACGCTTACAACCAGAGGATCAATCCGCCATTGCACAGGTGATCCGTCAGGTTTCGGCCGAGCATGGGCTAACCGCCGACAAAGGGTATGGCGTCGCCGATCCGGCACTGGATCAGCTCTACCCGCAGTACCAAGGTTCCGACCGTGCTTACTGGGTCATTACCGACGAGCAGGGAGCTATCCTGGGTGGCGGCGGTATTGCACCGTTGCAAGGTGCAAATGGTGCCGTGTGCGAATTGCAAAAAATGTACTTTTTGCCTGAGCTCCGCGGTAAGGGGCTCGGCCGTCGCTTGGTATTACAAGCGCTGGCGTTCGCCCGCCAATCCGGCTATTCCTGTTGTTACTTGGAAACCACAGCAGCCTTGCACCAGGCGGAACGACTGTACCAGAGTCTCGGTTTCCGTCACCTGCAGGCGGCCATGGGGAACACGGGACACTGTGATTGCGAAATACGCATGAGCCTGGAGCTGACTCCCGAGCCGAGCCCGGTCGATAGCCAGACAAGCTCCAGCATGACGACCGCCTGCCATTGCGCCGGTGCGACAGATCAAAACAACGACGCGTAATAAATCAAGGGCCTCGGTCTGATCTCAATCCCGGAAATCGGCCGGAGGCTCTTCGCCATCACCCAAGTAGGCGAGCATCCCAGCAAGATGTGCCGCCCCCATGACGACTCCCATCATCATCAACACCGGCAGTATGCCGCCGAGGTGATACACCAGCAATAAGGCCGCCACAGCAACCACCACCCCATAGGCAATCAAGGATTTAACCAGTGGTTTGTTTTTCATAAACATAGAATTAGGCTCCCGCGGTTCACTGATCAGCCAGCTACCACTGCTCAGACATGCAGGCCACAGCTTATGAAGAGTGACAGGAGCGGCGCTTGATTTTTTGCGCCAATGGTAAAGCCGACGAGGTGGTCGCACTCTAGATGGGTAGGCGGGACGGTGAGTGATAGTAGTGAGTGCCGCGCCGTAACGAGGGTTGCAATTGGCCTGGTGCTAGGCCGGTAAGTGCACGAGCCTCATGGATAAAATGCGGCTGATCGCTATATCCCCTTTCAAGGGCAATATCCAGCGTCGGAACATCGGGATGTAACGCTAATTGGCGCAAGGTATGGTGCAAACGAGCCAAGCGGGCAAAGTGCTTGGGTGTCAGCGCAAAGGCCTGCTTGAAACGCCGCTCCAGATGCCGACAGCTCCATCCCCACTGCTCGGCCAAGGTCTCGATGCGCAGGTTGGGCGCATAGTACAAGTGCTCAATCAGTCGATCCTGTGCCAGTTCACTCCCTCGCTGGTGATGGCTCAACTCCCGCAGCAAAAAGGATTCCAGCAGAGCCATACGCTCTCGATTCTCGGTTGCCATCATCAGTTGTGCCAGCAGCAGCGCTGCATGTTGCGGCCACAGGGTAGTAACATCCAGCAACTGAT
>Ga0247725_1001019_pt1 | contig 15901 bp, 16 predicted proteins | sample OKSTACKMCFT3sol_FD_183021 | JGI IMG/M metagenome (GOLD analysis project Ga0247725, IMG submission 183021) | Subsurface sediment microbial communities from gas well in Oklahoma, United States - OK STACK MC-FT3-sol | ecosystem: Environmental > Terrestrial > Deep subsurface > Rock core/Sediment... | reverse complement strand
GAGCGCAGTGCGCTGGCGGCAGCAGGCTGGTATGTGCGCAGCATCCGTCCCGATCCCGCCATGGCGATTGGCCTGCGCGGGCGCGATCGCTTGCTTGCCGTGCTCGATCTGCGCCACCTCGATGCGGTCGCGCTGCAGCTGCTGGTACCGTGGATCGAGCAGCACCAGCATCTACCCTGGCTGGCGGTACTGCCACCGGGTGCCGGACCTGCTTCAGCGGCCTGGCTGCCGTTGCTGCAGCGATGCCGTGCCCGCTTCACGCTGCCGTTCGGCCTGCAGGATCTGGTCTGCGCAATGCGCCAGCAGTTCGACGCGGATGATCCGCCTGTCGACGCGACCTGCAGCGGGCAGGGACCGCACGCATTGATTGGCGAAAGCGCTGCGCTGCATGCGGTGCGCACGGTGCTGCACAAGTTCGCGCCGGTGGAGCTGCCGGTGCTGATCACCGGCGAAACCGGTACAGGCAAGGAACTGGCCGCACATGCGCTGCATGCGTTGTCGGGGCGTGCTGGCAGGCCTTTCATTGCGGTGAACTGTGGTGCGATTCCGGCCAACCTGGTGCAGTCGGAGCTGTTCGGCCACGAACGTGGCTCGTTCACCGGTGCCGACAAGCGGCAGATCGGCGTGTTCGAATCCGCGCACGGCGGCACGGTGTTTCTGGACGAAGTCGGTGACCTGCCGTCGGAGGCGCAGACCAGCCTGTTGCGTGTACTGCAGGAGGGCACCTTCGAGCGCGTCGGCAGCAGCCAGCCGTTGCGGGCGGATGTGAGAGTGCTGGCTGCCACCCACGTGGAACTGGAACACGCGGTGGCGCAGGGCCGGTTCCGCAGCGATCTCTACTACCGTCTGAACGTGCTGCGCCTGCTCATGCCACCATTGCGTGAGCGCGGTGCTGATGTGCAGCTGCTGGCCGAACACTTCCTGCGCTGTTTCCGGCAGCGCCACAGCGTGCGTGCACGCGGCTTTGCGCCGGCCGCACTGCAGGCCATGCGGCGTTTCGAATGGCCCGGCAACGTACGCGAACTGCTGAACCGTGTGCAGCGTGCAGCGATCATGGCCGAGGGCGAGCTGATCAGCGAGCGTGACCTGGAGCTGGGCGCATCGGTGGCGGTCCTGCCTGGGGCGATGCTGCACGATGCGCGGGGCCAGGCCGAGCGCGATGTGCTGCTGCAGACCCTGCGCCAGACCGGCTACAACGTTTCCGAGTGCGCGCGGCAGATGCAGATCTCGCGGGTGACGGTGTATCGCCTGTGCCGCAAGCACCGGTTGGAGCTGCCTGCGCAGCGCTGATCAGCCGGCCGCCAGGTGCTTGAACAGGCGCAACGGCTTGCCTGTGACGCGCTCGATCACGCCCTTGGCTTCCAGGTCCAGCTGCACGGCCTTCAACCACCAGCCGGCGGTGGCGCCTGCCGGGAACAGGGCGGCGGGCAGGTGCGGCAGCAGCGCCTGCTTGGCCTGCGCAACGGTCAGGCCTGGAGGTTGCGCAGGCAGGGCCTGCAGCAAGGCATGGCGCATGGCGAGATACTTGGCACGATCCACGCGCTGGATGTGCCCGGGCGTGGTGATGCTCTCGATCTCGATCCGCTCGGGCTCAGACATGGCTATCTCCAGCGACTTCGATGCGTGGGCTGCGGAAGCCCATGGCGATCCACGCCTTCATCAACCGTGCATGGAACCGCAGCGACCGGGTCTGCAGGTTCGGCACATCGTCCGGAAGGACAGACGCATCAGGAAGATCACTGACCATCGTCCGCATCTCCACGGCGGGTCTTGCCGATGCGGGCCACAACAGGCCATACAGGCTCAGCCAATGGCCGCCACTGAACTCCAGGAACAGCGGCGTATTGCAGCAGCCCGCCAGGACGCGGCGGCTGCCGCCCCTGCTGGACAAGCGCAACGCACGCAGCATGGAATGTCCGGCGTCGATGCTGACGCGATCCTTGCGGTGCATTACGAAAAGCGTCTGGCCATGCGGGCCCAGTACTTCGGGTGCTCGGGGCAGCGACTGCAGCATGGCGGCGGCCTTGCGGCAGCTGTCGCAGCAGCATTCGACGGTGGCAATGGGTTGGCCCGTGGCGGTCAGGCGGACCTGGCCGCAGGCGCAGGCAAGGGACTGATGGGAGGGCATCTGCATTTTCTCCTGGGGTATTCATCCTCTCGACGAACCGGGGTGCCGGGAATCGACAACATCCGCCTTCAAGGGCGCTTCATCCGGTAGCGGACGCGGTACAGGTCCAACCCTGCACCGTCCGCACGCCGCGCCGAATAGGTCAACGTGCCGGGTTGCGAGCCATCCAGCATCGCGCCGTAGCTGTCGCTGGACGCCTCGTTCAAGGGCGAGGGCAATGCATGGCCCGCGTCATAACGGCCTCCACGTTCGTAGGCAATGAACTGGCGCACCGGTGCGCTGCCGAAGTCGAGAGCGCGGGCAAAGACCACAGTACGGCCATCCCCGAGGAAGGTGGCATCGAACTCCTGCGCCGAGGTATTGAGGTCTCCGGGCAGTGGCCGCGCGGGCTGCGCCTCACCACGGACCATCGCTGCGACGTAGAGGTCATGGCCACCCGCACCGCCTGCACGATTGCTGGAGAACAGCAGCGTGGCTGCGTCTGGTGAGAGCATCGGCGCGAACTCATCGGCCGCGCTGTTCACTGCGGGGCCAAGATTGACCGGCTCCCCGAATCGACCGTCGCTCCCCACGCTGACCCGATACAGATCGTCACCACCCTGGCCGCCTGCTCGATCCGAACAGAAATACACCACGCGGCCATCGGCGGAAAAGGCGGGATCGAAGTCACGTCCCGGCGTGTTGAACGGCACCGGCGTCGCAGGCCGCCAGCGCTGCCCGTTGTGGCGCGAAACCCATATGTCATACCCGCCCGGACCGCCGGGCCGGTTGCGGCTGAACCACAGTGCGGTCTTTCCGTCCGGGCTCAAGGTCAGTCGAATCTCGTCGTACTGCGTGGATGCAATGCCCGGAGCAAAGCGCTCGGCCGGGCCGACGATCTGCAGCACCCTGGATGGAGACGCGCAAGGCGACGCAGACACCAGCAGCATCACGGCCAGCAGCGCCTTCATGCCTGCCGCTCGAAGTCGCTGACCCAGTTGGTTTCCCAGCTGCGTCCACCATCGGTCGAGGCCGCCTGTTCCCAGCGCGCCGAATGCGGGGTAATGCGTGACCAGATCACCCGCGTCTGGATCGCTCGTCCGTCGTGCTGGTCTTCGCCGAAGAAGCGACCGACACCGGCCTCGAAACCACCGCGCAGCGGCGCGCCGATCCGGGTCGGTTCCCGGCCATCCAGCCACCAGCTCAGCCAGTGCCGCTCAGCCGCATTCCAGGCGCGGATGCCCATGCCGCGCAGCGGTGCTCCTGGCACGTCCATCAGATTGTCACCTACGTTGCCGAATCCTCCCAGTACCGGCCAGTTGTGCAGGGTGCCGTTGAACGCGTCCCACGCATCGCTGCCTGCCAGCCGGGCGCGCAGGCGACGATGGCGCACGTTCCAATGGCCCACCAGAAAATCAAAATCGCCCGGTGCATCCGGCAGCTTCGGAAGCGGCGAGGGGGCCGCAGCCGTGCGGCGGAACCAGTTGCGCCAGTTCACCTCCCAGTGCGCACCGGCGTCGTCGGAGAATGCCTGTTCCCACCACGGCTCCTCGCCGTGGATGGCGTGCCACCGGAACCACACGTCGATGGGGCGTCCGTCGATCTGGTCGGTACCGCGAAAGTCGCCGGCATCGCCCTTGAAACCGCCGCGTACGGGGGCTTCGATATGGGCAGGATTGCGGCCATCGATCCACCAGATCGACCACGTGGAAGACACGGGATCAAATGCACGCACGCCCAGGCCCCTGTAGGGACCCGAAGGCAGTGCCATGACGTTGTCATCGATGGTGCCGAGCCCGCCCAGGGTGAGCCAGACCGCGCTGGCGCCGGTGAAGGCTTCCCAGCGGGTATCGCCCACCAGCCGCTCCTTCAGGCGTTGGTGCCGGACCTGCCAGGTGCCCTGCAACCATTTCCAGTCATCGCTGTGACTGGCCAGGGCCCACCCGGAGGGCAGGGCGGTGGACGCGGCCGTGGCGGCCAGGGTGACCAGGAACTGCCGTCGATCCATATGCGTGATCCCCTACCGAAGGTGCCCCCATCGTTGCGGGTACGAAGAGGATTGACCACGCAGATATCGGGGCTCAGGCTAAGCCACACTTATGGTCACCCAACGCCAGCTGCCATCGCTTGCCGCCATCCGCGCCTTCGAGGCGGCGGCGCGGCTGGGCAGCTTCGCGCGTGCCGCCGAGGAGCTCGACACCACTGCGGCATCGGTGAGCTATCACGTCCGGCGGCTGGAGGCCCAGACCGGTACCTGCCTGTTCCTGCGCCACGCACAGCACGTGGAACTGACGGTGGTGGGTGCCAGCGTCGCGCAGGAAGCCACCCGGGCATTCGACGCACTACGCGCCAGCTTCATGCGCGCCGCTGGCATGGATGCGGCGCGACTGCGCCTGTCCGTACTGCCAACGCTGGGCACCAGTTGGTTGACGCCGCGGCTGGGTACGTTCCGCGCCCGCCATCGGCAGCTCCTGCTGGAACTGGATCTGTCGGCAGAGCCGCAGGATCTTGCCGCCGGCCACTTCGATGCCGCCATCCGCAACGGGAATGGCGAGTGGCCTGGGTTGCAGGCCACGCCCTTGTTCCCCAGCGTTTTCATGCCGTTGTGTGCGCCGGCGCTACTGCCGGCGGCCCGTGGGCTGGGCAGCACCGCGCTGGAGATTCCCCTGCTCGGTCGGCCGGACTGGTGGGCCCTGTGGTTCGCCGCGCACGGGCACCTTCCACCGCCGGCACCAGGGAGTCTGGTCACGCCCTTCGCCGTCGAGCATCTGGATGTCGGTGCCGCGATCGCAGGGCAGGGCATCGCCATCGGTTCGCCGATCCTGTTCCAGGCCGAGCTGGAGAGCGGGCGCCTGGTGCAGGCGCATCCGGGTGTGGCCAGTGACGGCCGCAGCTTCTGGTTCGTGGCGCCCTCGGCGCGGAGTGGGAGCGCCAAGGTCATCGCATTCCGTGACTGGTTGGTCGAACAGGCCGCCGAGGCACGGCACGCAGCACGCCATCATCTGGCGCAAGCGGTGACGCTGTGAACCAGAGCCCCGAACTGCTGCGACGCCTGCTGCGTGCCAAGGACCGGATGGACCGGGCCAGCCATGAGGAATGGCCAGTCACACGCCTGGCCGAAGTCAGTGCGGTGTCGCCGGCGCACTTCGCCCGCTCGTTCAAGCAGGCATTCGGGTTGCCGCCGCACCGGTATCTTCTCAGCCGCCGCATCGAACGGGCCGTGGCGATGTTGCGTGACACCGACATGCCGGTCACCGAAATCGCCGTGCAGACCGGGTGGAGCAGCCTGGGCACCTTTGGCCGCATCTTCCGTGACATCACCGGTGACAGCCCGGGCAATGTGCGTGAGCGTGAGCGTGCAGGCCAGGCGGCGTCGACCAGCGTGCCGGAATGCCACGCACGTGCCGCACAGCGACCGGACCTTAAGATCGCAGTTTTGGAGAAGCGTCGCCGCGAGGCGGTTGCTAATGTGGACCCCACCTGAGGGAGGTCCCATGACGAACACTGTGAACACGGTCGGCCTGTATGTGCGCGACCAGGATGAGGCGCTCGCGTTCTATGTCGGCAAGCTCGGCTTCGAGGTGCATACCGATGTACGCAACGGCAGCTACCGCTGGCTGACGGTACGCAGCCCGGGCCAGGACGGTTTCCAGCTGGGCCTGTTCGTGCCTGGCCCGCCCACCCACGATGCGGCCACCGCGCTTTCGCTGCAGCAGCTGGTGGCCAAGGGCGCAATGCCGCCGCTGGTGCTGGCCGTGGATGACTGCCAGGCGCGCTACACGCAATGGCTGGCGCTGGGCGTGGAATTCACCCAGGAGCCGATCGAGCGCTATGGCGCCGTGGATGCCGGATTCCGCGATCCATCAGGCAATGGCTGGAAGATGATCGAAGCCCGCTCCGAGACGAGGCGCCGGCAATGAGCCGCGGTGGCTGGGCACGGCCCGTGCACCGTTGGACCTCGATCGTGTTCACCCTGGCGGTGATCGCCAACTTCGTAGTCCGCGCGATGGGACAGGGCGAGCCTGTGGCGTGGCTCACCTACTCACCGTTGCCACCCCTGTTCCTGCAACTGTTCACCGGCCTTTACCTGTTCGTGCTGCACTACGCCGGAAGGCGCCGCAGCGCCGCACTCGGCGCTGCGGGCTGAGGCAAGGTCAGGCGACCGCGTCGACCGCATGGGCGGCAAGCAGGGCGGGCAGGTCTTCCATGCGCTGGAAGATCACCTGTGCACCCGCTGCACGCAGGGCCTCCGGCGTACTGTGGTGCGGACCGCCTTCACTGAAGCCGAACACGGTTGCGCCAGCGGCCACACCGGCCGTTGCACCGGTAACAGTGTCCTCGATCACCGCGCAACGCTTCGGGTCCACGCCCAGCGCAGCGGCGGCGGCCAGATAGACATCCGGATGCGGCTTGGTGTGCGGCATGTCCTGGCCGCTGAACACGTGGGCCCCGAAGGCATCAAGGATGCCGACCTTGCCCAGCTGCAGCTTCACCTTGTGCAGATCGGCGCCGGACGCGCAGGCAATCCGGCCGCCGGTGAGCACCGCGATCGCACGCACCGCCTCGGGCGCACCCTGGATGGCAACCAGGTCACGTTCCAACGCGCGGTTGCGCTGCTGGCGGAACTCTTCCAGCCATTCCTCGGTGAACGGCTTGCCGGTGCGTTCTTCGATCAGGCCGGCCAGATGGGCCACGGACTGGCCCAGGAACACCTCACCGGCCTGCGCCGGGGTCAGCGGCCAGCCGCGCTCGGTCAGCATTTCCGAAAGCACGCGGGCGACCAGCGGCTCGGAATCAACGAGTACGCCATCGCAGTCGAACAGCACGGCATCGAAGGGGAAACGGGACATCTACAGCTCCTTGAAACAACAGCCATGGGGGCGATCAGCGGGTATTTTCCCACGGTGGAGACGGAACGAACGCCTCGACCAGCGCATCCACTGCGGCACGCACCTTGGGAGCAAGGTCGCGGGTGGCAGGCCAGAGCGCATGCAGGGGCGCGCCCGCGCTACCCGAGGCAGGGAATACGGCCACCAGTGCGCCGCTGCGCAGCGCGTCTCCCACCAGCCAGGTGGTCGCTTCTGCAATGCCCAGCCCGGCCAGCAATGCGCTACGCAGCGCATCGCCGTCACTGATGCGGTGGCGCCCTTCAATGCGGTGCTGGACAAGCCCGCCGGAGCCGTCCGGCACCGTCCAGGGCAGCGCGTGCCCCTGCCGGCCGAAGGTGATGCAGTCGTGTCCGGCAAGATCCTCGGCGCGCACCGGGACGCCACGTGCCGCCAGGTATCCGGGTGCAGCGCATATCACGGCATGCTGGCGGCCGAGCGCCCGGGCAGAGAGCGAGCTGCTGTCGTCAAGCGACCCCAGGCGGACGGCCAGATCGACGTTTTCCTCGAGCAGATCAACCCTGCGGTCGGTGAAGCTGACATCGAGCTGCAGCCGCGAATGGCGTTGCGCCAGTCCGATCAGTACCGGCATCACCCAGCGCTGCCCGAACGCTACCGGCAGGCTGACCCGTAACAGGCCGGAAACCTCTTGCCGCCGCGACGCTGCGTTGGATTCGGCTTCGTCCAGTTCGGCCAGGATGCGCCGGCAGACCTGGTAGAACTCGGCGCCCTCGACAGTGAGCGCCAGCCTGCGCGTGGTGCGATCCAGCAACCGGGTGCCCAGTCGCCGCTCCAGCGTGGCCACACTCTTGCCAACGGCCGACTTGCTCAGCCCCATGCGCAGACCGGCTGCGGTGAAGCTGCCGGCGTCCACGGCCTGGACGAACACACTGATGCCCTGCAGGCGCGCCGCACTGTAGCTGGTCATATGCGTCAATTGGGGAATTTATGGATTCAGTTTATCGACAATATCCCGTCACTGAACACCTCCTTGCGTCAATAGACTTTCCTGGCGCACTTCCGCGCGCCAATGAGTGATTTCCCATGTCTGTTTCGACCATGAAGGTCTGGGAGCTCGATGCCCCGGGCCTTGCTCACCTGCGCTGCGTACGGCGCCCCATTCCCAGGCCAGGCCCTGGTGAGGTACTGGTCAAGGTCGGTGCCGTGTCGCTCAACTACCGCGATCGCCTGGTGATCGACGGCGGACTGTTGTCCGGTCCGCTGCCACACCCGTTTGTTCCCGCTTCGGACATGGCCGGCGTCATTGTCGAAACCGGAAGCCCAGCGCGATGCTTCAGCGTTGGCCAGCGGGTGATGGGCAATTTCTGGACGCAGTGGCTCGATGGCGCGCCTCCGCCCGAGATGCTGCAGCACGGACTGTCCCTGGGCGGTCCGCTGCCGGGCGTACTGGCGGAGTATGTGGTGCTGCCGGAGGACGTGGCAGTCGCTACGCCCCCCTCGTTGTCTGACCTGCAGGCCAGCACGTTGCCGGTGGCGGCGCTGACGGCCTGGTTTGCACTGGTCGAGGCCGGCCAACTCGCTCCTGGCCAGACCGTGCTTGTGCAGGGGACCGGTGGCGTTTCCTTGTTCGGGCTGCAGTTCGCCCAGCGGCTGGGAGCCCGGGTAATCGTGACTTCACGCAGTGACAGCAAGCTTGCCCTTGCAGAACGGCTGGGTGCATGGGCGTCGATCAACACGCGGCAACATCCTGCATGGGGCGCGCGAGCGATGGAGCTGAGCGGAGGGCAGGGCGTCGATCATGTGCTTGAGCTGCTCGGAGGCGGCAACCTCGCCCAGAGCGTGGAGGCGCTCGCAGTGGGCGGGCACATCCTGCAGATCGGCTTCCTCGAGGATCCCGACCTGCACATGCCGGCGGTTCCTCTCATGCTGCGCCGCGCGACGCTGAAGGGGGTTTCGGTTGGCCATCGCCAGGCCTTCGAGGCGATGAACGTCTTCATCGAACGCGAGCGCCTGCAGCCTGTCATCGACAGCGTGCATTCGTTCGCCGGCCTGCCTGCGGCACTGGCAGCACTGCAGCAGGGGCCGTTCGGCAAAGTGGTGGTGCAGGTGGCAGAGCACTGAATCCAACTGCGCCGTGCCTGTCCAGGCGAAGTGCGCCTGTGCGGCCGGAATCGCGACCGCACGGGCGTCCTGGCAGCTCAGCTCAGATCACAGCCCGCCGGCTGCGGCCAGGTGGTGGCCGGCAGCATGTTCTTCAGCGAAGCGGGCGCGTTGATCGCCACATAGCTGGCGCCCAGCAGCTCCTCCAGGTCGGCGATGGTCACCAGGTAGCTGTCCAGGCTGCCCAGGTTCGCTTCATTCGGGATGATCCAGCTGATCGCCTTGGCGGTGCCGGTGTTCGGATCGCGGGTGATGATCGTCTTCCAGAAGAACTCCGGGGTCGGAATGCCGTGGCTGGCAAGGAAGTAATCGTTGGACGCGTCGCCGTAGACCACGCCGCCGTAGACATCCACCGGCGCGATGTCGCGGTAGCACTCGGCCACGTTTTCGGCCTTCACCCAGACGCCCTGATTGAAGCTGGAAACCTGCGGAACGATGTTGGACATGTAGTTGGCGCGACGGATGTAGGTCGCGTTGTAGTCCATGTGGTTGGAGGTCACCAGATGGCCGCGGTCATAGCCGCTGCGGATGCTGGCATACGACGCGGTGCTGTTCTGGCCGAGGCAGCCGGCCGGCAGGTCCGGGTCCTTGTAGAAGCTGGACGGGCGCGCGGCGGAGCCGGTGTCGGCGGTGAGCGTGTACTCGTAGCGGGTGGCGCTGTGGATGCTGCAGTCGTAGGTGAGCACGAAGCCGCCCTTGTTGAGGGTGACGACCTGGGCCTGGGCGGCACCGGCGAAGGTACTGAGGACGAACGCGAAGAAGAAACCTGCAAGGCGCATTGCGATTCTCCAGCAGAAGTTCAGGGCGCAGCCGTCCGCTACGACCGGGCCGGAGCGAGGTCATGTGAGGACACTGCGTAGTCGGGTAGTGCGGAATGCGTGGGACGTGACCGCGATGACAGGGCCGCGGAGGCCGTGCGGTGTCGTAAGCGTCACAAGCTGTCGTCTTTCGGTCAATGGCGAAACGACGAAGCTGTGACAGCGCGCAAGCACTGGAGATGTGTCAGATCATGTGGCGCGTGGATGAAACGCAGGCGTGCTAGGACGCCGCGCTGCCTGCAGCGGTGGTCAGGGGTTCGTCTTCAACACGTAATCGCCCTTGCGTGTTCCCGGCACCAGCGACCATCCCGGCTTCAGGCTCAGCGACCACCCCGGCCCCTCCAGTGGCGGTTCAGCACTTGCCGGGGCCTGCACGAATACGACCTTCCAGTCGCTCTGCAGCAACGCACCGTCGGTGACATCCAGGCTGCCCCAGATGTCGGACAGCCGCATTGCTGGATACACCATGCCTTGGCCTGGCAACGGCTGCATGGTGTTGGGATCGAACTGGATGCGCATGTTGCGCAGATCCAGGCGCACGACCGGGCCTGTCACGAAGCGCGCACGGTTGTGTTCCAGCTGCGCAAGGCGCTGCTGCTCGCGCAGCGTTTCGGCTTCGTGCAGCTCCGGCCCGTCATAGCGCGCGGCAGCCGCTCCCAGCGCGGTCGCGTCCAGCTGCAATGGGGCCTGCGTCACTTCGGCCAGACGCGTGCCGAGATCGCGAGCCTGGTGGGCGAGGTCGCCGCGCCAGCCAGGTGCCGCCTGGTCCAGCAGCAGGCCATAGGCCGGGCCGGTGGCATAGGCGAAAGAGCGGACGAAGCTGCGATCACCCACGTGTGCGCGAAGGTCATGCAGTGCCGCCTGGATACGTGTCGACGGCGTCGGATTGCCGACGAACACGCCGGTGTACTCGGCCAGGCCCTCGTTCAATTCCAGCGCCGCTTCTTCCTGCGCGGCCGCAGGGAACCGGCGGTAGCGCTCGGCGCGGAATGCGAGTGCGTCCGTCATCGCAGTGTGCTGCGCTACTGCATCGGTGGATTCGAGTGCGTCCGCAAGCGCGCGCCATTCCAGTTGCAGCCAGTAGCGTCCTTCAAGCGTATCGAGGTGTTCGTTTCCACCTGCCGCCGGTGCGATGATGGGCAGCGCCGGCTGCAGGCGATGGAACATTTCGTGAGCCAGCAGCGTGCTGCGTCGGGACGCGTCCTGCGGCAATGGCCAGAGCAGCTGCGTCCAGCGTGTGCCGGACCAGTCCACGGCGGTGTTGGCGACGATCGCATCAGACGGAAGCTGGCCTGTGAACACATCGCCGCGCTCCTTCAGCGCACCATGTGCGTCTGCCTGCGAGGCGATGACCTGCCGGCTCTTTGGATCCACCAGCATCATCGGCCCGCACAGGGATTGACCCCACAATCGACCCCGGTCTCCGTTGCAGAGCTGTTCGGCGCGCCGGAAGACCTCGCGGGCCGCCGCATCGGAGAACGCCTGCTCGTTGGCCATCACGGTTCGTTGCGCACATAGCGCCAGTACAGCGAAGAGCAGGAAGCGTGACCTCATGACGTCCATTCATCCTTGGGGCCCAGCTCTCATAGCATCGATCCCATAGGCCGGCAATGCAGCAAACGTCATGTTGCGTCGCAAGGTGCCACCCACCATTCGCACTGGTACGGTCCAACCCGTTGCACCACCACCGACGGGGACAGACGACGATGCGCAAGGTATTGCTGCTGTTGATCCTGCTGACCGGACTGGCGCCCACCGCCTGGGCCGCTACGGTCAAGACCACCCACCGGACCATTCCCAGCTGGGATGGAACGCCTCTCGGGGCCTTCGTCATCGAACCGCAGGACGCGGGCAGCGGGCGCTATCCACTGCTGGTGATGCCCAGCAGCTGGGCGGTACCCAGCGTGGAGTATGTGGGGGTGGCGCAGTCGCTGGCGCGGCGCGGCTATGTGGTGATCAGCTACAGCTCGCGGGGTTTCTGGGAGTCCGGCGGCAGCATCGACATCGCAGGGCCAGCCACGGTCGAAGATGTCAGCGCCCTGATTGATTGGGCGCTGGACAACACCCGCGCCGATCCGGCCCGGATCGGCGTTTCGGGCATCTCCTACGGCGCAGGCACCAGCCTGCTGGCGGCGGCGCGCGATCCACGCATCAAGGCCGTGGCGGCGCTGAGTGGCTGGGCCGATCTGCAGGCCTCGCTGTACAGCAACGACACCCCCAGCGCGCAGGGCATCGCCTTGCTGGTGGCAGCCGGCCTGGCCACCGGCCGCCCGGGACCGGAACTGACGACCATCAATCGCAATGTACTGGTCGGCAACTACCAGGGCGCGGTGGATTCGCTGTTGCCGGTGGCGGCGCAGCGCAGCCCCGGGTCCAGCATCGATGAGATCAACGCCAACCAGCCAGCGGTGTTCCTCGCCAACGCCTTCAACGACAGCCTGTTCCCGCCGGGCCAGCTGGTCGATTTCTTCACCCGGTTGAAAGGCCCCAAGCAGTTGCAGTTGCGCCACGGCGATCATGCGCTCAACGAAGCCTTTGGCGCTCTGGGTGTTCCCAACGAGGTCTACGATTCGGTGGGCGACTGGTTCGACCATTACCTCAAGGGTGAAGCCAATGGCATCGACCGCCAGCCTGCAGTACAGCTGAAATCGCAGAAGGGCAGCTGGAGTACCTATCCGAACTGGCAGGCGACCAATGCCGGCGCTGTCAGCTATGCGCTGAGCGCACCCAAAGGACTTCTGCTGCCCACGGGCGGCCTGGTCGCGAGCGGCAGCAGCACCGGCTGGAGTTACCGGATCGGCAGCGGGCTGCTGACCGCCGCCAATTCCGGCGTGGCGATGGCCTCCGGTGCATTGCAGATGATCAACCTGCCGCCGGGTGCCTATGTGCCCTTCGTGGGCCGCAACGCCGCAGGTGTCTGGCAGGGGCCGATCCAGTGGAGTGCGCAGCGCCTGGATGGAACGCCGGAGGTACGCTTGACCGTCACGCCCAGCCGCGCCAACACCACGCTGTACGCCTACCTGTACGCCGAGGATGTGCTGGGCAACGGCCAGCTGATCAGCCACAAGCCCTATACGCTGCGTGGTGCCACGCCGGGGCAGGCGAAGACCATCGACCTGCGGTTGGAAGCCAGCAGCTGGAACCTTCCGGCCGGCAGCCGCCTGACCCTGGTGGTGGACACCGTGGACCTGCGGTACGCGGGCATCAGCCAGCTGGGTGGAACGGTGACTTTCAGTTCGCCGGCCAATGCGCCATCAGTGTTGAAGGTGCCGTTGCATTGATGGGGTGCCGCGCCCGTTGCGGCGGGCGCGGTACGCCAGGCAGTAGAACTGCGAGACTGGCGTTTGTTCCGGGGAAGGGAAGAATCCATGGTCATTGCATGGCTGTTGCTCGGTGCAGTGCTTGCGGCACCTACCGCGCAAGGCGCGCCGATCGACTGGTCGGATACGCTGTTGAAGGATCTGGACGCTGCCGACGCCGCCATGCGCGGCAGCCATCCGGGCGCCGTGGACCTGCGGAATCCTGGTTTCGGCGCGCAGCTGGACGATGCCCTGGCGCTTGCACGCTCGCGCGCGGAACGGGTCGCCAGCTACCCGGGCTACTGGTGGGCGATGAAGGGCTATGCGGCCTCCTTCAACGATGGGCATGTCAGCCTCAACGCGCTTGCCGAGGCTCCCGATCTTCCAACGCAGTGGCCGGGCTTCCTGACCGGCTTCGATGGCGATGCGCAGGTGGTCATGACCGTGGATGGTGGTCCGGGCCATCCGCCGCTGGGCGCGCGATTGCTGTCGTGTGACGGCATTGATGCGCAGACGCTGGCTGTACGCCGGGTGGGTGACTTCAGCGGTCGCTGGAACCTGCAGGCCAGCCGAATCCAGGGTGGTGGTGAAGTGCTGCTCGAACAGGGCAATCCATACGTGCCTGCATTGCGTACCTGCGTTTTCCAGGTGGGCGGACGCGAGACATCCTATGCATTGCGGTGGCAGCCGCTGCAGGCAGCACAGCGCAAGGAGCGCTTGGCTGATACCCGGCGCAGCTTCCGTCCCCCCAACGGCTGGCACGCGATGCCCGATGGCAGTTACTGGATCACCACCAGCAGCTTCAATGCCGACCCTGCGGAGCCGAACTTCAAGGAACTGACCGCGCTGCTTGAGCAGCTTGCACCGCAAGCCGAAGGGTTGCAGCAGGCACCGACGGTGGTGCTGGACGTGCGTGGCAACACTGGCGGTGCATCGCAATGGAGCATCGAACTGGCGCGATTGATCTGGGGCCGGGCCGCTGTCGACGCGCTGCCCGACCGCAGCTGGGTAGAGTGGCGGACCTCGGAGGGCAACATCGCCCAGCTTCGCGGCTTCCTGCAGAAGCTGGAACAGGCGCCCGACGCGTCGCCCGAGCTGCGTCGCATGCTGGAATCGGTGACGGCAGGCATGGCGCAGGTTCGCGGCCGGGGTGAGGCTTTGTGGCGCGAGCCATCCGAGGCCAGCGCAGATCCAGCATCCGCCGCAAGCCAGGCCGGACCTGTGCGCAAGGGCAGGGTCCTGGTTGTGGCCGATGCTTCCTGTGGCTCGGCCTGCCTGGATGCATTGGACCTCTGGAAGCGGCTGGGCGCGGTGCAGGTGGGCGTCGAGACCTCGGCCGACAGTCTGTACATGGACGTGCGGCCGGAGCGGTTGCCCAGCGGGCTGGCCAGGATCTCGGTGCCGATGAAGGTGTTCCGTGGGCGGGTACGTGGTTCGAATGAACCGCACGTGCCCGATCATCGCTATACGGGCGACATGCGCGACACCCGGGCGCTGGAAGCGTGGCTGCTGACGCTGTAGATGCGCGCAGGACCTCGTGCAGGGCTGAATTCCGCAGGAGAGGATCGCATGAGCATCCCGCCACCCAGCGCTGCCAGGCCGCCATCGCGGGCAGGAGCCTTCCGTCGTTGGATGCTGACACCCGGTGCATTGCTCGGCGTGGCGCTGCTGATGTACATGGTCGGCGTACGTGTGCCGCTGGCCAGGCTGAGCGGCCTGTAGGGCGGAGCGAGATCAGCGCCGGACGTCGAACTGGTCACTCTCCAGCAGCGCCCAGACATCGGCCTCGCGCACGCGACTGAAGTCTCCGGGAATGGAGTGCTTCAGCGCACCTGCCGCCAGACCGAAGCGCACGGTGCTCTCTGCATCGAACCCGGACGCCAGCCCGTGCAGGATGCCTGCCGCGAACGCATCGCCGCCGCCAATGCGATCAACGATACCGGGCAATGGCCGCGAGGGGGCCTGCGCACGGGTACCGTCGCGTCCCAACAGCAGCGCGCCCAGGATGTGATGGTCTGCACTCACCACGTCGCGCTGGGTGCAGGCCAGCCACTGCAGGTGCGGGAGGGCCGCGAACGCGGCCGCTGCAGCCGCCTCGGTCCGCGCGATGGGGCTGTCCTCGGCGAAGCGCAGTCTCAGCACCAGTTCGATATCGCGATGGTCGGCAAAGACGATATCCGCCTCTGCGAACAGTTCCCGCAGGATGGCGGCGGCGTTGCCGCCCCAACGCTGCCAGAGCGAAGGTCGGTAGTTGCCGTCGAAGGACACTCGCACGCCTGACCTGCGTGCGGCCCGTGCAGCGCTCAAGACGGATTCGGCCACATTGGCACCCAGTGGCGGACTGACGCCGGAGAGGTGCAGCCACTGCGCATCACGCAACAGCGTTGGCCAATCATGGTCGGCAAGGGCAGTGTTGGCGAATGCCGAACCCGCCCTGTCATACACCACTTCACTGGCGCGCTGCAGCGCGCCGGTGGCCAGGAAATACAGGCCCATGCGGTCAGCCTCCACTTCACGCACGGCGGCCACGCCCACGCCATGCCGCCGCAGCTCGGCCACGGCATGCCGGCCCAGCGCGTTGCCGGGTACCGTACTGACCATCTGTACATCGTGGCCGAGACAGGCCATTGAGACCGCCACATTGGCCTCGGCGCCCCCTACGTGGACCTG
>Ga0247725_1001018_pt1 | contig 15906 bp, 17 predicted proteins | sample OKSTACKMCFT3sol_FD_183021 | JGI IMG/M metagenome (GOLD analysis project Ga0247725, IMG submission 183021) | Subsurface sediment microbial communities from gas well in Oklahoma, United States - OK STACK MC-FT3-sol | ecosystem: Environmental > Terrestrial > Deep subsurface > Rock core/Sediment... | reverse complement strand
TCAAGGGCGAGAAGAACCCGCTGACCATCATCGGCAAACGCTTTGCCGATGAGGCCCGGGTCATCTGCTTCGATGAGTTCTTCGTCTCCGACATCACCGACGCGATGATCCTTGCCACGCTGCTGGAAGAGCTGTTCAAGAACGGCGTTTCGCTGGTGGCCACTTCCAACATCGTCCCGGACGGCCTCTACAAGGACGGCCTGCAGCGCGCGCGCTTCCTGCCGGCCATTGCGCTGCTCAAGGAGCACACCGAGATCGTCAACGTCGACAGCGGCGTGGACTACCGCCTGCGTGCCCTGGAGCAGGCGGAGCTCTACCACTGGCCGCTGGGCCCGGCCTCCGAGGCCAGCCTGAAGGCCAGCTTCAAGAGCCTGCTGCCGGACTGCACCCATGCCCAGGAGGGCGAGGTGCTGATGGTGGAGAACCGCGAGATCCGTGCCGTGCGCGTCTGCGAAGACGTCGCCTGGTTCGAGTTCCGCGAGCTGTGCGATGGCCCGCGCAGCCAGAACGACTACATCGAACTGGGCAAGATCTTCCACGCGATCATCCTGGCCAATGTCGAGCAGATGGGGGTGGCCAAGGACGACATGGCGCGTCGCTTCATCAACCTGGTGGACGAGTTCTACGACCGCAACGTGAAGCTGATCATCTCCGCCGAGGTGGAGCTGAAAGACCTCTACAGCGGTGGCCGCCTGAACTTCGAGTTCCAGCGCACCCTGAGCCGCCTGCTGGAGATGCAGTCCCACGAGTTCCTCTCCCGCCCGCACAAGCCCTGAGGCGTGCAGGTATGAAAAAGGGCAGGTCTCGGACCTGCCCTTTTTTCATTTCCACCTTTCGCGCTCAGCGTTGGGCCACTTCCTTCTCGTATTGCTTGAGCAGTTGCTGCGCGTGGGCCACTTCGAGCGCCTCCATGGCGTTGATGGGCTTGATGGCCACCGCCTTGCGCAGGTGCTCCAGCACCTTTTCCTGCTCGTCTTCGCCGTACACGTAGACCAGGGCGTTGGCGTATTCGTAGTGGCCGATGGGCAGGTCGTCCTTGGCGGTGAAGGAGCGGGTGAAGTACTGCTCCATCTTGTCCGCGCTGACCCCGTAGGTCATCTTGCCCACCAGCTTGCCGACCTTGCGGATCACCCCGGCTTCATAGCCGCCATACAGGGCGAGGGCGAAGGGCTGGCGAGGCTGCTTCTTCAGCAGGGCGTCCAGTTCCTCGGGGATCTGGCTGGTATAGCCGCGCTTGAGCACCACCGGCACCGACAGCTCCTCGCCTAGGCGTGCCTTGGCGTAGACGCGGCCGAACTGGGCCACGGTGTCGGCCTGGACCAGATCGCCGGCCTCGTCGGTGTACGTGATGACTTCCTCCAGCAGGCGGTGTTTCTCGGCCTGGTCGGGGGCGAGGAACATGGCGTAGATCACCTGGGCGAACATCGCCGGCACCTGGCCGCCCACGCCCAGTTCCAGGCCCTTCTTCTTCGCCTGTTCGAAATCGCCACGGAACATCAGTCGCCAGACGTCCTGCAGTCGCGCGGCGTAGGCCTCGGCTTCCTCGGGCTTGCCGGTGAAGCCGGTGTTGCCGGCTACGGTCATCTCCAGTGCCTTGGGGTTCTGGGTGGCCATGGTCACCACCCAGTCGGCATCGGGGAACGGGTAGTCGGGGCCGAAGCCACGCGTCAGCTGGGGCCAGGCCTGGCGCAGCTTGTCGCCGGAATAGTCGTAGGCGGACTGGTCGTAGGGGAAGGGTTTCCAGCTGTCGTCGGCAGTGGCATGAAGGCTGGCGGCGGCCAGCAGGGCGAGCAGGTAGCGGCGCATGGGAGAGTACCTTTCTTGTTGTTCTGCGCATCCGCCCTCGGGCGGCGAAGGGTCGAGAGCCCGCTAGGGCCTGGCGCGGATCATAAGATGCTCACCCCGGGGGCCAACCCATCCTTGGGATGGCCGCGTCAGTCGCCTTTGTGCTGGAACTGCCGGCGGTACTGGTTGGGCGACAGGGTCGTGTGCTGGCGGAACAGTCGGGCGAAGAAGCTGGCGTCGTCGTAGCCCACTTCGTAGCTGATGGTCTTGATGCTCTTGCGGGTGGCGGAGAGCAGGCCCTTGGCTGTTTCGATGCGTAACCGTTGCAGGTAGTGCAGCGGTTTGTCACCGGTGGCGGCCTGGAAGCGTCGCATGAAGTTGCGGATGCTCATGCCGTGATCCCGGGCCACATCCTCGAAGCGGAACTTGTCGGCGTAGTGCTCCTCGAGCCAATGCTGGATCTGCAGGATGGTGACGTCCTGGTGCAGCTTCTGTCCGCCGAAGCCGATGCGCCCGGGCGAGTAGCTGCGCTGGACCTCGTAGAGGATGTCGCGGGAGACCGCCTGGGCGATGGAGGCGCCGCAGAAGCGCTCGATCATGTAGATGTACAGGTCGCAGGCGGAGGTGACGCCGCCGGCGCAATAGAGGTTGTCGGCGTCGGAGAGGTGCTTGTCCTGGTTGAGCTGGACCTTGGGGAAGCGCTCGGCGAACTCACGGAAGAAGCGCCAGTAGGTGGTTGCCTCCTTGCCGTCCAGCAGCCCGGCCTGGGCCATCCAGAACACGCCGGTCGCTTCGCCGCAGATCATGCTGCCGGCGCCGTGCCGCTCGCGCAGCCAGGGCAGTATCTGGGGGTAGCGCGCGCACTGGGCGTCGAAGTCGTCCCAGAACGCGGGGAGGATGATGACGTCGGCGGCATCCAGGGGGCCGTCCACCGGCATGGTCACTTCGCTGAAGCTGCGCACCGGCTGCCCGTCCGGGCTGACCAGGTTGATCTGGAACGCGGGCCTCAGCCCCTGGCCCTGCAGCTTGCTGTAGCGCAGGCTGGCCATGTGGAAGAAGTCCTTGGCCTGCATGAGGGTGGAGGCGAAGACGCCGTCGGTGGCGAGGATGCTCACCCGCCTTAGGGTGGGGGACTGCTGAATGGTCATGGTCTTGTTCTTATTAGGGGAAAGCGGTCATTAGGCGGCTGGATCGTCTTATTTTTTGTCGCAAGTGTCCAGTGTGTGCCAGCGCAGGCCTGTCCTACAGTCGGGGCCTTCTTCGACCGACTGCCCGTGAAGGTGACGCGATGATCCCCAGAACGCTCTTCAGCCCCGAACATGAACTCTTCCGTGACAGCGTGCGCCGTTTCCTCGAAGAGGAGGCCGTGCCTTTCCATCACCAATGGGAGAAGGATGGCCACGTGGACCGGGCCTTGTGGAACAAGGCGGGGGAGGCGGGGCTGCTCTGCTCCCACATTCCCGAGGCCTATGGCGGCGTCGGGGCCGACTTCCTCTACAGCACGGTGGTGATCGAGGAGATCGGTCGCCTGGGCCTCACCGGCATCGGCTTCTCGTTGCATTCGGACATCGTGGCGCCCTACATCCTTCATTACGGCAGCGAGGCGCAGAAGGAGAAGTACCTGCCACGCCTGGTCAGCGGCGAGCTGGTGACGGCCATCGCCATGACCGAGCCTGGGGCGGGGTCCGACCTGCAGGGCGTGAAGACCACGGCGGTGCTGGATGTCGACCACTACGTGATCAACGGCTCCAAGACCTTCATCACCAACGGGTTCCTGGCCGATCTGGTCATCGTGGTTGCCAAGACCGATCCCAAGGCGGGGGCCAAGGGCACCAGCCTGTTCCTGGTGGAGGCGGACACGCCCGGCTTTTCCAAGGGCAAGCGCCTGGAGAAGGTGGGGATGAAGGCCCAGGACACCTCCGAGCTGTTCTTCCAGGACGTCCGGGTGCCCAAGGAGAACCTGCTGGGCCAGGCAGGCATGGGCTTCGCCTACCTGATGCAGGAGCTGCCCCAGGAGCGCCTGACGGTGGGCATCGGGGCACTGGCTTCGGCAGAGGCGGCGCTGAAGTGGACCCTCGACTACACCCGCGACCGCAAGGCGTTCGGCAAGGCCATCGCGGAGTTCCAGAACACCCGCTTCAAGCTGGCGGAGATGGCCACCGAGATCCAGATCGGCCGGGTCTTCGTCGACCGCTGCCTGGAGCTGCACCTGCAGCGCAAGCTCGACGTTCCGACAGCCGCGATGCTCAAGTACTGGGGTACGGACCTGCAGTGCAAGGTGCTGGACGAGTGCGTGCAGCTGCACGGTGGCTATGGGTTCATGTGGGAGTACCCGGTAGCACGCGCCTGGGCGGATGCTCGCGTGCAGCGCATCTATGCGGGCACCAACGAAATCATGAAGGAGATCATTGCCCGTTCGCTGTAAGGCCCCGGGTCCGCCGCCGGGCAGTGCGGCGGACCCTTCCCGCTGGCTCCGTGTCTACCCTGTGTCGATTTTCTGGAGCCTGTTCATGAGTACTTCCTCCTTCGATGACTGGGACGGCAGCGTCCGCCATGCCAAGCGCCTGCAGGGCGAACTGGCTGCGCGGGTGCTGCTGGTGGATGACTTCGCGCCGCTTAAGGTGGTGGCAGGTGTCGACGTCGGTTTCGAGGAGGGTGGACAGATCACCCGGGCCGCTGCGGTGTTGCTGGATGCCGACGACTACCGCCTGCTGGGCCAGGTGGTGGCGCGGGTGCCGACGTCCATGCCCTACGTGCCCGGGCTGTTGTCCTTCCGTGAACTGCCGGCGCTGTTGAAGGCGCTCGCTGGATTGCCGCAGCGGCCGGACCTGGTGTTCTGCGACGGACAGGGCATTGCCCATCCGCGCCGGCTCGGCATTGCGTCGCACCTTGGCGTGGTGACCGGGTTGCCGACCATCGGCGTGGCGAAGAAGGTGCTGGTGGGGCATCACGCTGAGCCAGGCCTTGCCTGTGGCGAGCATGTGCCGCTGGAGCACGAGGGCGAACAGATCGGCTGGATGCTGCGCAGTCGGGACCGCGTGGCACCGCTGGTGGTGTCGCCCGGGCACCGGGTGTCGATGAACAGCGCGCTGGAGCTGGTCTTGCGTGGTTGTCGAGGCTATCGGCTGCCAGAGCCGACCCGGCTTGCGGATCGGCTGGCTTCCCGGCGGGGCGACATGCCCGCTGCTGGAGCGGACACGCTGCCGGGGTTGTTCGACTAGGTCAGGGAGCGGGGTTCGGCTGGCCGCGATGAATCTCGGCTATCCCCTCCAGTACGGCATCGGGCAGCTTCAGCTCGCTGCTGGCGAGGTTGCTTTCCAGCTGTTCGAGGTCGGTTGCGCCGATGATGTTGCTGGTGACGAACGGCTGGGCGGTGACGAAGGCGAGGGCCATCTGCGCCGGGTCCAGCCCGTGCTCACGGGCCAGGGCGACATAGCGCGAGCAGGCCGCCTTCGCTTGCGGGTTGGTGTAGCGGGTGAAGCGGCTGAACCGGGTGATGCGCGCCTGGGGCGGTTGTGCGCCGTTCTCGTATTTGCCGGAGAGCATGCCGAAGGCCAGGGGTGAATACGCCAGCAGGCCGCACTGTTCGCGGATGGCGACCTCCGCCAGGCCCACCTCGAAGGTGCGATTCAGCAGGTTGTAGGGGTTCTGGATGGATACGGCGCGGGGGAGCCCGAGACGGTCGGCCAGTTGCAGGAAGGTCATGGTTCCCCAGGGCGTCTCGTTGGACAGGCCGACGTAGCGGATCTTGCCGGCCTTGACCTGCTCGGCGAGTGCTTCGAGGGTCTCCTGCAGGGGCGTGAAGTCTTCGTCCCGGTGGCGATAGCCCAGTTGGCCGAAGTAGTTGGTGCTGCGTTCGGGCCAGTGCAGCTGGTAGATGTCGATCCAGTCGGTCTGCAGGCGCTTGAGGCTGGCGTCGAGCGCAGCGGCGATGTGGTGCCGGTTGTGCTTCAGGTTGCCGTCACGGATGTGGGTGATGCCATTGCCCGGCCCCGCGACCTTGCTCGCCAGAACCCAGTCAGCCCGATCCCGCCTGGCGGCGAACCAGTTGCCGATGATGGTTTCGGTGGCGCCGTAGGTCTCGGGGCGAGGAGGGACGGGGTACATCTCCGCCACATCCATGAAGTTGATGCCGTAGGCCTTGGCGCGTTCGATCTGTGCGAATGCCTCGGCCTGGGAGTTCTGCTCGCCCCAGGTCATTGTGCCGAGGCAGAGGCTGCTGACCTTCACATCCGTGCGGCCGAGTTGACGGTATTGCATGGTGGCTCCTCGTCGGGCGAAAGATCGTTATCAAATCAGGTTGAAATTTTTCCTGCAATCGGCATAATTCCGCGGCTTTCTTTGCGGGGATGCCTAGCCTGCCGAGAAGGAAGGCGGGGATGCCTAGCCTGCCGAAAACCTTTTGCCGTAGCGGACGCGCTGACCCGAGCCCCCGATAGCGTCTGTTTCCGGCTGCCCTGTGTTGCCAGGGCGAGCACTATTCAGTAAGATCCGCCGTCTTATTTTCAGGGCGGCCCCTGAGGCTATAGCGAATGAAGACTTTTACTGCAAAACCGGAAACTGTTAAGCGCGACTGGTATGTCGTCGACGCTGCCGGTCAGACCCTGGGTCGTCTGGCCACCGAAATTGCAAGCCGTCTGCGCGGCAAGCACAAGCCGGAATACACTCCGCACGTTGACACCGGCGACTACATCGTCGTCATCAACGCCGAGCAGGTTCGTGTCACTGGTTCCAAGACCACCGACAAGAAGTACTACTCGCACTCCGGTTTCCCGGGTGGCATCAAGGAGATCAACTTCGAGAAGCTGATCGCCAAGGCGCCTGAGCGCGTGATCGAGACCGCGGTCAAAGGCATGCTGCCGAAGAACCCGCTGGGTCGCGACATGTATCGCAAGCTGAAGGTGTACAAGGGTGCCGTCCACCCGCACACCGCTCAGCAGCCCCAAGAACTGAAGATTTAACGGGATAGATTCATTATGTCGGCGACTCAAAATTACGGCACTGGCCGTCGCAAGACTGCAACCGCGCGCGTCTTCCTGCGCCCGGGTACTGGCAAGATCTCCATCAACAATCGCAGCCTGGAGCAGTTCTTCGGCCGCGAAACCGCTCGCATGGTCGTGCGTCAGCCGCTGGAGCTGACCGAGACCGTCGAGAAGTTCGACATCTATGTCACCGTTCTCGGTGGCGGTGTCAGCGGTCAGGCTGGTGCCATCCGTCATGGCATCACCCGCGCCCTGATCAGCTACGACGAGTCTCTGCGCAGCCCGCTGCGCAAGGCCGGCTACGTGACTCGCGATGCCCGCGAAGTCGAGCGTAAGAAAGTCGGTCTGCGTAAAGCGCGTAAGCGTCCGCAGTACTCCAAGCGCTAATACGGCGCTGCAAGAAACGCCCAGGTTCCTTTTGGCCTGGGCGTTTTTTTATGCCTGTGGAAAAGTGGGCTGCGACAGCTTGTCGCACTCCCGAATCCCTAGTGGTTCAAGGCTTTCAGCTGTTTTGTATCCGGCTATTACCTTGTCATCAGAGGGGGTTTTCTTTACCATTTGGCGAATTTTTTGCGCGGCTCGATTTTTACTTAGTAGAGGCCTGAACAACAGGCCGCAAAGCTGATGGGAGACGACTGAATGAGCAATGACGGCGTGAATGCAGGCCGGCGTCGCTTCCTTGTGGCAGCCACATCCGTGGTGGGTGCTGCAGGAGCGGTGGGTGCTGCGATCCCGTTTGTGGGGTCATGGCAACCCAGTGCCAAGGCCAAGGCCGCAGGTGCACCTGTGAAGGTGAACATCGGCAAGATCGACGCGGGCCAGCAGATTGTCGCCGAATGGCGCGGTCAGCCCGTGTTCATCGTGCGCCGCACGGAGGAAATCCTCGGCAATCTGGCCAAGATCCATGACCGCATGGCTGACCCGGAGTCCAAGGCATCCGTGCAACCGACCTACGTCGATCCGCAGAAGCGTTCGATCAAGCCGGAAATCCTGGTGCTGGTCGGTCTGTGCACCCACCTGGGCTGCTCGCCCTCCTTCCGTCCCGAGGTCGCCCCGGCTGACCTGGGTGCCGAGTGGGTCGGTGGTTACTTCTGCCCGTGCCACGGTTCCCGCTACGACCTCGCTGGCCGCGTCTACAAAGCGCAGCCTGCCCCCTTGAACCTGCCGGTGCCACCCCACTCCTACGAGTCGGATGATGTCATCATCATCGGCGTGGACCAGGAGAAGGCATGATGAGCAAATTCATGGAATGGATCGATGCGCGCTTCCCCGCCACCAAGATGTGGGAAGACCATCTGAGCAAGTACTACGCTCCCAAGAACTTCAACTTCTTCTATTTCTTCGGCTCGCTGGCTCTGCTGGTTCTGGTCAACCAGATCCTGACCGGTGTTTGGCTGACCATGAGCTTCACTCCGTCCGCGGAAGAAGCCTTCGCCTCCGTCGAATACATCATGCGCGACGTGGAATACGGGGTGATCATCCGTTACCTCCACTCCACGGGTGCGTCCGCGTTCTTCATCGTGGTTTACCTGCACATGTTCCGCGGCCTGCTCTACGGCTCCTACCAGAAGCCCCGTGAGCTGGTGTGGATCTTCGGCATGCTGATCTACCTCGCCCTGATGGCCGAGGCCTTCATGGGCTACCTGCTGCCCTGGGGCCAGATGTCCTACTGGGGTGCACAGGTGATCATCTCGCTGTTCGGTGCGATCCCGGTCATCGGTGACGACCTCACCCAGTGGATCCGTGGTGACTACCTGATCTCCGGCATCACCCTGAACCGCTTCTTCGCCCTGCACGTGATCGCTCTGCCGATCGTGATCCTGGGTCTGGTGGTCCTGCACATCCTGGCGCTCCACGAAGTGGGCTCCAACAACCCGGATGGCGTGGATATCAAGAAGAAGAAGGACGAGAACGGCATTCCGCTGGACGGTATCGCCTTCCACCCCTACTACACCGTGAAGGACATTGTCGGTGTGGTGGTGTTCCTCTTCGTGTTCTGCTTCGTGGTGTTCTTCTTCCCGGAAATGGGCGGGTACTTCCTCGAGAAGCCGAACTTCGAACAGGCCAACCCGTTCAAGACGCCGGCACACATTGCTCCGGTCTGGTACTTCACCCCGTTCTACGCGATTCTGCGTGCGGTACCTGACAAGCTCATGGGCGTCATCGCCATGGGTGCAGCCATTGCGATTCTCTTCGTCCTGCCATGGCTGGATCGCAGCCCGGTGCGCTCCATGCGCTACAAGGGCTGGCTGAGCAAGATCTGGCTGCTGGTGTTCTGCGTTTCCTTCATCATCCTCGGCGTGCTGGGTGTTCTGGCGCCGACCCCGGGCCGTACGCTGGTATCGCAGGTGTGCACCATCCTGTACTTCGCGTACTTCATCCTGATGCCGTTCTACACCAGGATGGAAAAAACCAAACCGGTTCCGGAAAGGGTGACAGGCTGATGAAAAAGCTATTTGCTGCATTTGTTATCGCTCTCCTGCCGGTTGCCGTGTTCGCTTCCGGCGGCGAAGAGGTTGAACTGGATCATGTCGAAATCGACCTGACCGACAAGGCCGCCATGCAGGACGGTGCACGTACCTTCGCCAACTACTGCATGGGCTGCCACGGTGCCAAGTTCCAGCGCTATGAGCGCGTAGCCAAGGACCTGGGCATTTCCGAAGAGCTGATGATGCAAAACCTGGTGTTCACCGGTGCGAAGATCGGTGATCACATGCAGAGCGCCATGAAGCCGAACGACGCCAAGGTGTGGTTCGGTGCAGCTCCGCCGGACCTGACCCTGGTGGCTCGCGTCCGTGGCACTGACTGGCTGTACAGCTACCTGCGTGCCTTCTACGAAGACCCGGCCCGTCCGTGGGGTGTCAACAACAAGGTCTTCCCGAACGTGGGCATGCCCAACGTGCTGGTTGGCCTGCAGGGTCGCCAGGTTGTTGGCTGCAAGCAGGTCCAGGTCGTCGAGCATGGCAAGAAGCAGTTCGACCCGCTGACTGGTGCGCCGATCACCCATGAAGCGTGTGACCAACTGACCATCGTTCCGAAGACCGGCAAGCTGACCGAGGCCGAGTTCGACCAGAAGATCCAGAACCTGGTGACCTTCCTGGCCTACTCCGCTGACCCGAACAAGCTGCACATGCAGCGCATCGGGACCTACGTTCTGCTGTACCTGGCCTTCTTCTTCGTGTTCGCCTACCTGCTCAAGCGTGAGTACTGGAAAGACGTTCACTGATCGAACGCTGATGCTGTAACGCGCGCGCCCTGATGGGCGCGCGCTTTTTTTGACCCCGCATAACTTCAAGCGAGGAGGGCGCCATGGCGGCTATCACCAAGCTGACCTGTTACTCCGACCCCGCGGACCACTACTCCCATCGTGTACGTATCGTCCTTGCCGAGAAAGGCGTTGCCGTGGACATCATCGATGTCCTCAACGGCCAGTGCCCGCCGAAGCTGATCGAGTCGAACCCCTACGGCACCGTGCCTACGCTTCTGGACCGTGACCTTGCGCTCTATGAGCCGACGGTGGTGATGGAGTACCTGGAAGAGCGCTATCCGCACCCGCCGCTGATGCCTGTCTATCCCGTTGCGCGGGGTAATACCCGGCTGCTCATGCACCGGGTTCAGCGCGATTGGTGTTCGCTTGTTGACCTTGTGCTGGATCCGAAGGCCAAGGATGCTGCCAAGGCGCAGGCACGAAAGGAGCTTCGGGAAAGCCTTACCGGTGTGTCCCCGTTGTTTGCCGACAAGCCTTTCTTTCTCAGTGAAGAGATGAGTCTTGTAGACTGCTGCCTGTTGCCCATCCTCTGGCGTTTGCCGAAGTTGGGTATCGAACTGCCTCGTCCGGCCAAGCCGCTTCTCGAGTATATGGATCGCCATTTCTCGCGGCCGGCTTTCCAGGCGAGTCTTTCGGACGTTGAGCGCGATATGCGTTGAGGTGAATCGATGAAATCCAGTCGTCCCTATCTGGTTCGGGCCCTGTATGAGTGGATCGTCGACAACGATTGCACGCCCCACCTGCTCGTCAATGCGGAGCACGCAGGCGTTCGTGTGCCGCCGGGTTATGCGAGCGACGGCCAGATCGTGTTGAACGTGTCGCCCAGCGCTGTCCGTCATCTGCACATGGACAACGAGGCGGTCAGCTTCGAGGGTCGCTTCGGAGGCGTTGCCCACAGTCTCTATATTCCGAGCGCTGCGGTCATGGCCATCTATGCACGTGAGAACGGGCAGGGGATGGTCTTCGACCTGGAGTCGCCGGTAATGGATGAAGGTGATGGACCTGAAGACGACGGCCCCTCGGGTGACGGCGCGCCGCCTTCGTCAGGCGGTGGTCGACCGGCCGGGCGGCCCAGCCTGAAAGTGGTGAAATAAAAAAAGGCGATCCGATTGGATCGCCTTTTTTATGGCTGGCGGGTTCAGTTGGTGTATTCGAAGAGCTTGATGATCTTCTGCACGCCGGAAACCCCCTGTACCACGCTGGTGGCTAACCCTGCTTCCTGGCGGCTGACCAGACCCAGCAGGTAGACGATCCCGTTCTCGGTCACCACCTTGATGTTGGAGCTGGGGATCTGGCTGTTGGCGAGCAGTTGGGTGGTGATCTTGGTAGTGATAGCGCTGTCGTTCATGCGTGCCAGGGTCGACGAGTTGGCTCCGACCTGCAGTTCGTTATGAACCTTCTTGACGCCCTGCGCGGTACGCGCAGCCTGCTCGGCGAGTGCCTTCAGGTTCTGGTTGGGGGTCTGCCCAGCCAGCAGCACCACGCCGTTGAAGCTGGTGACCACGATGTGCGAGTTGGTCTTGAGCTCGGGGCTTGCGGCGTCGATCTTGGCGCGCACCTTCGAGGGTGTGGACTGGTCATCGATGGTCTTTCCGATGGTTCGGCCACCGCAGCCGCCCAGCACGAGGGTGAAAGCCAGCAGGGCCAGGATCAGGGGGGAACGGGTCATTCTTCACTCCCAAACAATTGACGGTCGATCAGGTCGCAGAGGCAGTGGATGGCCAGGAGGTGCACCTCCTGGATGCGTGCGGTGACTTTGGAGGGCACGCGAATCTCGACATCTTCTGGCAGAAGCAGAGACGCCATACCGCCGCCGTCGCGGCCGGTCAGGGCCACGATGGTCATCTCGCGGTCGTGCGCAGCCTGGATGGCCTGGATCACGTTGGCCGAGTTGCCGCTGGTGGAGATGGCGAGCAGCACGTCGCCCGGCTGACCAAGTGCACGGATCTGCTTCGAGAAGATTTCGTTGTAGCTGTAGTCGTTGGCGATCGAGGTGATGGTGGAGCTGTCCGTGGTCAGTGCCAGGGCTGGCAGGCTGGGGCGCTCCCGCTCGAAGCGGTTGAGTAGCTCGGAGGAGAAGTGCTGGGCATCGCCAGCGGAACCGCCGTTGCCGCAGGCGAGGATCTTGCCCTCGTTCAGCAGCGCATTGACCATCACCATGCTGGCATGCTCGATGTGGGGGGCCACGACTTCCATGGCGAGCAGCTTGGTGTCGATGCTGGCCTGGAACAGCTGGCGGATTCGGGGTTGCATGTCCATCGGTATGACCTTCAGTGGAAAGCGACTGTTCAGGTTTCGAAGGCGTTTTTCAGCCAGGTCAGTCGCACGGGTGAGTCGCCATCCATCGAGTCGATGGCGATCACGTCAAATCGGCAAGGGTGATTGGCCCAGCGGGATTCCTTCTGCAGGAAGTACTGCGCCGCACTGATGAGTTTTGCGCGCTTGCGCGCGTCCACGCTTTCCAGTGCTCCGCCCCAGGCTCTGTGCCGCCTGTAGCGGACTTCGGCGAATACTACTGTATCGCCGTCCAGCATGACCAGATCGAGCTCGCCACGAGGGCAGCGCCAGTTGCTGGCGAGCAATCGCAGGCCGTGCTTTTGAAGGTGTTGGCGGGCGGCGGCTTCCGCTTTTCGCCCGCTGTCTCCGCTCGCGGTCAAGAGTCGCTGTCGGGCAGGCGCTGGACCTGGCCGTCGCGGAATTCTGCCCACGGCAGCTGGCGCTCGACGCGCTGGGATGGCGTCAGGCTGAGTCGGCCGGAGAGGCCGTCGACGCGGCTTTCCGGCAGGGCCTTCAGCTCTGCGAGGCGGGGCGCCAGCCGGTAGGCGTCAACGCCCATGGCGTACAGCCGACCGAGACTGCCGCCGGCCTGGGGCCACTGGCGGTCGACCTGCTGGCGAAGTGGGTCGTCGCGGTTCAGTAGCCAGGGGGTTTCGCAGAAGCGGATGCCGCTCAGATCCTGGTATTGGGCCATGTCGTTGCCACCGGAATAGAGGTGGGACGTGGCGTAGACCGGCACATCCCCGGCGTACTGGAAGGCCAGTGTGGGCTTGATCTGCTGGGCTTGTTGCGGTGTAGCAGCGAGGAAAATGAAGTCGACGTCCTGGCGGCGGGTCGGCTGGGTGGCGATGGAGGTGCCGAGGGTGCTTTGCAGGCGCTTGGCGCGTGCTTCGCTCTGGCGAAGCTGGAACAGGTCAGCGATCTGCTGTGCCAGCTGAACCGGCTGGTCCACGTGCTCGGCCGCGATCAGGCTGCCGCCGGCCTCTTGCCAGCTCTGGCGGAAGGCGGCCAGGACGCGGTCACCCCATTCGCCTCGTGGCACCATGGCGACGGCACGGCGCATGCCGTCCGCCCAGGCGCGGCGTGCCACTTCGCGTGCTTCATCCTCGGCCGCGAGACCGAACTGGAAGAGCTGCGCCGGGCCTTCCTGTCCGGCATCGCTGTAGTTCAGGGCGAGGGTGGTGATGGGCAGCTGCTGACGCTCGTTCATCTGCTTGACCAGCGGCTTCTCCAGCGGGCCGACCACCAGTTGCACGCCATCGGCCTGGGCCTGGCGATAGAAGTCGTCGAGCGACGTCAGGTGGGCGCTGTCATAGATCTGGATGGCGGGCGGGTTTTGGCCCGCTTGCTGCGCCTGATAGTGGGCGGCGAGGAAGCCATCGCGCAGCGCACGGGCTACCGAGGCCAGTGGTCCCTCCTGCGGCAGCAGCAGGGCGATCTTGGTCAGGGGCTGGTTGGCGAGCTCCTTCAACTTGGCCAGCGGTGCCGGCAGCTGTTCGGCTGCCGGGTGCTGCGGATGCTGGCTGCGCCAGGCTTCGATGGCCGCCTGCTGCTGGGAAAGGGTGCCGGCACTGCGAATCGCGCGGGCGAGCTCCATCCATCCTGCCAGGTCGGCATCGCCGGTCGACTGCAATTGCTCCATGGGCAGGCCGGAGATCAGTGCCCAGATGGCCTCATGGTTCTGCTTCTCAGCTTTGCCATTGAGCAGCGGAGCGATGAAGACGCGCTCGCGTGCGGCGGCAAGGTTCTGCCCGTCCGCTTCCAGGGCGCGCGCGCGTACGAGTTGGGTGCGTACCTGTTGATCAACCGGGAGCTCCGCCAGGCGATCGAGGCTGGGATGACTCAGTGCTTTCAGGGCGCTCTTGGGCTGGTTGCGAGCCATCGCCAATTCGGCTGCGAGCGTGCTGGCGAACACCTGTTGCGCGGGCTTCAGGCCGTCCATCGGGACTTGTTCGAGAATGCGGGCTGCACGACCGATGTCCTGCTGGCGATAAGCCAGGTCCGCAGCCGAAAGTCGCAGCAGGGCGGCTTGCTCGGGTTTGCTCTCTCCGGCCTTTTGCAGGAGCTGCTCGATACTGGCCTGGGGAGTGCGGGGCAGTTCGCCGAGGTTGGACGTGGGCGAGCTGCCACAGGCGACAAGGAGGCCGGCGAGGCAGAGGGCGGAGAGCGGGCGCAGACGAGCGATCATTTAACGATCCCGGTACTAGATCAACGAAGCCCGCGATTGTACCGGAGGGGCGGGCGGGGTGCGATGTCGGTGGCTGGAAACGGGCTACAATGCGCGCCTTTCAGTTTATTCCGAGGTGACCTGTGACTCTTTCCACGTCTTCCGTTGCTGCCGCTCAGCCCGGCAAGCTCTACGTGGTCGCCACACCCATCGGTAACCTCGATGACATCAGCCCGAGAGCCTTGCGCACCCTGCGGGAAGTGGCCCTGATCGCAGCGGAGGATACGCGTCACTCGATCCGCCTCTTGCAGCATTTCGGAATCACCACGGCCCTCGCGGCCTGTCATGACCATAACGAACGTGAGCAGGGTGGCCGCTTCGTGGCTCGGCTGCTGGCGGGAGATGACGTCGCGCTGATTTCGGATGCGGGAACGCCCTTGATCTCCGATCCGGGCTACCACCTGGTACGGCAGGTTCGCGCGGCCGGTATCGAGGTGGTGCCGGTACCCGGACCCAGTGCGCTGATCGCAGCGCTATCGGCTGCTGGTCTGCCATCCGATCGTTTCATCTTCGAGGGTTTCCTGCCGGCGAAGGCGGCGGCGCGAAGGGGGCGGCTGGATCTATTAAAGGAAGAGCCGCGTACGCTCATCTTCTATGAGGCGCCTCATCGTGTTCTGGAGTCGGTCCAGGACATGGCGTCTCTGTTTGGCAAGGATCGCCATGCCGTACTTGCCCGTGAACTCACCAAGACGTTCGAGACGTTGAAGGGGGCGCCACTCGGTGAGCTGGCCGAATGGATCGCTGCCGACAGTAACCAGCAGCGAGGTGAATGCGTGCTGCTTGTAACCGGTTGGCAGGCTCCTGAAGGAGAAGATGCGATCAGTGGCGAGGCGTTGCGCGTACTGGATCTTCTGCTGGGCGAACTCCCGGTGAAGCGTGCGGCAGCCTTGGCCGCGGAGATCACCGGCGTGCGCAAGAACCTCCTTTATCAGGCTGCTCTGGAGCGCCAGGCTGATTCCTGAGCTTGTGTCCTGGGCGGTCTGCCGCTAACCTTCGCGCCGGAGAGTCGATCGGACAGTCGCTGTCCCGTTTCGTTCGCGATTTCGGGAGGGAGGAAAGTCCGGGCTCCATAGGGCAGAGTGCCAGGTAACGCCTGGGAGGCGAGAGCCTACGGAAAGTGCCGCAGAAAATAACCGCCTAAGCGCGCAAGCGCCGGTAAGGGTGAAAAGGTGCGGTAAGAGCGCACCGCACGACTGGTAACAGTTCGTGGCTAGGTAAACCCCACTCGGAGCAAGACCAAATAGGAATCCTTGGCGTGGCCCGCGTCGGATTCGGGTAGGTTGCTAAAGGCTGTCAGTGATGGCAGCCGTAGATGAATGACTGTCCACGACAGAACCCGGCTTACAGATCGACTCTCCACTTTTCCC
>Ga0247725_1001017_pt1 | contig 15922 bp, 16 predicted proteins | sample OKSTACKMCFT3sol_FD_183021 | JGI IMG/M metagenome (GOLD analysis project Ga0247725, IMG submission 183021) | Subsurface sediment microbial communities from gas well in Oklahoma, United States - OK STACK MC-FT3-sol | ecosystem: Environmental > Terrestrial > Deep subsurface > Rock core/Sediment... | reverse complement strand
AGGTTCTTGAACTCGGTCTTGGCGGCGGAGAACAGCTCCTCGCAGAGCTTGATGTGGCCGTCCATCGAGCCGCCGATGTCGAAGAAGATCAGCACCTTGATGGCGTTGCGGCGCTCGGGGCGCAGCTGGATGTCGAGATAGCCCTTCTCGGCCGTGCCCTTGATCGTGCCGTTCAGATCTAGCTCTTCGGCCGCTCCGGTTCGGGCGAACTTGCGCAGGCGCCGCAGGGCGACCTTGATGTTGCGGGTGCCCAGTTCGACGCTGTCATCGAGGTTCTTGTACTCGCGCTTGTCCCAGACCTTCACCGCGCGGCCGTGGCGGCTCTTGTCCTGGCCGATCCGCACGCCTTCGGGATTATAGCCGTTATTGCCGAACGGCGAGGTTCCGCCGGAGCCGATCATCTTGTTCCCGCCCTCGTGGCGCTTCTTCTGCTCGCGCAGGCGCTCCTGCAGGGTCTCCATCAGCTTCTCGAAGCCGCCCATGGCTTCGATCTGGGCCTTCTCCTCGTCGGTGAGGAACTTCTCGGTCAGGGCCTTCAGCCATTCCTCGGGAATGTCGGCGGTCAGGCCTTCGTTGACCGTCGCCAAGCCCTTGAAGACGTGGCCGAACACGCGGTCGAACTTGTCGAGGTTCTTCTCGTCCTTCACCAGGCTGGCGCGCGAGAGGAAGTAGAAGTCCTCCACCGTGCGGTCGATGACGTCCTTGTCGAGGGCCTCCATCAGCAGGAGGTACTCGCGCAAGGACACGGGAACCTTGGCCTGGCGGAGCTCTGAGAAGAAGCGAAGGAACATCGGCGCGACTTTCGAACGGTTGTTCGGATTGTGCTGTGTTCCGAAGGCGGACGCAATCCAATCCTCCCCCTAGTGGGGGAGGTGGCCCGAAGGGCCGGAGGGGGAAGTCCGGCTGACCTTGCCGCTTCCCCCTCCGTCGTCTCTTCGAGCCGACACCTCCCCCGCTAGGGGGGAGGATTTTGAAAAACTCCTCACCCCCGCCTCAGGATGAACTCCAGGTCCTTCGTCTCGCCGACCGGGAAGAAGTACTCCCCGACCTTCTCGAACCCCAGGCGGCCGTACAGCCGCTGCGCGCCGAAGTTCTCGGACCAGACGCCGATCCAGAGGGGGCGGGGACCGTCCTTCTCGAGCCACTCCAGCGCCGTGTTCAGAAGGCGGCTTCCCCGACCGCCGCCCTGATGCGACTTGAGCAGATAGATGCGCTTCAGCTCCCCGTCGCCCGATTTCACGTCGTCGTGCGGCAGGTCGCAGGGGCCGGCCAGCGCGTAGCCGATCGCCTCGCCGTCCTCGTCCTCCAGGATCCAGGACGCCTTTTCCGGATCGGCCAGATCGTTGCGCGTCCGCTCCAGGCCGTAGGCGTAGGCCAGGAAGGTCTCGAGATCCTCGGGCGGATAGAGGTGCGCGAAGGTCTCTGTGAAGGTGCGCGCGCCGAGGCTGGACAGGGTGTCGGCGTCTTCGATGGTCGCGCGGCGAAGGTTGTCGGTCATGGCGACCTGAGTAGCCGCCATGACCGAGTGCTTCAACGGTCAGAAGCCTTCCAGCGCCACCTTGCCGATGGTGCGGGCGCTCTCGACGATGCGGTGGGCCTCCAGGAGATCGGCCGCGCGGATCTTGCCGACCACCTGGGTCAGGGTGGTGCGCAAGGTCCCCTGATCGACCAGCTCAGAGACGGCGTTCAGCAGCCTGTGCTGCTCGATCATGTCCGGCGTGCCTTGCGGGCGGGCGAACATGAACTCCCAGTGGATCGAGGCGGCCTTATGGTGCAGCGGGCGGATGTCGAGGTCGCCGTCGGCCTCGATGATCCCGATCTTGCCCTGCAGGGCGATGGCCTCGGAGACCTGGGGGAAGTGCTGGGCGCTGTGGGTGAGGCAGGCGATGTAGGCCGGAGCGTCCAGCCCCAGGCGCGCCAGCTCTTCCGTCATCGGCTTGGTGTGGTCGAAGATCTGGTGCGCGCCGAGGTCCTGGACCCAGCGACGGGTCTCGTCGCGCGAGGCGCTGGCCACGACATTGAGCTTGGTCAGCTGTCGCGCCAGCTGGATCAGGGCCGAACCGACCCCGCCGGCGCCGCCGATGATCACCAGGGTCTGGCCCTCGCCGCCGTCGCGCGCCACGCCGAAGCGATCGAATAGCAATTCCCAGGCGGTGATGAAGGTCAGCGGCATGGCGGCGGCCTGGGCGTAGTCCAGGCTCTTGGGCTTGCGGCCCACGATGCGCTCGTCGACCAGCTGCAGCTCGGCGTTCGAGCCTTGGCGGCCGATGGCGCCGGCGTAGAACACCTCGTCGCCGGGCGAGAACAAGGTGACGGCGTCGCCGACGGCCTCGACCACGCCGGCGGCGTCGTAGCCCAGAACCCGGACCTCGCCCTCGGCGGGCTGGGCGCGGCTGCGCACCTTAGTGTCGACCGGGTTCACGGAAACAGCCTTCACTCGCACCAGGATGTCGTGGCCGGTGGGCGCGGGATCGGGCGCTTCCAGGTCGAGCAGGGCGTTGGGATCGGTGGCGGGCAGCAGCTCGCGGAAGCCGACGATCTTCATGATGGTCTCCAAAAGGGCCGCGGTTTCGAACCGCGAGGAGGAGATCGCGCTAAGATACGATCTTCGCAAGTACGGTCATTTTTTGTATGTAGTACCCGTTTTGATACTATGAGGCTTTGATGGACGATCCCAAGGAGTGCGGCGTCGAGGCCGCCTTGAGCCTGATTGATGGCAAGTGGAAGGGCGTGATCCTCTACCACCTGATGGGCGGCCGAATGCGCTTCAACGCCTTGGGGCGGAAGCTCGGCGCGGTGACCCAGCGGATGCTGACCAAGCAGCTTCGAGAGTTGGAGAGCGACGGCCTGATCATCCGCACCGTCTATGCCGAGGTGCCGCCGCGCGTTGAATATTCGCTGTCGACCAAGGGGCGCAGTCTCGAGCCGGTGATTTGCGCTCTGAAGGCCTGGGGCGACGCCAATGTTCTGAACGCCGAGGCCCCGTCCTTGCGAAAGGCGGGATGAACAAGTCTCCGAGGGGCGGGTTGTGTCGCCGCTCTAGGGCGGCTACGACCTTCCGGCGCCGAGGCTCCGTCGCCCCCGCGCTGTGCTTTTCCAGGAGGAACGAGAGGACGGAGTTTCCGCCTTCTCTTCAATATGGCCGACGTCATCGCCGACCACCCATCCCCCGTCGTCCGCCCGGGCGTCATCACCCTGGCCCGCCATGGCGAACCCGCCTTGTCGCGCAAGGTGCGCCTGAACGCGCCTGAATACGGAGACTGGTGGGGCCGCTACGAGGAGGGCGGGCTGAAGGAAGGCCAGGTCCCGCCGTCCAGCCTGGTGGAGCTGGCGAGAAACGCTGACGTGATCATCGCCTCGACCCGCCGCCGCTCGATCGAGACGGCGCGGGCGGTGGTCGGCGACCGGGCTTTCGCCACTGATCCGACCTTCATCGAGGCGCCGCTGCCGCCGCCGCCGTGGCCCCTGTGGATTCGCATGTCGCCCAAGCGCCTGGGCTTCTTCGCGCGGTTCTGGTGGTGGTTCTTCGACAACCACGGCGGCCAGGAAACGCGGAAGGCGGCCGAGGCGCGGGCCGGGCAGGCGGCGGACCTGCTGATCGAGCTGGCGGACTCCGGCCAGAACGTGCTGGTGCTGGCCCACGGTTTCTTCAACTGGATGATCGCCGACGCGCTCAAGAAGCGCGGCCTGACCAAGCTGTTGGATCAAGGACACGGCTACTGGAGCATCAAGCGCTTCCGCCGCGCTTGAGTTCAAACCCTCTTCCCTTAACCAGCGGCAGGCTCTAGGCCGTTGTCGATGAGCTTGCGGGCCACTAGGCTTAAATCCGCTCACCTGAGAGTTGCAATGACCGACGCTACGATCCCTTCCGCCGACATCTCCGCCCTGAGTTTCGAGGAAGCCCTGGCGCAGCTGGAACGGATCGTGGCCGAGCTGGAATCCGGCCAGGCGCCGCTGGAGCGCTCGATCGACATCTACGAGCACGGCGCGGCCCTGAAAGCCCACTGCGAGAAGAAACTGGAAGCCGCGCGCCTGAAGGTCGAGAAGATCGTGCTCGGGCAGGGCGGGGCGGTCTCCGCCGAAGCGGCCGAGTTCAACTGATGAGCGGCGTCCAGCCGAGGATCGAGGGGAGCCGCCCTTGAACGATCACGCCCCCTCCGACCTGGCCCGTCGCATCGTCCAGGCCGCGGACATCGTCACGGTCGCGCTCGATGAGTTGCTGCCCCGCGCCGATGGTCCTGAAAGCCGCCTGACCGAGGCGATGCGCTACGCGGCCCTGGGGCCCGGCAAGCGCCTTCGGCCGTTCTTCGCGCTCGAGACCGGCAAGATGTTCGACCTGCCCGAGCGGCCGGTGCTGCGCGCGGCCTGCGCGCTGGAGTGCATCCACGCCTACAGCTTGGTTCACGACGACCTGCCCGCCATGGACGACGACGACGTGCGCCGCGGCCGGCCGACCGTGCACAAGCAGTACGACGAGGCCACCGCCATTCTCGCCGGCGACGCCCTGCAGACGGCGGCCTTCGAGATCATGGCCCACCCGGACACCCACGATGACGCCCACGTGCGGTCGGAACTGGTGCGCAAGCTGGCGATCGCCTCGGGCGCGCGCGGCATGGTCGGCGGCCAGATGATCGACATCCTGGGCGTCCGCGACGACCTGGGCGCCGTGGCGCGGATGCAGCGGTTGAAGACCGGGGCGCTAATCGCCTTCGCCTTCGAGATCCCGCTGATCATCGCCCGCGCCAAGGAGTCCGAGCGCCACGCCCTGATGGCCTTCGCCCAGGATCTGGGCCTAGCCTACCAGATCGTCGACGACATCCTCGACGCCGAAGGCGATGAAAAGACACTGGGCAAGGCCGCCGGCGGCAAGGACGCCGCCAAGGGCAAGGCCAACTACGTCACCCTGCTGGGACTGGACGCGGCGAAAGAGCGCGTGACGCTTTTGGCCGAGCAGACCCGTTCCCATCTCGAAATTTTTGGCGAGCGGGCCGAACATCTCCGCGAAAGCGTTGATTTCGTACTGGACCGCCGCAACTGACCGCGCTTTTGTCAAACATGTCTTCCAAAACGCCCTTGCTCGACACCATCGCCTCGCCCGCCGACACGCGAGGCCTGTCCGTAGGCGAACTGAAACAGCTGGCGGCCGAGGTGCGCGCCGAGACGATCGACGCGGTCTCGGTGACGGGCGGGCACCTGGGCGCGGGCCTGGGCGTGGTCGAGCTGACCGTCGCCCTGCATCACGTGTTCGAGACGCCCAAGGACATTCTCATCTGGGACGTCGGCCACCAGGCCTATCCGCACAAGATCCTGACGGGCCGCCGCGACCGCATCCGCACCCTGCGCCAGGGCGGGGGCCTGTCGGGCTTCACCAAGCGGGCCGAGAGCGAATACGACCCGTTCGGCGCGGCCCACGCGGCGACCTCGATCTCGGCGGCGCTGGGCTTTTGCGCCGCGCGTGACGCGAAAGGCGAGGACAACAGCGTCATCGCCGTGATCGGCGACGGCTCGCTGGGCGCGGGCATGGCCTACGAGGCGATGAACGCGGCGACCGATACGACCAAGCGCCTGATCGTCATCCTCAACGACAACGACATGTCGATCGCCCCGCCGGTCGGCGGCATGAGCGCCTATCTGGCCAACCTCGTTTCGGGCGGCGCCTACCGCTCGGTGCGCAAGCTGGGCAAGACGGTGGTCGAGAAGCTGCCGAGCCCCATGCGCGAAGCGGCCCGCAAGGCGGAAGAATATGCCCGGGGCATGGTCACCGGCGGCACCTTCTTCGAAGAACTGGGCTTCCACTATGTCGGCCCGATCGACGGCCATGACATGGACGCCCTGGTCAGCGTGCTGAAGAACGCCAAGGCCTTCGCCGACAAGCCGGTGCTGGTCCACTGCGTGACCCAGAAGGGCAAGGGCTACGCCCCGGCCGAGGGGGCGGACGACAAGCTGCACGCGGTGGTCAAGTTCGACGTCGTCACCGGCCAGCAGCAGAAGTCGGCCGGCGGCCCGCCCAGCTACACCAAGGTCTTCGCCCAGGAGCTGATCAAGCAGGCGGAAAAGGACGACAAGATCGTCGCCATCACCGCCGCCATGCCGTCCGGCACCGGCCTTGATCTGTTCGGCAAGGCCTTCCCCGATCGCACCTTCGACGTCGGCATCGCCGAGCAGCACGCGGTGACCTTCGCCGCGGGCCTGGCCGCCGACGGCATGAAGCCGTTCACGGCGATCTATTCGACCTTCCTGCAGCGCGGCTATGACCAGGTGGTGCACGACGTGGCCATCCAGGGCCTGCCGGTGCGCTTCGCCATGGACCGCGCGGGCCTGGTCGGCGCCGATGGTCCCACCCACGCCGGCAGCTTCGACATCGGCTTCATGGGCGCTCTGCCGGGCATGGTGCTGATGGCCGCCGCCGACGAGGTGGAGCTGGCCCGCATGGTCGCCACCGCCGCCGAGATCGACGACCGTCCCAGCGCGTTCCGCTATCCGCGCGGCGAGGGCCTGGGCCTGGAGATGCCGGCCAATGTCGACCCGCTGGAGATCGGCAAGGGCCGCATCGTCCGCGAAGGGACCAGCGTCGCCATCGTTTCGTTCGGCACGCGCCTGTCCGAAAGCCTCAAGGCCGCCGACCTGCTGGCCGCCCGCGGCCTGTCGGCCACCGTCTGCGACGCCCGCTTCGCCAAGCCTCTCGACCTCGACCTCTTGCTGCGCCTGGCGCGCGAGCACGAGGCGATCGTCACGGTGGAAGAAGGCGCCATGGGCGGCTTCGGCGCCTTCGTGCTGCAGGCCCTGGCCCAGCACGGCGCGCTGGATCGCGGCCTGAAGATCCGCACCCTGTGCCTGCCCGACATCTTCCAGGACCAGGACAAACCCGACGCCATGTACGCCCAGGCCGGCCTCGACGCCGAGGGCGTCCTGCGCGGGGCGCTGTCGGCGCTGGGCATGGACAATGTCAGCGCGGCGGGCGCGGGGCGACGAGCCTAGGCCCCGCAGGCCTTGAAGAAGGCCTTGACCTGACTTCGGTCGGCAGAACCTGCCGCGAGGCTGTGACGCTGACCCTTGGTCAGCAACGCCAGATCGCCTGATCTCTTGAAGCCTCGAAGCGCGGGAGCGCTGATCTGGCCGCGCGCCTCCATCAGGCCTTCGCTCATGGCGTCGTCGATCCTGGCGGCGGCGAAGCGGCTCTCGCCGCGGCCCGAGGCCAGCAAGAGTTCGCCGCCTGAAAGCCCGACGGCCGACATGTCGATCTGGCCGGCGCCGGGCCGGCAACGCATCATCAGCACGACGTCATCGCTGTCGGGGCGACCGTAGGCGAGGCGGGGATCCTCGCCGGCGGCGGCAAGATAGGCCCAGCGATAGCCGTCCTGGGCGACCTTCTCGTGCGCGCAGCCCGCCAGGCCAGCGGCCAGCAGCAGGGCGATCATCGGAAGGGCGCGGGTCGGCATGGAAGGTCCTCCTCGTCCGATCAACGCGGCTTGGACCTGAATGGCTCCTGAAAGCAGAACGGGCGCGGAGACCGCTCGGTCGCCACGCCCGCAAAGGTCGGTCTCTACACGCCGCGCCTAGAACGGCGAGAAGCGCTCGACCAGCGCCTGGCCGGCCGGGGTCTTCTGGACGCGGCTGATGTCGCCGCGGCCGCCGTAGCTGATGCGGGCCTCGGCGATCTGGGTGTGGCGGATGGTGTTGGCCGAGGAGATGTCTTCTGGACGCACGATCCCGGCCACCGTCAGCTGGCGCAGCTCGGCGTTGGTGCGGACCTCCTGCGTGCCCTGGATCACCATGTTGCCATTCGGCAGGACCTGACTGACCACGGCCGCGATCGTCAGGCTGATCTTTTCCGAGCGCTTGATGCTGCCCGCGCCCGAATTGGTCGTGCTCGAGCCGGTTTCCAGCGCATTGGCCGGATCGAAGCCGCCCGGCAGGACCTTGCCCAGGCTCGACTCCAGACCCAGCAGGTGCGGGACGCCGGCCTTGGTGTTGGCGGCGCGCGAGCTGGCGGTCTGGTTCTTGGTGTCGACGCTGTCGTCGATGGAAATCAGCACGGTCAGGATGTCGCCGACGCGGCTGGCGCGCTGGTCGTTGAAGAAGGCGCGGGCGCCGACCCGCCACAGCGAGTTGGCCGAGGCCGCCTGGGGGGCGGGTTCACGGGCGGAGACATATTGCTGCTGGATCGGGGCCAGGGCGGCGGGGTAGCCGACCGGAGCCAGTTCCGGCCCCTTCACGGCTTCCTTGACGGTGGAGCAGGCGGCCAGCGGGGCCAGCAGCAGGGTGGCGGCGATGAGAGCGGGGCGACGCATGGGTCAGAGCCTCTTAGCGAGCGGCGAAACGGACGGGTTGCGAACGAGCTTGCAAGCCTTGGGCCTGCGGGCCGACGACGGCGGCGCCAGGGCCGGTCGCGACAGCCTGAATGATCTTCTTCGACAGCGTGTTCTGGACGGCGATGACATCGCCGGTCGAGGCGGCGGCCATGGCCTTGCCTTGAAGCGAAAGGGAAATTCCGCCGTCGCTGTAGGTCACGGTGATCAGGTCGCCGGTCTTGATGACCTGGGGCGCGGTCACGTCGCGGGTCGAGACTGCGGCGCCTTCACGCAGGGGGCGCTTGGCGGCGAGGCCGATCACCGCGTCGGAGTCGCGCGGCGCGCCGGCCGGGGCCCCGGCCATCTTGGTCCACACCAGGTCTTCCGGCTGGACGATTTCGCCGGCCGAGAGGCTGCGGGCGTAGGCAAGAACTTCCACGTTCCCGCGCGACGCGCCCGCCAGGCCGGCCCGGGTCGAGCCGCCATTGTCGGCGCCCTCGCGGACGATGATCCGGCGGATGCCCTGGCTGTTGTCCCAGTCGAAGCCCGCGCGGCGCGCGAAGACCTGCACCTGGCCGGCGTCGAGCACGGCGCTGGGGCCCATGCGCGGCGCGACCACCAGGTTGGCGGCGGCGCCGGAGACGCCGTCGAACAGGTCGCCCAGAGTGACGCGGCCGTCCGCGTCGGTGGTGTCCATCCGCAGGCTCACCGGCGTCCCGGCGAAGGCCGGGGCGGCGAAGGCGAGGGCGGCGGCGGCGATCAGCAGCGCTTTCATCGGCTTACGACCTCATCTGCGAGGTGGTCTGCAGCATCTGGTCGGCCGTCGAGATGACCTTCGAGTTCATCTCGTAGGCGCGCTGCGCGGTGATCAGGGCGGTGATTTCCGAGACCGAGTCCACGTTCGAGGATTCGGTGTAGCGCTGCATCAGCACGCCAAAGCCCGGCTGACCCGGCGCCGCGAGGTTGGCGGCGCCCGAGGCGGCGGTTTCCAGGAACAGGTTGTCGCCGATAGCCTCGAGACCGCCTTCGTTCATGAAGTTGGCGAGCTGCAGCTGGCCGATCGTCTGCGGCTGGGGCTGGCCGTCCAGCTTCACCTGCACCATGCCGGTCTTGCTGATGATGATGTCGATGGCGTTCTGCGGGACCGTGATGCCGGGCTGGACCGTATAGCCGTCCTCGGTGACGATCTGGCCCTGGTCGTTGGTCGAGAAGTTGCCGGCCCGGGTATAGGCCGTCTCGCCCGAGGGCAGCAGGATCTGCAGGTAGCCCTTGCCCTGGATCGCAACGTCCAGCGGGTTGTCGGTCAGGGTTGGGGTGCCTTGCTCGGTGATGCGATAGACCGAGCCGGCCTTGACGCCGCCGCCGACCTGCACGCCCGTCGGGACGATGTTGCCGTCGCTGGATGACTGCGAGCCGGCGCGCTCGATCGTCTGGTACAGCAGGTCCTGGAACTCGGCCCGTTGGCGCTTGAAGCCAAGGGTGTTCATGTTGGCGATGTTGTTCGAGATGACTTCGACGTTCAGCTGTTGCGCTGACATGCCCGAAGCGGCGGTGCGGAGAGCTTGCATCGGCTAGCGTCCCTTAGTTGACTTTGCCCAGCCGCTCGACGGCGGTGCGCGACAGGTCTGAGTTGGTGTCCATCATCCGGCTGACGCTTTCGTAGGCGCGCTGGACTTGGATGAGCTTGGTGATTTCCACGACCGATTGGACGTTGGAGGCTTCCAGCATGCCCTGGTGGACCGAGGCGTCCGGCGCGGGCTGCAGGGCGGCGTTGGTGGTGTTGCGGTAAAGGTTGTCCCCGTCCTTGGCCATCGAGGCCAGGTTGTCGGGGCGAACGATGGCGATCCGGCCGACGCGGACGGCGCCCTGGCTGACGATGCCGTCCTTGCCAATGCTCACTGGGCCCAGCGTCGGGTCGATGTTGATGGGGCCGCCGCCCTCGTCCAGCACGGGGTGGCCGCCTTGGGTGACCAGCTGTCCCGTCGGGTTGGTCGTGAAGCGGCCGTCGCGGGTGTAGCGCTCGCCCCCGGCGGTCTGGACGCGGAAGAAGCCGTTGCCCTCGATCGCCAGGTCGAAGTCGCCGCCCGTCTTGGTCATCGCGCCCTGGGTGAAGTCGCGGGCGACGCCGCTATCCAGCACGAACTTGACCGGCGCGGAGCCGTCCAGGGTCTTGGCCGGCTTGGCCTGCTCGGTGCGGACCATCAGGTCCTCGACCTTGAAGCCCGTGGTGTTGGCGTTGGCGATGTTGTTGGCCACGATGTCCAGCTCGCGGCGAAGCGTCAGTTGGCGCGAAAGGCCGACGTAAAGCGCGTTGTCCATGACGAGTTAACTCGGGCGGCTGGCGCGACAAATGCGCCGCACCTCCTGAAGCAACCTTCGTGCCAGAGCGAAAAGCTCAATAAAAACAGCAAATAGAAAGGTTAATGCGGGGGTGTTGGTCGGACTCTGCCGGGCAGATTCAGCCTGCGACCAAATGGCCTCCAAAACACATCGTTAACCATGCTCGCGCATGAGTAAGGGATATAGATTCCAAGGAACCGCGCGCGTGGCTCAGAACGATCAGGAAGCTCCGGAAGGTGAAGAGGGCGCCGAAGGCGAAGCCCCCGCCAAGAAGAAGCCGCCTATTCTCATCATCGCGATCGCGGCCGGCGTTCTCGTCCTGGGCGGGGGCGGCGCCGCGGCCTTCTTCCTTATGAAGCCCAAGCCAGCCGCCGAAGCGGGCGAGCATGGCAAGGAAGAGAAGGAAAAGAAGAAGGAAAAGAAAGAGAAAGAGGGCGAGAAGAAGGAAGGCGAGGGCGCCGCGGGCGCCGCGGCCGGTCCGGCGCCGGTCATCAAGGAAGGCCCTGACGGCGTGGTGTTCTACACCTTGCCGGATATCGTCGTGAACATGCAGACGGCCGACGGCAAGTCGACCTTCCTGAAGCTGAAACTGACTTTCGAGCTGCCGGACGAAGAGACGGCCGATGCTTTGACGCCGAATCTGCCCAGGTTGCAGGACATGTTCCAGACGTTCCTGCGCGAACTGCGTCCCGAAGACCTGAACGGCAGCCAAGGCACCTACCAACTGCGGGTCGAGCTGCTGCGCCGGGTGAATCTGGTCGCCGCGCCGGCCAAGGTGAACGCGGTCCTCATCGAGGAGATGCTGATCAACTAAGCTCTCGGGCTGGTTGGGGCGAACGATCATGGCGGACGAGAACGATCAGGCCCAGTGGGGCGCGGAAGGCGGCGGCGGTGACGGCGTCAACGAGTTCGGCGACTTCTCGGGCGGCATGGCCGGTTGGGATGACGGCGGCGGCGAGGGCGGCTCCGAGCGCATCCTGAACCAGGACGAGATCGACAGCCTGCTGGGCTTCGATCTGTCCGGCGATGGCTCCGAGGACCGCACGGGCATCCGCGCGATCATCAACTCGGCGCTCGTCTCATACGAACGCCTGCCGATGCTGGAAATCGTCTTCGACCGCCTGGTGCGGTTGATGACGACGTCGCTGCGGAACTTCACCTCCGACAACGTCGAGGTCAGTCTCGACAACATCAGTTCGATCCGTTTCGGCGACTATCTGAACTCGATCCCCCTGCCGGCCATCCTGGCGGTGTTCCGCGCCGAGGAGCTGGACAACTACGGCCTGCTGACGGTCGACTCGAACCTGATCTACTCGATCGTCGACGTGCTGCTGGGCGGCCGTCGCGGCACGGCGGCGATGCGCATCGAGGGGCGGCCCTACACCACGATCGAACGCGTGCTGGTGCAGCGGATGATCGAGGTGGTGCTGCACGACCTGAAGAGCGCCTTCGAGCCGCTGCATCCGGTCGCCTTCTCGCTGGACCGCCTGGAGACCAATCCGCGCTTCGCCGCGATCGCCCGCCCCGCCAACGCCGCCATCCTGGTAAAGCTGCGGATCGACATGGAAGACCGCGGCGGCCGCATCGAGCTCTTGCTGCCCTACGCCACGCTGGAACCCATCCGGAAGATGCTGCTGCAGCAGTTCATGGGTGAAAAGTTCGGCCGCGACAACATCTGGGAAGGCCACTTGGCCACCGAACTCTGGACCACCCAGATGGAGGTCCGGGCCGTGCTCGACGAGCAGCAGCTGCCGCTGTCGCGCGTGCTGAACATGCAGGTCGGCGACACCCTGATGCTGAACGCCACGCCCGACAGCCTGGTCGAGCTGCGCGCCGGCGCCATTCCGCTGACGCGCGGCCGCATGGGACGTCGTAACCACGCCATCGCCATCCGCGCCGAGGCCCCGCTGACTCCGGCCGCCAAGAAGGCCGTGCAGAAGCTGAAATGAGTCTCGTCGCTTTCGCCATGAACGGGTTGCTGGCGGTGCTGCTGATCGTGGCGCTGGCTTTCGGCTGGCGCCTGGAGCGCCGGCTGAAGGCGCTGCGCGACAGCCACGAGGGCTTCGCCAAGGCCGTGAAGGACCTCGATCAGGCCGCCGCCCGCGCCGAGCAGGGTCTGGCCGACCTGCGCGCCGCCACCGACGAGGCGGCCGAGACCCTGGCGATCCGCATCGAGCGCGCCCAGGCCCTGGCCGCCCAGCTGGACAAGCGGATCAGCAATCCGCCGCCGGTTCGCTCCGAGCGGGCCGCGCCGCCGGCCCCCGCCGTTCGCGGCCGCGTGGAGCCGCCGGCCCCGTCTTCCGAACGCCGCCTGAAGGCCGAGGACTTCGAGCGTCTGCTCGAGCGGGAGGATCGCCTTCCGCCCAGCGCTCGCCCGACGCTCAGTGCGCCGAGCGCGCTACCCGAAACCCCGCGTTCACGGGCGCGGGTCGATGATGACCTCTTCGACGGACCGGGCGCCCCCCCGCGTCCCGGACCCCAATCCAGAGCCCGCCGATGAAGAACGTTCCGCGCATCCTGCCCCTGGTCGGCGTCGCCGTCGGCGGCGTGCTGGCCATCAACGCCCTGGCCGGGGCCAAGTCGCTGCCGGACATGCTGAGCGGCGCCAAGGCCTTCGCTGAAGGCGTGGCCAAGCCCGAAGGCAAGGCTGGCGAAGGCGAGGGCGCGCCCTCGGCCGAAGGCGCGGGCCAGCCGGCCGCCGCCAAGGCTCCGCAGACCCTGCCGCGCGCCTGCGCCCCCTCGGCCGACGCCCTGGCCAAGGAAGCCGGTCTCTCGCCCGCCGAACTGCGCGTGCTGCAGAGCCTGGGCGCCCGCCGCGGCCAGCTGGACCAGCGCGAGCAGGACATCGACGTGCAGCTGCAGCTGCTGGCCGCCGCCGAGGCCAAGCTGGACGCCAAGATGAAGGCCCTGACCGGCCTCAAGGGCGAGATCCAGGGTCTGCTGGGCCAGGTCGACTCCCAGAAGCAGGCCGAGGTCGATCGCCTGGTCACCGTCTATCAGGGCATGAAGCCCAAGGACGCCGCCGCCCGCATGACCCTGCTGTCGGACGAGGTCCGGCTGCCGATCGCCGCCAAGATGAAGGAACGCACCCTGGCGATGATCCTGGCCAACATGGCGCCGGCCGACGCCAAGGTCCTGACCGAACGCCTGGCCGCGCGTCTTGCCAATCCCGTGGTCGAGAAGGGCAAGGCCGCCGTCGCCGACAACGGCGCCCAGGCCGCCGCGCCGGGCCAGCAAGCCGCTGGCGCGCCGCTGGCCGGCGCGCCCAAAAAGGCCGGTTAAGGGAGGCTCATGACCCTTCGCCGTCTCCTGCGATCCAGCGTCGCCGCCGCGTGCATCGCGGGCGTGCTGGCGCCGTCCGGCTACGCCGCGCCGCCGCCCGTCGCGGCGCGGTCGGCGCTGGACGTGCGTGTCGCGCAGGCGGCGGACTTTTCCCGGGTCGAGTTCCACTGGAGCGGCGGGGCCCGGATGGCCGCGCGCCGCGAGGGCGACAAGCTGATCCTGCGGTTCAGCCGCGACGCCAATCCCGACCTCTCCACGCTCAGGATCGCGCCGCCGCGCTGGGTGAAGGGCGCCGACGCCCGCCATGTGGGCGGTTCGCTGGAGCTGGTGCTGACCCTGGCCGCCGAGGCGGACTTCAAGGCCGGATCGGCTGACGGCGTCAACTTCGTCAACATCTTCGCCAAGGACGGGGCGCTCGCCGCCGCCCAGGCGACGCCGGCCGCCGCGCCGGCGCCGCCGGTGGGACGTCCGAACCCGATGCCGCGCGACGGCGTCGTGCGCGCCGGGATCGAGCGTGACGATGGCCAGGTCACCCTGTCGTTCACCTGGGCCGCGCCCGCCGGCGCCGCCGTCTTCCGGCGCGGGGAGGCGGTCTGGATCGTCTTCGACACCCCCGCGCGGATCGACATCTCCAAGCTGCCGGCCAACACGCCCCGCTATGCGCGCATCCAGGCGCTGAGGGGCGCGGACTATTCGGCCCTGCGCATCGTGGCGCCGGTGGGCGAGCCCTATGTGGCGGTCGGCGCCGGTCCGACCTGGCGGGTCAGCTTCGGTCCCGGTCCGCAGCAAAGCCCCGACGTCATCCAGATCAACCGCGACGAGGCCGCGCCGTCGGCGGCGCTGTCGGCGGCGGTGGCGGGCGTCACCCGCGCCATCTGGGTCGACGACCCGGCCGTCGGCGACAAGATCATCGTCGCGCCGGCCCTGCCGCCCGCCAAGGGGCTGTCCTCCCGCCGAGACTATGTCGAGTTCGCCCTGCTGCAGTCGGCGCAAGGCCTGGCGGCGGAAGCCTACGCCTCGGACCTGATGGTTCAAGCCAGCGCCGACGAGGTTCGTATCGGTCGACCCAAGGGCTTGGCGCTGTCGCCGGCCTCGGCCGCCGCGCCGCCGGAAGAGGCCGTCGCCGGCGCGCCCCAGCCGCTGTCGATGCCGGCCCTGATCGATCTGGACGCCTGGCCGAAGCTCGGGTCCGGCGGCTTCCTGGCGCGCTACAACGCCCTGCAGAACGCCATCGGCGCCGCCGGTGACGACGAGAACGCCGACGTCGCCGCGCGCCTGGCCCTGGCGCGCTTCCTGGTGGGCTCTCAGATGTCGTTCGAGGCGATCGGCGTGCTGAACGCCGGCGCCCGCCAGCACCAGACGATGATGGCCAATCCGGAGTTCCGGGGTCTTCGCGGCGTGGCCCGGGTCATGGCCGGCCGCTACGCGGAAGCCGACGCCGACTTCTCCTCGCCCGTCCTGGCCGACGAGCCGTCCAGCGCGCTGTGGCGGGGCTATATCGCGACCAAGAACGGCCAGTGGCTGGACGCGCGGACCAAGTTCTCGAACGGCGGCCGGGCGCTCGACCTCTTTCCGCCGATCTGGAAGGCGAGGTTCCTGAGCGCCCAGGCCGAGGCGGCGCTGGGCGTCGGCGATCTGACGGGCGCCCTGCAGTCCATCGTCAAGGCGCTGGAGCAGCCCAAGGTCCCCGTGAAGGATCAGCTGGCCATTCGCCTGGTCCAGGCGCGCATCTTCGAGGCCAAGGGCGAGAAGGTCCGCGCCAAGAAGATGTTCCAGGCCATCGCGAAGGCGCCTTACGACAATCTGGCCGCGCCGGCCCTGCTGCACGCGACCCGGCTGCAGTACGAGAAGCGCGAGATCAACGCGGCCAAGGCGGCCGACACCCTGAACCAGCTGCGCTACCGCTGGCGTGGCGACGGCGTCGAGATGGACGTCATCCGCGCCCTCGGGAAGCTCTATATCGACCAGGGCCGCTATCGCGAGGCGCTGGAGGTGATGCGCTCGGCGGG
>Ga0247725_1001016_pt1 | contig 15984 bp, 18 predicted proteins | sample OKSTACKMCFT3sol_FD_183021 | JGI IMG/M metagenome (GOLD analysis project Ga0247725, IMG submission 183021) | Subsurface sediment microbial communities from gas well in Oklahoma, United States - OK STACK MC-FT3-sol | ecosystem: Environmental > Terrestrial > Deep subsurface > Rock core/Sediment... | reverse complement strand
ATACCAATTATATTAATTATGTGATCTAATTGGTCATCAGTTTTTAATCATACAAAATATGAATAATCCCCACATCGCAGCCTTAGTAAAATCGGAGAAAAGTGCACGCAAACGTATGCGCTATCTTGCCTTACTCCATTTCACTGAAGGTCATTCTCGTACCGCCATCGCAAGCATGCTTAAGGTCAGTAGAACCAGTGTCAATCGCTGGGTCACCGCCTATTTAACCCATGGGCTGACTGGCCTTGACGATGCGCCCAATCCGGGCCGTCCTGCGACACTGTCCATCGCACAACAAGCTAAGCTTAAAGCGTTCGTACAGCACAGAAGTCTATCTGAACAAGGTGGCAGGTTGATGGCCAAGGATGTCGGCCTATTTATTCAGTCTGAATTTGGTGTGACGTTCAAGCAAGCAAATATCTACCGCTTGCTGCATCAACTTGGCTTCTCATGGATTACCACTCGCTCTCGCCACCCGAAACAATCTGAGGCTATACAAGAGGCTTTTAAAAAACTTCCGGATGGCAACGATCCTTAACACACCTGGGCACGTTGCACTCGATCGCATTGACGTTTGGTTTCAAGATGAAGCCCGCTTTGGCCAACAGAATACCACCACCCGTATTTGGGCTGAGAAAGGGACCCGTCCACGGGCCGTCAAGCAGCAACAATTTGAATCAGCGTATCTATATGGCGCCGTGTGTCCGGCAACGGGGGCGACACAAGCGATTATTGCCCCGCATGCCAATAGCGAATATATGAACGAGCATTTAAAACTGATTTCAGCCGCCACCGCATTTGGGCGCCATGCGCTGGTCATCATGGACGGCGCAGGCTGGCATCAACAGGATTTGGCCGATGACTTTGATAATCTGACGCTTCTCAAGTTGCCACCTTATTCACCGGAGTTGAATCCAATAGAGCAGGTATGGCAATGGCTGCGTCAAAATGTGTTGGCCAATCGTTGTTTTAGTGGTTATGACGATATTGTCGAACAGTGCTCTATCGCATGGAATACCTTCATTGAGAAGAAAGCAAGAGTGATAGAATTGTGTACTAGACCATGGACAATTTTGACCAGTTAGTTAATGGAATTGGTATAAATAGATCGGCAGCAACTACAACACGGTCTTCAACTCAAAATTGCCTGTGGGACTCCGTTTGACTCTTTGAAAGAAGCCAAAACGAGAGAATATAATAGCTTCTTGTCTAACTACCTATCAGAAGGTAGAATAATCATCAAATGGTTATTAATCAATAAAGGTGTTCCAATGAAAATTTATGAAACCACAGGGTTTCCGAACCCACTTCGCGTTCGCATCGCCCTTGCGGAAAAAGGTGCCACCAACAAAGTGATATTTGTCCCAGTAGATGTAATGGGTGGTGAACACAGAACCAGTGCTTTCAAGGCAAAAAACCCTGATGCCACCGTACCATTATTAGAGCTGGACGATGGCACCTGCATTGCGCATTGTAATGCTATAACCGAATACTTGGACGGTATCTTTGACGGACCATCCCTTACAGGCACGTCATCTAAAGAGCGTGCAGTTATCGCGATGATGAATATTCGTGCTGAATCCGGATTGATGAATGCGGTGGGCGCGTATTTTCACCACGCAACTCAGGGCCTAGGGCCCGATCTTGAGACATGGCAATGTCCTGACTGGGGTAGTAAGCAGAAAGAGGTCGCCCAGTTGACCATGACCTATCTCGACGGAGTACTCACAGAAAGTGACTTTGTCGCAGGTAATCGTTTCACGGTAGCGGATATCACAGCTTATGCTGGACTAGCATTTGCGGAGTTTGCCAAGGTTGAAATTCCCGAGAACCTACGCGCTCTTAGGGCCTGGCGTGACCGGGTAGCGGCCCGACCGTCGATTAATGGCTGATATTTGTATCTTATGGCTTGTCAGACAAATTAACAAAAGGACACAGCATGGAAATAAATGCAGATTTCACAAAATCCGTAGTTATTGATACCGACCAGCTGCTATGGCGTCCTTCGCCAGTGAAGGGGGTCGAGCGTAGAATGTTGGATCGCATTGGTGACGAGGTGGCTCGTGCCACCAGTATTGTGCGTTATGCGCCAGGCAGCCAGTTCTCTGCGCATACTCACGATGGTGGCGAGGAATTCATCGTACTTGACGGGGTGTTTCAGGACGAGCACGGGGATTATCCCACGGGAACCTATGTGCGGAATCCTCCGACGACATCTCATGTGCCCGGCTCTGCCGAGGGCTGTACAATTTTTGTCAAGCTCTGGCAGTTCGATCCTGAGGATCGAAATCAATTCAAAAAAAACATGGAAGCGGAACTGAATGCGTCAGTGGAGGGGGTTGCCACCTCGCTCCTACATGAGGACGGGCGAGAAGCGGTGACATTCCACAAGCTTGACTCCGGCGCTACTTTGAATTCTAACGCAGTCGGCGGGATTGAGATGCTAATACTGGACGGCGAAGTCATGATAAACGATGATATATTGAGTAAGAATGCTTGGCTGCGCCTACCCGAGGGAGAAGCGTTGTCAGCAAAAGCTGGGGGCCTTGGGGCGAAAATCTGGATGAAGACTGGGCACCTTCGGTTTGTCAGGGCCCCCGAGGTGTAATTGACCGGGGCCTAAACACTAACTACATCAACCATTAGATATTTATGAACCGTGATACAAGAACAACCCTGCTTGACATCGCAGAGTACAACGCTCGGTCAAGGGGCTTTGATGGGTTTAGCTATGCCGATCTTGCTGTAGCCGTTGGCATTAGAAAGGCTTCCATTCATTATCATTTTCCGACTAAGGCGGATCTATCCGATCATCTGATCGCTCGGTATCACACCAGTTTGAAAGAACGCCTAGCTGAAATAGAGAACGACCATCTTAGCGCTGACGAACGTCTGATGGCTCTCATCAGATTATACCGAGAGGCACTGAATGGAGGCCAAACTGTCTGCCTTTGCGTTGCGTTTTCAATATGCCGAGAACGCATTTCCGAAAAGGTTGTGATACGGGTTGGTGCGGTTCGAGCAATGCTGCTGAAATGGATTAAAAGCAATTTTGAACTGGGTCTGAAAGACAGGTCCATTTCGCTCATTACTGCTCCCGAAGAAGAAGCCTGTGCGACATTAGCAATGTTGGAAGGAGCTCACCTAGCGGCTCGCACAGCACAAGACCCGGCATCGTTCGATGCTGCAATACAAATGTTGCTGGGTAGATGCCGACAAAGTGCTCGGAAAGAATAATTGATTGACATCTGAGTTCTAATGAAAAGACCCGACAATAAGTCGGGACATTAACCTGTTATAAAGAGGTGTAACATGACCACTGATAAAATACCGAACTTCGAACAAAATCATATACGCTACAAAGCTCTCGGAAACTCCGGATTGATGGTCTCTGAACTTTGTCTTGGAACCATGACCTTTGGTGGTGACGAAGATATTTGGGGTCTAATTGGGCAACTAAGGCAGGAGCAAGCTGACGAGCTTGTAAGAATAGCCCTGCAGGCCGGCATCAACTTCATCGATACGGCTAATATTTATGGTCTCGGCGCTAGTGAGCTTATCGTCGGGCAATCCTTGAAAAACCTCGGTGTTCGCCGAGATGATGTCGTTTTGGCGACCAAGGTGCTCGGCCCTATGGGCGAGGGCCCCAATGCCCGTGGAGCGTCCCGTGGCCACATCATGAACGAGTGCAAGGCAAGCCTAAGTCGTTTGCAAACTGACTATATCGACTTATACCAGATCCATGGCTTTGATCCGGCCACTCCAATCGAAGAAACGCTGGAGGCACTCAACACCCTGGTACAACAGGGGTATGTGCGTTATGTAGGCTTGTCCAACTGGGCCGCTTGGCAGGTCATGAAGGCCATCGGTATTAGCCAGGCCCGAAATCTGTGCCCAGTGACGTCCCTGCAGGCCTACTATACCCTAGTTGGCCGCGACCTGGAGCGGGAAGTTATCCCCATGCTATCGTCGGAAAAGGTAGGGTTGATGGTGTGGAGTCCACTAGCCGGTGGTTATCTTTCCGGCAAATACGAAGGACCTGACGTGTCCGAGGAGAACCGTCGTGCCAAATTCGATTTTCCTCCAGTTAACCGTGAACGGGGCAGAGACATTATAAAAGTAATGCGTGAGGTGGCCGACGGAAAGCAGATTGACGGAGAACCGGTCAGTGTGGCTCAAATTGCACTAGCCTGGTTACTTCACCAAGAGTCTGTCTCCAGTATTATCGTTGGTGCCAAGCGACCAGAGCAGCTGAAAGCCAATATCCGGGCAGCACAGATCCGATTGTCTGATGACGAGCGTAAAGCTCTGGACGAGGTGAGTCGTATACCGGAGGAGTACCCGGGCTGGATGATGGAAATGATGGCCGGGTACCGAAATTCTTCTAAGTCCTGAATTCGATGGTGATCCTCTGCACACAATTCGCTGCGCCCTAGCGGCGCAGCCGTTCAATGATAAAATCGTTAGCGACTAGAATTCGCTGTGTTCAGGACTGAAGCCCTTATGAGTCATGAAGTTCTTCTTGTTCGGCGGCGATTGTCGGGAGTAACAACTGAACTTGACCGCTAGCGATCGGTTTGCTTTTATCGCCCTGCCAACATGTCACACTGACCAAGCTGGACCGCCTGCCTTGCCGAACAATTTCTGCGCTCGCGAAAGTCGATTGGGCCTTCGCGGAACGAAGATAGTTTACGTGGCTGTCGATGATACGCGGGCAACGTTTATCTCTATCTTTGCTCTGTGCAGCCACCCGAGCGGTGAGTTCAATCAGGGCTCCAACTACACCGCCATGGAGGGCTGGTAGCATGAAGTTGCCAATCAGCGTTTTGTTACACGGCAAATGAACCAATACACTTGCATCATCGCACTGAACTTGAAGACCAAGGTGCTGAGCGTAGGGAATATGCGCCAGTAAAGCTTGCCAGTCAGCACATTTCTCCCTACTTTCTGCAGCGCGCGATATTTGTTGTGCCGAATCGTCTGTCATACTCATACGCTGTTCTTCTTTAATCCATCTGAGTGGAATTGCTGTCCATGAGTGTTTCTCATGAAGGTGGCCTTTGCCGTCGCTAACAACTCGCTATCAGCCTCGCAGAAAATATCGCAATCAATGAACGCGATCTGGTCTGTTAAATGACGACAGGTAGCCACAGCCAACAGGGACAGGCCGCCGTTGGCAGGACGCAAATAATCCATGCGCAGATCCAGCGTAGCAATGGGCATCAACTCCCTTACCCGTGCAATTACGGCCAAGCCTCCGGCGGAGTCTGCCAACGAATAAAGTATGCTGGTGCAGATTTCTTTTGTATCTTCTTGCGCGAACATCCATGACTGCGGCGTCAGACGCAGACGGACTTGGTCTTGGTCTACCAAGACGACCTGGATGCCGAGATCTCTAGCGTGAGGAACCTGCTCAGTGAGCTGGCTCGCAGCCGTAACAATATGGCTGCGCTGGAGTCTTCTGCTTAGATCGTTCATCAAAGCTGCCCAGCTAGATATGTATTTCTTCCAGGCGCGGAAGTTTTGGGGATCGGTTTAATTCTATAAGTCATGAAGATTGCGTTCTCTTTTGGATAACATTGTTTACAGATTTTGGTTGGTTAACTGATTAAAAGTCAACACTTTGTTGAACTAAACAAAATGGTATCGGCGCAATTGATTACGGTCATTGCAACGAGCCTTACCGCAAGCTTATCGTCAAAATGCGTTAAAAACTGATCCTGATGAAGATAGCGGTTACTCAGCTGCCTGTGTGTGGGGTGAATTTTAATACCAATTTGGTTGAGCAGTTTTTAGTGTTGTGATGCATTGATGGATAACTACTGGTTGTGCTGCATTATATGCAACTGGCCGACAATGGCCAGTTGCAATGATAATGCTAGGTCATGCCAGTCTCAGGATCCTGTCTGGTAAGGTATAGGTCTCGCCGTCAAAATTTACAGAGTATTTCACAGTGCTGCCCTTTTTCACGCAGCGCTCGACCTGGCCAATGCGGTCATATAAGGCATGATCAGCATCGACCACAATAACGTCTTCGCCCTTGGCATATTGAGCCGGCGTCGAAATGGCGTTGACTGTGGAGAATGTCTGCCAGAGCTGCTGCTGGGTACTGAGCGACGCTGACAAAGCCGCTTTTTCCTGCAGCCAGGCTTGCTCATTTGCCTGCAAACTGGCGACTTTTGCCGCCGCTGCCGCATACTGTTGTTGCAAGTCTTCGTGTTGCTTTTGCAATCTGTTTAGCTCGGTATCTTTACGATATAGTTGCTGCTCCGTTTGTTGTTGGCTGTTCTGGCTCCCCAATAATTGTTGCTCAATCTTGCTGACCGACTGTGTGGCGTGATGCAATTCCGCCGACTGTTGCTGTGTTTGTTCTTTTAAGGTTGTACATTCCTGTTGTTTAACGCTCAACGCTTGGTGGCTTAACCGTAACTCGGCCTGTAGTTGTTGTACCTGATGATCATGCCTGTGCTGCTCTTGTTCCCGTTGCGTTTTCACAGACTCACGATAATGCTCAAGAGCATGACGGGCATGAGAATGCTTCTCTTCCAGCGACTGAATATGCTTTTCCTTATCCTGGATTGTACCGCTCAGGTGGCGATTTTCCGAAGTCATAAAAGACAACTGCAGCGCATCCTCATGACGGGCATGTTTCAGTTCTTCAATCTGCGCTAAGGCTTCGCGGTGTTGGTGTTCCAATTTATCCCGATGTTCACTGATGGCCATCAATTCCTGCCGTAGCACGTCAAGTTGTCGTTGGCGCTCTGCGATCACGAGATGATGCCGCTCTTCCGTAGTCTTAATGCGCTGCATGGCCTCCTCCTGGAGGCACTGTGCTAAATGGCCCACGAACTGGCCTAATTCGTCACTTAGCGCTGAAAGGTTGTCAAGACGTCCTTTCTCATCGACTTCAAGCTCTCGCAAGTACTTCAAAATCGTGGTATTCGACCCGGTGCCTAACTCCGACCGGACCAGTTCGACAGATGGGTGGCGTCCTTGCGCAATGAGCTCGTTCCGAACCTGCTGAACCTGATGCTTGGTGATCCCGTCTCTGGCCATGGTTTACCCTTAATCGTAATATTACGTAATGTGTAATTACATAATATTACGATATCCGCAAATTGCAAATAACCAGCTTAATCTAACTCCTGATAATAGGGCATTATCAGGGGTAATGGCAGATCAGAGCTCCAAATAGCCTTTCGGCCATACATAATGGCGTGCGGTACCGGGCAAAACACAGCCGGCATTATCACGCTTTTTCTTGCGGCAATGTGCCGTACAGGTCTATACTGTGCAGGTCTTTTTTTGTACAGAGGGGATATCATGGCAACAGTACTTCGAGAGCGGATCGAAATGCGGGTGGATGCAGAAACCAAGCAATTGGCAGAACGCGCGGCAGCTGCTTCAGGCTGCGCATCCCTGACGGAGTTTATGGTTCGTCTTATTCGTGACAATGCCCCACAGATCCTGCAGGCTCAGGCAGCCATTGAATTGACGTCAGCCCAGTTTGATCAGTTTATGCAGGTATGTGAAGCGCCACCCACGCCGCATGCTCGCTTAAAGGCGGCGGCAGCCCGACTTGACCATGAGGGGTTTTAATTGGCCTTGGCAGCGGAATTTGTGCTGCTGGATGCAGCCCTGCATGATTTAAAAGGGTTTGATTGTGGCAAAGCAAGTCTTAATGACTACCTGAGCCGGTACGCAGTGCGCAATAGCGGTTTGGGTTTGAGCCGGACCTGGGTACTGACCGAACAGGCCGAACACGGTAAACTACCGATCGCTGCCTATTATACTCTGGCCAGTAGTACGGTGGCACGGGAAGAGCTGCCTGCGCAGAATAAATCACTGCCGGCGTATCCGGTACCGGTCGTGCTGCTGGCTCGACTGGGCGTGTCTGTTCACTATCAGGGGCAGCAACTAGGAGCTAAAACACTGGTGCAGGCACTGAGGACAGCTCTTGAACTGGCCGATCGGGGCTTACCGGCCCTGGGCGTAGTCTTGGATGTGTTGGATGATGCGGCCCTACGATTTTATCAGCACATGGGCATGTTTATGCCGCTGACCGACCAACCGCAACGATTGTTTGTGCCGATGGGCACTATTCGACAACTGTCTTAGTACGGAGGTGGCCTGGTGAGTAAAGTTGATCGTTATTTACAGGCTGCCACACGCGAACATACCCGGCGTAGTTATCAATCGGCGGTCGAACATTTTGAAGTTGCCTGGGGGGGCGTGTTGCCGACCACCGCCACGGAGTTGGCCCGCTACCTAGCGCATTACGCCGATACACTGGCTATCACGACCTTAAAGCAGCGGCTGGCCGCGCTATCCAGTTGGCATCAGGCCCAAGGCTTTGCCGACCCCACCAAAGCTCCGTTGGTTCGTCAGGTCTTAAAAGGGATCCGAGAACTGCATCCGGATAAAGCGAAACAAGCTAAACCGTTACAACTCAATGTGCTTGAGCAGATAATTGGCTATCTGGATCAGCAAGCACTGCAGGCCCAGCAGACAGAAAACTATGCCAAGCACCTGAGAGCCGTTCGTGATAAAGCCTTGGTGCTGATGGGATTCTGGCGTGCCTTTCGCAGTGACGAGCTCAGTCGTCTTCACATCGAACATCTGGAGTTCGTGCCAGGTGAAGGGATGATCGCCTATCTGCCGCGAAGTAAGACTGACCGGACCAATCAAGGCCAGGCTTTTCGATTACCTGAGTTGCAGCGGCTATGCCCGGTCGACGCCTGCCGGCAGTATTTGGTGTTACTGCAACAAGCGGCCGGCCCTTTGTTTCGCGCAGTCAATCGCTGGGGCATGGTCTCTGAGTCGTCCCTACGCGCCGATAGCATCATTCCGTTACTTCGACACCTTTTGCAACAAGCTCAGGTGGACGACGCGGCACTGTATAGCAGCCATTCGCTGCGCCGGGGCTTTGCAAACTGGGCTAACCAACAAGGGTGGTCCCTGAAGCAACTCATGGAACACGTCGGATGGCGCGATGTAAAGTCTGCGATGCGCTATCTGGAATCAAACGATCCTTTCTCTCAACAGGCAATTGACCAAGCTTTGGCGCTACCCGCACCGAGCCAAGTGCAAAATCAGTTAAAGACACATGTCCTGGAATTACGGCTTCACCTTCAGCCTTACCATCAACGTGGACGAAGCTCGGCCGCTCGACAGCATATAGAACGGTACTGTCTGAAACCTTACGCCATGAGTAAAGGAAGCCAGCAAGAGAGTTATTTGTTGACGATGCAGGCGCGGGATCACGAGGAACTGGATGGCATAGTGGATGACCTGTTACTACAGCTCCATGATGCCGCCAGAGCGCATCAATGCATGGTCGAAATTACACTGAAAGAGCAAGCTACTGGGCAGCAATGGGATTAAGAGGTGAATATGGATTGGATGGACGTTGGTAAGGTTGGTCTTTCGAGCGCGGCTTTTGGCATATCCTGCTTAGCGCTCTGGATATCTCATCGAAATTGGCTGCGCAGTAATTGCCCAATAGTGGTCGCATGCATAGAAACAGCGACAACTCAAGATGAAGCGTTCATTGCCTATAATCTGATTGTGGTGAACACCGGCAACCGGCCAGCGGTGAATGTGCGGCTTTAATGCGAGGACTCCGATCTTGAACAATGCATTCAGCCTGGGCCCCATGCAGGGAAAAAGCCGGGGTCCACATGGACTCATGTCAAAAAATGTTTTCAGGAGGACGCCGAGATCCCGGTGTTGCTGAACGGCAAGTCTGTGTCGAATTCATTTGGGTTTACTGGAGTGAATCAACAATCGTTTTGGAAATACAATTCCCGATTGAAAATCACACTGCGATATGCTGATTTGGATGGAACGAACTATCGCAAAGAGCTGATTTTACTGATTAAGGATTCTGTGGCTTTTGCTGGTGGAATGTGGTCCATGCCGGAAGAAACCAAGAAGTAAGCATGGTGCCAAGGACGATCCATTTTCAGAGGGTAATCGTTTCATAAGACTGAGGTAAAATATGACTGATCCTGATACAACGCAGAAATCACAGGTACTCTGTAAGCATTGCTGTCACCCAATCCCTCATGGCGCACGAATTTGCTCGATATGCAGCTCTTACCAAAACTGCTTCAGTTTTATCCCATTTTCTAGCACGATACTTGCGCTTCTCACTGCACTTATCTCTGTTATTGGGATTGTGATCCCATCACTGTATGGCATTTTTCATACCCCTCAGTCTGAGGCTTCACTCACTATGCCTTCTATTGATGGGACGACCCTTCGTGTGACTGCTGTAAACACGGGAGACGCGCCTGCATCACTGATCCGAGCATGGGTCAGCAGTGATTTATTAGCAGGTGCCACTAAAGTGAAACTGAGAAATGACGACGATGCCTTGCTGGTACCTGGGCATAAATTACTCGTCTTTGATATTATTCCGCTCTTAGATGAGCAAGGCTCTTATCAGCACTCGCTTGAAATGATGTCGTATATCACTCAAAACAAACCGGGGCCATCTACGAAGGTTCGTTTTCATGTGCTCCAGTCTGACGGTCGTTTTGCCATTCAAGAGTTTGCTCTAAGTGCAGACGACCTTTTCAAATTGTTCAGAGCCAATGCAGACAGATGTTCAGCAATAGACAAAGTTAACTTCGAAAACGGCTGTATTGGAGCAGGAGTATCAGCAGATGAACCATAATCCAACGTAGCCATCCATTTAAGTTTCATCTATTTAATTTCATTTAATGTACTGAAATAAACAAAGAAATCGCTATTGAAATTAATACGCTGGTATGTTGTTCTGGACACCAAAAGAGATGCACGATGTGAAGGATGATCAATGGCGACAGTTGCTCAAACCGCATACCCGACCTTACCGGCGAATTTTTCTCTCAAGCTCTTAAACAAACAGTATCAACCAACCAACTACGAACTGGAATGGCTCAGTACTATCAGAAAACCCATCCAACGACTGGGGTTTCTGGTGCAACTGAAAACGCTGCAACGGCTCGGGTATGTAGTGTCCCCCCTTGACTGCCCAGACACCTTAATCAAATACCTTGCAAAATTAACAGGCATCACTACGCTGCCTTCTGCGAAGGACTGGGCAGCCTATATTAAATCGACAGCCAGAACCAAACATCTTGCGCAGATACGCGAATTTGTCGGTGTCAAATTGCTGCAGGAAGCTGATTGGGCATGGTTGAAAACGGTGGCAAGGCGTGCCGCACTGGTTAAAGACGCCGTTAATGACATCCTCAACGTCTCGCTGGAGGAGCTGATCCACCACCGGTTTGAGCTGCCGGGGTTTACTCGTCTACTGCGCTTAGCCAGAACTGCCAGAAATGAGGTGAACACTGAATACTACCGGGCCATTTACGATGAGTTGCGACCGGAATCCAGAGCTGAGTTGGACCAACTCCTGATCAAAGATGTCAATGAAAGTTACAGCGCCTGGCAGCGGTTAAAGCGAGAACCCAAAAAGCCGAGCGCCAGAGAGATCCGTTCCTACATTCAGCATGTGACCTGGCTAAAATCGCTCAGTGAGCAAATGCCACAAATACGCCTCCCCGCGACCAAACTGAGTCAGTTCATGCTGGAGGCCCGTGCATTGGACGCCAAAGATATGCGGGAACTCAAGCCCCTAAAGCGTTATGCGTTAGCGGTGCTCCTTATCCGGGGTCAGCATGGGAAAGCACTGGATGATGTAGCAGACATCATGATCCGTATTCTGCGGGGACTGGAGAGTGTCGCAAAAAAGAATTACGACCAGCATATTTTGAACCGGCAAAAGGAAAGCGAAGCGCTCGTTCGTGGTTACTTTGACGCCATGGCGGCGTTTGGTAGCGAAGGCACCGCGGAAGAGCGAATTGACGCTATTCAGAAAACATTTTCACCGGACTTGACCACCCAAATGGCGAAGTGTCAGGAATATCTGGCGGCAGTAGCCCATGGTTTTTTACCATTTATGCTGCAGCCTTATCATCAGAAACGGTCCTTGCTGTTTTTGTGTCTGGAAGCCATGGAGCTTCGCAGTACCTCAACCGATCAGAGCACCATTTCACTCATTGCCAACCTACAGTCACTGCGGAACAGTCACAAAGAAATGCTGCCAGTATCGCAACTGCAATCGGATGAACTCGATCTGCTTACACTTCTGTCTCCGCAATGGCAAAACATTATCAGACGTGACGTGGCAGGAAATGCACTGTATCACCGCAAACTATATGAACTGGCGTGCTTTTCTATGATCCGGCGAGAACTTCAATCAGGGGATTTGCATGTGGTACACGCCAGGGAATATGACGATTACCGAGAGGATTTGGTCAGTTGGGAGGAGTACCAACAGGAAATTGATCGCTATGCCCAGGAAGTTGAACAGCCCGTTAATGACGCTGAGCGATTTGTCACCGAACTGCAGCAGGAGCTCAGTGAGTTGGCCACGACGGTGGATCTCACATTCCCTGGTAATAGCCATGCCCAATTTATCGATGGACGCCTTAGTTTAAAGAAAAGCAATACTGCACGACCTGTCGCAGCCGTCCAACGCTTAGACACCGCGATTGTCGATGGGATGGAGCCCTCGAGCATTGTCGATATTCTGACCGACTGCGAGCACTGGCTTGAACTGCACAAGTTGATACACACAGCTGCCGGCAACCAAGTGAAAATTGAATTTCCGGAGCAGCGTTTTTTAACCACACTGTTTTGCTACGGTTGTAATTTAGGGCCGGCTCAAACTTCCCGCTCGGTTAAAGGCTTTACACAGAAGCAAGTTGCCTGGCTTAACTTGCGCCATGTCACTGAAGAACGCTTAGAAAAAGCGTTGACCAAAGTCGTCAACGCATACAACCAGTTTGATTTACCGAAGTATTGGGGCTCTGGTAAACACGCCTCTGCAGATGGGACTAAATGGGAGCTGTATGAGCAGAATTTGATGTCAGAATTTCATATCCGATACGGTGGTTATGGCGGTATAGGTTATTATCACGTGTCGGACACCTACATTGCATTATTCAGCCATTTTATTCCTTGTGGTACCTATGAAGGGGTTCATATCCTGGACATCGTGCAGAAAAACGATTCAGACATTCAACCGGATACGCTGCATGGTGATACACAATCCCAGAGTTACACAGTGTTTGGATTGGCGCATTTATTGGGGATAAAACTGATGCCCCGGATCCGAAACATTCAGGATTTGAGTTTATACCGGCCAAGCAAAGACACGAAATACCAGCACATTGATGCCTTGTTCAAAGGCTCTATTGATTTCGATCTGATCCAGGCCAGGTTGCCAGATATGCTGCGGGTAGTTGTCTCCATCAAACTCGGCAGAATCACACCGTCGACACTGCTCAAACGCTTAGGGACGTTCAGCCGGAAGAACAAGTTGTACTTTGCGTTTCGGGAGCTGGGACGGTTGATTAGAACCATGTTTTTGCTCAATTACATTGATAACCACGAGCTTCGTCAGCTCATCCATGCTGAAACCAACAAATCGGAAGCCTTCAATAACTTCACCAAATGGTTATTTTTTGGCAACGATGGGATCATTGCTGAGAATATTAGGCACGAGCAGCAAAAAATAGTGAAATATAATCAACTTGTTGCCAATATGGTGATCCTGTATAACACGGAAAAGATGACAAAACTCCTCAAGAAACTGGCTGAAGCAGGTCATGAGGTTACGCCAGAAACGTTGGCCGGTTTGTCACCTTACCGGACATCTCATATTAATCGGTACGGGGATTATCACATCGATATTAACCGGAAAACCGAACCATTGGATTTTACTGTCAAAGTCATTGAGTAGACGTTTGGCGAAGGTGAAAATAGTGACAGAACTTCATGAACTTCATCGGCTTGCGTCTAAGCGGCTCCAAGACCATATTGAGAAACATCGTCAGACGCCGGATGTAACGCTTGCTAAACACATTCGGTATATACAAGAGCAAAAAGCCAACATGATTTCAGGAAAAAAACTGGTGTATCTCGACACACTTGCCTGGAAATGCCTGGCTGATTATAAACTCAAAAAACCAAAATTGACCGATGCCATGATCATGTTCGCAGAGACATTCTTCGCTAAAGCGCATTCGGGTCAGTATGTCTTTCCCATCGCCTTTCCGACCTTTGTAGAGTTAGATGCGCTGGTCATCCCTGAAACACGAGCGTTATTAAATGACCTTGTCGATGAGTTCTCAAGCGGGTTTTGTATTGTCCATCAACATGAACGGATCCGGGAAGAACTGGTGCAGCTCACCTCAGCTCAATGGAACGTGCACAAGGCCGCATCTGATTATTTATGCAGTCCACTGGAACTGATGGAATTGTCTTACCCCACGCTTCCTGCATTTGTCACTGCCAGTATCGACCAGAACACTTTTAACAAGGCGTGGTTTGATGCGATGACGGAATTGCCCATGTCCGCGCAGTTGAAAGTGGCAGCGACGGCACCTGACGAAAAATGGAATAATGAACTCGGACTTACATCGCTCAACGAAGCCAAAATCAAATATCAGGGCGACGTCGGCACCCTAAAACAGGCAATTTTTGTGGAGCTAAAAGGCTGTATTGAAGCCTGGGCAGACATTGAAGGACAGGCCATTGAACCAAAAATTGTGGCTGAAATGGCGTGTTACATTATGGCAATCTGGCAGTCGGATACATTTTATTTAGCCTTTCCAACACTGCGAGTGTTGAGTGCTTTGCATGGAAGTCTACGCACAGATCCAAACCGACGCTTTAAAAGCGGGGATTTAAATGATTTTTCCGTTGCAGCAGATGCGCTATCAATCTGTGATGTATTTCTAACCGACAGGCGCTTAGCAAATCTAATAAGCTCAGAAGAGCTTGATTTGGGAAAGCTGCTTGGTTGCCAAGTTATTCATGGCTTCGAGGCAATGGCCAGCTATTTTAGCTAATCCGGTAAATTGGGCTGAAAAATAACGACCAAAGATTAAGTACATAAAATATGCTAAAACAGTATGTAAAGCTTAATAGTCATATATTTATGTGATAGCAATAATCAAAAAGGACAGAAAAATGGAAGATGAAGTATACGCCATAATAGCCCCTTGGGCAGGCATTCCAACATGGTACACCGGACACCAACTGGATCAGAATCGCTTTGCCAGTGTCATGGATGACTTGCACAGTCGTTTTGGTCCGGGACTTGATATCAAAGTTTTTGAGGCTGCGTTACGACGGCACGCGCTAGATACTCCTACAATGCTTGGCGCTCCGGATAACTGGGATCCCGTAATAAAAGAGTTTGTAACTATAGCAAGAAACCATTAAGGGGGCATTTTGACCAACTCAAACACCCCGCGAACCATCTCAAAGCAAGTCAATAGGTTAATATCAAAATTAAACCTGAAGGCACCACCGGTTTATGTAAAAGTGCAGCCTGAATCAGGCGCGATAGTGAGCGAATGCTTTCCGAATGTAGAACGCAAAGTTCTCTCAAGTGGCGGGAAAATGCTTTGCGGGTGGCAGATTTGGGAGTGGCCAAATGTCATGATAGAAGCAGAGTTTCATGCTATTTGGCAAAGCCCGGAAGGGGACTGGGTCGATATCACACCGAAGCAAGATGAAGAACAGACTATTTTGTTCGCTCACACTCCAAAGCGGCCATATGACGGCAAACGTGTTGACAATGTAAGACTCGCGTTACGTGATGACACCATCATTCATCACTTTATCCAAATATCTGAACTTATCAGCAAAGCTTTACAGGATGGCCGCGAATTCGAGTACGGTTTTATAACTGTACCTGAAGCAAAAATGAAACCACTTATGGAAGCCAAAAGATTTCTATTGGGGGCGCTAAAAGCGGGGTATAGAGATCACGATACGTGTTGTTGCAAGAGTTCTATTAAATACAAGCGATGCTGCGGAAAGGAAATTCAGAAATATATTTCTGAATCAGTTAGATAATATACTTTTCATGAAAAATTTCCAGAATCCCGGCTAACCCTCTAGGATGGGCGAATGGGC
>Ga0247725_1001014_pt1 | contig 15995 bp, 12 predicted proteins | sample OKSTACKMCFT3sol_FD_183021 | JGI IMG/M metagenome (GOLD analysis project Ga0247725, IMG submission 183021) | Subsurface sediment microbial communities from gas well in Oklahoma, United States - OK STACK MC-FT3-sol | ecosystem: Environmental > Terrestrial > Deep subsurface > Rock core/Sediment... | reverse complement strand
AAAAATAATCACACCTTCATACTATAGTGGGGTATGCATTGATTTAAGTATAATACTCCACTATAGTATGTGAAATGCAAAGCAGTGAGGTAAGCAATGCCCAGCACTCCGGAAGAGAAAAAGGTACTTACCCGAGTTCGTCGTATCAGGGGGCAAATTGATGCTCTGGAAAGAGCGCAGGAAATGAAGCACTGAAAGCGAGTCAGCTGAAACGATGGAGATCGATAACGGCTATCACCAGCTGCTATCTAGCAGAGACCGCCATGGGCCGATATAAACAGTTGAATAGTCCAATTCAAAGATTACGTGATTATAATGGGAAAATTTCTTAATCAGCCATAAGCCTTGGAATAATTACCTTCTATGAAATGATTTAATCAACAACGCCCCTCAGAATTATCGACCCATTAGCGAATAGACCATTTTTATTCAATACAAGGAAAGACAAATGAGTACTACATTTTATATGCCTCCAATGTCTCTGATGGGACAACATGCTCTCAAATTGTTAGGAACAGAACTGCAGGCAAGAAACTTCAATAAGGCACTGATTGTTACAGATAAGGCATTAGTAGATATCAAGTTGGTAGATAAGCTGACAGATGAGTTATCTGCTCACAATATCGCATTCGCAATTTTTGATGGCGTTAAGCCGAACCCAACAGAAAAAAATATTGTTCAGGGTTTAGCTCTGCTTGAAGCGAAAAAATGTGACTTCGTTATTTCATTCGGCGGAGGCTCTTCACATGACTGTGCTAAAGGCATCGCATTGGTCGCAGCCAACGGCGGTCACATTCGTGATTACTCTAAAGGGGTTCATCTGTCGGCTAAGCCACAGCTTCCTCTGGTGACGGTGAATACTACAGCTGGTACTGCAGCGGAGATGACGATATTTGCCATCGTGACCAATGAGGAAGATGAAACTAAATACCCGATTGTAGATAAAAACCTGACCCCAATAATTGCAGTAAATGACTCAGAGTTGATGGTTGCAATGCCTAAGTTCCTCACGGCAGCGACTGGCATGGATGCATTGACTCATGCAGTAGAAGCTTATGTGTCGACGGCAGCAACGCCAATAACTGATGCGTCAGCAATTAAAGCTATTGAGCTTATTGCCCAAAACCTGAAAGCGGCAGTCGACAATGGTGAAGATCGTGAGGCTCGTGAGGCTATGCAATACGGGGAGTACCTTGCCGGTATGGCATTCTCTAATGCTTCATTAGGCTATGTACACTCGATGGCTCACCAACTCGGTGGTGTCTATGATCTGGTGCACGGTCTCTGTAACGCCATCTTGTTACCGGTCGTGTCACGTTTTAACTCGGCTGAAAAAGTGGAGCGTTTTGCCGAGGTAGCGAAAGCAATGGGTGTAGATACTGTAGGCATGACATTAATCGATGCTGCTGAATCTGGCATCCTTGCTATTGAGAAGCTATCCGCTTCGGTTGGCACAGATCAGAAACTGTCTGATCTTGGTGTTAAAGAGGACAAACTTGAGTTTATGGCAATCAACGCCCTGAATGATGCCTGCTCCTTAACAAATCCAAGAAAGGCAACCACTGAAGATATTATTAATATTTTCAAGAAAGCTATGTAATTCAAACCAGACAGACAGCCTCAGGTGGAGGTTGTCTTAACTAAATAGCCATGGGGTATATAGTGATCAACTAAATCCGGACACTTAGTTTGGCCGATCTTCGGCTTTTGCTGGCGGTATCCCGTCATTGTGTTGATGTGGGCGCCGCCAGTTGTAGTAATCCATCAGGTAATGTAACTGAACCGCCCCTGGTTTTCTAGACACCTTGCTGCTTACAATATTCAGCTTCAAACGAAATGACTGGGGCTCAAGTGGCTTCTTTGGTTTTTCGCATGCAAAAACTTGCCACCCGTTCAGAACGGTCTCACCAACAGGTAAAAATGATTACACCATAATACTATAGTGGGGTATGCATTGATTTAAGTACCATACACCACTATAGTATATAAAAGTGCAAAGCTGTGAGGTACGCAATGCCCAGTACTCCGGAAGAGAAAAAAAAGGTACTTACCCGAGTTCGCCGCATCAGGGGGCAAATTGATGCTCTGGAAAGAGCTCTGGAGAATGGCGGTGAATGCCGCTCCATTCTCCAACAAATCGCTGCCGTCCGTGGCGCAGCTAACGGACTGATGGCGGAGGTGCTGGAGAGCCACATACGGGAAACCTTTGACCAGAATGACAGCTACAACCATGAAGTCAGTAAATCAGTTGACGATACAATTGAGCTGGTTCGTGCCTATCTTAAATAGCTGAGGCCATTATTACATTAAGGATAAATTACGCATGAAATCACGTGCCGCCGTTGCTTTTGCGCCAGGGAAGCCCCTGGAGATTGTTGAAATTGATGTTGCTCCGCCTAAAAAAGGCGAGGTGCTGATTAAAAACACCCACACAGGTGTTTGCCATACCGATGCCTTTACCTTATCCGGGGATGACCCTGAGGGCGTTTTTCCGGTGGTTCTCGGCCACGAGGGGGCAGGTATCGTCGTTGAAGTGGGCGAAGGCGTCACCAGTGTGAAGCCAGGTGATCATGTCATTCCGCTTTACACCGCCGAATGCGGAGAGTGTGAATTCTGTCAGTCCGGTAAAACGAACCTCTGTGTATCGGTTCGCGAGACTCAGGGGAAAGGACTGATGCCTGACGGGACCACCCGCTTTTCTTACAACGGTCAGCCTCTTTACCACTACATGGGATGCTCCACATTCAGTGAATACACCGTAGTGGCCGAGGTTTCTCTGGCAAAAATTAACCCGGAGGCCAACCATGAACACGTCTGCCTTTTGGGTTGTGGTGTGACTACCGGTATTGGCGCCGTCCATAACACAGCTAAAGTGCAGCCCGGCGATTCGGTTGCCATTTTTGGCCTGGGTGCAATTGGTCTGGCTGCTGTCCAGGGCGCACGTCAAGCAAAAGCGGGTCGCATTATCGCTATCGATACCAACCCGACAAAATTTGACTTGGCCCGTAAGTTCGGCGCCACCGACTGCATCAATCCGAATGACCATGACAAACCGATTAAAGATGTTCTGCTGGATATCAATAAGTGGGGTATTGACCATACCTTTGAATGTATCGGTAACGTTAACGTCATGCGTGCAGCGCTGGAAAGTGCTCACCGTGGGTGGGGACAGTCCGTTGTTATCGGGGTGGCGGGGGCCGGGCAGGAGATTTCCACCCGTCCTTTCCAACTGGTCACCGGTAGAGTATGGAAAGGTTCCGCGTTTGGTGGTGTGAAAGGCCGCACACAGCTACCTGGCATGGTCGAGGATGCTATGAAGGGCAATATCGAGCTTGAGCCTTTTGTGACCCATACCATGACGCTGAATGAAATCAATGATGCCTTTGAGCTTATGCATGAAGGTAAATCTATCCGGACGGTGATTCATTACTGATCCCATCAAGACTTTAACAAACGCAAATCGAAGGAAGTTAATAATGGCAATACCTGTAATTTCTGGCAATGACATCTTTTCTCACGTGTTCATAGGAGCATCTGATGTCGAAAAATCCGCCGCATTTTACGATGCGGTATTGGGATCGCTTGGTATCAATAACCTTGGTCCGTTTGGTAATGGTTGGGTACTTTATGGTCGCGAAAAGCCGGCATTCATCATTGCTCGCCCGGGCAACGGGGAGGCGCCTTCCGCTAACGGGGTGACTGTCGGATTCGCTGCTGCCACCCCGGAAGAGGTTGATGCTTTCCATGCTGCGGGCCTTGCCGCCGGTGGTGCTGATGAAGGTCAGCCAGGCCCGCGCGGCCACCTTCCAGGGGCCTATGCTGCCTACCTGCGAGATCCGGCAGGTAACAAAATTACAGCTTATACGTTCATCTGACGTCCGGATTTAAATATATTTCCCCTGATTTTCGGTCAGGGGAAATAAACATGAGATAATGGCTGATGGAACTCATCGAGCAGCATGCCAGCTTTGGCGGCTGGCAAAACGTATACCGACATTATTCACAATCTCTTAATTGTGAAATGAATTTCGGTGTGTATCTTCCTCCCAAAGCAGTAACAGAAAAACTGCCGGTGCTGTACTGGTTGTCTGGCCTGACCTGTACTGAGCAGAATTTTATTACTAAATCAGGTATGCAGCATTATGCCGCCCGGCATAACATCATCGTCGTTGTCCCGGATACTAGTCCCCGGGGTAATAATGTCCCGGATGCCGACGGCTACGATCTCGGCCAGGGGGCCAGTTTTTATCTGAACGCGACGGAACAGCCGTGGAATGTACATTACAGGATGTATGACTATCTTCTCGAAGAGCTGCCGAATGTCGTCATGAATCATTTTCCTGCAACGGCAAGAAAATCCATATCCGGACATTCTATGGGGGGGGTGGGCGCTCTGGTTCTGGCTCTGCGAAATCCTGGTGAATATGTGAGTGTATCTGCATTTTCCCCGATCGTATCACCTTCTCTGGTGCCATGGGGACAACAAGCATTTACCGCGTATCTGGGTGAAAACAGAAAAAAGTGGGAAGCCTACGATCCAGTCAGCCTGATTTTACAGGGTGAAACATTCCCAGAAATATTAATCGATCAGGGGTTGAGTGACGACTTTTATGAGACGCAGTTACGTACCGAAAACCTTGAGAGAGTATGCCGTGAGATGAACATCAAAGCGTCGATCCGATATCATACTGGTTACGATCACAGCTATTATTTCATTTCCAGCTTTATTGGCGAACACATTGCTTACCATGCAAACAAACTAAGGTTATTCGAGTAATTTAATTTTCTTCAACGGGGTTTGAAGCCCAATGGGGCGGATCTGTACGCGAAGGAAATTTGTCCACTAATTCAAAAAATTAGATACACCGAAAAAAAAGATCATTGCGTGTCTATTAAATCGGTTTGAGTATTTTATAGAGGTGTAGTGCCTCCAAATCGACTTTTTAGACACAGTCCCTCCACTAACGTACGTTTTCGTGGCGTTGGACTTCAAACCCCTAAATAAACCCAACCTCTCGTTGGTGGCGAATAGCCAAGATCACCACGGTGTCGCCTTCCAGGTAATAACGGGCCAGATAACCGCTGTCGCCAAAGGAGATAACCCACTCGCGAAATGTCTCCGGCAGCCCCTCAACAGGGCGGCCCATGGCGGGCTGCTGGCCGAGCTGGGCCAAGGCTGAACGGATGGTTTGGGCGGCTCGCTGTGCAACGACAGGGCTTTTGCTGTGCAAGAACTCTCTCAGGCGCTTGAGGTCGCGCAGGGCCGCCGGTGAAAGGGTTACTTGTGGCATGTAGGCGCGCCACCTTCGGTCTCAGTGCCCCAACCGGCCAGCCACTGGTCGGCTTCTTCGAGGGAGACGTGCAGGCCTGTCTCCTGAAACTCCTGCCAGGCATCGAGGGTATCGCGGCGAAACGCCTCTTTGCGCTCTTCGCGCTCAACGTACTGGGTGATGGCCTCGCGCATCATCCAGTGCGGCGAGCGGTCACGGGCTGCGGCCAGCAGCTTGATGCGGGTCTGGGTCTCGCTGTCGAGCTTGATGGACATGGGTTTGGTGGTCACAGGCATGGGGGACTCTCCCAATGGTATTACGTGGTATTACCATTGTAGCGTGGTTGTGTTGACCGGACCATGGGCAGGGTGGGGCCAGTGGCCCCACTTCGTTGTGGATGACCCTTTTCAGCCCATGATAGGGGTCGCCTTGGCTCATTTGGGCAGATCGTGGTGAGGATCTCAGGATCCAGCCATCAAACGCGCTGTGGCGCGTTTTTTTGTTGAGGCCATGCCAACGCCTTGAGAGAGGGTTTAAAAGGGCTGTAATCGTGGGCTATTGCGCTGCATTTTTGGCCTCGATCGCTCCCTGTGGCAGAATGGCGACTTTAAGTGGTCAGTGAGGGATGGAACAGGAACGATTCAAACGGACGATGAAGGCCCAATGGCATTGGGTGGATGGCTAACCCGTTTGGCCTGCCTACAACCCTGTTACGGGGGAAGACCTGTTGCGTGAGCCACAAGAAATGGGGCGGTATGAAGTCTATGTGGCCAAGCCGGGATTGTGTGTGAAGCCCAACAAGATCCCGTAAATGATCTTGATCGGATCCTCAGATCCAGCGTAACCTGCTCGTCAGAAACAAAAAACCCACCGTAAGGTGGGTTCTTTGCCCGGATATCTTCGGTTTGGCGACCTTAGAACCCGGTGGGTAACAGCTTCGAGCAGGAAGCGGATACCGTTAAGTACCCCCTCAGTTTAGCCGTGTGCGGCCCACTGTTCAAGTATCAAACCCCTGCTCGAACCCTGTTACCAAAGGCTTTCACCTTTGGCGCTTTGTCGTATTCGCTCGGATTGGACGCAAGTGATTGTTGCCGTAGCGGGTGTGAAGGTCGGGCAGAACGGGGAAATCTCACATACTGCCCAAGCGTGCAATCGCGCACCACAGCCTCCCAGGGCTCGCAACCCTGGGGCATCTGCAAGTAGAGCGTAACGGGGAACCAACCACGGCCAGCTCTTAAAAAACGGCGCGGCAGCCCGACCAACAGGCGGGGGCTAAAGCAGAGTGCAGCGGGACGGGGTGTGTTCTCTGGAGCGCGTGAGAGGGAGCTGCCGCAAGCAGTCTCGATAGTCCGGAGCAAGGCGAGCTTATCCTGTAAAAGACCCTAAAACGATGTGGGTCTGTAGGAGGGCTCTCCTATCTTGAAGCGCAGCGAAAGATAGGAGAGCCTGCTGACTGAGGAGGCTTGCCGACATCCTTTTCGCCCGTTTTTTTTGCTTCCCCAGGGCACGCATAATCCCCCTCTTGATCTCTCTTTTGCCTCCCATTCGTTACCTACATTCGAAGCCCTCCAATTACAGTCACTGTTACTTTAAATAGTCTCGCCAACAGGTGGTTACAACCTATTCCTGCTATGTCAAACTTGGCTCTAAGCCAGCATACACAGAGGGCCCTACGCCGCTTCGCGTCTTCGGTTCCTCTGTGAAGCTGGTTCAGGGGCGTGCCGCCCCCGAAACCCCCTGCCTCCACCGCCCCGAAAAACCCCGTTCCGGGCTTTCCCAGGTCGGCGGACAGGAGATGGATATGGTCACAGTTACCGGAATTGAGGTGATCGGATGAAGGACGAACGAGACGACCAGACCCTGGACTTGCTGCCGAGTAGCAAGCGTCGAGGTCGGCCACCGACCGGCAAGGCATTGAGCCCAGCCGCCAAGCAAGCGGCCTACCGGGCACGGCAACGGGAAAAAACGGTCACCGTTACCTTAAATCGTCCGGATTGTGGCGAGCTGGAGATCTTCCTGCTGAACCTACGGGATGGCCGCACCTCGACCCTAGACCCCGAGGTGGTGGCCAGGCTGCATGATGCTGTGCGGTCGGCATGGCTGGGGCAGCTTCATACCGGTAACGGTGACCAAAAATGACTCCGACCAAACGCGAACGGGTGATCAAGATCCGTGTCACCGCCGAGGAACTGGCCCGGCTCAAGGGCTTGAGTGGCGATGAACGGCTGGCTGAATGGATGCGGAGCCAGTGCCTTGGTAACGACAAAGCTGCCGGTCGGCGGCGAACGCCGGTACCCAAAGCCGATCCGGCTCTGCTGAGGCAGATAGCCGGGATCGGCAACAACCTCAACCAGGTAGCGCGGCGAGTGAATAGCGGGGAGTGGGGTGCGGTTGAACGTGTCCAGGTGATCGCTGTGCTGATGGCGATGGAGCGTGCTTTGCAGGCCCTGTCTGCACCCTCAACGGAGGTAACGTGATGAACGAATGCGGCGTAGCCGAGTATGACTACACCCTGATCCGGTTGCCCGGCGAACAGGGGTGGAGCTTGCGGCTGTTGAAGAATGGCCAGGAAGTCAGCGGAGAGGTTTACCAGGAGCACGATGAGGCGCTCAGTGTGGCCACCGTCTGGCTGTGCAGTGAGTCATGATCGTCAAATTTCATGCCCGTGGCGTGGGGCGCGGTAGCGGCCCGATCGATTACCTGCTGGGGCCGCAGCGGGATCGGGAGGGGGCGACCCTTGACCGCGGCGATCCGGGTCTCATCGAGGCGTTGATCGACAGCAGCCCCTACGCCAAAAAGTACACCTCTGGCGTGCTGTCGTTCCAGGAAGCTGACTTGCCTCGGGAGGACAAGGACAAGCTGATGGACAGCTTCGAGCGTGCGTTGCTGCCGGGGCTGGATCGAGATCAGTACGCCTGTCTGTGGGTGGAGCACCGGGACAAAGAGCGGCTTGAACTCAACTTCGTGATCCCGAATATCGAGCTGATAAGTGGCAAGCGGCTGCAACCCTATTTCGACCGGGCCGACCGGCCCCGCATCGATGCGTGGAAGGTGGTGATCAACGCCCAGTTGGGCTTGCATGACCCGGATGATCCCTTGAACAAACGGGCCTTGATGACTCCCCGCAACCTGCCAAAGGCCAAGCAGGACGCGGCACAGGCGATCACCGACGGTCTGCTTTCGCTGGCGGCGGCCGGTGAGCTGGTCGATCGGGGAGACGTGGTGGCCACATTGAAGCAACACGGCTTTGAGGTGGTGCGGGAGACCCGCAAGAGTATCAGCATTGCCGACCCGGAAGGGGGGCGGAATATCCGGCTAAAAGGGGCCCTGTATGAGCAAGATTTTAGAGCTGGCCAAGAGCTTCGAAGAGAGCTCGAAGCAGCAGGCGAGCGATATCGAAACGAGCGTGAAGAACGCGTTCGAGCCGCACGAGAAAGCTATTCTCGCGGCGTTGGAATCAAGCGGTCTGAGATTGAACGCCGCTATCGACGCCCAGAACCGGAGGTGGGGCTGGCTGGTGTTGAAGGGGTGGGTCTTTCCGTTGATCGGGGTGGCGTTTCTGCTTGGGATCAGCTGGGTCGTGGTGTGGTACCAGGGGAGGGTCATCGCCGAGAACTGGGTAGAGATCTCGCGCCAGAACGCGACACTGGAGCAGTTGGCGGAGAAGGGCGGAACGTTGCACATAGGGACGTGTGGGGAGCGGCGGTGTATAGCCGTGTCGAAGGACACTCAGCTACCAGCGAAGGGGGTGTACTGGCGGCGGCAGAGCGATCAGAGAGTGATGTTTATTCCGGAGGGGTACTGAATGACAGAGCTCGAACGGCAGTTATTGAAAGCGTTAGAGAATTTGGAAGGCGGGTACAAAGCGCAGCACGCGGCCTGGGAGAGCGCCTACAGCGATTTGCGGCTGATGTTCGAGGCCACCTCTACCGAGAACCTGGCATTGCGGGAGAGCGTGGGGAGCTTGAGCAAGCAGGTGTTGCACTTGAGCGAGCAAGTCGAGCGATTGAGCCAAAAGTTGAAGCCCTGAGCCTGGAGCGGGAACTGCGGCGTGGTGGAATGAGCCTCGGGCGGGCGTATAGAGAGTATGGTGATCGGGAGTACGGTGATTGAGTGGGGCCAGTGGCCCCACCTAGTAAAGGGGTTTGAAGTCCAACAGCACGAAAACGTACGTTAGTGGGGTACTGTGTCTAAAAAGTCGATTTGGAGGCACTGCGCCTCTATAAAATACTCAAACCGATTTAATAGACACGCAATGAGCTCTTTTTTCGGTGTATCTAACTTTTTGAATTAGTGGACAAATTTCCTTCGCGTACAGATCCGCCCCATTGGGCTTCAAACCCCAAAAAATAATCACACCTTCATACTATAGTGGGGTATGCATTGATTTAAGTATAATACTCCACTATAGTATGTGAAATGCAAAGCAGTGAGGTAAGCAATGCCCAGCACTCCGGAAGAGAAAAAGGTACTTACCCGAGTTCGTCGTATCAGGGGGCAAATTGATGCTCTGGAAAGAGCGCAGGAAATGAAGCACTGAAAGCGAGTCAGCTGAAACGATGGAGATCGATAACGGCTATCACCAGCTGCTATCTAGCAGAGACCGCCATGGGCCGATATAAACAGTTGAATAGTCCAATTCAAAGATTACGTGATTATAATGGGAAAATTTCTTAATCAGCCATAAGCCTTGGAATAATTACCTTCTATGAAATGATTTAATCAACAACGCCCCTCAGAATTATCGACCCATTAGCGAATAGACCATTTTTATTCAATACAAGGAAAGACAAATGAGTACTACATTTTATATGCCTCCAATGTCTCTGATGGGACAACATGCTCTCAAATTGTTAGGAACAGAACTGCAGGCAAGAAACTTCAATAAGGCACTGATTGTTACAGATAAGGCATTAGTAGATATCAAGTTGGTAGATAAGCTGACAGATGAGTTATCTGCTCACAATATCGCATTCGCAATTTTTGATGGCGTTAAGCCGAACCCAACAGAAAAAAATATTGTTCAGGGTTTAGCTCTGCTTGAAGCGAAAAAATGTGACTTCGTTATTTCATTCGGCGGAGGCTCTTCACATGACTGTGCTAAAGGCATCGCATTGGTCGCAGCCAACGGCGGTCACATTCGTGATTACTCTAAAGGGGTTCATCTGTCGGCTAAGCCACAGCTTCCTCTGGTGACGGTGAATACTACAGCTGGTACTGCAGCGGAGATGACGATATTTGCCATCGTGACCAATGAGGAAGATGAAACTAAATACCCGATTGTAGATAAAAACCTGACCCCAATAATTGCAGTAAATGACTCAGAGTTGATGGTTGCAATGCCTAAGTTCCTCACGGCAGCGACTGGCATGGATGCATTGACTCATGCAGTAGAAGCTTATGTGTCGACGGCAGCAACGCCAATAACTGATGCGTCAGCAATTAAAGCTATTGAGCTTATTGCCCAAAACCTGAAAGCGGCAGTCGACAATGGTGAAGATCGTGAGGCTCGTGAGGCTATGCAATACGGGGAGTACCTTGCCGGTATGGCATTCTCTAATGCTTCATTAGGCTATGTACACTCGATGGCTCACCAACTCGGTGGTGTCTATGATCTGGTGCACGGTCTCTGTAACGCCATCTTGTTACCGGTCGTGTCACGTTTTAACTCGGCTGAAAAAGTGGAGCGTTTTGCCGAGGTAGCGAAAGCAATGGGTGTAGATACTGTAGGCATGACATTAATCGATGCTGCTGAATCTGGCATCCTTGCTATTGAGAAGCTATCCGCTTCGGTTGGCACAGATCAGAAACTGTCTGATCTTGGTGTTAAAGAGGACAAACTTGAGTTTATGGCAATCAACGCCCTGAATGATGCCTGCTCCTTAACAAATCCAAGAAAGGCAACCACTGAAGATATTATTAATATTTTCAAGAAAGCTATGTAATTCAAACCAGACAGACAGCCTCAGGTGGAGGTTGTCTTAACTAAATAGCCATGGGGTATATAGTGATCAACTAAATCCGGACACTTAGTTTGGCCGATCTTCGGCTTTTGCTGGCGGTATCCCGTCATTGTGTTGATGTGGGCGCCGCCAGTTGTAGTAATCCATCAGGTAATGTAACTGAACCGCCCCTGGTTTTCTAGACACCTTGCTGCTTACAATATTCAGCTTCAAACGAAATGACTGGGGCTCAAGTGGCTTCTTTGGTTTTTCGCATGCAAAAACTTGCCACCCGTTCAGAACGGTCTCACCAACAGGTAAAAATGATTACACCATAATACTATAGTGGGGTATGCATTGATTTAAGTACCATACACCACTATAGTATATAAAAGTGCAAAGCTGTGAGGTACGCAATGCCCAGTACTCCGGAAGAGAAAAAAAAGGTACTTACCCGAGTTCGCCGCATCAGGGGGCAAATTGATGCTCTGGAAAGAGCTCTGGAGAATGGCGGTGAATGCCGCTCCATTCTCCAACAAATCGCTGCCGTCCGTGGCGCAGCTAACGGACTGATGGCGGAGGTGCTGGAGAGCCACATACGGGAAACCTTTGACCAGAATGACAGCTACAACCATGAAGTCAGTAAATCAGTTGACGATACAATTGAGCTGGTTCGTGCCTATCTTAAATAGCTGAGGCCATTATTACATTAAGGATAAATTACGCATGAAATCACGTGCCGCCGTTGCTTTTGCGCCAGGGAAGCCCCTGGAGATTGTTGAAATTGATGTTGCTCCGCCTAAAAAAGGCGAGGTGCTGATTAAAAACACCCACACAGGTGTTTGCCATACCGATGCCTTTACCTTATCCGGGGATGACCCTGAGGGCGTTTTTCCGGTGGTTCTCGGCCACGAGGGGGCAGGTATCGTCGTTGAAGTGGGCGAAGGCGTCACCAGTGTGAAGCCAGGTGATCATGTCATTCCGCTTTACACCGCCGAATGCGGAGAGTGTGAATTCTGTCAGTCCGGTAAAACGAACCTCTGTGTATCGGTTCGCGAGACTCAGGGGAAAGGACTGATGCCTGACGGGACCACCCGCTTTTCTTACAACGGTCAGCCTCTTTACCACTACATGGGATGCTCCACATTCAGTGAATACACCGTAGTGGCCGAGGTTTCTCTGGCAAAAATTAACCCGGAGGCCAACCATGAACACGTCTGCCTTTTGGGTTGTGGTGTGACTACCGGTATTGGCGCCGTCCATAACACAGCTAAAGTGCAGCCCGGCGATTCGGTTGCCATTTTTGGCCTGGGTGCAATTGGTCTGGCTGCTGTCCAGGGCGCACGTCAAGCAAAAGCGGGTCGCATTATCGCTATCGATACCAACCCGACAAAATTTGACTTGGCCCGTAAGTTCGGCGCCACCGACTGCATCAATCCGAATGACCATGACAAACCGATTAAAGATGTTCTGCTGGATATCAATAAGTGGGGTATTGACCATACCTTTGAATGTATCGGTAACGTTAACGTCATGCGTGCAGCGCTGGAAAGTGCTCACCGTGGGTGGGGACAGTCCGTTGTTATCGGGGTGGCGGGGGCCGGGCAGGAGATTTCCACCCGTCCTTTCCAACTGGTCACCGGTAGAGTATGGAAAGGTTCCGCGTTTGGTGGTGTGAAAGGCCGCACACAGCTACCTGGCATGGTCGAGGATGCTATGAAGGGCAATATCGAGCTTGAGCCTTTTGTGACCCATACCATGACGCTGAATGAAATCAATGATGCCTTTGAGCTTATGCATGAAGGTAAATCTATCCGGACGGTGATTCATTACTGATCCCATCAAGACTTTAACAAACGCAAATCGAAGGAAGTTAATAATGGCAATACCTGTAATTTCTGGCAATGACATCTTTTCTCACGTGTTCATAGGAGCATCTGATGTCGAAAAATCCGCCGCATTTTACGATGCGGTATTGGGATCGCTTGGTATCAATAACCTTGGTCCGTTTGGTAATGGTTGGGTACTTTATGGTCGCGAAAAGCCGGCATTCATCATTGCTCGCCCGGGCAACGGGGAGGCGCCTTCCGCTAACGGGGTGACTGTCGGATTCGCTGCTGCCACCCCGGAAGAGGTTGATGCTTTCCATGCTGCGGGCCTTGCCGCCGGTGGTGCTGATGAAGGTCAGCCAGGCCCGCGCGGCCACCTTCCAGGGGCCTATGCTGCCTACCTGCGAGATCCGGCAGGTAACAAAATTACAGCTTATACGTTCATCTGACGTCCGGATTTAAATATATTTCCCCTGATTTTCGGTCAGGGGAAATAAACATGAGATAATGGCTGATGGAACTCATCGAGCAGCATGCCAGCTTTGGCGGCTGGCAAAACGTATACCGACATTATTCACAATCTCTTAATTGTGAAATGAATTTCGGTGTGTATCTTCCTCCCAAAGCAGTAACAGAAAAACTGCCGGTGCTGTACTGGTTGTCTGGCCTGACCTGTACTGAGCAGAATTTTATTACTAAATCAGGTATGCAGCATTATGCCGCCCGGCATAACATCATCGTCGTTGTCCCGGATACTAGTCCCCGGGGTAATAATGTCCCGGATGCCGACGGCTACGATCTCGGCCAGGGGGCCAGTTTTTATCTGAACGCGACGGAACAGCCGTGGAATGTACATTACAGGATGTATGACTATCTTCTCGAAGAGCTGCCGAATGTCGTCATGAATCATTTTCCTGCAACGGCAAGAAAATCCATATCCGGACATTCTATGGGGGGGGTGGGCGCTCTGGTTCTGGCTCTGCGAAATCCTGGTGAATATGTGAGTGTATCTGCATTTTCCCCGATCGTATCACCTTCTCTGGTGCCATGGGGACAACAAGCATTTACCGCGTATCTGGGTGAAAACAGAAAAAAGTGGGAAGCCTACGATCCAGTCAGCCTGATTTTACAGGGTGAAACATTCCCAGAAATATTAATCGATCAGGGGTTGAGTGACGACTTTTATGAGACGCAGTTACGTACCGAAAACCTTGAGAGAGTATGCCGTGAGATGAACATCAAAGCGTCGATCCGATATCATACTGGTTACGATCACAGCTATTATTTCATTTCCAGCTTTATTGGCGAACACATTGCTTACCATGCAAACAAACTAAGGTTATTCGAGTAATTTAATTTTCTTCAACGGGGTTTGAAGCCCAATGGGGCGGATCTGTACGCGAAGGAAATTTGTCCACTAATTCAAAAAATTAGATACACCGAAAAAAAAGATCATTGCGTGTCTATTAAATCGGTTTGAGTATTTTATAGAGGTGTAGTGCCTCCAAATCGACTTTTTAGACACAGTCCCTCCACTAACGTACGTTTTCGTGGCGTTGGACTTCAAACCCCTAAATAAACCCAACCTCTCGTTGGTGGCGAATAGCCAAGATCACCACGGTGTCGCCTTCCAGGTAATAACGGGCCAGATAACCGCTGTCGCCAAAGGAGATAACCCACTCGCGAAATGTCTCCGGCAGCCCCTCAACAGGGCGGCCCATGGCGGGCTGCTGGCCGAGCTGGGCCAAGGCTGAACGGATGGTTTGGGCGGCTCGCTGTGCAACGACAGGGCTTTTGCTGTGCAAGAACTCTCTCAGGCGCTTGAGGTCGCGCAGGGCCGCCGGTGAAAGGGTTACTTGTGGCATGTAGGCGCGCCACCTTCGGTCTCAGTGCCCCAACCGGCCAGCCACTGGTCGGCTTCTTCGAGGGAGACGTGCAGGCCTGTCTCCTGAAACTCCTGCCAGGCATCGAGGGTATCGCGGCGAAACGCCTCTTTGCGCTCTTCGCGCTCAACGTACTGGGTGATGGCCTCGCGCATCATCCAGTGCGGCGAGCGGTCACGGGCTGCGGCCAGCAGCTTGATGCGGGTCTGGGTCTCGCTGTCGAGCTTGATGGACATGGGTTTGGTGGTCACAGGCATGGGGGACTCTCCCAATGGTATTACGTGGTATTACCATTGTAGCGTGGTTGTGTTGACCGGACCATGGGCAGGGTGGGGCCAGTGGCCCCACTTCGTTGTGGATGACCCTTTTCAGCCCATGATAGGGGTCGCCTTGGCTCATTTGGGCAGATCGTGGTGAGGATCTCAGGATCCAGCCATCAAACGCGCTGTGGCGCGTTTTTTTGTTGAGGCCATGCCAACGCCTTGAGAGAGGGTTTAAAAGGGCTGTAATCGTGGGCTATTGCGCTGCATTTTTGGCCTCGATCGCTCCCTGTGGCAGAATGGCGACTTTAAGTGGTCAGTGAGGGATGGAACAGGAACGATTCAAACGGACGATGAAGGCCCAATGGCATTGGGTGGATGGCTAACCCGTTTGGCCTGCCTACAACCCTGTTACGGGGGAAGACCTGTTGCGTGAGCCACAAGAAATGGGGCGGTATGAAGTCTATGTGGCCAAGCCGGGATTGTGTGTGAAGCCCAACAAGATCCCGTAAATGATCTTGATCGGATCCTCAGATCCAGCGTAACCTGCTCGTCAGAAACAAAAAACCCACCGTAAGGTGGGTTCTTTGCCCGGATATCTTCGGTTTGGCGACCTTAGAACCCGGTGGGTAACAGCTTCGAGCAGGAAGCGGATACCGTTAAGTACCCCCTCAGTTTAGCCGTGTGCGGCCCACTGTTCAAGTATCAAACCCCTGCTCGAACCCTGTTACCAAAGGCTTTCACCTTTGGCGCTTTGTCGTATTCGCTCGGATTGGACGCAAGTGATTGTTGCCGTAGCGGGTGTGAAGGT
>Ga0247725_1001013_pt1 | contig 16007 bp, 14 predicted proteins | sample OKSTACKMCFT3sol_FD_183021 | JGI IMG/M metagenome (GOLD analysis project Ga0247725, IMG submission 183021) | Subsurface sediment microbial communities from gas well in Oklahoma, United States - OK STACK MC-FT3-sol | ecosystem: Environmental > Terrestrial > Deep subsurface > Rock core/Sediment... | reverse complement strand
CGTTAGACGGACGGACATATTCATCCACCGAAAAAATCCGCGATTCCGTTTCTGCTTTCATGTTCACACCTCATTTAAAACTGATTGGACACGTACTAAAAACGCAACTGCGCCTGGACGTTCTAACGCCGTTATCAATTGCGGTGAGAAGCGTAGCAAGCGAAGCGAACGAAGCTTTTTACCGTCAATTGCATAGCTTTGTTAACCCTTTTGCCAAATTTGATAGCAATAGTTAATGTTTGAGCTAAAGTGTTGCTCAAAAACAACTTCGAAGGTATTGGGAATATTCGGAAAGAAAACATCTCCTTCCGGCTCAATATCAATCGTCGATATATGGAGCGTAGAGGCCATGGGCAATGTTTCTCTGTAAATCTCCCCGCCACCAGACACTATAACGTGATCGGTGAGTTCAGCCAGCCCGTACATGGCCTCTTCGATCGACGGGAATACTATTACGTTGTAATTATCGGCCGTCCAGGCTGAGCGAGTAACGACCGCGTATTTCCTATTAGGGAGTGCTCCCATAGATTCGAACGTCTTGCGGCCCACCAAAAGCCACTGGTTGTACGTCAAGGCTTTAAAGAGTAGCTGCTCTCCTTTCGCGTACCAGGGTATGTGTGGACCGCAACCAATCACTCCGTTTTTCGCTTTTGCAGCCATTAATGATACTTTCACAATTTTGGTTCCGGGTTAACAGTTATTATGTAGACCTCTCAGTAACATCCGAAAGGCAAAACAAATTTATACCTATGAGTTTACTGAAAATCAATAACTTAAGAAGCTAGTTAAGGACTTAATTTACTTTTAATTTACGACATTACTGAGACTTCTCAGTAATGCCTCCACCCCAAAACGGGGTAATATTATTAATATCAATGCCTTATCTTGATTTAGCATCCTTATCATCAGGTGTTACTGAGAAGTCTCAGTAACACACTCGATAATCAACAAAGGAGCTTACATGACTCGTTCACCTTTCCTTGAAAGCATCAGACAGGTTATGCGAACCAAGCATTACTCAATTCAGACTGAAAAAACCTATTTACTTTGGATAAAACGCTTCATTTTGTTTAACAAAAAACAGCATCCTAAGAACATGGGGGAACAAGAGGTAACTAATTTTTTGACATATTTAGCCGTAAACCGACAAGTTACGGCGTCTACTCAAAACTTGGCGCTTTGCGCTATCGTCTTCATGTATAAACATATACTTCAGAGAGAACTTACTTTACTACCTGATACGATAAAAGCACGCGCACCTAAACGGGTTCCATCCGTCTTATCTCATAACGAAGCAATGAGTATCATCAATCAGCTATCCGGTAGCTATAAACTGATGTTTTCGCTTTTATATGGTTGCGGGCTAAGGAAAGCAGAACTATTAATGCTAAGAGTTAAAGATATCGATTTTGAGTCAAGGAATGTCTATGTATTTCGTGGCAAAGGCGGTAAAGATCGAGTCACGATGTTACCTGAAAAGCTTGTTGAACCCCTTAAATTGCATATTGAAAAGGTTCGTGATCTTCATGAAAAGGATCTTTGCGAAGGTGAGGGTAAAACAAGTCTCCCGCCAGGGCTCGCTCGAAAATACCCTTACGCAATTTCTGATTTTAAGTGGCAATTTATATTCCCATCATCTGTCAGGTGTAAGCATCCAGTGGATGGATATGTTTGCCGCCATCACTTGCATTGGACGTCCCTAACAAAGAAATTAAGGAGCGCTGTTATACGGTCAGGTGTTCAGAAACACGTTACCGCACACACATTCAGGCACTCTTTCGCAACGCAGCTTTTAAAAGCGGGAACAGACATTCGTACAGTTCAAGAGCTGTTAGGGCATACGGATTTGAAGACAACTCAAATATATACACATGTCATCGGTCAACATTCATCAGGGACAATTAGCCCTATAGACCGATAATTTCGTTTTAAATAAACCGGGCTTCATATCCGGTTTTGCGGTAAAAGCGGTCATTCGCATGCGGATTGTGTTGAGGTGTTAAATCTCTGTTTTTCGCTCATAGGTGACGCTCAATTAACTGGATGATTGCTGAAACTGGTGGTTACATGAAAGTGCAACTGGCGGTAAATTGAGTTGACGTTTTACTGTCGGTGAATTTAAGGCGGTGTACAAAGGGTAGATGGAGCTCTATCTCCTTTGGCTCGACAAGCACGAACGGGAGCCTGGGGAAGCTTCGCCGCTGGGCATCACTCTTTGCACTGGCAAGAAGTCCGAGCAGATCGAGCTGCTTGAATCGGATAAGTCGGGCATCCACGTCGCCGAGTATCTGACTGCATTGCAGCCGAGGGGCGTTCTGGTGGAGCGGCTACAATAGGCGACTCGCCGATCGCAGTCGCACATCGAGCAGCACGCAGGTGATTCGGCCAAACGATGAATAACGCTGCAAGGCATCCTTTTGGGATGCGCGGCGGCGTTACCCGTGATCTCTATGGAATTTGATCGTATCCAAAACTGCAAGCGGCGAGCTTGTGAGTTACTTGGTACTCTTCGCCAGAATACTGGCGAACTCGATCTCTTTCCGAAATAAGATGCAGGTTCTTTCGTGCGCGCGAACCGATGACATACAGCAATTTCATTGCACTTTCTTGGCCATTCGGATCATTGAAATGCGGCACCATATCCTCTAATAATGCATAAGCGATCACAGCGTCGAACTCAGCCCCCTTGACGCCATGAATCGTCGAGATGGTGATTCCAGTCCTATGCTGGAATACCTTCCTGAATGTCTCAATATCCCCTATAAATTCACTGCCTTCACTCTTCAATCGATTTACCCGGGCTTGCGAACTGTCGAAGAACGCAACATGATGCTCTTGAAGCAGTGTGAAAAGGCGAAAGTCGATAACTAAATTTGCAAACAGCTGATCGAAGAATGCGCTCAAGTAGGTAAGACCATCTGTTTCATCGATCTTGATTGCGTTGCATTCCCTCAATAGGGACCGCCGAGTGAGATTTGACACGCTTGCCCCGGCCGCCTCCAAGTCATTCAGAATTTCCCCAGCCCATCGCAGTCTGCGCACATACATTCCAGGCGATGCCTGAGTAAGTGCAATCTTAGAAAGCCTGTACCAGAAATTCTCTGTGTCCCGTGCAAAGGGAACCATACCGGGGCCGTCGAATGAATACTCGGGCATGCTGGCGACCAAACGACGCGTAATGCTTGCAAGATGCGTCCACTGTGGCGCGAGAATGCACACCTCGTGAGGTGAGATGCCCATAGTCTCAATGTTGAAACGGATGAGCCGGATCAACTCAGCGTCTAGATCATTTTTGCTTACTGTGTCGTTGAATGAAATAAGGCTTGGGTACGCCTTGTCCTCGGATGCGGCTTCAATGCGCGTGTTGTAGACGTTGTAGTTTCCGAAGTAGTCAATGATGCGGTCGGAGGAACGATAGTTCCGCGACAGTTCGAGTTCTTCCAAATCGATATTGGCCATTGCCTTGAAATCCTCGAAGGCAATCGGATATCCACCAAGCGATTGATAAATCGCTTGGTTAGGATCTCCTACAATAAAAGCCTTGGTCGTACCTTGACCAGCTCTCAGAATAGCAGTGATGATCGAATACTGAATTCGCTTGGTGTCCTGATACTCGTCGATCAGCACGAAAGAGAACAACTGTGCCAGAAGAGTGCTGATCGCAGGATGACGTGCGATTAGTTGGTGCGCATAATAGAGAATGAGCTCAAAGTCTAGCTGTCGACTTTCGTGCAGAATCTCAAAATACTTGCCCAATATGACGTGAAGACCGGGATGCTTCCAATCTTGTGGGCAGGAGAGCACGTAGCCAGTTTCGGTGTAATAAAACTCACAATCCCAGAACGTTATTTTGGGCTTTTGGTATGGCTTGCACAGGGCCTCTAAGATTTTCTCGCGCTCATGTTGATCGATCACACGGAAGCCTCGATCCAACGCTTCGTGATAGATGCCGTACGGTTTCAATATCCACTCAAGACAGAACGAATGTATTGTTCCTATCCATAGTCTGGATGTATCCACCCCGAGACTTTCAATGCGCTCGTGGATTTCGTCGGCGGCACGGTGCGTATAAGTGATGGCAACGACGAACTGCTTGTTCGATTTCAGCCTGGACAACTCATAGGCAATTTTGTAGGTCAGTGTGCGTGTTTTCCCGCTACCAGGGCAAGCGATGAGAAAGACGCTCCCTGGCTTCAGAATGGCCGCTTCCTGCTCGGGATTCAGATCATCTTTGTTCCACATGAACATGATCAGAAAACCGCGAGAACGTCGTTGATGCGGTCATGGGGGAACGTGGCAAGCATCTCGTTCCGGATACCGACGAAATCGATGTCTCCATTTCGGAATGCCAGCAGCTTGGCCCTAAAGTCGTCGAAGACGGCAGATGCAGTGAAGACATCCTCTGCGTCGATGTAGTTCACGCGGTAGCTCAGCACGTTAAACCAGACTTCCTTAGTGACTACCGGATGCGCAAAAGCGATTGCGTCCAAGATGTACTTTGGGATGGCGGTCTGCGGATCGATCTTCTTTCCCAACAAGATGGCAAACCATCCCTTGCCGTAGTTGTCCGCCATGGTCAATGCGCGCTGACCAAACAACGCGATGTCCGCTGATTCAAGCTCCGCCTTGGCCGTCGCGATGGTTGGAGCATCCTTGTAGACATCAGAAAGGATACCGACGACCTTACGCGCATTGCCGGCGGCAACGAAGTCGACCTCGAATGTATGGGGAGCAAAGAAAGGAGAAACCCAAGTGTTGTCTTTGAAGGTATCTTCCAATAACGTTTTCCTGGCGATCCCTCTTTCCTGGGATGCCTGATACTTGCTCTTGCGTCGGAGCAGCCCCTCAGAGTCTCCCACCGTCGGCGTTGTGTCAATGATGGCCTTATCAAGATCCGTGACAATGCTGCATCGCTTCCGAATTCGGTCATCGTGGAAGAGAACCGCGACGTTCTGGAAACCGGTGCTACGAATATTAATCAAGCTGATGCCGAGTTCGTCTAGGCTGAGGCCCAACACGTTCTTGACCAGAATTGGGACGAGAATTTCTTCGGCATCGCCCTCCACGAGGAGGATGCTCTTGGCAAACAACAAGTTGCTGCGGACAGCATCCAAGTAGCGTTGAATGTTGCCAATCTCTTCTGGGTTCAGGCCAATTGCAGGCTGGTAGGCCTCGCAACGACCACCTTCTCTGCCGAGGATGTTCACGTTCTGAACATTGCTGACCTCAGAGATGTGCGTCGAATGGGTCGAATAAATGATCTGTGTGTCGTCGTATTTGAGCTTGTCGAACAGTGTTTTCTGAATGTGAGTGTGGATGTGAGCTTCCGGCTCTTCGATCAGCAGAAAGTTGGCGATCGACTGTTTAGCCTTTTGATACTTGAATTCAAGCAGTTTCAACGTGAGGAATATCAGGTTCGCTCCACCAAGACTCAGCTCGTGGATCGGCCCTTCGTGGCTCTCCCCCGATTCGCCAACGAACAGCTTGAGAGACTGGAACAACTTGTCAGCTTCGTCCGGCAGATCCGACTTGATAGAAAGAGAGGACGGCGAATACGCCTCGCCCGCCGCATCTTTGATGGTGTCTCTGATATCCGTCCGGACGACCTGCACGTCCGGCAACGCTTCGATGGAGTCATTCAATGCCTTTACCCCATCGGTGATGGCCTGGAACGCCACGGGGTCGATATCGCCGCTCTTGCCCTTCAGAAGCGAAAAGAGCGGATTGGTCCGGTTATTGTGAAATTCCGAGACGACGTCCCGTAGCGCCTGGACGAAAGTGAAAGAGATTTCTTTGGAGACGGACAGCACATTCGGAATCTTCGCGCCGATAACACGAAATTCAACCTCTTCATTGAATCGAACATTCTCGAAGTCGCCGACCACATCCTTATAGAAGGCCTTGTCGTTGATGTCGGCTTCACTCCGACCCGTGAAAATCGTCTCATAGTCGTCGATGGTGACCGGATTCAAGATAGCGTCGAGGCCTGCCTGATCGCCATCGTTCAATTGAGAAAGTCGCAGTCTGATTTCCTTCTTCGGACGAAAGATCAGGTTGTAAGTGGCCTTGCCGTTTGCCTCTTCCTCAATTACGCCCGTCCCATGTCGGAAGAGCGCCTGCACTGATTCATCCGCAGAGATTTCCTCGAATTCAAGACTGATGATGATCCAATGCCCCTGCCAGCGCCCTAGGCCGCGATGAAAGTCGGCTTGCTCGAGCCGGTAGGCAGAGCGAATCATGTTGTCATCAAGCAGCAATCTGATTGCGCGAAAGAGATTGGTTTTGCCAGATCCATTTTCGCCGATGACAGTGTTGATACCCTTCTTGAACAGCAGCTTCGTGTTGGGAAAGTTTCTGTAGTTGACCAGACTGAGCTTGGATATATGCATTTGATTCAATCTTGTTGTTGAAATCCACAGGCCGATTGGCTGATGGATTGGTGGAACAATACAGTCATTGATCCCAACTACGGGAAGGTCAACTGTCAGTTGGTTTCAGAACGGCACCGTGTCTACGGTAGGAATAGGTTGGAGCGCATTTTTAATCTCGGTTAGCCTTGCAAGTAGTTCGTCGAAAGTCACGATCACGATCTCTGCAAACGCATTTCGAACGAGCTCGAATGACTTTCTTTGGTGATGCTCTTGTGGCGTCATACCAGCGACAACTATGCAGCGAACCGCATAACTGTGGAGATCGTATCTGTTCATGTTATTTTTTATGACGGGTAGTTCACTCTGCAATTTGAAACGCTGATCGAGAATTTGAGCAATCGCTCCACCCAATTCTGTCGATGGACCAAAAACGTCATCTCCACGATAGGGCGATTTTCCTAGCAGTTCGGTTTGCGGCTTTTTTATCTCAATGAGGCCAAGATTTCCCGTTGAAGCGGATGCGCACAGAAAATCTGAAAATTTTCCGCCGGACCCGTTAAGTCGTTTGCCACCTGCATAAGCTTGCCCCTGAACCAGCATTGCTGGAACGGCAAATGCAAGACTAAGTATGAAAGGATTTTCCAGAAAGAAGCTTTGCCACTTGCTTTCCGCCAGTCCTTTTCCAAGCATGTCTTGGTATCGCTCAATCAATTGATTCAGTGTGATGAGCTCAATATCATTCTTTAATGCCAGCAGCGAGTGCGGCTCAGATTCCGCCAATGCTTCCATATTGTCTTGAACCATGCGAACAGCGGCGCGCCGATCACGCTTGGAAAGCGTCACATGCTGCCGCCCACCATCGGTCATTTCCGTTAGTGCATCAGGTCTCACGCTCTTCTTAAGAGCGGGAAATTGTGCTGAATCCGCAGCATGTAATAAGGTCTGGTAGACATGAAATTGCTTGTCCTTGCGCGCGTCTCGCTGATGGCGAGACGCGATGCGATTTAATTCTTTTCTTAATTCATGAAATCTTTTTATGCCAAGAATAAAGAACGGCGAATCAATTTTCGCGTCATTTCCATTGTGGACAATGAGTATGCTTACGTTCTCTACGCTTGCGGCTGTTTCGCAAATTTGTCGGTATTCCCACAGTAGCCCCAAACCGAATCGAAAATCTTTGGCAAACCCATCCGGCAGCTGCTCAAGAAGCCCGACGACATCGTCAGTGGTCTCTGGCAGTATGTAGGGCTCGATTACAGGCCGAGCGACGACGATGCGTTCAAGGGTGCCGTATTTAGGTTGCAGGTAATCATCCCGATCTTCTCGAACATTAAGAGGCCAAATGGTCATTCTGTCGGGACAGACATTGAGCAGTAACGCTATCGGCGAATCTGGCTTGCGCTCCGCTGCGGGAATATCAGTGAAGAAAACGTTAATGCCTTCATCTTCCGGTTCGGCTGCTTCGATGATAAGGAAGGGGCCGCCGTCCAAACGTTCCCGTTGATTGAATGCTGAAGGTCTGATAGATGCCATGAACGATTCTTGATCCCTACTGTTCAGAAAATCGATTTGCGGGCCTTGCTTCCGCACAACCTTATAGTGTCTTTCCATCAGAATCGGATGACACACGATTGATGTCAAAGGGAAGTACTTTATCTGCCGCGATTCTGGTCAGCAGCATTCGAATCGCGTCCGAAATTGATAACCCCATTTCTGCCAGAACAACAGTTGCGGTTTCTTTAATCTGCCCGTCAATCCGGGCACGAACGACGTCGTTACTCGCCATTGTTGAGTGCTCACAATAGATGTAGCTACATTGTGGCCCATAAGTCCTATTGCGTCACTTACATTTTGTTGTGAACAGCAAAGCATCCCGGCGTGGCGCCGTCGGGCTCGCGGGCGTTGCCCCGCGCCGCGTACGAGTTGCGGCCATGCGGCTTTGATCCCTGATGCCTCCGGCCGTCTCTTCGCTCCTGGCCTGCGCGCGGCGTTGGGTTAGCTTGACACAGGCCATTTTTTATTGTCTCAAAAGTCATAAATTAGTAGACACTTTAAAATCCCCCTCCTATACTGTCTATTAAATCGTCAATCATGTAGTTAGTAGACACTTTGTCTACTATTCGATTTAGGAGACATCCTGATGCGTCTTTTTGGCTATGCCCGCGTTTCAACTAGTCAGCAATCCCTAGATATTCAACTGCGGGCTTTGGCCGAGCAAGGTGTTGAGCCGCACAGGATCTTCAGCGACAAAGAATCTGGCAGTCACCTCAAGCGTGTGGGATTGCAAACGCTGTTGATGAAGGTTGAAACAGGTGACCAGGTAATCGTCAAAAAACTCGACCGGTTGGGACGTGACACCGCAGACATGATCAATCTCATCAAGCAATTCGACAACATGGGGGTATCTGTTCGTTTCATTGATGACGGGATCAACACAGAAGGCGAAATGGGCAGAATGGTTGTCACGATTCTGTCAGCTGTTGCCCAGGCAGAGCGACATCGTATTTTGGAGCGGACCAATGAAGGTCGGCAGGAAGCGAAAGCCCGTGGGGTTAAGTTTGGGCGGAAGCCCTCAGTAGATAGAGAAAAGGTTTTGCAGATGAGGGCTGAAGGAAAATCTGCTACTGCAATATCTCGTGAGCTTTTAATTGGTAGATCTACTGTGTATAAAATTTGTGGCAGTTAATCCACATTATTCTTCAGATTGCGTGATTTTTCATTTGTCACATGCATTTTGATAACATTTGTTCTCGCTCGTCTTATGGAATATTTTTGACGGCATAGTCATTATGATTGGGCCGTCGTCCGTTATAATGCCCACTAATGCTCCATTCATTAACACTATTCTTCCATGCGAAACTGTTTCATTAAAGCCATCAATTGGAAATTGGTCTTTTCCCTGCCGTTCACACTATTGGATTTTGAATGGACGTGTTGAGTGGGCCGGTGATATGACCGTAGATGAAGTAAAACGGTTACGGCAGCGAGATGCACAATTCAAAGCACATTATGATGCCAGTAGAGATAAAAGTTCAGCGCCTACGCAGCAAGAAGCACATCAATCGGCTTTAAGTGAAGAGTCCAGTGAACAGAATAGACCGAACAAGCAGAGTTTTGTGGATAAAATAAAGCGCTGGTTTAATGCTTGAGTGTGATCGCTTGTACCGAACATTGTGCGGCGTGTCGATTTTTGGATAGATGACATATGTGTACAGTACATGTAAACATATGTCCGGCCGAAAAACTGTGCAGCTCCATTGGAATGCAGTACGTCGGGTTTTGCGACAGTTACATTTTCTGCAGCTCAACATATTGATGTGAAATGCAGTACTTTAGATGAGACGGCGAGACCACTAGCTGCTGACGCGAAATAATTCAATGTAACATAATAAAAGTAGAATCCTTTTTTTGGCTTCTCGTTCCGCAAGGACATGAGCCCAAACTTGCATGGAGCTAGGGCGTTCGTTCAACAGCTAGTGAGTACCTTTAGCGGTTACTTAGTCTCAATGCATTTATCCCTTCCATTAAAGATACAAGCTGCTCAACTACACCTTCATCAAAGTCTTCACGGTCTTGTTCCTCATGAGTACCTTTGTTCAGATATTGCCAAAGCAAAGTTTGCTCGGGTATACCGAGAATTTGCCCAAAGGCATCGAGTAAAGGTTGCTTGTCATCGTGTTCGAATGTGCGTGCGCCATGCAGTCTCGCCCGAAGGCCATCGCACAAATTCCGCAAAGTAGGCTGATCTCCAACTCCAGACAACTTGACGCTGATGAAGCCTAAATAACTGTGCGAATTAATAGATCACTTGCAGGAGGGAACTCAATGCGGTTTGCGCGATCAGATCAGTCGCCAAACAAAACCCAAAACACCAACCGCATTGAGTATGAACAAATTACCATTTTTTACGCCGCAGGCGTTGTATCGTCTGAAAAAAATTGTGCAATGGAACCCAAACAGACCTTTGGCGCGACGCGCAAATGCCATTTTATTGTTCGCGCAAGGTAAGTCGAAAGCGGAAATTGCCAGATTGCTGCAAGCAGCGAGGTCGAGTGTAAATCGTTGGGTTCATTGGTATCTTGCGGATGAAATCGATGGTTTACAGGCAGACTTGCCCGGCAGGAAAGTACGGTTTGAGCCAAAGTTTATCGGTGAGCTGTTGCGATTTTTGATTGGTTTTAGGCCACAGGAATTTGGGTATCAACGCTCGCGCTGGAGCAGTGAATTAATCAGTATTGTGCTGCGGGAAGTGCTGAATATCGTGTTACACAGCTCGACAATCCGGCGCTGGTTACCCAAACATGGCATTGTCTGGCGGCGTGCAGCACCGACGCTGTGTATCAAAGACCCGGATAAAGAAGCAAAATTAGCAGCTATAAAACAAGCACTTGCGAGCTGCGATACTCACAACCCGGTGTTTTATGAGGATGAAGTGGATATCCATCTGAACCCAAAAATCGGTGCAGACTGGGGTTTGCGCGGCCAGCAACGCAAAGTGGTCACTCCAGGGCAGAACAAAAAACACTTCCTGGCAGGTGCACTGCAAGCGAAGACAGGCCAGGTGACTTATGTAGGTTCAAATTCAAAGAGTACGGTGCTTTTTATCGACTTGCTGATTGCACTGCGTAAACGATACCGCAGTGCCAAAACCATTACGCTGATTGTGGATAACTACATCATTCATAAGAGTAAAAAGGCGCAGCATTGGCTGGAAAACAACCCGAAGTTCAGACTGTTATTCCTGCCGGTTTACAGCCCGTGGCATAACAAAATAGAGCTGCTGTGGCACTCACTGCACGAGACCGTAACACGCAACCACAGCTGTAAGTCGATGAATGAACTGATGGAACGGGTTGAACATTTTATGGATACCGTGTCACCGTTTCCTGGCAGCAGACACGGGATCAAACGGGTGTAGCATTAATAGGATCATTTATTTAGATCGTATTGACCTAACCATCGCCAAACTTTGTTAGCGATCATTTCTAAGGCCTGTCTGCATGGCTGTAAAGCACCACGATGATCTCCTCGATCAACGGCGGCTCTGGCGTTTATAAGATAGGCTTGCGGTGGTAAATCCCTCAATACCCGTGGGTGATGATTTCCAGTGTGATGCCGGAATGTGTAGGATACCCATTCAGCTCTACCAACATGGTTCTGTATGTCTTTTATGAATTCATTACTGTGGCAGGTCACAATAATCTGCGTATTGGCAAAGCGCTCGCTTTGGAACAGAGCCTCTCTTATTCCCTGGCGATGCTCATGATCGATAGCATTAATCGCATCATCGAAGATCACTGTGGGAGCCTGAATGTTACAAGCTTTTGCTAACAGTATAGCCAGCCCCAAACACCTGACGTGTCCTTCACTGAGAACCTGTAACGCATCAACCCTCACTTGGGGGGCGCCTTGGAAGCTCAACTCGATACGACCTTCCCCTGTAACAGGAAGATGTAGTGAAGCCAGTTTGTCTTCCATGGCATCACGGACGTTAAATTCGTTGTATAGATCCATGGCTAAGTTGTTCAGGCCTGCCATCAACGTACCCGGCAACTCCGAGCGGTAATGGCGCAGTAGGCGCAAGAATTCATTATAGGCGCTCTGAATCCTTGTATCTGCAGCAATGCGTTCCTGTTCCTCAGCAACCGCAGCAATTAGTGCGGCGTTCTGGGTTTCAAAGGTTTCGATGCGTTGGCGAGCACTTGCAGTGGCTTCGATAAATTGTTGACGTTGAGTTGCATGTTGAACCAATTGGATGCGGGCTTCAGAGAGACGATCACGTTCGGCAATCAGTTGCTCACGTTGAGCAAGGGGTCAGCTCACGAAACGGAAAAAATCGTACGCTAAGACCTCTGCAGTGTTCGTAACGATCGGTACTTTCCTTGTTCGACCTGTTTGTCCTGCTGCCAGATATAGTCGCCGGTCAGGTTGATGTGCTCCCAGCCCAAGGGAGAAAGATGCCGCAGAAGCGTCTCGTCGATATCCCGGCCGTCTTCGCGCAGTGCTTGAACCGCCCGCTCCATATAAACCGTATTCCAAAGGATAATAGCGCTGACGACGAGATTGAGTCCGCTTGCACGGTAGCGTTGATTCTCGTAACTGCGATCGCGGAGTTCACCGAGCCGGTTCAGGAAGACGGCACGAGCCAGCGCGTTCTTAGCCTCGCCCTTATTCAAACCAACCTGCACGCGGCGACGCAGTTCGACGTTTTGCATCCAGTCGAGTGCGAATAATGTTCGCTCAATGCGGCCCAGCTCGCGCAATGCGATCGCGAGGCCATTCTGACGCGGATAGCTCCCGAGCTTGCGCAGCATCAGTGATGCGGTGACAGTGCCCTGCTTAATCGATGCCGCCAAACGAAGGATTTCGTCCCAATGCGTCCGAATGTGTTTTACGTTGATGCGACCGCCGATTAGGCCTGCGAGTGTCGGATACTGTTTTGTGTCACCATTTATGTACAGACGACGGTCGGCTAAATCACGAATACGCGGGGCGAAGCGGTACCCAAGCAAGTGCATCAAGGCGAACACATGATCGGTAAAGCCAGCCGTGTCCGTATAGTGCTCCTCTATCCGAAGGTCGGACTCGTGGTACAGCAAACCATCCAGAACATGAGTGGCATCGCGAACAGTGGCGTTAATGACCTTGGAATGAAACGGCGCGTACTGGTCCGAGATATGCGTGTAGAACTGTACGCCCGGCTCCTGACCGTATTTCAAATTTACATGGCCAGCAAATTGACCGCGACCGCCGGCTTTGAAGTTCTGGCCATCCGATGATGACGTGGTGCCATCACCCCAGTATGCGGCGAACGATTGGCGAGAATGAGCGTTGACCAGGCTCCCCAATCCCGCTGAATACGTTTCATCGCGTATGTGCCACGCCTGGAGCCACGTCAGCTTAGCGTAGGTGGTGCCAGGGCAGGACTCAGCCATCTTGGATAGCCCCAGGTTGATCGCATCAGCCAGGATCGTCGTGAGTAGTAGCTGTCGATCCCCAGCGGTTGCGCCGCTTTTGAGGTGAGTGAAGTGTTGCGTGAAGCCCGTCCAGTTATCGACTTCCAACAACAGTTCGGTGATCTTCAAGTGCGGCAACCGACTATAGGCCTGTTGCATCAGCGCTTCCGCCGCATCAGGCACGGCGTTGTCCAATGGCGTGATTCTTAGGCGGCCCGAGGGTGAGATACCTGCATCGGGTAACTGGTCGGCGAAGGCCAGGCGTTCTACGGTGATCAACTCCTGGTCCAGCGTTGCCAATCGCGATTCCAAGTAGTTATCGCAATTCGTTTCAACCGCCAATCCGAGCTTTCGATCTTCACGCTGACCCTCGAACCGTGTCGGCGGCAACAGGTAATCCTCGAAATCCTTAAACTGCCGCGAATCCTGGACCCAGATGTCCCCGGAACGTAGCGCATTTTTGAGCTCGGATAGCACGCACAGTTCATAGAAGCGTCGGTCAATTCCGTCCGGTGTGTACACCAGACTTTCCCAGCGCTTGCGGATAAAGCCAGTCGGGGCGTCATCCGGCACTTTACGAGACTGGTGCTGATTCATGTTCTTTAGCAGCTCGATCCCGGCGTGTAACTCGCGCGCCGCCGGTGCGGCCTTCATATCCAGTGCATCCAGAAGCGTCGGCGTGTAACGCCGCAGCGAGTTGAAGCCACTACCAATTAAAGCGAGGTAATCGAAGTCTTCTGACTGGGCCAGCTTTTCCGCTTCGGTGATGCTTGCACTGAATACCTCCCATGGCATGATCGCCTCAATGGCGGCATACGGATCGCTTCCGGTCTGTTTGGCATCGAGCAGTGCGCGCCCAACACGCGAGTACAGACGTACCTTATTATTAATTTCCTTGCCGGAGCGCTGGAAGCGCTCAGCATGTGTACGCTTGGCCTTGCTGAACAGCGAGCCCATAAAGCGATCATGTAGGTCAATGATCTCGTCAATCAGCGTGGCTCGTGTATCGAGTATGATTGCCACTAGTGTGGCGTAGCGACGGCTCGATTCAAGGTCCCGCAAGTGCTGGGCGGTCATTTGCCCGCCTTCACGGGCGAGCTTCAGCAGACGGTTCTGGTGGATGGTATGTTCAAGCCCAACCGGGAGGTTGAGCTCGCGCACGGTCTGTAATCGTTGGAGGTGGAACAGAATATGTTTGGGCCTCGGTGGTCCGGGAGACTGGCGCAGCCAGACGAGTGCACTACTCGACATATCCTTGCGAATCGCCAGCAACTGCTCGAAGGCGCGGCGATGCTGATTGGTCAATAGCGCGGTTAACGTTTCATACACGAGTCGGGTGCCTCGCGTGAGCGCTTCGCTGCACATGCGTTCGATGACATCCAGCGGCGGCAAAATGATGCGTTGTTGTCTAAGCAACTTGACCAGCGCTTCAGCCAGAACGATGCCGCGATCCGTTTGTTGGGCCAGGTCGACAATGGAGTCAATAAACCGCCGGTAGTCATCGCCGCTGAGCGAAGACAGGTTCAACCAGGCCTGCAATTCGACCAGATGCTCCCGTCGCGTTTCAGGCCTCTTGGCGTAGCGCGGCCAAATCTCAGGCCCAATGCTCAACTGCTGGCCGATGAGCGTTAATAAGGAGGCTGGTGGCTCGGCATTGGTGGGTAGCGCGATACCGGGATAGCGCAGATAACATAACTGGACCGCGAAACCGAATCGGTTGTGCGGGCCACGCCGCTGCCGAATCGCCGACAAGTCCGATTCGGAGAAAGTGTAGTGTTGGATGAGCGTGTCGTCCGTCTCTGGAAACGAGAGCAAGCTATCCCGCTCAGCGGCGGTCAATAGGCGACGGCGGGGCATAGTCAGTCAACCGTTTTCAGGTATTGGTACAGCGTCTCGCGGCTGATGCCGAATTCACGGGCCAGCGCCGCCTTTTGTTCACTGTTTGCAACGCGCTGCCGGAGTTCGACGATCTTTTCGGGAGAGAGGGCTTTCTTGCGACCGCGATACGCTCCACGCTTTCGAGCCAGTGCGATGCCTTCGCGCTGCCGCTCGCGTATCAATGCACGCTCGAACTCGGCAAATGCGCCCATGACGGAAAGCATGAGGTTGGCCATCGGCGACGCTTCGCCGGTGAAAGTCAGGCTTTCTTTGATGAATTCGATGCGGACACCCCGTTGGGTCAACGTGTGGACCAGGCGACGCAGGTCGTCAAGGTTGCGCGCGAGACGGTCCATGCTATGGACGACGACGGTATCGCCTTCGCGGACAAAGGTGATCAGTCGATCCAACTCGGGTCGTTGGGTATCCTTGCCGGACGCTTTGTCCGTGAACACCCGATCAACCGCGACCTGCTCAAGCTGGCGTTCCGGATTTTGATCAAGACTGCTGACTCGGATATAACCGATGCGCTGACCTTTCAAAACCCGCTCCCCCGTCGAAGTGTCAAGAGAACTCTAAGACCCCTCGCAACAAACGTCAACTATTTCTATATACCACCCTATTCTGACGCATGTACCACTCAATGCCTGACGCCTGGTTAGGGTGTAGTCTTAACTGACACCACCTCCCAGGGCCTGATATAAAGCAACACTATCGACTAGGCGTTGTGCCTGGACCGCAACCATATTGATCCGGATTGACTGTGCCTGTTGCTGCGCGATGAGCAGTTGCAGGTAGCTGG